>JAABUO010000060.1_pt1 | contig 187680 bp, 218 predicted proteins | sample 5559291 | NCBI WGS metagenome assembly JAABUO01 (sample SAMN10711878, study PRJNA513372) | rock metagenome | isolation source: Antarctica rocks | place: Antarctica: Victoria Land, Finger Mt sud
CCCCATCCCATCAGACGCTCGAGGCTAACCTAGGCAAGGTGCCAACTTAAGACCCGTGGACTTCGGATCTATCATTCAAAATGGCCCCATCCACAATCACTGAGACCATCAGCCCATCCAACGGCTTCGATCTGAAATCTGGCATCGACCTGAAATCTAGCTTCGATGCGAAGGTCGTCACTGTGCAGAATGGACAAACCAAGACCAAGACCTTGTCCGACATGGCAGACAACTGGGACAAGGGCTTCAAATTCGCGCCGATTCGCGAGTCGCAGGTCTCTCGTGCCATGACCCGTCGTTATTTCCAGGACCTCGACAACCACGCCGAATCCGACGTCGTGATCGTTGGTGCCGGATCGTGTGGTCTGAGCACAGCTTACATGCTTGCAAAGGCACGTCCCGACCTCAAGATTGCCATCATCGAGGCTTCCGTGTCTCCCGGCGGCGGGGCTTGGCTCGGTGGCCAGCTCTTCAGTGCCATGGTCATGAGGAAGCCGGCCGAGGCTTTTCTCAACGATCTGGGGGTTCCTTTCGAGGACGAGGGGAATTTCGTCGTTGTGAAGCATGCTGTACGTGCTTGTCTCCCTGAGATCCATTGACGTGGACATGCGACTGACGATGTGGAATCCTAGGCCCTCTTCACTTCCACCCTTCTGTCCAAAGTCCTCTCCTTTCCCAACGTCAAGCTCTTCAACGCCACCGCCGTTGAGGATCTCATCACCCGCAAGATGCCCAACGGTAACGTCCGCATTGCCGGTGTCGTCACGAACTGGACCCTCGTTACTATGCACCACGACGATCAGTCTTGCATGGATCCCAACACCATCAACGCTCCCATCGTCGTTTCCACCACCGGGCATGACGGTCCCTTCGGTGCATTCAGCGTCAAGAGACTTCTTTCCATGCAGCAGATTGAGAAACTGGGGGGCATGAGGGGTCTAGATATGAACACCGCGGAGGACGACATCGTCAAGAATACTAGGGAGATTGTTCCGGGCTTGGTTGTTGGTGGAATGGAGTTGAGTGAGCTTGATGGTGCTAATCGGATGGGTATATAGCCTGGCCCCAATTTTTTGGAGACTGAAACTGATTGGCTCTAGGTCCTACCTTTGGAGCCATGGCTCTCAGTGGTGTCAAAGCCGCCGAAGAGGTATTGAAGGTGTTTGATGAGAGGAAGCGCCAGAATGATATTTAGGTATCTGTGGCAAAAAGCCAATTAGGGAGGGATTGGCCTGTAGTCCTTGGGGTATTCTTTGTGTGGAAATTCATTCATTCTATTCTTATTCCATAGTCCAGTAGGGATTGACTAGGCTCATAACTCGATTGCCCCAATCTTAGGCAAATTGCTTCTAGGTTGCCCTGATACCTTATGGGCCGTTTATTTCGCCATCTTTTGTATAGGATACCCTGAGTGAGAAGTTGCAGCTAAAGGTAGTTCGGGTTATTTTTGGGTCAGGCATAGCCAGTACTTATAATGTACCGTGCTATAAGTCGGTAAGACCGTAGTATATCCCTTAGATGACTGTTATGTTATATAGTGTTCGACGTTTGACATGGCACGAGTTTGAAGAACCTGGTCACCCATGATGCAACAGCCCGGGGCTTGCATTCTCCATATCCACACCAACATAGATACCCAACCCACCCTCACCTCCATCCCTACCCCAACCTCCTAGGCTTCTCCCCCCTCGTCCCCCCAAACTTCACCCTCGACGCATCCGCCACCCTCACCACCCTCCCCCTCAACCCCCGCCCCTCACTCCCCAACAGCACCTTCGTCAACGCCTCCCTCCCCGGCCCAAAATCCCTCATCACAACCTCCAAGCTCTGAATCTCCTTCAGCAACCCCTGCTGCTGGATCCTCTCCATCACATACTTGCCCAGTTGGTACGCCGCATCGTAGGTGCCGCGCTGGGCCTTACGGAAATTCAGGTTGCCCGTTGAGACGCTGATGATGGGGTTGCGGTTGGGGCGTGTGAGGGTGATATGTGTGTTGTGTTTGTGGGCGTAGATGTGGAGGTGGTGTGGGTCGGGGAGGCGGGGGGGGAGTTTCTTGGAAGAGGAGGGAGGGGTGTGGGCGTCCAGGCCTGCGAAGTCGGCGATGGAGGATGGAGAGCGGGAGGAGGGTGGGGAGGCGGCTTGCCGGAGGGTTTCGCCGTACATGATGTCTGCCATGGAGCGCATAGGGCTCGGAGAGCTTGTGTTGGGCGGGGAAGGGGAGTCCGCACTGTTGGAGGCTGTGGTTGCGAGATAGCGGTGTTGTTTCGGATTGATGGAGGACTTGAGACGGCAGCGTGCACAGATTGTGCTCGAGGGCAGGGGAGAGGGTAATTGGATCTTCATTGTGAAGTTTGGACTGCGTAATTAGAGAGTATCAGGTCGATATCTGAATAATTGAAGGTCGCAAGATGCTGCTAGCGCTACCTCAATATTCAGAATGTGGTTCCCCCCCACAACTTTTGAAAATCAAATTTTTTTTTTCGACGCCGAATTGCAAATACCATCAATTCCTCAACATCAACGCATCTAGATTACTACAAGTTCTAGTAAAGTATTGATAATAGTTTGTACACTAATTCTCATCGAGTTTGAGCATTGCAATCACGATTGTGTGTATCTATTGCTGTCGAGAGACTTTGATCGAACGCATTTGATAGAGCTTGATGGGAACTTGATGGGAACTTGATGGGGGCTTGGTGGGGCTTAAGGAGTGCCCAAAATATGTCGAGGCGAAGCTTTGAAAAACGCAATTACACACATAAACTTTGTCACAAGCTAGGTTAAGAATTAAGAATGCTGTAGAATTATTTCTCAATATAGTGTTTCTATTCAATATCAATTTTATGCAGAAAAATAGCGTTGATGTTGAGAAATTGATGGTATTTGCAATCCGGCGTCGAAAAAAAAAACCGATTTTCAAAAGTTGCGGGGGGGAACCACATTCTGAATATTGAGGTAATCGACGGATCCTGCTCGGGGCAATCGCTAGTCTCCTTTTCGCACCCTCAATATCCTCGCAACGCCTTCACAATCGGCAAAGTTCTGATTCCAGACGACAAGCCCCCTATCCGATGAGGAAACATTATCTCAATAGCATGGGCCCGTACATACGAGCTCTACCGGCGCACCGGCCAAAACCAGTGTCTATAGCACGATGCTTGACCTCCTCCGCTCTTACTCCGTATGGAAGGACCGCACCATTCAGGAGGATACAGAGCGAGCTCTTTGATTTTCCAGCCCCCATACCGCTCATACCTTCCGCACCTCTAGCTATCAGATCACCATTCTGCCCTCTCTTCCCACCATTGGCCCTCTCATTCACATCCAGATCATTCACCTCCGCCACTCGCCTCTTTCAACAACAGCAGCCTAAAGAAGAAGTCCGAGATCCACCTCGGACAGACGACCCCTCTCAGTCTACCTCGGAAGCCTCCTCAGACCCCAAATCATCCTCCTCCTCTTCGAACCCCAACGAAGAAGGCTCCACCGACCAGAAACAGCAAGACGACCCAGACGCCAAAGACAGCAAAAAGCAGAAGCGAGAACCACCCCCACCTCCACCCCCTCATGGCGACAAATCCCCCTGGCAAGTGTTCACCGACACCCTCAAATCCGAATTCCAAGCTTCCAAAGAATGGAATGAAAGCACCAAAGCGCTCGCCTCCTCTGCGCACTCCTTTACCGAGAACGAATCTGTGAAGCGCGCTCGCGCAGCTTACTCTTCTGCGTCGTCAGCCACCTCGTCTGCGACATCATCCGCGCTGAAGGGAACGGGAAAAGCGCTTGGTCAGAGCGCGGCATGGACGTGGGATAGCGCTGTGGTGAAGGGCGTTAGGACGGGGGTGAATGCTACAGGGAGAGGGATCGAGAAAGCGACGCGGCCGGTGCGGGAAACAAGTGCTTACAAATCTGCGGTCGGGGGCGTCAAGGACGTGATTGATGACGGGAGCAGTTCGCGATACGGTGGGTGGGTTGAGAAAGAGGAGAGACGAAAACAGAGGGAACTTCGGGAGGTAGAAGAAGCGCTCAAGACTGGCGGAACACCAGGGGCGACGCCAGCAGAGAATATAGAGGAAGATCCTAAGTACGGTCTCCTCCCTTCCCCTTTCCCCCTCCTTTCCAATCCTCCTCCGCCTCTACAAAACACCCAGCTGACTCCCCCCACAGCGCCGGGACAAAGGTAACCCTCCACAAAGACGCCCGCTGGCGCGAAAACTGGCACACCTTCCGGGACTCCTCGCGCGTGATGCAATCCCTCTTCTCCCTGCGCTCCTCCTACGCCGAGTCCGAAAACCCTTTGATCAGCACCGCCCGCAGCATCACCGACCGCGTCGCCGGCTTCTTCGCCGAAAACGAAACCGCCATGGTCATCAAGAAGTTCCGAGAAATGGACCCTACTTTCCAAGTCGAGCCCTTCCTGCGCGAGATGCGCGAGTACATCCTCCCCGAGGTGCTCGACGCTTACGTCAAAGGCGACACCGACACCTTAAAACTCTGGCTGAGTGCTGCGCAGTTCAGTGTCTATGCGGCGCTGACGCAGCAGTATACCCAGGCGGGGCTGAAGTCTGATGGGCGGATACTGGATATTCGGCATGTGGATATCCTGTCGGCGAGGATGCTGGAGCCGGGGGAGGTGCCGGTGTTTATTGTGACGGCGCGCACGCAGGAGGTGCATGTGTATCGGGACCGCAAGACGGGGGCGCTGGCGGCGGGGATGGAGGATCGGGTGCAGCTCGTGACGTATGCGATTGGGGTGACGCGCGTGCCGGAGGATGTGCGGAATCGGGATACGAGGGGGTGGCGGCTGATTGAGCTGCAGAAGAGCGCGAGGGATTATATATGAGAATCATCCCTTCGCGGCCGCTTCAGGGCCAGCAAGAGTAGCTGGGAAGGAGGAAGGATCTGCAAATGTGTTTTTTCCGACATACTAACCGCTCATCTCGGCATTTACAGCGCGCATCATACTTCGGGGAAAAGCGACGCGGTGCTAATTGTACAATACTGACAATCTTGAAGCGAAGGCCACCGTTGGGACAGGGGGAGGGTCAATGGCGTCTGGCGTTTCCTTTCCTCGAAAGAGGGAAGAGGGAATGGACTCTCGGATCGCCACTCCTTGTTCATGAAGATTGGGTGGGTTTAGCTTCTGTGTATATTGTTTCTAGATATGTGTGGTTTAGTTAACGCTTGTGTGAAAGCTTGGTATCGTGCATGGCTATACTGACGGTGTTGGTGGTTCGATGGGCGAAGGGAATTGAGGAGTCTTTTTGGTTGGGATAAAGAAGCCTGAATAAGTGAACCGCAGGGGGTCGCTTGGGCGAGGCACGTCCTTTCCGAAGGTGTCTTGCTAACGAGGATCATACACATAATCGGACATCTCATGCACGCACTCCTGCCTCACCAACCCCCCTAATCTGTCCTCTACCGCTCCACCCCCTCCGTTTCCTCAATCCGGAAAACCAGCTTCGACGCACTGACTTTCCCCTCCTTCAACCTCCGCAACCCCTCCTCCACACCCCCCAGCCCGCCCGGCACGACTTCATACGGCATCGGCTTGAACCACCCTTCCTGCAGCCCCCTGCCAAAGAACCGAAACATCACATACGCGAACTCCTGATTGCCCAGCAAACTCCCTGTCTCCTTCTGCCAGAGGTGCAAATCCTTGTCTTTATGCGCGCCGCCCACGAAGGTCAAGGAATGGGTGATTGAGGCGGGGATGTCGCTGTAATCCTTAGAGGGGAGGATGACTGTGATGTGCCCCCTTTCGCGGTCAAGCACCTCGCAGATGTTCTGGTAGGAGTTGTGTTCGCTGATGCAGTCGAACGCGTATTCGACTTTGCCGCCTGGGACTTTGGCAACGGCGGCGCGGAGGTCTTGAACGAGTTGCTGGTTGCCGGTGCGGTAGTCGAGGATGAGGTCGCCTTTGGAGGGTTCGAGGAGGGATTCGACGTGCGGGATGCCTTTGCCGGCGATGCAGATTAGGGGGTGGATGTTGGAGAGGGTGGCGAGTTGGATGGTGTAGCTGCCGACCGCGGAGGCGCCGCCGTAGATTATGAGGGGGGTGGGGGCGGTGGCGGGGTGCCAAGGTAGGGGGAGGTGGAGGCGTTGGTAGAGGCCGAAGGCGGCGGTCATGGCGGCAAGGGGGAGAGTTGCGCCTTCTATCTGGGTGTTAACAGCGGGTGAGAAATACGAGGGTAGGGGAGGGCTGAGTAGCTTCGAAGGAGGTTTTCTTGGGCAGATGAAAAGTGGTGGAAGCGTCGCTGATAGCGTATTCGGCGAAGCTTCCGTGAGGAGCCATCATTTGGTGGAAGGCGGCGACGCGGTCTCCTGGTTTGAACTCGACCACGTCTGAGCCGACGGAATGAACGATGCCGGCGATGTCGTCGCCCGTATTGAACGTGTTGCCCGATTCCGCACGTTTCCAGTCTTTGGGATTAGAGCCGGAGACGACAACTTTGATAGCGACTTCGTTATTCCCGGGTGAAAGGATGGGCGAGTCAATGATCTTGACCTTGGGGCCTTTATGGACAATCGCTTCCTTCATGTTGGCAGGTATGTGCTTGGTTAGATTAAGGGTGCTGGTGGCGAGAGAATCTGCAATCGCAATGATGAAGGAGTGACTTGGAGTTGAAAAGAGAGATGTGCCAATTGTCTGATGAGGGGTTATAAAAGTATACTTTGCTGACTGAGACTGAAGGCGATCTGTAAGCTGCGTTTAGTAAATTTGCTCTGACGCCATTCTTGGATCCATCAAACCAATGTAATGATTCTATGTTGTCTTCTTGCAATACTAAAAGGCGGAGTAGAGCGATAAAATGTTTGATTGGCGGTTTGTTACCGGGCGAAGCTAAGATTCGCATATGCCCTTGGCAGCAATTCGCCGCTACAGCGGTTGGAGTAAAGCGAGCCCGACATCTCGACGTATCTGGTACCCAGCATCGAATGATCCCTTGAATGAATACTGGAGCGTTGCGCTGTATGCTCGTCTGGTCCTGTTGGGATTTGAGGCCATTACATCTGCCCTTCTTTCTGTCCACCAACATGCCATGTAAAGATAGTACTTTCGAGAGAAAGGTGGTAGATGATGTATCCTAAGGAGTTGAAGCCTTTGCATTCTGCGTCAAGGCTCAGAGAACGGCGAATATCATATTGATACATGTTGCGCGGTCAGCGCTCCAGGCTAGAGCACAGGAGCCATTTCAGGAATAGGAAACATGATCACTCTGAAGTGCAAGGTCTCAGTAAGTCACGTTTGCCGGGTCTGTTTGGATTTGCGCTTTCTGAACACGACTCCTAATGCTGGCTCATCGTCCAGCTTTGTCGATGTAGCTTGGGAGCCATTCTCTTTCGGGCTAGTTGGGTCAGACGAGAATTTTGGATCAGATTCTTCCTTCTTTATCGGCGGTGTGCCGACAGCTGCTTCTCTGTTCAACGGGTGGTCCGGCCTCTTACCATCTGCAGGCTGCTGGCCAGGTCCCGAGGCTGCCATGCCTTCTTCGGCAGGGCGATTTTCCTTGTAGGCGGTACCGTTCAGAAGCGCATCTAGATCAACATCATCTCTAGAGCCACCATACGCGCGTGTCGTTGAGCCCCATCCTTTCCTTACCACTCGTTCCGCAGCTTCTTCTTCTTCTTCCTGGCCCTCATATTTCCGCTTTCGTACACCAATGTTCAGTCCCTGATGCTGGATTTCCGTATCTGGGGGCTTCGTATCCTTCGAATCTTCTTCTTCCTTTGCTTCCTCGTATAGAAGCCTTTCGGACAATGTTTGCCAATCGCCAGCCATTGCCATTTCCCTACGAAAATCTTCAGGGACGGCGACGCCCATCGCCGCTAGCTGTGACAACTGCTGCTTTCGCTCTGCAGGGGTGGCTTGCCGTGGGCCGCTTGATAGTGGTGGTATTGCGACCTTTCGTTGCCATGGCGGAACATTGCTACCTGAGGATGTAGAGGGGTTTCCTGATACGACTCCATTTAGCCTGCTGACCTCATCCTTTGCTCGCTGCTGATCTCGTTCTTCTCTTTCGTGGCCTCGGTGAAGGTCGCGAAGAAAGCGTTTGACATTGCCTTGGTGCTTTGGCGTTGCTTCATGGTTCGTTCGTTCGAGTTTGGTGTCACGAACGAAGGTTTTGCAATGTTTGCACCAGTATTTGGGCGTAGATTTCCAGTACTCAGACATCGTTGGCTATCGTTGAAGAGGTTGGTGATTCGGGGTATCAACGGTCAATGCCATGTATGGAAGTATGCAAGGTCACCATATGGTGGTCTGGGTAGTTCAGAGAGGGACGGTCGCAACAGAAGTGATTTTGAGTGTTCCACAAGAAGATCGGATTACTGCTAAAGTGATGAGGTCCTGCCGAGCCTGATTAATAACTTTAGGGTTGCGGCTTCACTTCGGGGTTTCTCCAATGGGCGGCGTCGAGAGTGAGGTAGAACAGATCGTGAACAACCAAAGCTTATTACCAAAACAGCAATGCACCGCCTAGTCTGAACAGGCTCAATGTCTTCTGGCTTCGTATCTGGAGGTACGGCGGACCAGCCACTGGAGCGTGACGATGAATGGCGCAAGGCGCAACAGGAGATTGAGCAGCGTCGGCGACAGAAAGAGGAAGAGAGCCGACAGGGCGGTGAAAAGTCACTCTACGAGATCCTACAGAGTAACAAAGGTGACTAACAAAACATTTCCATTCAATTAATTCTCTTCAGGAGCAATTCAACTACTGACATGTCAGATTGTTTGCGCCACGACTAGTCGCCAAAGAGGAAGCCTTCCAAGAGTCTATCAAATTGAAGAATCAATTTCGCAATCTCGACGAGGATGAGGTTGAGTTCCTCGATTCGGTGTTGGAGTCTACACGTGCGAAGGAACAAGCTGTTAAAGAGGAAACATCGGAGCAGCTAGAGTTGTTCCGACGGCAACAGCAAGAGGCGGACAAGGAGCGGCTGGACGAATCCGGGGACATCGCCAATACCGCTGGCAGTCCGATCGAGGAGCTTGCTGAGACACAATGGGCGGTAAACGCGAGAAAGCGGAAACGCTTGAAGGATGAGAAGGGTGTGAAGGGCCCAAAGCTGCGAAAGTCGTCTTCAACAAGTGAAGCCCCACAGCAAAAGCCCGTCACTCCCAAGTCCGCCGAGGCTATTGCCGGAGATGTCAACAGCAATGTGGCTAAGATAGCTGCAGACGTGACGACTCATGAACAGGGCCTGGCAGGAGTTAAAGACGAATCAAGCAGCCCCGCAATAGAGTCTCCAAAGGAAAAGCCAGCGGCAGCTACAAAGTCTAGCACTTTGTCAGGGCTTGGACTAGCGAACTACAGCTCGGATGAAGAGTAGTTCTAAAGGTCTTATGTTTTGTATCTCTCGGCGTCCTCTGAGATAGAGTTCAACTGTGGGTTTCGTAGAGCGGTCAATAAAACGAGGCCCGAGATGCCATACTCTGTTGGTCCGATCAATAGATACTTGCCACAGTCGTGTACTCGAAGCATTGTCACTAGCTGATGTGGTCAATTTTCAAGGTTCCATCATGTCACGTAAATTTCCTATGCCTTTTTCGAGCTCTGGTTTTCGGTGTTTCCAGTGTTGCGGCAGATATTTTGACAATTTATATTTGTAGCTCTGATTCCTATTGATTTAGAGTATTCGATAAGTGCCACGAGAACGGTCGACGGCATCTCGAAAGCCCAAAGTCGCGCGGCCCAAATTAGGCCTAGCTTGTGTGGACTCATGGCAGTCTGATTCACTTTATTCTAAGCCTAGTCCAATCCTCCAACTCTCACAGAATCAACACCGTCCCTAAATTGCTTTGTTGCTTTGTTTCATTGTAATCTCCTTTCCTCTTTGTCTCCATCTTTGAGCTTGTAACGATGCTGCGTCGCAACAAGGGCAGCCAAGGGAGGGACTCCTCTCGCACAAAGGCTTTGTGCCTACCTACAAGGCCTTTGGTGACCTTGGAGGACCCGTTGATACCTCTAGCATCTTCTGCGCTGAGTCTCTTCCAATCTTTTGATTTGGACTCGACTTGCACGCTGCTCTCTCCCTATTCTGAATACCAAAAGTGCATATCCATATCCGATGTCGTTGCAGGCAATGACTGGGCGGAGAATTCCCACCAACCGTGCTGCGGAATTGAAGCAGGAGTCGATTCGTTCTTCTTGTGACGATCATCAGCCTGCAAGTCTGAAGATAGAGGGCCCTGAGGCTGCAACCTCGGAGTCTAGTTCTATGTCCGGGGATGATGATCAGCAGAAAAGATCGGTCATTGAGGACCATGAGACCCCTCCCTCCGAGTCCGATGAATCAGACAAAGCCTTTTCCGAAGGAATTCAGGAACTTAATGACGAGACTGGAAGAACGGAAACTGCTACTCCGGTACCAGTAGAAGTCGAGGGCTCAGAGTCGCCAGTAAGCGAGCAGTCAGATCAGCCCGTGACGCTCGAGGGTAAGCCTATCACAACACCGTATGTCGAGACGGATCTTGAAATGAGTGAGCTGGCAGAACAGATGAATCGAGCCATTGCATTCTCCGCCCCGGTCGTAGCCAGTGTCCAGGTACGAAAAGGTTATATGTTTGACCTCGAGGTGTCTGGTCCCGAATTTTGGAGAAAGTAAGTAACTCCTGAGCATCTCTTTACCCCCCGTTTATAAGGCTTTCATGAGGCATGTCTTAGCAGCCACTTTGCTATATTTTCACACCTAATTTCGAGAGATATAGCTGACTTGAATATTTACTTAGGCATGATGATGTTTGGAGTAATCGGAAGCGCAAACGAGACAACTGTTTCACGCATGAGCAGAGACATGGCTTCTTCGCCGCAGACATCATCAAGTACGGCGCTGTTGACATGCTCCAACCGAGGGAAAGTAATCTGACAAACGTAAGTAAATCTCTGAGCACATCTGACCTCTTTCTGGGACTTCCCAAGTGGCTCAAAACACTTTTAAAAAACCATCGTCACAAATCCGTGTCTCCTAGTCCTACCCCTAATTTGAAGAAGAAAAGCTAACTTTGAAATCTACTTAGGATATACATCCACTTTATGCTCGCGATAGCTTCAATGGCTGTGAAGACGAAATCTATGAACAGTTTCTGCCAGCTTTGCGACTAGCTTCGATGTGGATGACACAGCCGATATGCTTTCAATTTTGGGTCACCCTAGCTATGGGCAAAAGAGAAATTGATAAGACGATGAGCCAAAGATTCGGTCGACTTCAGCATCGTATACGCCATGACGTTGCACTGACCGAGGAAGACGCAACAAATGTCATAGAATACATCAAAGAAATATCCGAAAACTACCGCATGTCTTTCACGTTCCAGGACAACTTCAAGCGACATGGAGCTACCTATTTTGGAGGGACGAACAAAGTGTGTGATGTCGGATGGTCGGACTCGGAAAGACCTACAGACCGATTATTGGACATCTTTACGAAGTTGAGCAGCGATTACTACGTTGCCGCAAAGAAACTGAGTCAGCTCAAGTATCCTGATCTAGCGCAAGTGCTTCGCTTTCAATTTGGCTTGGCTGTTCTTTTAGTACATGAAACATGCCACGCGATTGAGCTTGCGCATATTCGAAAAAGGCCAGAAGTTGTTCCAGACGAAGCTTACGATCCTCAATGGGAACAATGGATAGGCCACGAACCGTACTTTTATGACTCTGTTCGTCCCGAGCTTGGTCTTACGTGGGAAATGTACATGTTTGGCGGCCGTATATTGCCCATCAATGATCGAGTTGACTGTCTACACGGCCTCTGCGTCTTCGACTGGCCGGACAAGAATGCCGCATTTGATCCAAACAGCCGAGAAGTCCATACAATCCCAATGACATACATCGAGGAGATGTTTCAAATGGAGACATGGCAACAAAAGTTTAATCTAAGCAAGGACAACGTTTGGCATATCCCTCGAGACGGCGCCAAGTCCATCTACCTAACTCATTTCACTACCATGTCCTATGATGAGGAGCAGAGGATCAAGGACGAAGAAGCGACAGAGGCACTGAGAGCAGCAACAGGGAAATGGGAAAAGCCAGCGGACAAGAAGCGACGAACCTTCCTGGACGGAGAAATGCTTGTCGCCTCGACCTCGTCACCCGATGTCGGCAAAGAACCTTGCGATGAGGTGAAAGCTGACAAAGACAGGCTATGGAAAGCAGCGCTTGATTACCTCCGCGCTCAACCCAGAAAGCCAGACACCTCACTTCAAGGGGAAGAAGACTGGCCCGAGTGGGTCAACGAATGCCTTCGAACAATGGGTCCTGGCAACCTCATACAAGCGGGTATTAGTATAGCGCAAAGTCAAAGTGAGGACGACGAGGTCCCGCCGAACAAGGCAAAACAAAGTGCAAAGGACGAGAAAAAAAGGAACAAGCCACGAAAATCTGGTATCAGTAATGCTCGGAAGGGCGAGATGGGCCGGCACTATACATCTGCAGCTCGTGCGGTCGGATTGGGTACTGGTAAGAGAAGATGATTCTTTATAGCTGTCAGATAATTGCGTACTTGGATAGGAAGTATTTGTTGTGGGCGAGTACAAGACTTTCCTGGGGCAAGCTGCAAGAGATTTCTTGGATGAAGATCCGAACTCTTTTTGAATAGATATACAAATCGTCAGGACAAAATTGGAAATAGAGATACATCAGGGTTGGCCACACATTATTTGACTTTACGCTCACTTGACTGCGAATCATATTAAGATATTGGAGTCTAGCGTGCCAAGCGCGCTCAGTAATTACTTTGCCATCACGTGTGTCCAGACTTCCTGTCTGCAACTCCTGGCTCTCTGCGTAGCCTTCGTTCCTGTACTTTCCGAGTTCAACTGACGATGACAGGTGTCTCTTTCCTGGGTCTGTCACGCGAAATTCGGGACCAAATCTACTACGAAGTCCTCTGCTCCCCCCACGGAATCTGGCTTTATGACGCTACCGACGAGACATGGTCAAAAGATGGAACAGAAGACAAGCGAGAACGAGAGGGAGGCTTGCGTGCTCCAGCTTCTAATTTTACAGCTCAGCAACCACCGTCTTGCTAAAGTCAAAGATTCCTGTCTACCAAAGGCACAGGACCATGTGACTATGCACAGAAAAAGGGGGATGATGAAGCTCACTAGCCTGGAGACGAAGCTCGCGGGTCCGTCAGGGCTTGTGAACCCGATTACTTTCAGTTTAGACGAATCTACAAGGTGTGGGTTGTCTTGGATTCAGCTTACAGTCTACAATACCAAAGTTTCTTTCTTGGGGCGACAAGAAACAATTTCTATTGAGCTGGCCTCGGGCTTCCGTGATAGTCACCGCATCGCTGTTTTACTTAGGACAGACGTTCAATTTAGCTCTTATTAAGGATGGGATCACACCCTCATCGGAAGACCTTAGAAGAGCGTCTTCAGATACTCCGAGAACTATTGCGTCAACCGGTGTCATATCTGATATCACGACACCAGTCCTCGACGGCCAAGAGGAACTTTCACCTCTTATCTTCGATACATGATGAGAAGTGTGCTAGTCGCTGCCCACAGCGGACGCCTCCAGCCCGGGCCATTGCTTACAGCCTTTCCATTCGCGAGCTACCAGGAGAAGCAAATGCGAATCGTCAACTCTCAGCACAAAGCAGTAATACTCCTCAATCAATGCGTTATACTGACACAAACAAAGTCACAATTCACGCGGCAAACAGACTTCGCAGCCGACCAATCAGCCTCCTAAGATGCTCCTCGACTTCTGCCTCTCTTATCTCTGCCCCAAAGTCCTCCATCCATCCTTCCGATATTCAAACCTCGACCTTCCACCTAACCCCAGTTCAGCCTGTCCCAAGCGTCCCATCGCCCACATGCCCCCACTGCCCATCCCAGATCTCAAACGCGCACTCATAGAACCTCCCCTCTCCGACCAAGACGTTCCAAAGCCCCTACAAACGCAGCACATACCAGTCAGTCATCGTTGCTCCCCACGCTATCTCCCTCTCATTTCACAGCCCTTCCCCCGCCCCACCTCTTCTACTCTACTGACCCACCAGGAAGAGCTTCCCCTCTCAAGGTAACAAGCACCAAGCAGAAAAGCAAGCGGGTATGAAAACAGGAATGAAAAGGAGAGAAGGCGTACCTGCATCACACTCTCCACAATCCCAAACGTCAGATGCTGCCCCTGCCGGCTCCGTAGCGTGATCTCCGCTCCTTGCCCCGGGGGGACCTGCAACGGGTCCATTTCGGCTGGGAGCTGCACTACACGGCACGATGGTTTCATTAGCTCAAGCACCCACCTCGCACTCCCACATCTCGCGACCTCCACAGCCTTGCCTTCTCCAAGCCACCCTCATCGAAGCCCCACAAACGAGTCCGAGCCCAATTAATCCATCCTCACGCAAAACAAACCGACCCACGCAGCCCAACATGGCGCACGCACCACCCCCTCGCAAACAGATTGCGCTAGCAAACCGCAGGAAGAAAAGAATACTCAAACATACTATCGCCCCCGAACTGCTGTATCATACCATCCACCACCTGATGCGTAGCCGCGATCGCAATCTGCATCCCCGCCTGCGTCAGCAGCCCACCGAGCCGGATGAACAGCGTCGTTTGCGTGTTCGGGACCTGGTACCGGATTGGGGCGGGATTGCGGCGGGGGGAGAGGGTGGAGGTGTGGTGGCTACTGGGTGCTGAGGCCACGGGAGTAGCGCAGAGGTTGAGGAGAAGCAGACTGATGGTGGCGAGGAGATGCATCGTGGACTGGGGGAGGGGGGCAAGGAAGAAAGTGATGAGAGAGGGGAGTGGGAGGAAAAGTGGGTGCTATATACCACTTCATGCTTTGTTTGTGGACGTAGAGAGCGATGAGTCGTACAAGCGCTATGCGAGGCACCATGTGGGAAGCATGGATACCATAGTCACACCAATCTAGTCGAGCATGGTGTCGTGCTCTGACCCTTCTCACCCAACAATAGCCCAACAGAAGCAGCTATCGCATAGAGAACGCAAGCTAATTACAGCCTCGGACAGAGTAAGAACAAACCAACGACGCGTCTCAAATAGAGCAACGGGTCGCGAAAACAAGAGAACCGCGAACCGAACATGGAGTTCTGACTCGACCAATCGAGATCTGACCTGACCAGGAAGCTCGCGCGTTTGCATGCGAGGTACGAACAATACCCACCTCCCGGATATTTTTCTGGGATCTGCCCATCGCATCTGACATCTTAATTGCCGACCCGTCACAATGGAGACGAGATCCAAGCGCGAGGTATAGGCGCTAGTAAGAGCGCTTGACGTTCGTAAATTTGGATGAATATTTGTCGCTGTGGACCAATAGACGATCGGTAGCTTCTTGGTAGGGGATAAATGGGTTCCAAGCTAGGGGTCCGGGGCGTGTGAGTCTGGCTGACCTCCCCAGAAACACCAAAGATCGTGAGGCAGTCTCGGTATTCAGCAACTAACAAAGCACTAACAAAGAAGAATTGAGTTGCAAATGGTAGCCTTAATTTAAGCAAGTCATAATGTCATCAGAAATTTTTGACAACTGAGGGTGGCTTGTTAAGCTGTGTAGATCTGAAAACCTGGAAAAGCGTCGTGTTCTTAGGCCCTGCGCTGCCAAGATTTTGGTTTATGGGGGAGCCTGACCTGCCCCGAGGGCGAGACTGTGCCCTTATTTTAAGCAGGCAGGCCGACTTTGGGTATGGCAGGACATCTGAATGGTATCGACGGGAAGTGGAAGAGAGATTGAAGAGTACGTGTCATAAACCAATGGGCGACCAGCAGACGTAATGATTAGACACGAAGCTACATATCCTCGAAGCAGGTGCTCAAGCCAGATAGTCAGAACTCAGCAGATCTCGTCTCAATGCACGCTCAGATGAGACCAACATGTGAAATCGAATAATTGAAACAATTGCGTCTCAACAATGTAAAAAAGAATAATAAGAGAGATTTTTTTTTCCCGAATGCACGGAGGAACTGTAAAGGCTGAGTGTGGTGATTACAAGATACCTACCAACCGTAAAAGCGCTGAGTGGAACGTAAGGTATACATACAATCAACCCCCTACCTTACCGAATGCTTACCTATCGCTTTTTCCTCGTTTCCTCGAAACCTTGTAGGACGCTCTTAGCCACCTCGTCAGTCTTGCCCATCGAAGCGTCTAATTCGGGCGTTGTCTGGTTGGCCTCCTCATGCTGCTGCCGAGGTGCCTCTAAGACCCTCTTCTGGCCTTCAGTCACCTTTCCATAAACCGCCATTGCGCTCGCGATCATACCGCCCATATCGCCTACATTACCAGGCACGATCACCGCGGTGCCTTCTTTCGCCAGTCTCCCAAACGCATCGACGTATTTCTCCGCAACGCTCAGACTAACGGCGTTTTGCGCGCTCTCTCTGCCATCTCTCAAACTCCCGGCAACAGCATCGATCCCTTTAGCCGTTGCGTTCGCCCGGACCATAATCGCCTCAGCCTCACCACCGGCGATATTGACCTGTTCCGCCTTCAATGCCTCTGAGGCAAGGATGACGCTCTGCTTGCGCCCTTCGGCGATGTTGATCGCACTCTGTCTCTGCCCTTCACTTTCCAATATCTCCGCTCTCTTGCTCCGCTCAGCGGTGACCTGGCGGTGCATGGCCGCCACGACGCCTTCTGGGGCGTGGATATCTCTGATTTCGTATCGCAGACACACGACGCCCCAATCTCGAGCCGCTTCGTTGATCGCTTCTGTGATGTTCGTATTTAGAGCGGCGCGCTCTCGTAGGACGTGATCGAGTGTGAGCCGTCCGATCTCGGAGCGCATGGTCGTTTGTGCAAGCTGCGAGATGGCGTACTCCGCGTCCTCGACTCCGTAGCTATTCACACGGATCAGACAAAAGGTACAGCCTCCTCGATGTGGATGCTAGGAAGCGAACCTCGCTCTGTAGGCATCAATGACTCGCGTATATAGTACCCCATCAAGCTCCAAAGTGACATTATCTGCCGTGATAGCGCTTTGGCTCGGTATCTCCATGGCCGCCTCTTTTAAGCTCTTGACGTAAGCTATCCGGTCGAGGAAAGGTATCAATATAGCAAGACCGGGTTCGAGTATGCGGTTGAACTTCCCCATACGTTCGACGATCCATGCTGTCTGCTGGGGGACGAATCGGATGATGGTGTTCGCTGGAAGTGACGGTCGTTGGAAATATGATGAAGGTGAGTTGCCGGGGGATTGAGCTGAGGCTGCGCTGCCGAGGAACGAAGTTGTTGCTGCTGGGAGGTACGAGCTTGTTTGGAGAGAGCGACGAAGAAGGGTCGGATTGTATGGGCCTTTTTGGGAGAGGCGATTGAGGTTCGTGGAGGCCAAGCTGCGAGGATGGCGGAGTAGCAACAATGCTGCTCGCGCCGGTGGTGCCTCCATCGTTGAGTGTCGCAGAGACTTGACTAGCTAAGTAGAGGCATCAGTGTCCCCGTACCGCCACCAGAATTTCGATCTGATGTCTGATCAAATGGTTGAGGTAAGGAGGCAATTCAAAACAGGCTCCAATGTGGAGCCGTAACCCTAAGATGACTGGCTCTTAACCCTAAAAGGCCCAGTGCAACATCATCGACCGTAGCATTATTGCCCGATTTGGACATATGAAAATGACACGACTAATTCCGTGATCTTTTGATTCAATCATGAGTTTCAAACATCAAAGCTTCTCTCGACTACTTTAATCAGCGTATCAGATACCCGGCAACACCGCCATTACTAGAATGTGTCTCGTAATTCCAGGATTATCAATCTTAGGAATCAGCAAACAAGAAAAATGGACGGATAAGCTGGTAGGGAAGAAGCTCTTCGACTCAAGTAGTGACCGTACTGCAAGAGGGCTGATCAGAAGCACATGTTGAATATATACAGACGGCACAGTGTCTCGAGTGGGCTACGGTTAATAGGGACGCTATCTGGCTTGATAAGAACGGTATGGTCCTCATATCATAGATTGGTGTGCGCGAATGCTGTGCTTCAAGTCATCTAATTCTTCCAAGCAATTTGTATTCTTAGACTCCGAAGTTCCGTCCCACGACCTCTAACACATCGCTCAATGCTTTGGTCATCTCCTGATCCCTGAAAGCAGCCTTCAAAGCCCGTGTCAGCAAAGGGTACAGCTTGATCAAGTGCTTTTTGTGCTCCGATATGACATCTGGAATATCCTGCATGGCCTTCGGTTCGAGATCCAGATCAGTCATCTTCTGGAGGATGTAGAACAATTCTTTCTTCTGCGACCACGGTTGAGGCATTCGGCCACGTAACGGTTGGTCGTAAGCGTAGGCTTTCAATGTAAGACCACAGCGGAATATCAAATAGGGCGCAGCAGTCTGAGCGAGACGAATCCTCTCTGGGGAACCATCATGGACGGCAGTGATTAGAAAGAGTTGATCGAGTAGCATATAGCTCATCTTGGATCTCGGCGTTGGGGGTAAGTCCTGCGTACGGCCAATATGGTGGTATTTGAGGCCGTCAAGAAGGCCATCGCCCGGCCTTGCCAAGTCGTCTGGGTGAGGTTCATGGATTAGAGATTTCTCGAAGAGGCTTTCAATGCAATGGCAACGAATGCCTTCTGAGACATGGGAGGACCAAAGCGCAGGCATCACAAGCTCTAGGATCCTCGATGCAGCTTCGATGTCGAAGTCCTGGTGCATAAGAATGTGTTCCGTATTTGTACAGACCTCACAGTCAGCAGCCACTATCCCGCCCAAGACCCTCACCACCTGTTCCCAGAATGCATTGACTTCTTTCCCAGGTCCATGGACACGAATGACAGATGGCATGCAGGCCTCTAGAATGTTCACAGCCGCTGTGGTTGCTAATTTCCACGTCGACTGTTCTTTGCTTGGGATGGACCACGAGTACTTTAGATGAATAGGCACAGCCAGCGCATCGAGTGCTCTTGTAACCAATCCGCATGACGCTACAGTCGCTTCGATTCCATAACTAATAGTGTGCAAATCCAGAGATGCGATTGCAGCCTTCGATAACGCCACAAAGGTTGGGCCTTCCCCTGAAACGCCCCTATCGTGTTCGTACGGTGTCACGACGAGGGTAGCAAGAAAATTGGTGAGCCGCCAGCGGACGATTACCCGATCCATAGGGACGATTTTAAGGTTTTCCAATACACCTTTCTGGATTGGTGTCATACGATCTATGTCGCTACTGTAGGCTGGCACCTCAGCGCAAATAACGCATGCGTGCAACTCATCTATCACGTGGCCTGCGTGATTGTTCCGGGCTTCGAGACCCATCAGCCGATAGATTTGAGGGATGCAACGTAGATAAGCCATCAGTGCGTCTTGGTCGCTAATCGATGCTTGTTTGGCGTGCTGCACTGGATTACAGTCTTTCCAGAGAAACCAGGCTTCATCGACGGCAAGCTTGCCAATTGCCTCTGCATTGTCAACTTCCTCCAGTATTCCAGTGAGGCCCGCGAATACCGAAGCACTCAAATGTAGTACTTGTCGATCAAGGAAAAGCCTTAGACAGTGTAGCAACATAGACCACATCTTATGAAAGTCAGGGTGCTGTATCATAGTGTCAAGATTTTGGATGAAGACGCGGGCAGCGCCGTCAACTATAGCAGCCGCCGTCTTATTCCATTGCTCCAGAAAGTTATCTTTCTCAGGCATTCTAGTTGCCTTGGCCACCTGCTCGTACTGCTTCTGGTTGGCTGTCAAAACTTGACGCAAAACCAAGTCGAAGGAAACACGCCACCCATCAGTGTCGAGCTGATCTCCGCAGTCGTCAAAAATCCGAAATAATGTATGCAATACGCCTAGTGACGCTTAGCTCATAATTGCAGCTTTGAGGAAGCTACCTACTATGTCGTACTTCGGACCTCTCATCAGTCAGAACGCTTTGCATACGAGATATGAGCAAGAGCCAAAGCGCTGAGGTTGAAGGTGTCGAGGAGTTCATGTGTCGCGCCAGATCGGTGACGGAGATGTAGGATTCAGAATCTCCTTCGAAGCTCAGGCCGCTCTTCTGGCGTTGAAGAAAGTTTGAGACATTGGCAAAAAAGGAGCTTGTCTTTGGGAGGGGTCAGTGGTAATGAATAAGGGGTATTGCAGGAGCAGCTTACGGTAAGAGAGATATTCAAATCTAGGGGTTGAGAACAAAACAAATACAGGGTATCTATCAACATATGAAGACATGCTAGAGGAACGAATTGAAGATAATCCGAGCAAACTAACTGTAGTGAGCCGAACGATGATCTGACAAGCTTTGCGGAAGTGGTACGAAGACTGGATAAGTCAATCTCCTCGACACTGTTAACGACTGTCCGAGCACTGAATGTCCTTATGAGAATCTTGAAAATGGTGCTCCACCCCAATACCACCGACTCCCCAGACTGCTCAAGGATAGATCGGACACCCTCTAATAGTAGCCTATGGATTTCGTCACCGCAGTTCTGTGAGTCTTTGATCCCTGGTTCTGTCTTCTGGCACACGGTTGCGATTGCGTCTTCGATGGAATTCAATGCTCTTGTTCGTAACAGGTCTTGATTATCTGACTCAGGAACCGTCAAAGTCCCCATGGTGACCACCATATCAACAAAGACTTCCGCAGCCTTAACTCGCACAGAAGGGTTCTCCGATTGCGTGCTCAAGACGGCTTTCAGCTCCCCAGTCAGGAGATCCCAGCTGGGATTTGCACTTCGAGCGTCAGAGAGGCGACTTATGTTGCACTGGATTAATCCATGCACTTTAGATAGAGTGAAAAGGTTCTCTTGCTGCGCATAACCATTGGGCGTCCACTCAATCATGCTTGGGAATCTTTGGTGTTTACGTGAAAAGGTCTGCGGCGACAGCAAATCATCCGCGGGATTTGACACTGAGCTACCACAATCCGTTGGAGCCAGGTGAAAGAGACTGCAAAGACATTTCGTGAACACGAGGAAATCTTTTTCAAGATAATCGTTGGTACCTTCGATCATCCTAGTCGCAGCTGTCTCGGCAGCAGCAATCTCGATGCCGAAGTCCTCGCCATCATCAAATTTTTCGGAGCTGCTTTGCTCTACCTGGGCTCGGCTAGACTGTCTCGACGGTTGCAAGAGTGCGCTGACTGCACTCGAACGAGGCAGAAGCAGCTCTGCTTGCCGCCAGGTTTCAAGAACAATCGACCATGACTGCTTTAGCAAGGGACCCAATGCGATGCCTAGATTGAGCAGCGCCCTCAAGCATAAGAGATTGCGGGACGTGATAGAGGGAATGCCTAGTTCTGATGAGGTCTTCGGCCTGGGCGAAGTCGCTGGGCTAGAATTACGATCACTCTCATCGAATGCATCTTTCCGAAGTCCATAGTCAAGACTGTTTCTTGGTCTATGACTGATCCCTTTGCTGGCGCGTATGACGGATTTGCTGACCGTAGTGAGGAATGCATCCCGAGGGGTCGAGAAATCAAGAACGCCAGCAATCTGAGTAAATTTCTGCAAAGCGCGGATCAAGGCGTGAAAATATTCCGTGTCAAGCGCAGCGTTCAAGAACGTCGAGTATACGGCCAGAAGAGCCGGCCAGCAATGTTCCACCATGTGCGCAGAAGTGCATATCTGTCGATATAGAATGTGATCCTTCATAGAAAGGGGATTAACGGGATCTTTTCGAGAACGCAACGGTCGGATTCGTAGCTTTGGCTGCGCACCCTCCCCAGATTGTAACTGTTGTACATTGTCCTTGTACTCCTCAACTTCAGTAGGCGAGCTTCCGTTCTCCTGCGTTGTTCGTTGCTTTCGTTTTGACTTGACCTCAGGAGTAGCAGTCAGTGGTAGCAAGAATCTTGCGAGACCGTCCGGGAAGCTGTTGATGCAGAATAAAGCGAGAGCATAGATATAGGTTGATGGTATGTTTGGGGGTTCAGCCTTATCAATCATGTCGATACATGCTGTTCTCGGTATACTCCATCGAGCGCTGAGACCGGTATTTTCCGTCTCTGTTGTTCCGGCTGTAGCATAGGTGCTGCCGACCGTTGCATCGGCCTGTTCGTCGGAGTCATCTTTTGCCCTCGGGGAGGAAGACAAATGCAGACCTAGCCCAATGGCGGCTGGTTTTTCTGCCGCCAGACGTACAAGACTACTGAAGTGGTCGCAAATGATGTTCCTCCTACCGGATTGCTCATCGAAGTGTCCGTACATGCTTCTGACAAGAGTTGGATTTGTATGAATACCGCGAAACACTTCTAGCGCTAGTGCTCGCTTCCACAAACTTGTCGTAGGATCGAGCATGGCTATCAGTAGCCCAAGCGCTTCCTCACATTCAGCAGCAAGTGCGAAGAGCATACCGCTTAAGATCAGCTGCAGAAGCCTCATGACTCGAACAGTAAGAGCGAAAGGACCTTTATCAGACATGATTTTGAGCACGAGTGGCATGAGTTGTGACCGTAGAACGTGTATCTGTTCAGGGTGAGAGCTAAGAGTGTCGGCGTAATTCGTGAGCACGGACTCTATGAGCTCCAAACCGAAATTCTGGGTCAAAGATCCTGCTGGGAGGAAATTCGGTCGTTGGCCTTCTGTCATTAAACATAAATCGTTGAGTAACTGTATCGAGGCTTTCAGCAATTGGTGACATTCAGCCAGATTCAAAGAGGACTCACCTGGTAAGCATCAGCAGCGGCACCGCGGACGGAGATCTCGCCGTCCGCAGTTAAAACTTCGTACGAATGATCATCACTCGTAGGGCTGTCTGACGAGATTAGTATTGGACCGCGGCCGTTCAGGCCAAAAGACGTACTTCCGCCAGAAGCAGCCTTCTCAAAAGTTGCTGTCACAAGTTGCTGTAACGCTGCTGCGGCGGTGTTGGACACCACCGCCGTCCTACTACCATAGAGCAGGAAGCATACTTGGAAGGCATCGGCCAGGAGACCACCTGACAGTGTAGCTCCATAATTCTGCAGCAGCGCTGGAAGCGCTTGCAGCACCTTGAGCTGGATATCGAGCGCTAACACCCATTGTCAGTCCATTCCGGCCGTCCCTATTCAGAAAGTGTACCAAAAGATGAACATTCTCTAAAGGCCCCCAGGACATCTTTTAGGCAAGCCTTTGGCAAAGCTGTTGTTACTATCAGACGTTGGAGGCAATTAATGCCACTTCCAGCGACTTTTGCATTGCGACTACTGCACGCTATCACCAACGGTCGGATTACAGTGGGACGATTCCTCAAATCTCTTTCAGGGTCAGTAACATCGCATCGCTGTACTCAACGAAGCACGGTACCTGCTGCGAACTGAGCCTCTGAGGTCTGCGGTAGAGCTTTTAGTTCATTGAGCGATTTTTCTGCCGCCTATCCAAAAGTGAGCTCAGTGTCTATATAATCAGTTGTGGTCAAACAATTCTCAGCTCTGGGTGCTTCTTTTTTGACTCCTGGAATATAGCTGTAAGCTCGTTGCTGAGTATTTGAGCGGTCATATTCGTGTTGAAGGCATCTCCAGAGTCAGGCCTTGATGACACGGAGGTCTACCGCGAAATGTTGCCTCCCTTCTGGCAGCAAGTTATAACGGAAGTCCTTCTCTATCGCTAAGGCCAGTCCAGGTACCTACAGCAAGGTGACATTCAATTACTTTACAGCTAGTGGTTGATCTTGGCGGTAAAATAGAGTACATTCAGCCCTATCCGGCGGAGATAAACTCCCGGCCTTGGCACCTTTTGTACGACTACGACTTCAATCGATCAGCCAGTAGTAATCTAAAGAGATTGCCCAGACAGATTCCCCCATCCTTTGAATTTCGAAAGTGCACCCTCTCCTGGAGCAGGAAGTATACACGTTTCAGCATCCAGCAACCATCTCAAACAGCGCCCGTTCTCCAGCAGCATGGGTGCCAAAGTTCCCCGAAACTTCCGCCTGCTTGAGGAGCTTGAGAAAGGCGAGAAAGGGCTCGGAGCCGGTATGTTCGTATAGCTCAAAGTTCCTCAGGATGACTAACCGGAATTTTGCAGAGGCGTGCTCCTACGGACTCTCAGACGGCGACGACCTTCTCATGTCGAATTGGAATGGCACCATTCTCGGTCCTCCGCATGTGAGCAGTTCTATTACTTTCCACGCCTAGACCGCAGCTGACGAGCCGCTAATCGCAGAGTGCTCACGAGAACCGCATCTACAGCTTGAACATCCACTGCGGAGACCAATACCCGGACGTCCCGCCTACAGTCCAATTCGTATCGAAGATTAACCTGCCCTGCGTTGATCAGCGGACTGGCAAGGTGGACCCTTCGAGACTGCCGTGTCTATACTCGTGGAAGAGAGAAAACACCATGGAGACGATCTTAATCGAGCTGAGGCGGTGAGTGCGGATCCAGTGCTCGTGATTTGAATGGAGCTGATCTTCGGCTTAGATACATGGCTTTGCCGCAGCACAAGAAGCTTGCTCAGCCTGCTGAGGGCTCTACATATACGTAAGACAGAACAGGCTCTGGGCTATCAGCTTATTCGGTGATGGGATGATGATGATTACGGGAAATGAACATAGCATCAATAGGCGTGTTTGGGCCTTTTAAGCATACTAGGGTGGCATAGTCTATCTTTGTCAACAGGCGAGTCTTTGGGTTGAATGCATGTCAAGCTGGAAGTATTCCACAGTCAATGACTCTAAGAAGTCTAGACTTTATGGGTATCGAGTATCATCAAGTTCTCGCCAAGTGTGACTTGATCGGAGATGACGATCTTTCGGGTAAGTTGACTTCGGAAGGCATCGTAAGGCAACCTTATGGACTCCGGAAAGAATTATAAGACAGCTCTCTCGATCACGCTCTTCAATCGCCAAGGTTCGCTTTCACAGTAATCCTGCAACATATTTAGCTCACTCGTCCTCACCAGAGGATGTATCATGACGAAGCGTCAATTTCTCGAATCCCGTCGTCCACCAAGGCCATCTCCTGAAAATTGAACAGCGGTCCTAGTATTCCGGTAAGTCAAGTAGCAAACAGATAAAGTTGAATCAACCATAAAACGTCATTCACTCACTGAATGTTCCACACCCCCTGATATTGGCCACTTGAACGGGACACAGATCGTCTGCGTTCCATCGATGCTTTCACGCCTCATCTCAATGAAGTGCCTTTCCTATCCCTCTGCCCATCGGTTTTCGTTAGCTACCGCTTTAACAAATCGTACGCATTCGTATGTAATGCTGTCATCGATCTGTTACTTTGCTCTCCGGAATGGCTCGCTGTGTGTAGAGGATAAGACGTCGTGGACGTGGGGGTCGTAGAGAAGCTGAGGGTGGTGCTGATACCATATCGGTAAGAAAGCTCCGTACGCCATGTCCAAAGCTCTCAGGAAGGGAATTGGAACATACTATACATCGCCGCAACTTGTTGATGGTTTGCTTGAGACAGTGGTGCAAATCTGCAAAGTCTTGATCAAGTCCGCAGTTGCCAACTCGAAGAGCAGGAAAGAAGCGTCATAGAGTAGCATAGATCAAAAAGGAAAGAAACAGGAGTTTCGTGCAAGCTTTTGATATAAAAAGAACCTTCAAATTCCGTAGCGCCGAAATACGTTACCGAATTGCCAAACCCTGTAAAAACATCGTTGACGCATATCCCTTTGCCTCAAACACGGCCCCCAAGCCATCCAGCCTTTCGAAAATGTCGTATGCAGGTTCGAGGTCCACATAGTATTATCCTCGTAACACAAGACAAACCACTCCCAGTCGTGTCCTAGTTGCATCTTCTTCGTATATCTAACTTGGTAGAATCGTCGTGATCGAGTGATGCGCCTCTTTGATTTTGAAATCCGCGTTGAAAATTACATCTTCTTTGAAGCACTTCCATCTTCGTCCATGTATCTCTATCTGTCTACCCGCTTTGAGCTTGTTTCTTTGAGAAAAATGCTTGCCATGCTTTTCTCTTTCCTTCCTCTTTCGTTACCGGTATATCAGCTGTTTTACTATCTATCTTCCCAGTTCCTCGTGGCTTTTCGAGTAGCGCAATGACTTCACTATGACCTTTCTCTTTCGCAAGATCCAGAGCTGTCTTGCCGCGGTTGTTCTTTGCCCAAACATTGATGGCAGTCTGAAGCAAAGTGAACACGACTTCCATGTGTCCCGAGTATGCCGCCGTATGCAGAGCTGTCATTCCGATTTCGGTGTCCAGAGTAACGTCGGCACCTGCTATGAGCAACAAGGTGACAATATTCTTACTATTGTTTTGTGCTGCGATATGAAGCGCTGTTCGACCTTTGGATTCTTGCGCATTGATATCAGCATTTGCTGCGAGCAACAAGCTGACTACGTCTTCAGAATTTTGTTGTGTTGCAAGATAAAGCGCTGTACAGTCTTTCCAATCTCGCACATTAACAATAGCATCTGTCGCGAGCAACCAGCTGACTATGTCTTTCTTGTTGTGGAATGCTGCGATATGAAGCGCTGTTCGACCTTTGGATTCTTGCGCATTGATATCAGCATTTGCTGCGAGCAACAAGTTGACTATGTCACTACAATCATTATGTGCTGCAACATAAAGCGCTGTACAGTCTCTCCAATCTCGCACATTAACAATAGCATCTGCCGCGAGCAACAAGCTGACTATGTCTTTATTGTTGTGGGATGCTGCGATATGAAGCGCTGTTCGACCTTTGGATTCTTGCGCATTGATATCAGCATTTGCTGCGAGCAACAAGTTGACTATGTCACTACAATCATTTTGTGCTGCAACATAAAGCGCTGTTTGACCGTTGAACTCTTTCACGTTGATATCAGCATTTGCTGCGAGCAACAAGCTGACTATGTCTTTATTGTTGTGGAATGCTGCGATATGAAGCGCTGTCCAGCCTTCGGGCCATTGCGCATAGATATCAGCACCGGATTCGAGCAGTTCTCGCGCAACGGAAACGTGCCCATTACGTGCAGCCTTAAGAAATGGAGTCCATCCATACTCATCTTTTTCATCAGTTACGGCACCTCTGTCAAGGAGCAGTCGTGTAATGTCGCTATAGCCTCCGCTCGCAGCAGAATGTAGGGGAGTTGCTTTTTCAGCGTCATAAGCACGGATATTGGCTCCGCTATCAAGCAGAAATTCTACTATGTTCTTGTGACCAAAGGCCGAAGCGTAATGAATCGCCGTGAGACCATTACGATCATTCATATTTTCGATGTCGGCGCCGACTCGGACTAAATCTCGGACCCTAGCTATCTCGCCTTTTTCAATGGCTTCGCGGAGTTCCTTGCCTAAGACGGTCGTTTTCAAGAAAGTTAGAGCAGGGCTTGAAGAAACCTCCGGTGTTGATGTTCCAAGCTTATCAGATAACGCTGGAGCCGTTGGCGTTCTATGTGTGGATACACTTTCCGTAGCGTTGATAACGACGCTGGGCTCTGTTTGAATGCCAAACGTCTCTGGTGGAGGTAGAGCTGAGCTTGCCGCTCTTTGTTGGCCTTTCGAAGTATGCCTGGGCCTGTCAATCTGGGATGATGGTGGCTGCTTTCCCATCGCTGCATCCGACCCTGCGTTGGACTGATCCATTATATATTGAATTCTTCTGCGGTATGAATAAGGTTGCGTTACAGAAGGGGAAGAGTGCTTTTGCGTTTCTACTACGAGTCCGTTATCGCCGCCTGATCGGAGTGGTGATTGCGAATGAGGAGTTCCTGTCAATAGATAGAACCATCAACAAACAAAGATCGTTTCAAGAGTGCTCCAGGAGGTACGAACCATGCCACTTGTCTGTGTTACTGCGCGGTTCCACATCTATCGATAGCCGCGGTAACACGGCTTTGCTGTTCTGCTTTCCCGGCGATTGCAAAGACATCTGCGTTGACAGCTCAGACTGGGTATTTCGACCCGATGCAGACTCGTCCGGATGTAAATCTACGAGCCAGGGATATTCTAGAGCTTCCGCTGGAGCCGGACGTCTTGCTGGGTCGAGCACCAGCAGACTGCTTAGAAAGTTTATAGCATCGTCACTTACCCGCCCGACGAGGTGACCTGTGGGAAAAGGCTTTCTCTTCGCCTGTGAGCTACTAAACGGAACTCTCTGGGTGAGAATGTGATATACAACACAGCCCACCGACCAAAGGTCTACGGCGTTCGTGTACACGCCATCATCATCCTCACCATAGGATCCAATTTCTGGAGCACTGTATAGTGGTGTTCCCATATTCGTTCGAAGTGCTGTTGCTGTGCTGCCGATCCTCTTGCTAATGCCGAAATCACCAAGCTTGACCCACCATTTGGGTGAATTTTGGAAAACGAGGATGTTCTAGATCAAGGACAAGTAAAGAATCAGTCAAGGATTCAGACTGGGGCTGTAGAGCTTAGAAGCTGATAGATATAACACCAAACAGGACCCACTCTATCCTAACGTTTGATACCTTTTGAGCCCAAAGACAATCATAAGACATGTACTTACTTTAGGTTTAATGTCACGATGTGTGAAACCTTCCGCATGCATCAATTTAACAGCTTTCAGAAGATCGATGGTGATATCCTTAGTGTCTTGCTCTGTAATACTCTTACTCATGATGTAACGATCCAAGTCACCATAAGGGAAATACTCCATGGCTAGAAAAACCGTATCCTTGTCCTCGAACCAGCCATAGAAGTTGACGAGGACTTCCTCTTGCGAGATCTACGATAGTCGTCAGCACTCTGGCTATGAGTATTCGCATTCAATTGATCGGGCTAAAAAGCCAACAGGACATGGACTGACTAATCCAAGAGAAGACTTTACGCATATGAAAACCTTTTATGATCCGTGTATGCTTTTCGCACTAGGAAGCGATTGACCATATGGGATGGAAAATGGGAGATTACAGCGAAATTCGCCCAGTGATGACGGAGCAGTGGCTTCAGTGATTGCCAAATTTCGTCACCATTTCGACTTGTGAAAAGTCTGGCAGGAATAATTGCTGTGGGCGACCCACAGTGTTGTTGTGTCGCCGCGATAGGACTTGCCAGTCCTGGCTCGCTGCCAAATTGACAATTCACTACTTGGTTTGGGCCTCCTCTAATCGTCAAATAGCAATACCCTTAGGCGAGATTTAGTGTTCGACGAGGAACGAGAGTCAATGGCCCTTTACCGAGGACTCCCTCCTAACAAAGAGCGCTGACTTGTGGCAGACAGTAACACAAATCACGTAATCAAAGGGTACTTGCATGAAGATAGATCGCTTACCTTTGGCGTCCGGAATTTCATCAAGGCTTCAAGCTCCTTCATGTAGTTGATGTCCATCTGCTTCATCCTCTCCTTCTCGAGAACCTTGACTGCCCTCTGTTGCTTGAGATCATCCCCTTTATGTATTTTTTCTTGCAACCATACGACCCCGGACAGCCCCCAACCAATTTTCTTGACGTGATCCCATATCTCTTTTTCCTCTACCCTTCGCACCTTGCGGATTTGAACAGTGTGGTGATCATACACCTCCGCTTCCAATTTGTAGAGCTCTGAGAGGCTAGATCTAGAAGCCATCTCAAACAGGCATCATAGCCACACTGTACACTGGATCTTATGTCGTTGAGGTCGTAGAGACCACAATGGATTGCCGAAGAGAATGATACGAAATTGGTTCGCAAAGACTGATGTCATCCGTAGCACAGACCATCCACAGGTCCACTTCAGAGTTGGGGGGTTCTTGATTCTGCTATGATGCTGCAATGGAGGCGAACCGGGGAAGGGTCGAGTGGACGATGACCGTTCTCGACGCTCGATCGAGAGACGATTTTGTCCGTATCAGCGACCACTCTTCTCATTCTTGATTTCTTCGATGAAGGGCGAAAATGATGGGATTGAACTAAAGTACTTCTTCAAGGTCGTTTGACCACCCCGAGAATTCAGTGTACTCCTAGCCCCGTACTGTACCCTGTACCGCCCAACCTACACTAGCGCTCACGCTATCCCTGCAACCTTGATGCGCATACTATTCCTGACTCGGTTACCTCTAGATCTCGATATGGAGCCTCAATGTTAATAATCGATCTGTCTGGACTATCGTAATCCTACGAAGTCGGACCTCTTTTGCAGCTCTTGCAAATCCGTAGCACCACCAGATGCGTCACCTTGATCAGAATCGAGTTGGGAAATGTTTCTCGGTGTTCGCGTTGCATCATCCATGATCGTCTCATGCATAACTCTGCGAATGTTAATTTAAGACGGCATCTTGGAATCTGCTACAATCCTTCCATTGGTTCCTGAAATATTACTTAGCGACTCAGGCTGCACTTGCTGTACTGACTTCCATCTGGGCTAGCATTATGATTAGGCTGCGTTTAAAAAAATCAGAGTGGTCGCTTACACAACATCGTGATAAACCAAGCAAGCAGGAAGTGATACGCGAAAGACCACATTTTCGTAAATGAGATGGTCAGTTGGTATATGAAAAGCCACAAGGATGCTGTTACTCAGATCTTCAAAGCCTTATCATCCCAAGCTTGTCTACAATCTCCTCGGAGAAGACCCTCTGGATGTCTGCTCCGACGTGCTGATCTGTCTCATCACTGTCCTCCTTCAGCCCGATGTAATGACCACCAAGAATACATCTCTCGACAGCGCCTTTGTACGTCTCGCCGACGAGGCCTTCAAGTTCCTTGAAGGTATTGTCACTGCCCAGGGTCCTCCGTGCCGTTCTGACTGTCTTGTCGGATGGCCGCTGGCTGACTGACAACTCAAGAAACGTGTGAATTGGCTGCCAGAATGCAACCTCGATCAGTACTATTCCGAGGCTGTAAATATCGTGAGATTTGCTGTATCGCTCGCGGTTGACACCAAGAGTAGCAGGATGCCGATAGATATCATATCCGGAGAAAACCGAGGGAGCTTCCGTCAGCTCTCCCACGGAATCTGGCCGGGCGTAATCGAAACCAGCCAAAATCGGTGCCCCATAGTCTAGGTCGCGGTCGGACTTGTGGAAAAGAACAATGTTGCTGCTCCGGAAGCTTTTATGCAACCAATTGACCGAATGCAAGTACATCAAGCATCGGGCAAGCGCATTGGCAAGGGCGATACGTCTCGTAAGCGATGGACGTCTTTCTGTGGTGAAAAGCTCGAGTAAAGACATAGGGGGTGTAGATGGAGATACTGATGGAGGCTTCTCATACACGAATCCATATTGGCGACAGCGATTGTCATGGTCTTCGACATAGCCCACACACATCGGGGCTCTAAACTGTGGGGGCTTGCTAGGTAACTTTAGTAAGATGGCAAGCTTCTGAACGCGACGTAGGATATCAAGAGAAAGGCTCGCCTGTTCGTTGGCCTCGCGAGAACCTTCTTTCCACTCAACCCAAACTGCGTTCCCCTCGTAGATGGCTTCTGACCGATTGGCCTTAATGCTGCCCAGGCGCAGACTCTTAAAAATGAGGGGCTTAAGCTCCTGGTTGCTGTCATCTTTAATGTTCAATTGAGCTTTGAACTCTGCTAAAAGGACGACATCCGCAGTGGCTTCCGTGTATCCCGCAGCTGCGCCAATTCCTTGCGATATCGAGGTTATGGTAGGTGAAACAGGCGATTGCGACGGGATCTTCATTGCGCGTGAAATGTCCATCAACTGATCCACTTTATCGTTCAGCTGCAACATAGCAAGATTCGCTTGGTACTGAGAGATTTGGAGATCTTTTATGGTAACCTTGTCGAGTAGATTCTCGATGGAGTCGTTGTATCCAATGAGTCTCGAGATTAGGTTCTCAAAACCCCTTTGCTTGACCATGGCCCATTGCAAGCGCTCCGGCAATTCTTTCGTCCTTTCGAAAATGCCCAGCGTCTTCCTCATGAGCGTATCGGTTTTGTTGAGGGGGCCTCTTTGAGAGGATCTCTCGGAGCCAGCTGCGACTGGTTCCTTGAGTTCAACGATAGGATCATACTTTGAGCCCATAGTAGCACAACTTTTGAGGAGAGCATGCACCTCCAACAGTAAGTCGACGACAAGGTTGCGATTCAAGTGGAGAACTCGACTCGGCCTGGCCAACGCATCTTCGATGAGGCCCACTTTGTCTCCCCATTCTAAGAACCTTGTTTGTTCAATGCGCATACGAAGGCGATGATGCTGGTATGCAGCCGGCATGCCCTCCATGTCAGCGTAAAGTTGGTAGCCTTGGCTCGATCAGCTGTGCAACACTGGCAGCACAAGCATCAGAAAGCGGTCGTACCTTTCACGCAACCAGCAAACACCTGAAAAACGAGTCCCGTCACGCTCAGGCTTATGCCAGCGGCGCTGACTGGATCCATGGCCGTCAGTGTACTCTAGCACTATTTTGCGCCCGAACTCCTTTCCGAAGTCTCAGCTTTCAGTATCGTATTGTCGACAACAGAACCGATGTATCCAGCGACGATTGACAAGACATCAAAGGAGTAACGTTCTAGTATCCAGGGGTATCATGCGGAGCAGATTTCATCGCAAATAGTGCTCGTCTGGACTGGGAAACACGGAAGACGTCCTCTCGTTCGTCGGAACTCTAGGTCAAGCGTAGCCGATTTCCAGATCGCGCAGACTTTGAAAGAAATGGTAACCACTCGCCGTACACCATCTTAGTTTGCTTGTACACCACCCCTGTAGAAAGTTGCAAGCAGTCCCTCTATCCGCACAAGAAACTTTATATATCTCAACATTGATGCCTTAAGTACCTCTGATCTTCGAAACTCGAGGCAATCTCAGCCCTCGTTGTCGACAGGAACAACATCTTACTCTGCTGAGAGTTTGGATAGCTTGGGGCGAAATCTTTACATTCGAAGTGGCTTTCTCGAGAGATCACCAGAATCCCACCATCTTATGATCAACAGCGTCTCCAGCGTCCATTTTCTAACAACTAACCGATTGCATAACGCGATCTTTCTCATTTGCTTCTTCTTCTTCCCAACTATTAGGTGGCGGTAATTTGACCCGCTTACTGATAATCGTGGGTGGTGATGTACGACCAAAGTATAGGTGGAGTAGAAGGACAGGAGCGATCCAAAGGTACTATTTGTGCTCAAACCGACTCTTTATACATGTAGGTACGTAGGTGAGAGAACGCGAAATTCCGTGCAAGAGCAATGGACATACTTTCAGTTACATCCCCCACCAATTGTGCAAGAGGACCACCGGGCCGATAGCTCTGCCGGTCAATCTAGTCTAGTCTGATTGGGAATTGTGAGATTTACTTGAAGTTCGTCTCTTCCCAATAATTCGACCTCGGGTTCGCAGCATGGAATGCCCCGATCTTTTCTCCCACATAACTCAGGTGTCCATCGTTCTGCATGTAGGATCATCGCCTCCAATTGCTGGGAAACATTGACCATCATAGGTTTTGCCCTCTATCGGGCACTGCTCCGAGTCACGCGCAGAATATTCCTGAATGAGGAGCGCCCACCTTCTGCGCAAGATGTGCGCAGGGAGCTTCGAGATACGGTTCGATACAATGCCAGGCTTCAAAGTCCGAAGGACATGGTGGAAGCTTTGCGTCAAGGCTACAATGTAAGCCATGTCGAGCATCTCTATCGACCCCGTCATCATGAAGCTGATGTTCGTTAAAGGGGCTAGAAATCTTACAAGACGCCATCAATGGTAGCGATGAAGCCTTGGGACAGATCTCGGACTTGTTGAAGCGGGCGAGACTGCAGGCGCCCCGAAGGCCAGCAAATGGTCCCAAGCTGATCCAGGAGTCTACTGATGTTCTCACCAAATCATCCATTGTTACAGGAGGCAAAGACATACTTAGCGAATCCCGCCGGTCCATACTAGAAAGGCCATATCCTGTTCTTACCGGACGCCGTTGTGTGCCCCACATTATTGATGCGTGCGGCATCACTTTCTTACGCTACAAAAAGCCACAACCCGAGGTCATAACCCGAATGATTATCAGTAGGGCGCGCGCATATGAGCGCAGATGGGATTGTACATACAAAATGAGGGAGCTTATTAGCCTTGGCGAGCTTGAGGATGCTTGGGATCGTATGTTAGAACGTTATTGTGGACTGAAGCGGGTACATGATAGATCCATCTCGTGGGCAACCGAGAGTTCAAGGGCTGCAGATGATACAACCGCGACTGTTAGAGGACAGGCGAAGCGAGAGGAAGAGTTGAAAAGAAAATTGACCAGAATAAGGGAGACGGAAAGAGTACTTGCGGAGGAGGAGAAAGCGAGGCGAATGAATGACAAGCAGCAGCGAAGAGAAGCCAGGAGATTCGCCACACAGGAGTTCACGGAGTCTCCAGAGACTCAGTCTGCTCCTCTACTTACTGCCATGACCAGCTGAATAGATTTTGGTCTTTCAGCGGCACACCTTCCTCTTATGGCCAAATATCCACCTCAGGATTGTCTAAGCTATTGCGTCTCTCATCGTCTCTCCCGCCTCAGCTGTTGCAGCATGGCAGACCAATTAGTCTCCACATCAGAGCCCTTGATCTCAAAATACAAAATACCATACTCAACCCTTTCCTCTTTCAACACGGTCGACCTGCACTTTCCCAGCGCCCTCGCTTCCGCTTCGTCTTGCTGGCTAATGTAGAAGCTTCCTCCTTTCCGTCTTTCGAGCGCTTCCTTACTTGATACCGCCAAATATGGTCTGAATCGACTGACGCCTCCCCTTTGCTCAGATATATCCACGGCGGCGCTTTCCGTGATCCGCTTCAAGACTCCACCACTATCCTCCCCAGCCTCCCCCACCTTTTCGACCCCACCTCCTCGCACTACATCTACGGCGTCGCCTCTATAAACTACCGCCTTTCACCCTATCCTTCACATCCCACCAATCCAAGCTCACCCGACGATTCGGCACGTAACGTCAAATGGCCGGACTACCTCGCAGACGTCCAGTCAGGAATACAGTGGGTTCTAGAGAACGGCGAGAGTCACGATCCCCGGCTGGTAGAGAAGGGGCGCCAAAGCGAGACGAGAGACTATATCCTAGCCGGACACAGCGTAGGTGGTACCATGACGCTCAAGGTTGTTCAGTCTGAAGTACTCCCCTTCCGATATCCAACCGCAGCGCTCAGCCTGTGCGGGATCTACGACTTTGCTGCTTTACGTGATGCACATCTCTCTCACCGGCAGGTCTACGATGATTTCACCACTGCTGCTTTCGGACCAGAGGAAGATGGGGGCTGGCAAAGGGGTAACACAAAGACGGGGTTTTCTAAGGAGGTGGAAATCGTTCTCTTGGCACATAGTAAGACCGATACACTCGTGGACTGGGAACAAACAGAAGTCATGCGCGATTCATTGAGGGTGATGGGCCCTCGGGCGAAGGGCGTGGTGATGGAAGTAAAAGGAGACCATAAAGAAATATATGAGAAAGGGGGGGAGGTAGCAAGAGCTGTGAGGGATACCCTTGGATATCTCAGAGAATTGCATGGAATAGATACGGTCTAACGAGCGGTCCTCCTAATCAGTCCACTATTCACGACAATCTCCTTATGTCACCAAGCAATTCAAGGAGCCACTTCAACCGCTTGAAAATGACAAAAAACCACGGGCTAGATATTCCAACAAATATTCTTTGCATATTATACTGCACCATCAAAAGCTAGATCCAGATGCCATAGAACCTGATGAGCGCAAGAACTTGAGAGGGAAGCAGCAATAAGTCCAAACTGTGGTGCGGAAGGACTCATTCCTGATGATGGTAGGTATGGAGAATGGAGCGACACTGAGGCTCGGTCTACATCGAAGAGATTGCTAAGCATTGGACTCCTTGTCAGCATGGTGTGACTCATGCTCTCCTATCTACTTCCTATTTTTCTCAGTGATTCTACAATCCGTTACAATTTGTGCGGTTGCGGCCATGCATGTCCCTCCCACCAAATACCTTTTCATTAGCCTTTGTTCACCATTCTATCCCTGCATGATAGGTCATCACTCTTCTCAGCTATTCTGCCCAAACGGATCATCCATCCCAGAAGTCGGACAAACTTCCCTCCGTTCATTCACCTTCTCTTCCTATAAAGATGAAAACCAGCTTCCATACTCGCTCCCATCTCCATCAACACATCCACTCACTCTTCCCAACTCAACCTTCTACACCTTCCCCTCCCTTCCTCCAAACTCCACCAGCAAAATTAACCCTTTTCTCACGATCCTCCCCCCTTCCCGCCCTCCCTCAGAAAACGCGTCCCTCAAAATGACCCACGTCAAACTCCTCTCCCCCCCCGGCATCGGCGAAACCATGCGCGACTCCCACCGCTTCTCTCAAGTCGCCAAACTCGACAATGTCTACGAGACCGCTGGCCAAAGTACCCCTCTCCCTCCCCTCTCCCCTCCACCCCATCCCCCATCCCCTAGCCCCCACCTACCACTGACATCCCACCTCAAGCCCCCCTCCGCCCTGACGGCACCATCCCCCCAACCCTCCCCCTCCAAATCGAGCAAGTCTTCGAGAACGTGCAAGCTGTCCTGACGCACGCCAAAAGCATGGGCTGGCCACACGTCTTCAAGATCACGAGCTACCATGTCGGGCTAGACGAAGTCCATGTGCAGGAGATGGTGCGCTGTATGCGCGTTTGGATGCCGGATAGGAAGCCGATTTGGACGATGGTCGGTGTGCAGGCGTTGGCGAGGAAGGAGTATTTGGTGGAGGTGGAGGTGAAGGCTTTTGCTTAGGTGGGTGAGGGGAGGGGGTGGGGGTGAGGAGGGAGGGGATGCGGATAGGGGCGACGTGCAGGGCTGTTGATGGAAGAGGAGGCCTGGAGTCGTTGAACATGTCGAGCAATGCGTAAAGCAAGCTTTATGGCTGTAGCAGGGGACATACTTCGATGTGACAGACAGCTGTTCGTCGCCATTCGGTATGCAGCTAATCGCGTTCTCACCGTGGCGGTGTAGCTATGGCAACTTCAACCCGTATCTCGAAAACTATGCTCAGGAACCAATATGTACAGTAGCTTCGCTCGCTAGAGGCTTGTGGTAAATTTACTCGAGCAACCTCTGCACTTATAAGAGCAAAACAAAGCTGAGCACCTCCATGATGAAAACGGCGAGGTGCCGTATATACTATTCGAAGCTGTACCTCAACCACTCCCCCACGGCTCTCAAGCTTTCCCACCTTACCCCTTCATCTCGGTCAGTCATCAATTCCATGACTCTAGCTTTGACGCCTAGCTTTTCCAATTGGCCCCGTTTCTCCGGAGCCTCCTTCACTAGCCATCCTACATCATTACATGCAATGGCCAACACAGTCTTATCATCCTCCCATGATTTATTCAGCATTTGCTGTAGCGCCTTGGGCAGCTCACCCTGGTTTTCGTCCAAGATTCTGCGTGCGTTCTCCCTCCAGAAGTTGGCATCTCGATGAGGAGGGGTCCAGCGCAGATGGCCATTGAGGACTTCAGCGGCATAGCCATCGAACGTGGTTTGTGAGCTGGTGTAATCGGCGAGAATATTGGTGAGGTTCTCGAGGTCTTCGAGAAGGTCAGGGTCTGTGAGGTGGCGTCCTTTGACGTTCTGCAGGAGGGCTGGTAAGCGAGCGGTCGTAGCGATGGGGAGGAGGATTAAGCGATTAGATGATGGAGTGAGAAGGTTCAACAGCGTGGAGATGAGCAGTCTTGTAGTCTTTTCCTTTGGCGATAGGCGGAGGAGTTGTGTATAGAGGGCGATGATCTCTTGTTCTCTATTGGTAGGTTAGCGAAGACCAAAGATCAGGGTAGGGTGAATTTACCTTTCCAGGCCTTGTCCGATCAAGGCGCCCTCGAATGACAGTTGCCAGATAGTGAGAAGGATGTGGTAAAGGAGCTGTATGCCAACGCCGCCACCAAGCCCGGCGTCTGTCGCACTGCGAATACTAGTAGCTCCACTGAACATCGTGGATTCACTATCTTTGCCGGAGCCAGCTGCTGCACGCAAGATATCAAGTAGAGGGTTCACCGTCTCTTCACGTTGGTCCCAGAATAGCTCTCGGGCCTTCTTTGTCCGGAGGAGAGCTGAGTACTCTTGTACCGCAATGTCTTGCAGGCCATTGTCCTGGCTTTTAGTAAGGGTGGAAAGGTACTTGTAGAGTTTCGGTAGGGCAGCATCTAATTGGGGATTCGACCTTGGGAATTGGAGCTGGGCGTTGGACAACAGGCTGGACAGGACTGAGGAGGTAAGAAGAGGTATAGGATCTTCAGGATTGCTGGTGTGGCTAAGGAGGGGCAAGAAGGGCTTGTAAGGTTCTGGGTGTTGGAGTAAGGCTGGCGTGAGACTGGGCGCATCTAGTGTAGTGCGTCAGCAGTGAAGTTTTCCTCATTGAGGCGGCATACCATTGATCAGATCTCCTGATAACACCAGCATGTATTGAATTACATCTGCCCGCCTTGCTGCCGACTCAAGCACGCTCTTGCCTTGGTTTCCACCTAACAGCAACGACCGATATGCTTCTGTATCGCCCTCGACGGTCTGCTTCCTCTGCTCTTTTCGGACCTTGTCGACCGCTTTGATCCTTTTCAGGTCGTTATCTGTAATGGTGCCCGCGCGAACAGCGCCCTCCCATGGTATTGGTCGTGCTCGGATGTTGTTTTGAAGGGAATTGAGATAGGTTGGTGGATCTAATGACATTTTCGCAGACGAGAGAGTATAATGGGAACGGCTTGCAGCTCGCTGACGATCATGAGCGATGGATGTGGAATAGCTGTCTAGAAGGTCGATTGTCGAGACAAGCTGCGGGCTAAAGCTTGGACCCTGAGCGTTACAGTTTTGCATATTGCCAAGCCTCGTCACAACAGCACTCCATCAAGCTTACATATCCTGACCTTTCCTAAGGCGTCAGTATTCGAGAGGTCGCGAATATGACAAGTCTGAAGGGATCTCTTGCGTCTGACCCTCATGCTTCCAACATTGCGAGCAAAGTCTTCATAAGATCCACCAAGAGCGGTAAAGTTCAGAAGATAGTCAGAGAGCTCTATCTAAGGCAAGACATACCATGTTCCTCCAAGTTGTGCTCGGCATGTCTGGCAAATGTGCCAGCGGATGCCAATGGTAATGGTAATTTCACCATCTCCTCAGTCTCGCTGTTGTTTCATCTAAATTTTCTTACAGTGGCTCCTTTTATTCTGTCTGATAAACCCGCTGGTACAAAATCTTACCCCACAGGACACTATCTGGTCCCAGATACAAACGCTCTGCTCAATGGCATGGATCTTTTCGAGCAGAAATCTGCTTTTTACGATGTTATCATCCTTCAGACGGCTTTGGAAGAATTACGGAATCGGTCTTTGCCGCTCTACAACCGTCTGATAAGTTTGACTAAAAGCGAAGAGAAGCATTTCTACGTCTTCTTCAATGACTTTAGGCTTGAGACACACGTCGTTCGAGAGAAAGGTGAAACGATCAATGATCGCAATGACCGAGCAATACGGAAAGCTGTCAGCTGGTATGGAAAACACCTCCAGCAGGCTCTCAAATCAAGCAAGCGATCGAAGACCGTCCCAGCAGTTGTCATGCTCAGTGACGACAAGGAGAACCTTCGTAAAGCCAGAGCTGACAACATCAGTGCTTGCTCCTTATCGGACTATGTCTCGGGACTCGATGATGCTGACCGTCTTCTTGACATGATCGATGCGTCTCGTCAAGGGCAAGAGATGCGAGGTAGCGCCGCAGAACGGATTTACCCTGATTATTATACTCTGTCGAAGATGATGACGGGTATTACAGCAGGTACACTGCATCAAGGCATCTTCAACGTCTCGCCCTACAATTACCTAGAAGGTTCGGTGCATGTTCCTGCGTTCGACAAGTCTCTTCTTGTGCTTGGGAGAGAGAACAGCAATAGAGCTATTTCTGGCGATGTTGTCGTAGTTGAGGTTCTGCCGAAGCCTCAATGGAAAGCTCCATCAACTAAGATTGTTGAAGAGGACACGTTGAACAAGGATGAAAATGCTGATGTTGAGGAAGGCGAGGGAGAGGCTGTCGTTACCGAGCGCGAGCGCCGAGCACTCCAAGAGGAAGTAAAGAAGACCCAAGGGAAGAATACCGAAGGTCGACCACAACCAACCGCTCGAGTCGCTGGTATAACTAAGCGAAACTGGCGGCAATATGTAGGGCATGTTGACGGGAGCTCAAGTTCGACAGCGAAGCAGAGCCGCAGGCAAGAGACTGTGTTCCTGATCCCAATGGACAGACGAATACCAAAGATTCGGCTACGCACTCGGCAGGCTGAGGAGCTGTTAGGCAAGCGGGTATTGGTGACGATCGACTCGTGGGATCAAGACACACGGTACCCTGTAGGTCATTTCGTACGCTCACTGGGCGAGCTAGAGTCTAAGGGCGCTGAAACCGAAGCTTTACTCCTCGAGTACGACGTCCAATATCGACCTTTCCCTAAAACTGTATTGGATTGCTTGCCACAACAAGGGCACGACTGGAAAGTGCCAGCTAGCTTGGATGATCCTGGCTGGCAAGGTCGTAGGGACTTGAGAGACCTGTTAATCTGCAGTATCGACCCTGTAGGCTGTCAAGATATTGATGACGCACTTCACGCTCGGCAATTGCCCAATGGTAATATTGAAGTCGGGGTGCACATTGCGGACGTATCCCACTTTGTCAAGCCCAATAACGCCATGGATGCAGAGGCAAGCGTACGAGGTACCACGGTCTACCTTGTCGACAAGCGAATCGACATGCTGCCCATGCTACTAGGGACTGACCTCTGTTCGCTTAAGCCATACGTAGAGCGCTATGCATTTTCTACAATCTGGGAGATGACGAATGACGCGGAAATCGTCAACTCCACGTTCACCAAGTCGGTCATACGATCTCGAGAGGCATTCAGCTACGAACAAGCACAGATACGGATCGATGACAAATCCCACAAGGACGAGCTCACCCAGCGTATACGGACGCTCTTGAAGCTCTCGAAGAAACTTCGTCAGAAGCGAATGGATGCTGGCGCCCTGAACCTTGCGAGCCCAGAGGTCCGCGTGCAAGCGGAATCTGAGACCTCCGACCCCGTCGACGTCAAAACCAAAGAACTCCTCGACACTAATTCACTGGTCGAGGAATTCATGCTTCTGGCCAACATCAGCGTCGCCGCCACAATACACACCGCCTTCCCTCAGACAGCACTTCTGCGCCGCCACGCCTCGCCGCCAAAGACCAACTTCGAGGAACTATCGAATCAGCTCAAAGTCAAGCGCGGTCTAGAGCTCCGAACAGAGTGTTCGAAAGCCCTGGCCGACAGCTTGGATACCTGCGTCGACCCCCATGTGCCCTTCTTCAACACACTTGTCCGTATCTTGGCCACCCGCTGCATGATGTCGGCTGAGTACTTCTGTTCTGGAACCCAATCATATGCGGATTTCCGCCATTATGGGCTGGCGTCTGAGATCTACACGCATTTCACGAGCCCGATCCGCCGCTATGCAGATCTAGTCGCACATCGTCAGCTTGCAGCAGCCATCGACTACGAGCAATTGGACCCCAGTTTACACAGCAAGCACAGATTAGAAGGCGTGTGCAAGAACATCAACGTCCGACATCGCAACGCGCAGATGGCTGGTAGAGCAAGTGTTGAGTACTACGTTGGTCAAGCGCTCAAAGGCCGCGTGGTGGATGAAGAAGGCTTCGTCATGAAGGTTTTCTCAAATGGATTTGTCGTGTTTGTGCCCCGCTTTGGCATTGAAGGATTGATTCGGCTGAGAGATTTGGGCGAGCCGGAGCCAGAGGGTATCTTCGACGCCGAAGAGTACGTGCTTGATGTGAGAGGGTCAAGAAAAGCAAGGATTGAGCTTTTCCAAAGGGTCGTGGTCAAGATCAGCGATGTCAAGGAGGAGTCGACGGGCAAGAGGAAGATCAAAATGGAGCTGGTAAGGTGAGGCTACGGCTGAACTTCGAAGGCGCCTGAACGCATAGCAGTACATCCGTCCTATGATGATGGAAGTCACCGAGCCTCTATGTAAATGGAAGGTAAATAAGTACATGTAGGTCCAGGTACTTTAGAATATCCACTGCCGCGTTGTATTTGCCGGAGCACTCTTCGCCGAAAAACTCCGATAGCAAATCCGAAAGCAATGACGCACTCTATCTGCAATATTTTTCTACACCTAAACATGAAACAAAACCGGGTATCTGTGTTCACAGCGCGGTCGACGTTAAGGTATCCAGCTACAGGATGCATTCTTCGGTCAGCTAGGCATGGGTTCCTGCTGGGAGCAAGCGCCTCTTTCGGCCTCATCACGAAGAAACCCCGATGACTGACATGCGCTTCCTCGACCCTCTGCTGCGATAACCGTCTTCCCTCCGCTGGAATAGCTTCCATCAACTTCCCGATCCTGGTGGAGCGCTGTAAAGTATCGTTTCAAATTTCCAAAATGGCAGCCCCGCCTCTCAACCCATCCGCCCTCGAGAAAGGCGAAACCAACTCCCCTCCAGATACTCTCGGTACCAGCGATAACTCGCCCCACACATCAACCAGCGCCCTTGTTCGATGGAACGCCAAGATAGAATCTCTCGCGGGCCTCGAAGCAAGAGGCATCGTCCGTGTGCCACCAGATGAGCGTTATGCGCCTTCCACGTTCGGCCTCGTCCAGATGGCTCTTCTGTGGTTCAGTGCGAACTTGACTGCGAATAATCTGACGCTGGCTATGCTCGGGCCGCTGGTGTATGAGCTCAGCTTCGTAGATTCGGCACTTTGCGCTGTGTTTGGTGGGCTGTTGGGATCGTGTGGTGCTGCGTATATGGGGACTTGGGGGCCTCAGAGTGGGAATAGGACGTTGGTGAGCTTGAATCACCCAGTCTCTGGGCGGTCTCTGGAGAAGTCTTGGTTTGAGGGTAGCCTGACATCTTGTAGATTGTCACAAGATATTTCATGGGCTATTACCCTGCGAAGATCTGCGCTTTACTGAATATCGTCATTCTCACAGGTAAGATCCACTTCTTTTCGCTGATGGACGTTGTTGCAAGCCACGCTGAGTATCCCATGCGTTACTTCAATTTGGTTCACGGTTTCTTGAGCATTCCTTGGAAAGACGCACCGACCGATAGGCGATGGACTGATCAACCAAGGGTGACCCATAGCAAAATAAGGGAACCGTTAGTCGCTTGATGCACGAACATCAGGAGGAAGGAGTCGGCAGTCTGATTGGGCCATTGACAAATGCACCATGCCAGCACATGTGATACATGTACGTATTCTTGCTGACCATGACAAATTAGGCTATGGTTTGATCGACTGTATCGTTGGCGGCCAGATCTTGTCCGCGGTCGCCGACGGAAACTTGACTATCATCGTGGGCATTACCATTGTGGCGCTGGTCAGCTGGGTGGTCGCTACCTTCGGCATGTCTGTGTTCCACCAGTATGAGAGATGGGCCTGGCTTCCACAGGTCATTGTCCTCTTCGTCCTGGTAGGATCTGCCAGCTCGGAATTCGATACCGTGTATCCCTCCAAAGGATCTAGAGAGACCATCAATGGAAACCGGCTTTCGTTTTTCTCGCTCTGTCTGTCCGCTCCAGTAGCGTGGGCGCCGTCCGCTGCCGATTACTATGTATACTATCCCGAGAGCACAGCAAAGTGGAAGACGTTTATCATGACGTTCACAGGATTCGCACTATCATTTTCTTTCGTCTACCTTCTTGGAGCTGGCCTCGCGTCCGCGACGCTAAGCAATCCGGACTATGAGAGTGCTTACAGCATCTCATCAGGGGCTCTCATCGTCCAAGGGTACAGCGGGCTTGGTGGTTTCGACAAATTCTGCGGTGTTGTCGTAGCCTTGGGCGTGATCAGTAACAACTGTCCAAACTTTTATTGTAAGTGGTCAACATGCATTGAGAAATGACATTCTCGCATTTCTCACGTTTTCCCGTTTCTACATTTTCTACAATACTGACAGCAAGTAAAGCTGCGGCCTTAGGTTTCCAAGTTCTTGGACGCTATATGCAACGGCTCCCTAGATGGTTTTTCACCTGCGTCTCCGCGGTCATCGCTCTCGCTTGTGCGCTAGGTGGTCGAAATTCTCTTTTCGACATTTTTGAGAACTTCCTGGCCTTGATGGGTTACTGGGTGACGATCTTTCTATCGATCGTTATTGAAGAACACTTCATCTTTAGAAGACACAAACCCTTCGACTGGAGCGTCTGGCATGACTGGCGGAGGCTGCCGTTAGGTCTGGCAGCTCTGACCGCATTTCTGATCGGATGGGCCGGTTCTGTTGTATCCATGGATCAGAAATACTTTGTAGGACCGATTGCCAAGATGGTGGGGGAGCATGGGTCTGACCTGGGTATCTGGGTTGGAAGCGGCTTTGCTCTCGTGGTGTATCCGTCCTTGAGAGCTCTAGAGCTCATATTCGTCGGAAGATGATAGTAGAGGGCTTGGAAAGAGTGCAAAATTTGGGATGTACGGTTGCGTCCGACGACCAAAAGAAGGACCACGATGCTTTACGAGCCATCAAAGAAGAGGAGCTGCGAGAATCACTTGGCGAGATATCAATGCCCGGCACTGTCGGGTATATGAAAGCGAAAGTACGGTAGAATTCCACAATTCGGTGAGACAGAGAAGCGAAAATGCAATGCATACGGCCATCGCATAGATGGCATAGAAGAAGCGAAGAGAGCGCATCTCACAGAAGTTTCAACAACAATGGCATTGATAGTTTTGGTGGACGAAACGGTTCAACGTTGGGCACGTGATAAGTGGTAATAACGTCAACTCGTTATTTCGCCAAATTGTCAAAACATGAATTGATCAGATTCGCAGAATCGATGTATCGCAAGCGAGGAAAGAGCGGACAATATAAGCAACACGACAACGCAAAAGATTGGGACCAATTGGTCAGAGTAAGGTAGCGTTATCACCAGTATAAGGCAACAGCAAAGAACTTTTAGAAGGCCGACCGAGTCGCGTGCCAGGGTTTCAAATGTCGAGCACCGCAATTAGTGAAGCTTTTCGCCTCTCTGTGACATTGTTGGCAGGGAAGCCATTAAGATGTAAAGGTTATTGAGAAAAGGTGAAGTTGTGAGGGAAAGGGGTGCATGACCAAGGGGTCCTCGAGCTTGAAAAGGGTTGTCCCTTCCTGATGAGGTGGTTCCTGGTTTGGAAATATTCCGCTAGTGCATTTGATCGATACCAAGGGTTCCTGCAGCCGTCTCTGTAGCAGGCAGATGATTGGCAGGGGTAATGATGTTTCAGCTTCTTCAGGCATAGCTGGATTGTTTACATATCGTGGCTCGAAACGGTCGATGTCTAGTCCTCGTCCGATTACCGATCAAGCGATTGAGCCGTCCCTGAGTCCCACTGCATCCAGCGGAGCAATCTCTCCCCTCCGCCTTTCCTCTTCCAGCAATATCGTCTCCTGTGATGATCTCGTCGCGACGTTCGGACGGTCAATGCGAAGTGTGCTCGCCAACTAGACGTTATCCCTTTCCTTTCTTCTATTAAATTCCCGCCAGGAGGTCTTCTAGAAGATCTGCATATTGTTTGAGTAGCCGACCATGATCGAGCACTGGCCTCGATGAGCCCGAGTCATGCCACAATGGATCGTGTGCACCAGAGGATGACAGGTTCCCCATCTAGCCCCACGGCCTCCTTCACGTTACCCCCCGCGCGCTCGAAACCTTCGATGATAAACGCTCCTTCCTTCTCTCCCTACCAGACTAAAGTTAACGGTGCATCACCTGTTCGTCGAAAACCCGTCCCCTCATCTGCATCTATTGGATCGGCCGGTTCGGGCCCAAGGCAGCCCTTGTCCTCAGGAGGACTCGTCGTAGCCGTCGGAGAGGAAGACACCTACGACAATACAAAGCCTTTCAAAGCAGATGAAGCCGATTCCTTGCATCGTGTGCCCTGGTTACCCTCTCCCAGCGCATCCCCGGAACTAGTGGTCCGTGACCTTGACCAGTATGTGAATTCGGTGACGAACCCACCTAAGAGGCGTCGTCTGACCTGGGGTCTACTAGTTTGCTAACTTCACTCTTCAGGTTCCCTCGTGGCCAAACCCCTAATCCCCCACAGAACGCGGTCGCCAAAGGGTCTGCTCCACAGGTCCAACGGCAGGCGGTAGGAAGATCAAATGAGCGCACATCTTCGTCGAACAAGGCCCACCATCCACAGCTAGCCGGTGAAACAGCGACCCAAGAAGCCTCGAAGAACGCTTTTTCTACAACCGAAGGCGGACTTCAAAGAGCCGCCACAATGACCCTGCATCCTAAGTCAAAATCCAAAGGACTTCACATTGACGCTAGCCGCCATTCCTTCTTCGACGAAGAACCTGAAGATACGTCACTCATAACAAGAACACCCAGATCCCCAGGCCCGAATAAGCTCACATCCTTTTTCGGCTGGAAGACTTCCTTCCCAACCGGTGAAGATTCGCCAACCTACTCGGCCAGAAACCAACCATCTGGTGCTCCTTCTCCGAGCTCGCCGCTGTCGCATGCTCATGTCCCAAAAGACACGCCGGTGCGGGCTATCGATGTGTCTAAAGCTAACGGGAACACCAAGAACCACATCGGCGATACCAGCTTTCCGATGCTTCCTCCCACAAACATTTCGGTACAGGTTGCTGACATGGAGGAAGAGCTGCGGGAGGTCAGTTCCGAATTGGCCGGCTCGATCAGAAGGGAGATGGAGCTCGAAGATCTGGTGGATCGCCTACAGTACGAAGCGGCGCAGGCTCCAGATATGAGACGTACGAGCGATTACTTCTCAGATTCCGGCACTAGCTCAATAAGGTATCCCATGAGCGATTTTGGGACTGGAAAGCCGGAAGATTTGGCAAAGCAAAAGCGGATCTCGGAGCAAGAGAAAGCCCAATTCAAGGTTGATTTATATCAGAAGCTACAAGATGAACGAGGACGAAGGAAAGTACTTGAGACGCATGTCCAGCATATGGGAGAGCAGATGATTCATGTGAGTAGTACCGCGGAGATCCTGGGAATGTGCTGACAGACCTAGGTTGACCAGGAACGTGCTGCATCTTCGAGTGCGGCTACTCGAATCCGAGATCTTGAATCCGCACTTGAAGATTCTCGTCGGCGGCTGAAGGAGGAGCGGCGGACAAAGGGCAACTTCGAAGATCTGCTTACGGCGCTCAAGAGCGAGATAGCACAGTCACAGAACGAAAGAGATAATCTGCGGGAAGAGGTCGTTCCCCAGCTTAAGGCTCGAGTGGAGGGTCTTGAAGCAGCCGCTTCAGAGTTTGAGAAGCTTCAATACGAGAACGCCAGGATGCAGCAAGAGTTACAGTCGCTGAAAGACGAGCAATCGACCACTATACATCCGAGGAAGCCGCAATTGGACGTGTATCCGCAGGCCTCAAGGTTTGATACTATCAATGAGGAAGGGGGTGTGGAACTTTCGCCGCTCTCGCCAGGTCCAAAGACCAGTCTGACTAGGTCGAATTCGCTGGCACGTGGCAATGTGGTGGGTGGTCTCTCAAGAGCTGGTTCATTGACCAGGTCCAACTCGATCACAACCAAAGAACGTGAGACGAAAGAGGTACTCGCAGAACGAGTTAAGCACATTGAGGTGCAGCGGGATGCTCTGCATCAGGCTCTGAAGTACCTGCTTGACAGGCAAAAGTACAAGAACAAAGAGCATGAGAAGAGGGTGAAGGCCCTCGAGATTGAGAGGGACTATGCATATCAATCACAATCCCCTCGACGAACAGGCTACGAGAAAGAGGTCAAGGGTCTCAGATTTGAGATCACCCACCTAAGAAAGCGCGCCGACGAGGCACTGACGCAGAAGTGGCAGTGCGAGAAGGGTCTGGTTGGGCTGAAAATGGATCTTGATCGAGCGGAGTACGAGACCAGCTCATTGAGGACGCTTTTGAACGATCATGATATCGGTGTTCCGGAGCTTCCTACCAGATCCTCGTCAGAAGGAAGGGGCTCGCTAGACGTCGAAGGAGGCAATGCAACGTCCGCCTCCTTGCAAAAGGCCTACAACGACCTCCAAACCTCCCAAGCCTCCTCCATCTCCCGACTCAAAGCTCTCTCCGGAGCAGCACCATCCCACGCCGAAGACGCCCAAACCGAAGAAACAATGGACCTCCTCATCCAAAGCATCACCACCGCCGAAGCCGAGCGCGACGAAGCCCACAAGAAAGCCGAGTCCTTCCGCGCCAAAGCCGAGTCCCTCGAAGAAGCCGAGACCTTCCACGAAGGCGAGAACGAAGCCCTAGCGGCCCAGCTCCGCGCCTCGGCCAACCGCGTCGACGCCCTCGCCTCGCAGGTCCGGCAGCAGCTCGATTCCAACAGCGGCCTGCGGCAGCGTCTGGCCGGCGCCATTGGCCGCGGGGAGGCCGAGCAGAAGGCCTCGGCCGCGCGCATCACCGGCATGCAGGGCAAGCTCAAAACGCTGGAAGATAAGCTCATGAGCGCGCAGCAGCACAGCGAAGAGGCGTTCGCGGCGCACGAAGACGAAGTGCGGGAGCTGAACGAGAGCCACAACGTGCAGCTGCAGCGCGTCAGGAACGGCGGTCGAACACCCACGAAATTCAACTTCCTTTCCAACGGGCAGCCGCCGCCCGTGTCCCCACTCTTTGCGCAGAAATCGCCGAGGCTGCATCGGACGACAAGTGGGGCGGGCATGTCGATGAACGAGGCGCTGCGGACGGAATTCCTGGAGAGGAGGGTTGCGGAGCTGGAGACGGCGTTGGGGGATGCGGAGGGGGAGATGGGGGAGGTGGTGGAGCGGATGAATAGGGCGCAGATTGAGGTTATGGAGTTGCAGTCTGCTCGGTATGTTTCTGCTTTCTCGTAGCCCCATCTTTTCTTGCAGTATTGGACTGCTGCTTCCAAAGAATTTACGAAGTACTGACGATGAATTACAGCGACGACGCAATGCGCCAGACTCGCAAACTGCAAACCGCTATTAACGAAGAGAGGCAGAAGGTCGATTCGATCATGACTCCGAAGTAAACTCATCACACATTCAAAACATGAATATTGGGAGCGGATAGGGAGATCGGGAAGGTGGTGGAGAAGATGAATCGCGCGCAGATTGAGGTTGTGGCGTTGCAGTCTGCTTGGTATGTTGTTCTTCTTCTTTTCTCCTTGCAACCCCCTGTTCTGCGGAGGTACTGACGATGGAGTTTAGGGACGACGCGATGCGCCCGACGCGATGCGCCAGACTCGCAGACTGCAAACCGCTATCTATGAGGAGAGGCAGAAGGTTGATTCGATTATGACGCCGAGATAGAGTCGTCGCATAGTTTCAAAATCAGGGGGTTTTGGGAGCATGATGGATATTATTCTAGGTTATTTTATGGCATTGGGTTTTGGATGGGGCATTTGGGAGGCATAAGCACTGTATGAGCGGTCATGGCGACGGCGTTTGTCTTGGAGATTTTGTTATCCGATGGCCCGTGGGATTGGAGGGATGCAAAAGCTGGGGAGTGGATGGGGATGGGGAGGGGCATGATGGGAGGGGCATGATGGGGATGGGGATGTGTAGTATATATATTGCAGTATTCATCGATTTGTCGTGGACCCGAAGAAGAGATGAGGAGGATTGGAGAATGGAATCTATTAGGATTCCTGATTGTGTTCTTCGTGAATTACTCGTATGTATATATAGTAAGTATATCGACTTCTGTCAACGGTACCTTGAAATTTTCGGTCCACCCTCCTCTCGTAACTCTGAAGACTTCCTTGTAGTCCATGCACTCATCCCTCATTTTTCCCCGGGCGCAAACATGCCAAATGCGGGAATCTTTACTCCTCGCTGGTCCCATCGTGCGGTAGCTCTCATTTCCCAAACTTTTGCGTTTGACACCCAATTCTGTAACACGCGTGAGAATTCTGCCATGGCGCGCCACCTTCGGTCCAGGAGTGGCGTGAGATGCTTGCTTGGGTGTGCCAGATGGAGAAATCACGCTGGGTTGTATGATTCGCTGTGGGTGGCGTTGTGCGTCTTACGCTCGGAAGGATGATGGGGTGAAAGTATTGGGGTGGTGCGGAGACTTGATGGTCTGGATCGATGTTGAGGCAAGACGGGGCCGTGTTCGGACTTTGGGTTGGGTGATGCGGAAGGTTCAGATGAGGAGGTGCGCTTTTTGGAGAGTCTCCTGAGTACAAGTTGGGCGTGTGGTGATTCGAGATGGGAGTGCGGTAGACGACTGCTAGACTGATGGGCCTGTTCCGGAATGATCATGTTTTTAGTCCTTCGATGGGGTTTCGGGAGTAGTCGCTTTCGCCAATTGTTCTTTATTGGTTATTCAGCAACAAGGAACCGGCCAGGCTGTGATGAGGTTTCATCGATGGTGACCGATTTAGTGGATCCCAAGACCTCTGAAGAATCTCTCACGATTGTCGCACCACTCAGCGATCAAAGCCCATGCTCCCTCATCTCCAATCTGGCATTCATCCCAACCACACATCGCACAATATCCCAGTTCCCCTTCTGGCCCACCCAGTCACAGACCACAATCCCCGTACTCCCGTCCCCAATCTTCCTTGCCTGCTCAACAGCGTCCCCCTCCACCCCCTCAGTCTCATTATGCTTCAGACACAGGAATTCCACAATCGCGGGGTTCAGCTTCGCCGCGATCCGATCCGGCCAACAGCCCACCTTCCAAAAATTACTGGCTGTTAGGAAGTTGATAAAGAATGGCTGCTTTGGTGGGGCATCATCGTGGCCTTCCTCGGAACCAGGGAGGGCGCACACGCACTGCGCTGCGCGAGTGAGGTGCTCCTGCGAAAACTGGATTTTCTTGTCAATGTTCTCTGTTTCGAGCACTTCGTAGAAATCCTGCACGCAGACGTCTCCGCTAGGGCAGGTCGCATTCGGGGTGTTGTCTTCCCACGTCGCAGCGTCAATGCACCAACCGGCACCACCCCATTCATCGTGAAGTCGGCCCTCGAGCGCAAAGCGACGGATGAGAACGATCTTCCCGCGGGCTTCTCCAAGAGTGGGGATACGCGGCTCTGTGAACCAGCGGTTGTTGTCACCAGCGTAATGATCGCGCATGATACGGCTTAGCTGCTCGTCGGTAGCATTGCCGGTACCTTCGCGCTTGACGGACATAATGACTGTTTCGCTGGGGTTGTGGTCGAGGAAAGCGTAGACTTCCTTGAGGAGGTCTTTCAAGTACTTGTTGCCTGTCAAAGAAATGGGGAACACGGCATGCACAAGAATGAGTCCATCTTTGCTAGGATCTTGAGGCGCCTCCGGCTGGACACGGATGTCGAAGAAGCGGATGCCGTTGTCAAGTTGTTCGGGTGGAGATGTAGCTTGGCAGCGGACGGAAGGAAGGGCTTTGTGGCAGGTTGGGGAGTTGTGGGTTCCCGGGATGGAGAGAGCGGAGAGGGGTGTCTCGTCTTTGAACTTTGACATCCATGACTGGAGGTTCGCAGACGAATACAGAGTCAGATGCGAGTGCTCAGGAAGGTAAATTGCCGTGTAGCTGAATCTTGGGTCGGGCGTGATCGGAGTCAGTACCGCTGATTGATCGTTAGGCAAGGGAGTATCAAGACGGTGTTGTTCGCCTTCGGCATCGAACGTAAGGCGTAGAGCGTGAATGCCAGGACCTGGAGGCTTGATATCCGATTTCAATGTCTTAAGGGGCTCGATGGGGAGAGAGACTTCTTCGTGACTGAATTTTTGAGCGCCCTCAGAGACCTCATGCTGAGAGGCGGTCGAGTTGTTGAATAGCTTTGTAAAGTTTTTGGAAAGTCCTTGTACACCTTTGACTGTGGGCAGGGTCTCAAATCGCTCAATGACTTTCAATTCGAAGCGATTGGACGTTAAATTCCGGATGATGAGTGGGGTCGTATTGGCCATGGCTATTTGAATTGAAGGGTGTAACGATTTTTTGAATTTCAAATGAATACACACTGGAGATTTCCCAGAAGAACTTCTAATTGGGTTGATAGATTTGCAAGAAAAGTATCCTGAAGTGGAGCAGTAGGTTGAAATAGATTAATACCTATCAGTCTCAAGGTGACAAGAAGTAAGTATCATGAACGGCGACGTCGCAATGAAGAAATATATCTAATTCTTGACCTGGCGAACTGGAGAGACTGAAACTTGGAAGTTTATATCTTCCTTGGCGCTACGTCATCTCGCGGCTACTCTACAGCCGCGCGGGTCTAATCGATAACATTGTTAATCATAACCCAGAGCCTCACCAAGCCTTCACCAAGTCTTCATCACCCTCTGAGCCTTCATCACTAACCCTCCATCACTATTTATTCCCTGACTGTCCCTCCCATCTCACTAGACAACAACCCGTTCCTCCAGCAACAACCCCTAAAATCTACCATCACCCCACTTTTCATCAAACCCTTCAAACCCCTCTAACCCCACATCCAAACCTCATCACCAACCCCCAACCATGGCATCCCACGAAACCTACGTCCCCCCCCTCCTCGTCGGCTCTAGCCAGACCACCACAACCGGCACCACCGCCGGCTCCGCCTTCCGCACCGCCGTCGACGACGGAGGTCCCACAACGCAATATCTCTGTGGCGAGTGCAACCAGAAGGTGCAGCTTAAGAAGGGAGATCCGATCCGTTGCAAGGATTGTGGGCATCGGGTGCTGTATAAGGAGCGGACGAAGCGGTGAGTGCGGCGGGAGGTGGGGGAGGTGTTGGGGTTTGAGCTGACGGTTTACAGGATGGTGCAGTTTGAGGCTCGTTGATGGGACGGGCGTGGTGGAAGCTCTAGGGAGCAATGGTGGGGCATGGTCTGATTAGCGTGGTGTTCTGAGGCTTGATCGGTGGCTCTTCCAAGTGCATGTATTGTGGTTGAGGAACTGGATGTTAAATGATGTCCAACTCTTCGGAGCTTGCGAAAGATATGCTATGAACCGAAAAGGACCCTTATGGGATGCACATTGGGTCTTATGTTGGAAGACCGACGTCCTTCTGTACAATACTCAACCACATTTGGCACCCCAAATTCCTCCTCAGCCCGAACCCTCACTCCCATCCTGCCCATTCTTCTCTTTCTCCTCGTCCTCCAACATACCCCTCCTTCCCTCCATCGTGAGATACAAATTCCGGCTAGCACTCTCCAGCGTCCCTGTAATCCCCGCGCCAACACCTGACAGCATACCCACCAATCTCGCTCTCAACCCACCCATACCTCCCTCTAGCCCACCAACCCACATCACTCCCTCGTTATCAAAAACCCTCCCCTCCACTCTAGCCCCCAACAACATCAGCTTCTGCAAACCTATTTGCACGCTTGGCTCGTAGTATCCCGGGTTAACTTTGCGCCTCGGAGCCGGGAACTGCGGCGCTTTGGGTGCTAGGATACTTAGTGCTGCTGAGAGGTGCGCGGGAGAAACGGCGGGGAAGCTAAGGATGGCGAGTGGGCCAGAGAGAAGGGGTGCGAGGGGGTGCGAGTATTTGTGGCGGCGAGTGGCGGTATAGGCGGTGGAGGAAAGGGCGTGGGTGTATGTATCCTCGTTGGGGTCAGGGGTTCGGTTTGGCAGCTGGGCGGAGGACTGAGTTGAAGGATCCGTAGAATGCGGCGTGGGCGGGGAAGGATAGGCTGCGGGATCAAAGTAGTCCGTTACAAGGAGGGCCGAGCTGAAGATCGAGGCGCGGATGATCGAGAGCTTGATGGCATCGGCTTGTGGTGTCGCTGGGGTGAGGGTTGAGGATTGCTGCTCGTCGACTTTGCGGAGAGCGAAGGCAAGCTCGCGACGGATTGACATCCATTCTGTGGATTTGAGATTGGAGTGTTGAAAGATGAGGATGAGGGGCGTGGAGCGGAGGAGAGAAGTATACTGCCGGTGAAGCTGCGATTTGCGGTACTCGGACGGTTTGTGTGAGGGCGGTTGGGTTATTGGATGGCGAGCTAAAGGAGGTGGTGAGATAGTCATCTGATCTAGAGAGGCTGCGGGCGTAATTGCTGCAGCGGCGGAGGCATATCGAGGGTGGAGCAGAGATATCTTTCGTAGTCCTGAAAGTGGATGGAGGCACTGGGGGCAGAATCGAAGTCGCGGTGCCATTATGGCTGTCCTACTGCTTCAAACATCAGCTCTATGATGAGATTTACCATTGCGATAAGGCCAACTTACTGTAGGTTTGATCAGCTTATATACATAGTTGCTGTCGACCTTCAACTCTCGAGACGAAAGGAGCTCGTTCCAGAACGGTGGCCGAAGTTTCGCCGGCGTGCACAAAAAGTTCGTCTTATTTTCCAGTCTTTCCCCTTTCATCCCATGCTAAGGTCTACATTGACGGCAGTAAAGAGCATCTCAGCTATGCATCCTTGAACAAGCATCCTCACAAGATCATGCATCGCCACCAGCTAGAAAGCGATCAAACTTGCTCCGCGCAACGCTTGAAGGACACTCATATAACATCTCTATGAGCAGCAATATACAGCCCAGGGCTCTACCAGCGCGGTTGCTTGCGAGCTGGTCCATGGCTTCATAGGCTAGGATTGGGGCACCTTTTGAAGAGATCGAAACTCCAATATATACCTACCTTCGTGCCATTGGAAATCTCACAAGGGTTCTGGTTCTCCAGCAATGGCATCTAAAACGGGCCCTCCACCTCCTCCAATACCCTCCATCTCGCCCCTCCTCAAAGACCTCGTATCCCTATCCACCAAATCAGCCACAACGAACTCCTCCATTCCCGCCGATGCCATCTCCGCCGCCCTCGCCCTAATCTTCATCAACGCCCTCACACCAGTCCAAGCCTCCTCCCTCCTCACCCTCCTCGCCTCCACCCACCTCGACCGCCACCCCCTCGTCCTCGCCAAATGCGCCGCCCGCATGCGCGACGCCGCCGCCCAACCCCCCCACCCCTCCCTCCGCACCACCATCCGCGCCCGCAACCTCAAGCGCGGCACCTACCGCGGCGGCCTTGTCGATATCGTCGGCACCGGCGGCGACGGCCACAGCACCTTCAACGTCTCCACCACCGCCTCCCTCCTCGCCTCCTCCCTCCTCCTCGTCGCCAAACACGGCAACCGCGCCTCCAGCAGCACCTCCGGGAGCGCCGACCTCCTCCAAGCCATCTCTCCCCAGGCCCCAGACATCGAAGCCGTCACCGCCGAGCGCCTGCCCCAGCTCTACGCCTCCTCCAACTACGCCTTCCTCTTCGCGCCGCGCTTCCACACCGGCATGCGCCACGTCGCGCCCATCCGCAAGGAACTCGCTTTCCGCACCATCTTCAACCTCCTCGGCCCGCTCGCGAACCCCTGCCACGACCTCATCGAAGCCCGCGTCGTCGGCGTGTTCCAGAAATCCCTCCTCCCCGTCTTCGCAGAAGCCTTCGCCAAAAGCGCCGCCGATAAAGTCCTCGTCGTATGCGGCGCCGAAGACCTGGACGAGATCAGCTGCGCTGGGACCACGCATTGTCGGTGGGTCGTCAAGAGACCGAACCCGAATTTCAAGGGTGGCAGGGACGAGGAGGATGATAATTACACCACGAGCGACGAGGAAGGCGAACCTAGGATGCGGACTGTCATCGAGGAATTCGATCTGCACCCGAATGATTTCGGTCTACCCGTGCATCCTCTAAAAGAAGTCAGTCCTGGGCGACTACCAAAGGAGAACGCCGCGACGCTGATGAAGCTCTTAAGAGGGGAATTAGCGCAAGAGGACGCGGTGCTGGATTTCGTACTGCTGAATGCAGCGGCATTATTTGCAGTCGCGGGGGTTTGTGAGGGGAAGGGGGATGATGGGCAAGTGATTGAAGAAAGGGGCCCAGGCGGACTACGATGGAAAGAGGGTGTCAGGCTCGCGCGATGGGCGGTTGAGAGTGGGAGGGCTTTGCAGGCGCTGGAGAGGTTTCTGGAGGCTACGCGTGGTTTTGAGGCGTCGTGACGGGGTTCTCTGGACGTCATATTGGGTCGAAGCTGAGAGAGATATATGGGTCGTCGGTCTATGACTTATGATTTAGCGTGGCGTTGGGATGGAACTTGGGTTTGGATGTTTTTGGGGATCTATAAGGTTACAATCAATAGTGTGTGTGTGATTCAATGAGCATGCTAGGGCACCGCGATTATGATATCGAGAGTACCTAATTGTGCCATGGCTTAAGCAATTAGGGCTTAATAAGACTCTCTTGTGCCTCACACCGAACACTCAATTGTCAAAGCGTGGATCAAGATGTATATGGTATCATGGTTTCATCTAAGCGAAACAAGAAGAAGATACAAAAGCCATGTCTCCAGCCCCAGGGTATGTCGGGGCTCGCGCAACACCATGAACCAACAGCACGGGTATCTGATCAAACAACATGAAAACGCCACCATTGCGAGAGACATGCACCCCAATGATATCTCGCACCTCTGTTGCAGAGATCCCACTAATGCCTCCCACCTCTGTTACAGAGATGCATTTGCCCAACTCCCTGCAAATGCTTCCGGTCCTCCTGTATAAGGGGTAAATGGTTCAACAAACCCCCTCATATCATATCTCTTGCTTGCGGGAATGCAACTCCCAAACGCCATGCAAATGCTTACAATCCGTTGCAACAGTGACCGAGCCAATACTCAATTCAACAGACTCCTCATGCCCTCTGGTACCGTCGTGGGGCTAACGATTTCCTCGCTCATCCTCTTCAGCCGGCCGCCTCCTTCGTGCTTCTGTATCGTGCTGGCCGTGTCCAATACAAGAGGAGTGGCTAGCAGCGGCGCAGACGGCTTCTCCAGCTGAGTTCTGGGGCTCGGAAAAAGCTGTCTTACGAGACCTTCCGGTGCATTATCGTTGGCAATCCCTGGAGGAAATGTGTATTCATGGGTCGGCCGGTTCGGATAGCATGGGTCGCCTGGAAATACGAATTTCTCGAAGGGAGGCTTTGATGGGCTGTTGTGCAAGATGAACGTTACGGACATGTCTTTATCGTAAAAAGGTCGGGAGGGGCTATTTCGCGTTGTCACCTCATGCGGTTCCGACCATACTGTGGGGCTCCTTGGAGCGACCTCTGGAGGTTTGGTCGCAGGTCGGGGCTTGCTCTGCTTCAGAACCTCAATGTTCTTCGTAGAAGCTTGTACAAGGGTGTTCTCCTGACGAGTGAGGTTTGGGAATTGCGGTTTCGGTGGAGTACGAGCCGGCTGTGGCAATAAAGGTCCGTTGTTGCGAGCTGCAGAGGGGGAGATGGGTGCCATGGGCCTAGGGGCTTCTGGTGCATCATCATTGCTGATGATGGCGGGCTTGGGTTTTCGGGCCTGTGGAGCAACTTTGCCAAGCTTAGATTGCTGCTGAGGCTTTGAGACCTTGAAAGCAGTGTTGATCTTCATGTTGGAAGCTTTAGCAATTACGGACGATTTCCCAGTTTTGAGGATATTTGTGTTCGCCGATTTCAATGTCTTTCTCTTGCTTGCCGAAGGTTTGTTGGTGGCCTTGAGAGGTTGTTTCGGTTTCGCAGGCTTATTTGGTACATTGTCCTCGTTCTTGCCAAAGGCTTTGAGATTGGGGAAGATCTTTAGCTGAGCTGCTGGATCAACAGACTTTGATCGAGGACTTGGTGCCGGCGTGAGCAGAGCCGAAGCGACTGCCTTCTTCGCCGGTGTCTCGACAATGACTTTGACTTCAGGGCTTGCAACTTTGACCATTCCCAAGTCTGCTTCAATGACCACTTTGACATTAGCGTCGTTGGCCTTGGCTCTCTCCGAGTCAGATTCGGAGCATTCCTTATAGTCGACACTGTCATCGTCCCAGCGTCTCATCTTTGCGTGAGCGGCCACTGTGTCGCTGTCGCCTCGCACGATTAGATCCCAACAATTCTCGAACTCTCTCCCAGGAGGCGGTGGCTCGCGACTGATCCAAATTGCTTCTCCGTCCTTCCTTCCTCTTACTACACCACACAGCTCCCTTACAATTCTTCTCAGTCCCGGTACTTTCATCTTAGTACCTACAACGATGACTGCGTCCGGGCGCGCTCGAAGATCCGCTTCTGTCACCGCACCAATTGCCTCGTCGTCTGGATTAAACTCATTGTAAAGGAGCATCTTCGGCCGAAGCTTGCCAACACCATGGCTACGTTTGCCGGCATGGTCAGTCCGTACCTTGTCGGCTTCTATGCACACAGGGCAAGGAGGTGGTATCGCGCCTCTGAATAAGGCTGATTCGAAATCGGAGATGTTATTACATTTCGTGCAAACCATCTTCTGTAGACCGCCATGTAGCTGTATCGTACGTGGCCAAGGCCCTTTGTTGCCGAGAGGAACCGTTGTTGCTAGTGGAGGCAGTGATGTGTCTAGCCCATCAACGTTCTGTGTGTAAAGTCGCATCAAGCGACCTTCAGAAGCCAATGTGGCTATCAAATGATGGAACTCGGTCGGTTCTGCGGCGGCACTCTTTTCTGAGAGATCTCGAACCATGTCATGAAACTCAGTGGTCGATTCATCGGTCTTATACACTGAGGCGTCGAAGAGGTGCTTGCCGGAGGTAGCAAAGATTCCGGTCTCTGACCGAAAATCGGGGACTATGATGTGATCAGTACAAGCTGGGAAGAGTGCCAAGGTATGAGTACGTACTACCAGCAGACACAGATATACCCGCCCCAGCAATGACCACGATTTTCCGTCTCTTTCTTAGCGCTTTCTGTAACAATTCCAATTGACTGGTTTGCCCGGCGGCTGTCGGGGTGAGTGGTGATCGTAGATCTAAATGCTGCGTCGTTCGGGGTTTGACTTCGACTTTGCGTCGCTTTTTCGTCAGAGGCGCATGCTCTTCATCTCGAGAACGCTTCTTTGAACCGAGCGTACCCTTGCCGGAAGTGGGTTGCTGGGAAGGAGGTGGCGAGGGATAGAACGGCGGAGGAGACATTGAACCGACAGATGTCAGGTCTAGGTCTGAGGACAGTTCGGACGAGCTGGGGCTGTTCATGATCGCGAATTGCGCCCAGGCGCAAGAGAACAACTTAGACGTAGCTGTACATTTGTTGATATACTCTAGTTATGGTGCCGCCGTTACCGTTGGGGACAGATGATGGTGAGAGGGAATGGGAGGTGGTGAGAAGTAAAGATGAGCGAACAATTGAAGTGGTGAAAGGCGGAAATGTTGTGGACAGGAAGGCGGGAATTGGCTGATGTTGCCCTTCCTGGGCGCTAATGGAGAGTGAATACCTTATGAAGGTGCTGCAACCCTAATTTAACCTTCAAGCCACATCAGTGTTTACTTTTCGTGTTTATTTCCAAATTCTCTCAGCCTAACCTAATTTGTCCCTTCATCGAGCACGACGGGGAAAATAGTCGACGCAGGTCAATGTCGAATATCCCTGCAAGTAAACTCACGACTTTCGTCTCCGTATCTTTAAAGATCTGATAGGTGAAATTTCAATGAGCAAGACTTCGTACTCTCGTGATGTTATATTCGCCCTGTCAGAGTAGTAGATCATGCCTTTATACACCCTACTTTATCCTCTTTGAACTCATCTCTGTCTGAATTTCTTTTTTGTTATGTCTTGCAAACGTCGACCATTGTCAAGATAATAGATAATTGAAGATGCCTTTGTTGATGGATGAAGACCTCGATGACCTGTTCGGCGATCATGGCGACGATCCATCTCTCCAGATACCATCGTCCATGCCGAAAGAGCTGCTGCAACATGTGGACGATCTCCGGTTGACTGGTTGCTGTCAGTACGTGTCCTTGCTTGACTTCATTGACACCACTAAAGCGCGGATGTAGACGTATCGCTTGGTCCAAAACTGGATGTATCGCAACCATTGATGGGGATGGCCATGGCGTCTCTACTCGACAACTGTTCTGTGATCAAGGAAGCGGCAAATGGGCACTAAGTAAACCAATATCTATCAAGGGTGTCCCGACCTTGCACTGTGACTATCCAATCATTCATCTATCATGGAACCATCAGGGCCACGAACTCGCTGTATTCGACTCAATGGGTCGCATCTCTATCTTTACTCTGCTGTTTACTCTGAGTGATTTCTCAGCCCCAAGAAAATGTGTGATCGATACAGATGATCCGCTCGGCGTTGTTGTGGGCCTTATTTGGCTCAACAATGAAAAACCAGTAATTCATCAATCTCTGATGGGTCAACCGATGCTGACTGGTCCATCAGCACATGTTTCAGGAGTCTGCACGCAGGGAGGAGGGCCACTGGAAGATCTCCTCCACTCAGCAGACGCCTTTGGGTCCACACAATCCTAACAGTGGCATGTCGGCGTTGGTCACGATCACAAGGGGCGGTATGATCCGGCTGCTTCTACAAGGGAGAGATCGTACATGGCAAGAAGCAAAGACAGAACTAGACACATACTCAGTGCCGGCGGATTTGCTCACCCATGCCACCATTGCTGCGAACAAAGGTAAACTTCAGATCTGCTTTCAGACGCTAGTGATGCTGATCGAAGTAGACAGCACATTACTAGTCACGATACATACCACAGATCATCAGCTACGGTTTTACTGTGTCGGCATCGATTTTCAACGTCTATCTTTCAGCATACAGCACCTGAAAATTGTGACCGATTGCTTTCCTAAAGGCGGGGATACGGGTGGTCCAGAGGGGACTGGATGGTACCCGAACGCTTGTCTCACCCATCTGGAATATTTCCCCCAAGGCCCCGAGAGTCGAAAAGGGGAACCATCGCTTCCATTTGTTCTGGGATCCTTCACAGATACTTCGGACCAGCATCAAAACAACGGCAGTCATGAGCCATTCAGTGTTGTATGCAGGTGGGAGTTGCAGAGTACGAAGCCAAAATTCCATCCGAACTTTGAGAATCTAGGTCCGAAGAGATCGACTGCACCAAAACATCTAGCGGTGTGTGCGCCCACAATGCTCTCTTATAGTACGAAAGCGCTGAATCTAGAGCCAGGCCGACATCACAATCAAAAGACTGCCTGACACTTTCATACCCAAAATATTCCTCTATGTCCAACAGATGCGATTGAGTACAATACTAGCTATTGCATTCCATGATGGAACTGTAGAAATTCGCGACAGACTGACAATGGAGATAATTCCTCAGGATAACATACGTGAAGAAGTCTTTGGTCTTGGGCAGATTGGATTCGAGTTCGTACCAGACACACTTCGTAAGGCCACATAACCAGGTTAACCCTCTCTGCCCTCTAGACTGAACTGTTCAGGCCTACATGTCACCCTATCTCCCAATTTCTGTGCTATGGCTTCTCTCAATGACAGCAGCGAGATTACGCTTGGACTCTTGCAGATACCCCCTGCCATATCATTCGACAAAGGTCAGTGGATGATCCCCATAAACAGGAAGCCGCTAAAAAACAACAGCACTCATGGAAGCAACCGTAGAAGCGCTAATATTACATTTTACTTCGGCCTGCACCAGTCACGGTCAGTACGCGGACGACCTTCTCAGCGTGATGCAGCTGTTGTCGGAGCAGCATCCAGAGCACAGCATCGACGGCGACTTCCTCAACGAAGTGTACCGCGCGCTCGACGTTCGGCTAGATCATGTGATCGAACCCCAGGTGGAGTGGCTGTTCAAGAACCTGATGATCCAGAAGTGTCTCGGAATGCAGCTCTCGCTGGGCTATAACGGCGAGGATCAACCGCGCATGCTACGTGCAAAGATCGCCCAAGGCTTTCTCGACATACGTCTTGCAACTTTGATCATTACATATTCTATCAAGAACGTTCTCGCGGTCGCCGGAACAGATGCCAGAAAAGCAGGTTTGTTATGCACCTCTGAACCCCTTGAAACATGACTCACATAGCTAACATAGCAGACGAACTCCACGCCATAACTGGCAGCGTCGCCTGGACCATGTTCTTCATAGGCTTCGTTGTAAACGAGCTCTTCAACCTCAACCTCTTCCTCCAAAAGGACCCATCAACCAACCACACCGCCCTCCAATCCCACAGTAAGTCCGCCCGATCCCCCCCGGTCCCACCCTTCTCCACCCCTCACCACCCCTCCAGTCCACGCAACCAACACCCCCGCCCTCCCCCTCCTCCTCATCTCCTCCTCCCGCTCCCTCCTCAAATACCTCTGCCGCTCCCTCCACGCCCTCACCCACGAAGCCCGCTCCTCAGCCCCCAACACCGGCCCCCAGCGCGCCGCCTTCCACGCCCTCGTCTCCACCCTCCGCGAGTCCCCCGTGCAAGTCCTGCACTTTGAGAAAATCCTCTCCGAGCTCGACAGCAGCATCCGCAGCGCCTACCAATCCGCTTCGGTGAGCGATACTGATCGGAAGGCGACAGAGAAGCGCATGCTGGTTGGGGGGGAGGTGCCGGAGGTGTTGATGCCGGCTGTGCGGACGTTGTTGGGGAAGGGGGTGGAGGGCTTGAGGGAGGAGGTGGATGTCGCGGAGCTGCATTTTGCGGATTTTGCGTGGCTGGGGTTAGGCGGGGAAGGGGAGGAAAGTAGATTGCCAGATGAGGATGAGGATGGGGATGGGGTTGGGAGGCTGAAGAGGGAGACAGTCAGAGTGGATGCGGTGAGGAAGGTGGTGCTGGGGCCGGAGGCGAGGGTGAGGCGGTGCACGAGGTGTTTTGCGCTGATGGAGGATAAACCGCCTGCGACGAGGAATGTGGGGATTCTGCAGTCGGTGAGGATGTGTCTTTGTGGGGATTGGTGGATGCATATGGAGAGTGTGGGGGAGTGAGGGGATGGTAGATTGGTGGGATGAAAAGGGGATTTGGTGGAGAGTGGGCAGCGGTTACTTTTTGGATGCTAAACAAGAAGTAGGTTGGCATGAGAGGGAAGATGCGTTGAGTCGATTCTAGGTGTAGAGCTTCAACAAATCCATGTCACAACTTGCTCGCTGGATATCCCTCACTCGTCTATCTAAAAGCAAGCTACCATCGACAGGACCCTCAATGCTTCGTCTTCTGTGTCCTAAGCACAACCGCTACCTCACCACCCCCCTCCCATCCTCCCCGCCAGCTCCACCACCCTCTCCTGCCCCCCACTCCTATCCCCCTTCCCAACCTCACTCTCCACAAGCCGATAGCTCGTATACGCCAACTTCCGCAACTCGATCCCCGTGCTCTCAGCCCAGTAATCCAGGATACCTCTGACAAGCGAAATGTCAATGCCATTAACAACATCTCCCTGCTGAGCCTCCGCAGCTATTGCTCCGTCAGGAAAGCCTCCATCCTTCTTGTCTTGTGCTTCTGATGGGACTTGTGCCTCAGCCTTGACTTCCTCGTCCGAAGCAGACCAGTACGCTTCATCGACCTTGGCAAGCCACGCCTTGGGGGTGACATCCATCGCGGTGTCTGACCCCTTAACCTGCCCCCCGCCGTTCGTGCACCCGCCGGGACACGCCATCACTTCCACATAATCCAGCCCCATCCCCGCTACTCCTGCTGTTGCTCTTGCACCAGCTTTTCTCGCCCCAGTAGCCCCAGGCATCCTGCTCCCCACCCCCTTCGGCGGCCGCAGTTTGCGTACCAGGTTCGTGATATTTTTGAAGCCGTAGTACCGCGCTGCTTTGAAGACGGCCTCGCCGCTAGGGTCCAGGATCGAGAAATCGACGACGTCAGCGTTGCGCCCGCGTTGGGTATGGACGGTGTGGGACGGGTGGGTGGAGAGGTAGGTGGCGAGGACGTGCGCGAGATAGCCGCCGGAGGTGCCGGTCTCGGGGCCGCGTTGGGGGGAGGTGCGCGATTTGGGGGGTTGGGTGGTAGTGGGGAAGAGGAAGGCGGAGAGGGTGGGGTCGGGGAAGGGGATGCTGGTGGGGAGAGGGGTGAGTGGCAGGGAGGGGAGGGAGATGCCGCGGGTGTCTGCTAGCATGAGGAGTTCGCGCGCGGTGATCACGCAGTCCGTGTCCCGGACGGGCGGATTGGTTTTGGATGAGGGATTGGGGGACCAGTAGATGTCGGTGAGCTCTTCGCGCGAGGCTTCGAGTTTCTTGTCGAAGCAGGGCATTATGGCGAGATGCCAGATCTGGGCGGGAGGGATGCCGAGACGTTGGCTGAGGACTGTTTTGAGGAGGGTGCCGGTCAGGGCTTGGGGCGATTTGAGGCGTGAGAGGTGAGGGAGGATGTGGGGCTGCGTTTTCTCAGCGTAGCATATCCAGCCGGGGCAGGCGGAGGTAAGGACCGGCTTTTTGGGCGAAGGTAAGGGCGATAGGGTGTCGCTGTGAGAGTCATGGGAGAAAGCCTCGTCGGCGCAGAGGACGAGGCAGGCTTCACGCATGGCGTTGGTGTCGATAATCCAGGTGAAGGCGTTGTGATGGTTGCCGCCTGAGGCGAGACCTTTAGGGCCACTGAGGAGTTGCGAGATTAGATTGCCAGCTTGGACTTCGGAGATAGAATAGGTCGCAGCGATGCTGGCGCGAATTTGTGGCGAGACGCTGGCTACGAAAAGCTTGGGTTGGCTCTCCGGCGCTTCCATGCTCTCATCCATGGTCTGTGTTGAGGAGTTGGCATATCTTCCCTGCAACCTCGAAGGCTCAAAGGGCGGGTGTGAGTCGAGAGCATTGAGGACTTCGGTTTGGGACTGAAGGGAAATGAGGACTGCTTCTGCCGATGTTACGCATCCTGAACAGGCAAGACAGTCTGTCAGGGAGATCTGCGCCGGGGCGTGATTATTGGAAGTGAGATTGTCCTCGTGTGTAACTTCGTAAGCATTCTTGAGGTCGATCAGCATAGAAGGGACTAGACGTGGGAAAGAAACGGACTTCTGACTTTTGAGGATGCTGCAAGGGCAGCGTCTCGACGGGCTTGATGCACGCGACGCCGGGCGATATGAAGTCGTTCAGATCATCGGCTGATAGTATGGCGCTCATCTCTCGGGATAAGAAAGCGTCGAGAGGTTTGAATGCGGAGGATCAGGCTCAGGAAGCACAGTAGACCAACTTCTGGTCGGAAAGGACGAACTCGTTGCTTTGCAATCGAAAGTCAGGTGGCGAATGCGGCAGAAAATTACACCGCCCTAGCATACCCGACTAGCCTTGCTAAGCGAGAACGTGACTTAGGGCTGCTTTCTGGAACAACGTCTTGACCAGGGGAGATGGCGAAGGGTCGAATGACGAGTGATAGCCCGGTATCAAAGCGGCGAAACGTCGAATAGGATCGCAAGGTGAGAAGTCGGTCACTATGAATTCCAAATTATATTGGCGATTATAAATTTAACATGTTGCATGCCAGAGCACAAAGTAGAAGCAAGAAATCTATCTTCTAATTATTGATACCGAGCTGTAGCCGTGATATGTCAACAGCATACTATACTCGAATTCATCTCCGCAGGCCGATGGTAATGCTCTCGATGCCTTCTTGAAGCTGACACAACCGATACTGCTCCCTCTGTTCAAACCTATCTCATAGAGCCAAACCAAGTCCCCGCTCTGGATGCTCCCACAAATGACCAAGGAAGCTCCCTAAACCTTCAACAAGCTTTCCACAGTCGCCAATAGAGTGGTTATCAAAGCGGAGTCCACCCCAATACTTCCTAATTCGGGAATCTGGAGGTCTTGATTGTTCAAAAGTGCAGTAACAACTTCGAGGATCTGAATCGCCGACTGAATGTTCGCGAGCAGCTCAGTGAGATCAGTAGGGACCGCTGGAACCGACGGAGCACCGGTAGTACTGGGAACAGAGGGTACGGAGACCGGCAGTGATGATGATGCACCTATGCCAGGTACGGAGGTTACGGAGACCGGCAAAGATGGTGATGCACCTATGCCGGGTACGGAGGTTTCGGAGACCGGTAAGGATGGTGAGGCTCCTCCTGTTGGCACAGAGCTTGGAAGGCTGATTGGGAGTGTAGAGTTCCCAAAGATTGGGATTGGATCTGAGACGGGCAGGTTCAGGGCCGATACTGAGGCCGTTGCGGCGACAGAGGCGATAGTAAGGAAGCTCATGGGACGCATGTTGACTGAAAGGTGGCTTGGGACTTTGTGAAACAGCGTATTGACTGTTGTATGGCCGGTAGGGAGCAGTGCCAGTTCTCCGTAGACCTTAAAGCTCGCCTCAGTAAATGTACTTATATTTTTCGATATCGCAGCATTCCAGAGACCCTTATGAATGCATTCCTGCAGAATATCTTCAAATTGACAGGCACGTGGCTTGAGCTTCGTGGTAGCTCTGCTTGAGTGACTGGTCCGTCGACACAACCTCTTCATCTATCCCACAGCTCTAATCGCTGGCGGTAGAGTGGGAGTCTGAATAGGTGATGATTGATGACTGACCGAGTATGACGATAAAAATTGCAGCAATCTACGAATGGATCGAGATAGCGTGATTCAAGTCACCGGCTCTCTCGAGGAACGAAGCCAAACCCTCCTCGGCCACTGCCATCAGGTCCCCTCGGATTTCTGATTTGGAGCTGCTCACTAGGCGTAGATCGACCAGACAGTTCCTGCCCGCCCTTCTTCTGTATGTGTGTAGAGTCTGGCTTAGCTGTGTAACTTGGGTCATACAATTGTCGGGCCTTGCTCCCCGCTGAAGATGTTGGTCGGCTGTCTGCGCCATCTCTGTTGCGGCTTTGGCGTCGTGAATCTCCATCCTTTTGTGCTGGTAGACCGACATTGCCAGAAGACTTCTTCTCTCCTGCTTTTTCGGCGCCAAATAATCGTTGGCGGGCTTCTTCGTACTTGCGTTGCTTTTCTTCCCTATCTTTTTGAGCCTTTGCCTGCCTCTCTTCTAACGTCATCGTAGGCTTTCGCTTTCCATCTTCTTCGTCATCTTCGTCGTCATCAACGTTGAGCTGCCCAAGACCAGATGCTGAATCAGACACTGTAGATGTATTGGCAGGTTTCCGACTCAAGACTTTCATGGTAGGCCTGTAATCGGATTTTAGAGGCACAATATCGCGTGTCTGCACATAGTATGAGTCGGTCGTAGAATCGCTATGAAATTAAGTATGAGTCCTTCAAGAGACAATGAGGGTCACCTACGCATCTGCCCATATCTGTCTGTTGAACTCAGCCTGTCTGGCTCGCTTTTCCGCCTTCGATAGTTTCTTGTTGATTGGCGCTGGTTCGGCATCAACAGTTGCGGTCTATGTAGTAGTCCAATCAGCAAGGTACGAAAGACATCTCAAACTAGACAACTCACATCAGTCTTTTCTACCCAGTCATCGTCCCAGGCATTAGGGACCTTTTCCCCACCGCTCATCACAACGAATCAAGACCTGTGAACGATCCAGAAAGTACAAGAAGCCTTGCCCACAAGCTGCTCCTCGAAATTGACCTGTCTTCGAGTGAGTCTTCAGCATGGGCGAGTGGTGATGGTCGGTAAGATGTGAAGATTTATAAAGGCTTGACCAGTGACTGGCAGGACTGGATAATCAACAAGAACTTCAATTAAGCGCCGTTCCGAAACCCAGGGTCTTGGCCCCTTGGTGGGGTACGTAAGGCTGCAGTTGCGGGCCGATCGGAATGGAAATGACAAGGGCTGGGTTCACGGATTATTCCATTTCAGAAAGAACATGAAGAGGGGTGGGTAGCTCCGAAGATCTTTACTTTTCGACATTCAATTCGATACCTGTTATTTGAACGTCCGTACCTACTTCACATTAGTACCACGATGGCGGGTGAGTATCTTTCCTCATTCCACTAACTCTCTGAAGTGGTTAACCAAACAACATGAATATCGAAAAGAACCTGGTACTGATGCAAGAATACCTTGCTGACCCGTACAGACGCAGATGGAGACTCGCAAATGCACTCCTCATTCTCTGACAATGACTCCGATGCCATGTTTCCGTCTTCCCACCATCAGCTACGGAACGGCGGCGGCGCCTTGCAGAACACGTCTGATCTATCACCGCCGCTTTCCCAAGATGCTCCCAGTCACAACGACCCTAATTCACGCTTGGACGTGGACTCAATGGACACGGCAGTGGGTCAGGTCCCAGGCGGCGGGAGGACGAGGGATTCGATGACTGTTGCGAACATCCTGTTCAAGGGGTCTGAGAAATCGGTGGAGCCAGGGCATGCGTGGAAGAACAGGAAGGCTAGGGAGGACTACTCCAGGGCTATGGACCAGGTACTGGATAAGAGCTTCAATTTGAGTAGGTTGAGGTAGATTCGTGACTCACTACGTTGCTGATCGGTACATAGAAGACTATGGTGACCCTTTTGACGAGACGAACGAGCGATCGTAGATGACGAAGTGATTGGCTGGACAGGAATGAAATTTCGAGTGTGCATAGCGACGGGAGTTGGCCTTAAACAATAGCAGAGCCAGGAGAGCCTGCGAGGAGGGCTGAGAATCAATACTTTGCAAGCAAACAACTCCACAGACACCATGCTTTTAATTTACAGCTCTCATCCATCGTGGGCGCATTATCTGCGAGGCCCTGAGGGGGCAAGCCCGGGTACTCCGCTATACCTCTCTTCTCTCTCCGTCTTGAAGAGCACCTGCACAAAGAACTCTTTGCTGTCATCATCGAACCACGTCCAGAATCTGCCTTCCCTCCTATCCACCTCCCTCGCTTGTAGCTTGAAGCCACATGTTTCGTAGGGCTCGGCCGCGACGAGAAGGTACTGGTAATTCTTGTCCGGGGGATCCTCAATCTTTTGTTCAAAGGCTGACATGAACCGAACGCGAGGTGCCACCCCAGGAGTGATCTCGGGATACTGCAGTTGGAACAGCAGCCCATGCTGCCTTGTCAGAGGATCCCGAGTTTTCGTGATCTTGTAGCCTGGCCTTCCGATTTTTACCATATTCCTCCGCACTTGAACCCCCATATTCACCCCCATCATGTTGGCATCCTGCGCTCTGCCTTCCTTCTGCTCCCGCGCAGCTCGTCGCGCAAGATTCGTTTGATGTTTGCGCCCTTGAGTGTGCGCAAGGTAAGATCCATCGTTTTGGTGGACTGTGAGGCATAGACGGCACTCGAAAGAGCCGACATGATTTTTGAAGAAGTAAGGGTCTTTGTCGAGGTCGATGGTTTCAAGGGCAAGCTTCCGTAATCTCTCTCTTCTGTCCGCATTGGTGCTTGAGTATGATGCTACACCCCCACCACCAAATTTGCTACCCGCACGATTCTGCGTTCATGTACAATCAGTAAGTGCTAGGCGATGTGGTTGGGAGGTACGAACCTGGTAATCCATGCCGGAGTGTATACCGACAAGCTTCCACGCAATACCCTCTGGCTTTTCTAGGGATCAAGCTTATTGATAAGAACTAGGGGAAGTTCGATTGATCTGGACCCTTTTCACCGAAAAGCAAGGTCTGGAACACCTGGCTCCGATTACAATCAAATGTATTGAGAAACCGGAGGTGAAAGTGATTCCATTCATCGGACACGGTGAAACATTATTGCGTCTGCGGGACAGTCTACGCTGATTCAAGTTAGCAGCTTCACGAAGACTTGGCTGCACCAAAACTCGCGCCTGGATACTGTTTACGTTGCCACTGTCCATAGCTTCAACTCTTCCTCCCTGCTCTGAAAAGCTCAGAACCTCGAGCTGCATCTCAATCAAGCATCCGTACCTAAAGGATCACTTTCTGAAAGTACACTCACTTTACATCATACTGTACCAGCATTTCATCGATTGTTTGGAGCTGGAACTACCAAGCTTGGATCGCTTGGCGGCAAAACATCGACGTGATTTGGCCTGTTTACCTCCACTTCCACTCTACTCTACTCTCACCTCTCAAACACTGCTTCGAGGACATCTCACTACCTTGTTGCTTTGTACGTTGAGGAGCATATAGAAAGTGTTCGCCTATCTTGTTATTGTTCTTGAGCTGTTCGTCGCTTGTATCAACAATTGGTCCCCCTCCATGATATCCGTCACCTCATAGTATCGAGGTCGTCTTCGAAGCTCACCACAGCTTCAGCCAAACTTGATACAGCTTCTTATTCGTCAGGTCAGTGCTTGTCCTGGCGGACGGATGCACACAGTGCTGATGTTGCTAACCTATCAGCAGGCTATACCAAGTCCCTTGGGAAACCTCACTAGCATCTTCCAAGTGTCGTTGACACCCTCCTTACTCTCAAACAAGTCAAGGGTCTGTCAACAAGAAACAATCGCAATGCCTCCAGTAAGTTCACGAATGACAATGCCTTGGGAAACCTCCTTTCAGATCTTACCTGCCGCCAATCGATTCTCTGTGTTGCTCATATGCTAACTAAAGACGAAAGGCTCGGATGGGACGCCAGCGTGCTGTGATCAACGAGAATGATGAGAATAGTGGTACATTGCGTGTAACCCGAGCTAAGGCGGCTGCTCTAGCCGCGCCAGGCGAGTCCTCTGCCAAGGTAGCAAAGAAACCTCTCGCAACCAAGAAGTCAGCGAACAACGTCTCAAACACGAACGCGCAGCAAGGGCAGCGAAAACGAGCAGCATTGGGAGATGTCAGCAATGTAACCAAGAATGAGGTGGTGGAAGCCAAGGATGGAAAGAAGTCCTTGTTGAACAAGCCTGGGCTGGTGTCCAAGGCTACACAGCACGCTGGCGTACAAAAGGCTACGAAGGCGAAGTCGCCCCGTACGATATTGGGCGCGAAGGACACCAACAAGAAGGCCGCAGCTGAACAATTGAAACGACCAGCAAGTGGGTCGGGAGTAATGGGACCTGCCAAGAAACGTAGCTCAGGTTCCACAGCCAGTCAGAAGTCGATACCGGAGGACACGCCAGCTTCAGGCACTGAACTACCCAAGAAGGTCGTGCCGAAGACTGAGGAGAAAGCCAAGGTTGAAGCCAAAGAGGAAGTCGTTATCAACAACCTCACTGCGCAAGCAGCCGACGTTAAGCAAGCATTCCAGGAGGCAGTCGCAGATCTCGATGCCGAGGACCACGACGACCCGTTGATGGTCGCTGAATATGTGGTGGAAATCTTCGAGTATCTCCAAAACCTTGAGCAGACGACAATGCCGAACCCAGACTACATGGATCACCAAGAGCATTTGGAGTGGCACCTGCGAGGCGTCTTGGTCGACTGGCTAATAGAGGTCCACACACGCTTTCACTTACTGCCTGAAACTCTGTTCCTTGCTGTCAACATCATTGATCGTTTCCTCTCCACTCGCGTTGTGGAGCTGGACAAGCTACAACTGGTAGGTATCACGGCCATGTTCATCGCATCCAAATACGAGGAAGTGCTCTCGCCCCACGTCCAGAACTTCAAGCATGTCGCCGATGATGGCTTTTCGGAAGAAGAGATCCTCAAGGCTGAGCGCTTTGTCCTGTCTGCCCTCAATTACGACTTAAGCTACCCAAACCCAATGAACTTCCTCCGAAGAATATCGAAGGCCGACAACTACGATATCCAAACGCGTACCCTGGGAAAGTACTTACTCGAGATTTCTCTTCTGGATCATAGGTTCATGAAGTACAGCCCTAGTCAAATTGCGGCTGCTTCAATGTACTTAGCGCGACTCATTCTTGAGCGTGGTGAATGGGTGAGTCGCCCACGGTCCTGCCTTTCTCCCGACTCGCTGACACATGCAGGATGCAACCTTGGCACATTACTCCGGGTACACCGAGGAAGAGATTCAGCCTGTCTTTAAGATGATGGTGGATTACCTGCGTCGTCCGGTCAACCATGAGGCTTTCTTCAAGAAGTATGCCAGCAAGAAGTTCCTCAAGGGTGAGTCAAGCCGTATGATTTCTTCAAAGCACATACTAACACCTCCCACAGCTTCCATCCTGACGCGACAGTGGGCCAAGAAGTATCACCCTCTCTACCTCGGAGGCGATAATGTTCTTGGTGCGAGGGAAATCCTGGATGTCACACCAGCCCCCAGGTCCCGATAGTCGGCACCTTTGGGATGCCCTGTCTTCATTCTGACCCCGTCCCGCCCCCGATCCAGGTCGTCTTTCACGCCGGCACAGAATATATCCCTCATGCACCACAACAGGTGGCAGCAGAATCCTTGATGGATGGTCCATTAGCGATTAAAGTCATTGACTTAGTAGCGCATTGGCCTTGAGTCCGTCATCACCCTGTCATCTGCATTCCGTCTCTCTCTTATTATTCTTTCCTTTCTCGTGGCGTTTGGCAGACTGGGCATATCCGTCGATCTTTGGGCGTCCAAGGAGCGGTCATCTCCTTTACCCAAGGTCTATCGGCGGTAATGATGGTATGGATAAGTCAGGCAGCATTGAGAAAAACATTGGAGATTAACGAAGTGTCTCACTGAGCTAAAGCGCACATGTGGACGGAGCATTGCTTTCCCTATGAAGCTGTTGCCTGCAACCTCGGCCGCCTCTCAGCTCGCAGCATGGCTTTTTGTCCCTTGAAGCAATTTCTGGCTTGCCGTCTTTGGGGCCAATGAACCTAAGGAAAGGTTGGACACTAGATCTGTACATAGCTTGCTCAATTCAAAAGCTTATGCCAAGAAGACAGGTATCTGGCCCGATCTCACTCCCTCTCGAGCACCTAGTAAGTATGCACTTGACGTCGCGCGATTGGAGCGATTGTCGCGACACTTTGAGTAACTTTTGAGTAATTATGGCGAGTCCCTCATGCTATCATACTTCTACTATCCATACTCCAGCTCAACGATCTCATGAGTTGACAGTATACAGAGCGAAGCCTTAATTGTCGAGATTCACCTCAGCTGGAGGTTGGGAGAACTGGTTTTGATGATTATCAACGACAGTAGCTCCGCAGTTGCATGATTGAGAGAGAACGAAAGCAGCTTCACGGCTGCATGGTCTAGAGTTTCTTCAATAAGGGAAGGGCAAGACGTAAATGAAGAATAGCATCATGTCGATCCGAGGACATGAGTCGGTGGAAAGGGAGGTCAAAGCCCGAAGGAGGGAAGAAGGAAGACGCGTAGTTTCAGATGTAGGGTCAGGACCCTTGGTTGCGAGAAATACTACTGACTTGCACACTTCGCCGTTGGATAGGAGATAGTTACTTGCAACATAAGCTACATCTGGAGCGTAAGAAGAGATGAAAATGCATTATCTGCTGAGATATGTGCTTGTGTGTATGGTAGCTCGATGAGAACGAGGTGGTAGCCGGTCACTGGAAGACTGGGTTAATCTAAAACCTTTATTTTTCAAGCTCCATGTCGACATTGAACACCTTCTGCACCTTCCAGTATCTATCTGAATGGGAATATATGATCTCCCCATCAGCGGAAATTGCCCCAAACAACATCAAGTACCTTGCTCAGCACTACGCCTCCGTTCCGGCCACACGGTCCATGCGATCGTGATGACTATCTTAAAGCCTCCAGCGATCCACAACGGAGTCTGCATCCTCCCAGTCGCCTCGGAAATAAAGCCTCCAGCAACAGCGCCGACAAGAATTCCAAAGAACGCAAGCACCCTCCTATTCCTCTTCACATTCGAGCGCGGCGAAGCCAACAGCTTTGGGTCCGTGAACACGTCATGAAGCATTGATGTAAGAACAACGGTTGGGATCTCCGCCAGATTCAAGGCACGGCTGCCCACGATCTGACCGGCGGATTGGAAACTCAGCAGCGCGATCGGGACTTCGGATCGCCAGTCTATGTCACCGGTGATGGTGGCGAGAACTCCGTTGACCACACCGGCTTGTACGATTGCTGCGGCAATGAAAATCATGATAGACTGGAGAAGAAAGGATGCAATGAGGGCGCCGCGATGGGAGGGCCCGAGTGAGCGAGATGTGTGCGAGAAGAAGAAGCATCCCAAGCAGAAGCAAGCGATGGAGGTGAGGGATTTCGCCCAGCCAAATGGTTTGGATGTGTGGTGAGGGGTGGCACCACCAAGACCTAGGAAGATGGTATTGCCTGTGATGACTGCTTAGCATTGTGCTTAGGATATCAAAATTATTGCGGAAGGGAGGGGGAGGGCTGAATTCACCTGTCTGCATAGACACAAAAGTCCCATAAGCGTTGTATATCGTACTGTCAACTAGTCCAGAGATCAAGCAACAGGAGAGGAAGAGGATGTCTGCGTGATTCGGGTCAACTTCCGTAGCGAGGTATTGTCTCAATCGCTGCGTTGGCCTTGAATCATTTCCGGAAATATTCGTGGGAGATTCTCTTGATGAAGTGCCCACGCCTTTCTCCATCTCGAGTTGGAGGTTCACGCCCGCCATGTCTGGTGCACAACCTTCTGATAATCGAATGGATGAGGAAAGGGGTGAAGAATATCAGTCATGGGGATTGCCACGCAATTTTTTTTTTAAGGTGTTGGGTATGTCCGAAGCCTGAAATGCCATGAGAGATTTGGAGAAGCAAGCCAACGTTTCGCTCGTCATCGACGGCGCTGAACAATTTTCCTAGCGAGCGAAACAGAAAATGTTGAGGAGATCTGCAACCCTCTACAAATGCCTCATGCACCAATCAGTATATAGCTTTTTGTCACGAGTGAGAGACTGCAACTCTCATAGAGCCCCCAAATTTCCATGGCCTAGCGTTGGGAAGCATTTCGAAGCAAAAGCATGGAGTAGAGGTTTGGCATGGGCTGATTCTACTCCCCTGGACCGATAAGTGAGACTGCAGCGGAGCTCTAGGCCTTATGGGGATTCGTCGGAGCTTAATGTAGCCTAGAGCTCGGCGGCTGTCTCACTGATTGATAGGTCAGTCTTCTTATCGGTTCAGGGTAGTACTAGTACGGAGTAGTGTGCGCTTGTCTAGCATGCTGCATCGCCAAGTCCTGTATGATAATCTGCCCTTGCGGGCTTTAGAACCTCCATACCTTCTAGTCTACCCGCTTGCCCGGGATGCCCTGCTCTTCGACATATCGCCCTCTCGGTCTGTCGCATGTATCACCTTTCGTCGCATCTCGTCGTCGCTCGTTCTCGCGCTCAAGATATATACATATCTAAGTCTGACTTCATTCTTTCCCGAGTTCTAGCCCCTAACCATTACCTTCGACGAATTTTCTGGGGGACAATTGCGTTGAGCTCTTCCTAAACTAATCACTAACTGCGATGACTGCGAAGTGTGATAGCTCTAAAGGCTGGCTTCCATGACTCGAGCAAGGAAATTGTGTGTTCTAGCGTTGCATGCGCCCTTGTCCAAAGGTAGCTCCCGCTAGACAATCGTGCACCAAAGCTGGCCTATGTTAAGCCGTTCTCAACAGCGTGGCCGCTTGCGAGACGAGTCCAGGTCCCCAAAATCAAGCGCTTTGACGAAAGATACACAGGTAAGATGGCAACCTCATCGAACTTACAGAAGTCGTTACGTTTCCAATGCTGTTAAGAATCTGTGATGAAGATGCGCCGTGGCGCAACAAGGAATAATATGAAAATTTAGCTCCTTGACCATCATCAGCTGTCACCGATCTTGTACCAGGCCAAGCCGGCATTGCCACCTGGTGACGCTTCGGATCAGATACCAATCCATGAAACCACTGCCGAAAGGCTAGAGTAAGGGCCGCGATGCGCAGGACCGTGGACCGTCCCGTCCCTCAACGCTCGTTTAGCGTGGTATCAAACGTCCGAGCGAAAAATGCATTCGCGTTCGTCATACGCTCCTGTTATCTTGCCATGTCTTCGGCGACTGCTACTTTAGATGCCAAAGACTAGCGCGGATGTCCTTCACAGAGTGCTAGCAATGTTTCAAGCGTCCGCGAGGGGAAAGCATTCGCGTTCATTATCCGCTCCTATCATCTTGCCATATCTTTGGCGACTGCAGTCTTGAATGCTGCCGTTTTCAAAGACTAGCTCGGATATCCTTCGCAGAGTGCTAGCAATTTCTTCATTAAGCGTCCAAGAGGGGAAAGTATTCGCGTTCGTCATCCGCTCCTATCATCTTGCCATATCTTCCGCGACTGCTACTTAGAAGACTAGCACGGATGTCCTTCGCAGAATGCTATGAATTCTTTCCCGAGCCTCCAGCGAGCAAGGGCACGTACGCCCTTCACAATTGATTTATGACGATACCAGGAAGAACCATGATGCCCGCCAATGGGATGTCCTGGGGGAGTCACATTTGACCACCACACCACATTGGCGACCAAGCATGTTCCCTGCATATTTCCATGGTGCCATGGTGTCACAGTCGAATACGTAGAAGAACAATGTCCGTGTTGTCAGCCATCGGTCCGTATAGTAAGTTCATTGTGTTTAGCTGATTACCCGAGTCAAGTATGAACGCCGCCTTAATCAATCACTTCTGTTGTGAGACTCTGTTCATTATTTCCCTCGCCCATATCTCTCTATGCTTCGTTCAAATTCGCTTTTTCGTAGTATTGTTAGTGGTCATTTTCGCCCCCAGTGTAAAACCACGTGGTTTGGTGATAGGGGATTCAGGCTTTCAGTGTTTGAGCTTGTTGAGAGCTTGTTCGTGTCGATCTGTTCTTGGCTATAAAAGAGAAGAGAGGGGAAAGATAGTGGAGGTCAGCAAAAAGAGTAGGGATCTTAGCTTGACCATGCAAAAATCTCCGAGACGAACTTCGTGCATATGCATGCGACACGCATACAGATCGAGCGAATGGGGTGTGGTGGTCAAACGTGGCCCCTTTAGAACGCGCGGCCCGCTAAGGTGTATATTGAAAATGTATATAAGGGGGGGTCTTCTTTGACAGTGAGCGTTGTACCGACTCAAGCTACGCTTTCTACATTACTTCCCTTGTTCTACATTACCTCCTTCTTCATATTCAATCCAAGCATCGATCTGCCATCTGTTGAACCTCCCAAAAGACGAATGTTTCTCACTCTGACACCAACGATGCCTCGAACAGAGTTGGGAGCGGTGCACCCAAGCGAGAGCTTTGCCGTCGACGTCGCCCTCAAACAAGCCTCGAAGGACCATGCAGCAGGATTGGACATTCCACCAGCATCAAATAGCTCCAAATCCGGAATCACCAGTGCGCCCAATCTAAGAATCAGGGTTGACGAGATTTCGCCAGCAGTCAAGAGCGACCTACCTGGAACGGACAACCTGTCCCAGGCAGACTCTGTTGTCGATGCAACCCCAAGAAATCTCAAGCAACACGAAGCGCACTCCCTCTCCGGAGCAGACCCTCTCACCAAGGAGCTGAACAACCATGTCGACGAAAACACTGTTTGTTCCTCCTCAGCTGGCTTCATGGATAAGGTTGCCCCTCCACCTACCATTATGGAAGGGGCTGTTGAAGATATCCCTGCTTCGCCGGCTACCAGACTTAAGCGTCGTCTTGAAGATACGAAAGACTTGATCGTCTGTCCCGGCGTCTACGACGGGCTCTCTGCTCGCATTGCGTTGGCGGTTGGCTGCGACGCCATGTATATGGTACGAGAACCCTTAGCACATGGGGATCGTCGAGCTGACTACCACTCAGACCGGTGCTGGGACCACCGCTTCAGCGCTCGGCATGGCAGACTTAGGTGTGGCCACACTCACTGACATGGTCCGGCAAGCAGACATGATAGCCAACCTTGATTACGAAGGTCCACCCCTGATAGCAGACATGGACACTGGATACGGTGGTGAGTATTCGTCCTCTCGGCACCAACTCATACCTTATCTAATGAATTTAGGCCCTATCACGGTCGCCTCGGCGGTCAGACATTACATCAGAGCCAACGTCGCAGGCTTCCACATCGAGGACCAAGTGTTGACCAAACGGTGCGGCCACCTGGCCGGGAAGAAAGTCGTCACCCAAGATGTCTTTCTGTCCCGCATCCGTGCTGCCAAGGCAGCCAAGGACCGGGCGCGCTCCGACATCGTGCTCATTGCCCGCACGGACGCAAACCAACAACACGGCTACGACGAATGCATTGCTCGTTTGCGCGCTGCTCGCGCCCTCGGCGCCGACTGCGGATTGCTGGAAGGCTTCAGAAGCAAAGAGCAAGCACGCCAAGCCGTCATCGACCTTGCGCCATGGCCCTTGCTGCTAAATATCGTCGAAAACGGTCACAGTCCTTTGATCACCGTTGAAGAAGCCCGTGAGATGGGCTTCCGTATCATGATCTTCTCGTTTGCAGCCATCGCTCCAGCGTTCGGCGCTATCAAGCTTGCGTATGAGAAACTGAAGTCGGAAGGCGTGACTGGTAACCAGGGGTGTGGGGTGAATCCCATCAAACTGTTTGAGGTTTGTGGTCTTCGGGAGGCAATGGAGGTCGACATGGCCGCTGGAGGGGAAGATTTCAAGAGTGGTGTTTAGGGGCATGAGGATTTTGACATTCTTGCGAGGCTAGATCTCTTTGCTTTTCAGCCGGAAGAGTTCATGCGATTCAGTACGTTCGTTTGGATTACTAGAATGACCAGGCAACACTAGACATGAGAATTCAACTACTCAGTACCCATGCCTCCTTTGTTCCGCTTCCATACTTTGCCACCTCAGCTCTCAACGAGCAGCCTCCAATTAAACAGGACGCTGAGCAAAACCTGACCTTTCAATCCCTCACCTCCTTCTTCTTCCCCGGATCCTGGTCGAGATTATCGTATTCAAGACTCACCACTCGATCATATCCTATCAAGCCCGCCAAACAATAACGCACCCTTATTTCATTCTCAATCTCTTCTCCCAATCCTCTTCGGCGGGTGAGAAAAGCTAGTCCAGTGCACCAAGACCGTCAAACAAGGCGATTCACTAAATCATATATGTACTGCAATTGAAGCTAAGATCACTACATTATTGACTGTGAATTGCTGTCAATATTGACGCATCACGTAGTCTTCGGCCCGGCGCTACTCCGATCGACTACTGCACGTAGCGTGTCGGGCTAGCTCGGGCGGATACCCGCTTCGACCCGAACCGTTGCCAAGGATATTCTGGAAGATCCGTTCGCGGGCTTAAAGTTTTAGATTGGGGCGCGGATTCTTGCAGGTGGCCATCATGCGATTGAGTCTAAGTCGACTAAGACTACTTGGGCTGCTGAATTCATGGTGCGAAATCGAAGACCTGTAATTCATGGCTTGTCGACTTGTTGACCTATAGACAATCTTTCCAGTGGTGATCCACTCTCGTCTCCAAAATTCTGCATAGCTCATGGATTCGTCTAGACTCTAGCTTGATTTTCTAGCAGTATCCGGCCTTCCAAGCCTAGAACAATCAAATCCATATATCGTATGCGGGCGTTCAAGCACAGATGTTCACCGGTCCACAAGCTACTGTGCACCTTCAACCTCGAACCCCACACATGGCTCCCATCCAACCACGGAAATCCGTAGCTAAAGACCGCTTCTCCGCACTCTTCTCCACCCTCAAGACCCAAACCTACTACGATCCCTCCGCTCGTGGTCCCGGCTCGCACGCGTACGTCCCCCCCCCCTCTACCACACTCCCTCCCTTGCTACCGCCCTCTTTGAACCTCCCCATCCCCGCCCAATTGCTCTCCCCAATCTTCCCACAGAAAGATCTCCACTAACCTCTCATTTCCCCCTGACAGCATCCGCTGCCTCGCATTCTCCCCCACCGGCGCTTTCCTCGCCACCGGCTCCACCTCCCGCACTCTCCGCATCTGGAACCCCGAAAAACCCTCTGCCAAGCACAGCACCGAACTCCGCGGCCACACCGGCAGCATCGAGCGGCTGGCCTGGAACCCCGTCAAAGAGTCTGAACTCGCTTCGGTGAGCTCCGACGGAACATGTCGCTTCTGGGATGTAAGGAGCAAGAGCTGCAGGGCGGTTGTGCAGGTGGGTGGCGAAGGCCTGAGTGTGTGTTGGAGCGCGGATGGAAGCACGGTGGTGGTGGGGCGGAAGGTAGGGGCGGTAATATCTCCTTATACCCCCATGGTTCGAGGTATCCAGGTGCAGGGTAGGCTGATCGATGAGTGGGGGGATAGGACGATGCGTTGATCGCCATCGCGGTGCCTGAGGAAGGGGAACCAGTGGCTGGAGCGCCGCTAAAGCAGAACATACAGACGAACCAGCTTCTCTTCCCGCACGCACCCACGGATGCAGCCCCCAATCTTCTCCTCCTCACTACGGGAGATGGGTCTGTCAAGATCGCGGCGTGGCCTCCTGCTACTGGATCTAGCAGCTCCTCGTCACCGCCTGCACTGCAGACATTGCATTCGCTACACGCACATACCTCGGCTTGCTTATCGCTGGCGCTGAGCCCGACGGGGCGGTATCTCGCGGTCGGCGGCAGCGATGCGTTGATCAGTCTGTGGGACACGCAGGAATGGGTGTGTAGAAGAACGTTGAGTGGGATGCAGGGAGGGGTGCGGATGGTGGGGTTTAGTTGGGATGGGAGCTTTGTGGCTGGGAGCAGTGATGAGGGGAATGGGATTGAGATTGTGAGTCTTTGCTTTCTTGGGTTTCTTAGAGAGCCAAAAAACCCATACACCTACTTCTCTTGCGAGGTTGGCTTAGGAGTACAGTCTAAGGCATCTCATTGAATGTTTCGGTTCTGGTAGGTAGGGAAAAGTCACTAATCCAGATGTTCCTCCAGGCACATGTCGAAACGGGCGAGTGTATCCATACGATTCCCACTAACGCGCCGGCGTCCTGCGTTGCCTGGCATCCGAACCGCTACTGGATAGCGTATTCGGGCGATCAAGGGGGCGTGAAGATCGTTGGTGCTGCTGGTGGCAGTTTATAGCCTGGTAATTATAAGTCCGCGATGGACATTATCTATACTTTCATACTGTGGCACCGGCAGGGCGCACTTTTCAGGGGCTCAGAATGCACCTTCACTCTTTTGGGGCACATTCAAGAAACGCATTGATTGAATGACGAGAGATCGATACCCCTTTCAGGACCCATAGCTAAAGGGGCAAACTGTCAAAGCCACTGGTGTCCATGCTCTGTCGGGGGCGTTGAAAGGAAGGAAACGAGAGAGTGACGGCACGAGCCGACGCATGGGATATCGAAAAATCGTTGTCTAGACCCCAGGTATTGCTCGATCCTATGGTCATGTATAGATATCCTTCCCCTCTCTCAGCCACGACAACTCCGCTATTCGCGTATGCAAGACGCTTGATCTCTTCACAACTATAAATCGGAAGAGCTCAATATCAATCACTAGCTAACAATCTAGAATTAAAATTCGTTCGAGAACACCATCCAACTTGCACAACAGCTGACCAGTCAAGAGACTATGCAAAAGAACAGCGTCCAACATTGTAAGATCTTACTTTCCACTCTCGCCTAAATCGCAGACGCTCAAGTGCCATATTCGAGGCCAATCTGCGCTCGTCAAAGGTACAGGGAGCGTAGTGCCTTGGGGAAAGAGGCATTGTGGGCAGGTAGGCATTGCAGAAACATAACAACAGATCCTCGAAACCATGTTGGAGTAGAGAAGAACACCCCCGACGGATATCAGCATGGGCGCACCCCAAAGAGCTCAGGCAGAGGCCTGCATCGAAGTACGCATGTTCCACAGCCAGCAGCCCAGCTGCATGCTGCCGTTTCCCTCACATCCAGAGCGTGACAGGCTTTATCGACCGTATCTACATCAGGCTTCATTCTTGAAGGAATCGGAAACAAACGACCGGCGGAGCAAGCTGGGCTCAACCCTTCTCGAAGTGTGTAACATTACAGTTGCAGCCCGGGGAAGCAGTTGTTTTATAATTGTGTGTAGCCTTGATGCGGCGGACTGGGGCGATAGCGAGTCTGATTGGGAGCTTTAGCACCTCTACTGAGCTTTTTTCTCTAGGACACTGGCCTGGCGCAATGCGGGCTTAATATCCAGGAAGGAAAATGATGCGATTGGGATGTACCTTCGTTCGCAAATTTGTAATTTTCGGAGCGGGAAAGCCGTCGACTGTCGTGATGCCCGAACCCAGCGAGGCGGGTTCCTGTTTATGTGCAAGGCTGTCCATGGCGAGGCTTTCCCAGCTGGGTGGTTGGCTTGACCTTATCTGAGGTGTGGCCGAGGGGTGCTTATCGGCGTCCAGTGGCTGAATTAATAGGCTCATGAGCTATTTCATTTCTCTCGGGGCTTACGCTGTCCCTGCCCTCTTAGGAAAACACTATGGCCTATTTTTGCTAGATCTTCTAGTTCCGGCGCTTCGCAATAACGCCACGCTGGCGAGGCTGAGAGCAAGTGATTCTTCTCTTTGTAGCGGTCTGCTTCTCCATAAATTGCTGATGCTCACTTGTGGACTTGCTCTGCGAAAGGTCTGGCAAATGCGGCCTCTAACTTCTATCACAACAGAAGAGACTCTCTCATTCAACGGCATCAGCAGCAGATTCGGATTGATATTGCGCGCGGCGTTCGCTGTCCCTCAGCCGTGGCCTAGTACGTTGCTCAACCAATTAATAAGATAAGACTGTTCTCAAGTTGCATCTTAGTCCTGTGAAAACAAGCGTGACAGCTTCAACATGGCTTGGGACGACAGGAATAGCAAAAAAAAGTATCAGGCTGTTGTCCAAGAGCGAAGCGAGAGGACTCCAGATATATGTATTATCCGCGCCGACGACTCCGGAATTTGGGACACCCTCAAAGCATGGTACCTATCCTCATTCATTTAGTGGCATGTGTCCTCCTCTTCATAACGGTAGACCAATGGGTCGAGAACCACAACTTCAAGACGGGATCGCCCCCTCACTCTTCACGTCTCATCTGTATCAGACACAAGTCACCGGTCTAATATCTCTCGCACTCGTCATCATCAGACTTTCGGCCGGCAGCTGCACGGCACTTCTCGTTTGGAGAAAGATCTTTATTCTGCTCGATAAGAGGGTGATTACGCTTACAGAGCTGGTGCGTCTGGATAACTACAGCATCCCGATCGTACCCCAAGGAGGCTCTAGAGCGCAGATGCTCTGGTCTTGTTGGGCAGTGACCTTGATTGTCCTGTTGTGGCCGTCAGGCTTCGCTGCTCCACTTGCCAATTCGTCAGTGGCTTGGATCCCCTCAATAAGATTATCAGATACGCTAAGGCCAGTCTCGTTGGGAGCTGTTGGCCAGTTCGCAGACTGGGCGTCTCTCGGCTATGACCATATGCGCATGGTCACCATCGTCAACGCAGCCTTGATGGCTAGCAAAGACCCCACATACGCCTTTAATTCGACCGAGCTGCCTCTACGGAGATATTTTCCTCTAACTCAAGAAATACCTGAAAACAGCACAATGAATCTCACGCTTCCATACTTCGACGTCAGCTTGCGCTGGATCGATGCTGCAAGCGATAATCGATCGCAGAATGTTGATGACCCTAAGTACGGCGACTTAGCCGACCAAAGTTTTGCGATTAGAGACAACGGTACAGTGGCGGTGATTAGAAGTGACCCATGGGACGCAGGAAATGCCACACCCAAGGCTGCAGCGATCTTCTCAGGGACGAAACTCATTTCTGTCAAAGTCAGCACTTTGAACATTTGGGACCTGCTTCCAAATGGCTCTGCCCCTACACAGAAATCAGCATGCTCTAGAAACTCGGATGTCTTTGGCAGATTGCCTGACGTCGGCCAGCAAACAACGTCTTACTTCTGGGGTGGGCCTAACAGCGCGTGGGCCGCGAACGACTGCTTCCTCATTGCCGAGGCCTCCATTACGGCCGGAAAGTACAACGGAAAGGATTTCACAGTGTCTCCCACTGGTGCCAATGGCTACATGGCTACATGTAACATTGCACCCGATCTCGGTGCAGTCGAAGAAGACTGGATTTCTGGCCTGTCCTTGGACTTCATGTCCGAAACCATGAAGTATATCGTCATGCTCAACCTTACACAACCGTTCATGCATGACAACCTCGATAGCTACACCACTAGTATGCTGAAGTTTGGCTACGACGCGGCATGGAGCTCCCTGATGAAAGGTCTGGGCAACGCGAGCGAGCCGACAACCGTCAGATCCGCCGAGTCCGTTGTCCGCGCCACCGTTGATCGCACCAGACTTGGCATCTGGCTCGCAATGAGCGCCATGCTCTCCTTATCCGCCTTACTGGAAGCTGTGGCACAGAACTTCAGCACAACAAAGACGGTCCGTGACACTACGCTCGCGGCAGTGGCGATGGATCTCACCGAGGTAACGCACAGTGGCCTTGCAAGCGGACTGTGTAGTGCTGTGGTATTGAGTAAGGAGGACCACAAGCTTCCAAGGCTGAAGTGGACAGACAACTACGATAAGAGAGAAGATCATACCTGTCGCCGCAGAGTCGTCTTCCCTGAGAACAAAACAACTACTCACGGGCGTTCGCGTTTATTGCCAGATGATTGAGTGCGCAGACGAGAGTACTATGGTCCTGCGTGCATATAAGCACTATGTCCATCACTTGCTCCGCGAGCAGGGTCTAGGAATCAAGAGACCCAAGTCACTGGGGATCGTTCAGGTCCCATTATATGGGAAGAGCGACTTGCGCGACTCAAGCAACTTCTTCTCCATTGAACATATCCCCTTCGCAAAAACCACGAACACTATCGATTACCCGTAAAGGCGCAACCTTGCATGAGATATTCCTCACTAAATACGGTTCGGATTCTATAGATGAATCCTCAATCCGAGGCCCATCGAACTTAGCCCCAGAGCGAAGCGTAAATTAGCAGCGGGCGAACGATGGATCCCGAACAAGACCCCCCCGAAAATCGCCTTTGAACGGTCACACGACTGACGCAGATTATTTGCACCGTGGTGTTGGTGCACTTTCGCAGCTACTCGGTTTTGGCTGTCCGCCATTCCACGAGGATTGGCCATGACGTCAAAGCCACGTTCACGATTACAGCCCTGTTGACCGGACACAGGCCGGACATCTATCTGCCACTATCATACTAACATTCCTTGTTCGACCACGGTCATATACCCATTGTCAGGGCTTCCGCTCGCTGTCAATTCGGCGGCAAATGCCCTTGAATACACAACAAGCAATGACCCAAGTCCCTCTATAAGTTGAAAAGACTGGTCGCAATCCCGGTTTATCGGCATTCCTCTGAGGCAAGGTCGAGACGCTTTTCTGGGTCAGTAGGGGGATTGCTGATGTCGCGGGCGACATTATCTGCGTGAAGATCAGACGCTTCACGATGGTGGCTCGGGTATATGGCCGATGCTTTATCCATGTGGAACCTGGTCGGGCTTATAATGGATATACATGCTCGTCCATCTTTTGACGCAGATTAATATCCGGTACCAGTCAGAACAATTGTCAAAAAGTCATATCTGGAGATCTTTGAAACTGGACGAAGAGCAGCCAGTGGTCAAGACATTTCCCCTATTTGCAAGCATTCAGCCATAAAGACTTTTCCTCTCCGCATCCCTCAAAGCCACATCAACACAACCGCGCCGTCGACATGCTAATCTCCTCCTCGGGCGACAACTTCCATCCTGCCAGCGTAGGGAAACACAAATGCCAGTCTCCTAAGGTAGAAGAAGCGCTACTTGTAGGGATACGACGGCCTCAAAGCCGTAGCACTATTCGTCATGAGAACAAGCGTAGCACAGATTCGAATACAATAACAGGCGGAAGCCATCGAGAGGCTATGGCCAATGATCTTGGGGAGCAACGAGAAGACTATTGGGTATGCGAAGCTCACGAAAGAGCACGATCCACAGACGTCGACGGTGAAGACGGCAAAGGGAATGATACAGCGCTCATCAAACCTCACTCATCAATCCAGCCGACCCATCAATCTCGTCGCTCATTATAGGCCCATCTTTGAAAATATACTTGAGAAATGCCATCGTCGAATAATGACTTCTCGAATCCAGCCACCATTTAGGTCAGCCACCTCCTCGATCAACAGCGTCAATGTAACATATCCACAATAAGACCCGCCAATGAGGTCCTCGAGCCGAGCCGACCAAGCAACCTATTCAGGAAGCGAAGATTTTGCCAAGAAGTTGCACAAAAAAGTCACGAAAGTGCGAGATCAAAATAAGCAACTGCACGACAAGGTCAGCAAAGGGTGTAGCCTTGTAAAGACGGAAAACAAAGAGATAGAGGTATGACAAATGATCGATTGCAAATGGCGATAGACCTGATAGGCAGCAAGGCTCAAGATCAGCAAAGGGTATGATCTTTTCAAAGCGAAAGATAAAGAGATAAGTGGTACGACAAAAGATTGATTGTAAACAGTGATAGAGCTGATAGGCAGCAAGGCTCGAGGGTACTGAGATTGCATAAGAGTTGCGACAGGAGCTCTCCAAGCCTCCAGGAGCGAAGCAAGTCAGGCAACGCACGGGAACTCGAATGCATCGTTTTTGTTCACTGGCGTAGAGATTCGTATTTGGCGAGGTCTCGCCGTGCCTGCTGAACTACGGGAAAGCGCTTGACGTTCTCGATGCTATTGACTCGGTCACTCTCTTCCAAAAGCTAGTTCCCACGCCTCCAATGAAACGATAGAACTCTCCTGCCCAGCTTGAATAGAGCCTTGCCATTCTTTCAGTCTACCCTTGGTTCCAAACCGATGGTCGAACGATGCTACTGAGAGCTTCGCCCGTGCACATTTCATCCACCTCTGATCTCTCTTCCTCCCATCTCATTTTTCCTTCTCCACAGCTTCAGCTCCTCTCCGAGCCGAACCGCACTTTTAGTCGCAGTCTCATTGAATACCTCAAACGGAAAAAGATGCCTGCGCTTCGAAAACGTTGTTTTTCTAACGCGACCCTCCACAATACCGCCGCTCCCACCAATGCCTGTACAGGTAATTCTGGAGCCCTCCCTGATGTCGTCGAGTGCCATTTCCGTTACTGTACCTTTCAGGAATAACACCAATGATCGCACTTCAGGGAGTTTGTACCAGATCTTTCATGACTCAGGCCGATAGAACGGACTGTAGCCTATTAGAGGATCGAATTCAGCGAGCGCCGACCGATCAACCTGACTGCGGTCGAGGCATCGCGGTTGTTGAAGTTCCGCCGCATCATGGTTCAGACCTCTTGATGCTTAAATATTATGAACTTTACCGAGGAACCATCACTATCGGGCTTGACCGAGGTGTTTCCGGATACAGAGCCGTCGGCAATTTCCGCAAACCGTGCTCAATCATGCGCTCAAAGACGCGTGGGTCCCAGGCTGCAAAGACTGGACTTTTCTTGAGGCCTGAAGTAGCAGCTCTGCGGGAGGGCCAGATGTCGCGTCGGTATGTGACAGCGTTTATCATGTCGAGTGGGCTGATAGGTAGCATCTATATGGGTCTGAGTTGGATCCCAGGCTCAAGAATCAGCGGGAAGAAGAGTCTCGGATGTATCTATGATAGGTTTGTACTTTGATGGATAAGCAACTATGCTCAAGACCCCTTCCATTGGGAGAAGAGACACCTACATATGGCGGGCGCTGACTATGACCAAGCCCAACCAATGGCCGGGGCATCTTCACGCGGGGATGGTTACCATAGGAAGCTGATCTCGAGGATGGTCCATCCATGACACTGTCAATGATGCTAGTCAGTACGTAAGTACAAAGTCAACTGAATTCTACGTGCCGTCACTTCCCAGCTTCGACTCGCTGAGCATAGAGCTCAGACCCAGGTTGGCCATATCTGCAATCCATATCCCTCGTCTTCGGAATTCTCGCTCTTCCAGTCTCGGATAAAGTTCTTCACAGAGCGGTTCGTAGAGTTCCTTCTCAAGAGAATCAGCTAGCAGTGCAGAACTCGAAACGAGCTTACCAGCCTCTGGAACTCCAATGGCGTGCTTCCCATTGAGTATAACCGCTCCCAGTAATGTTGTGGACGGCGTCGAGAAAGTATGTTGCCCAACATGTATGTGCATGACCTCCCCCTCACTGTGCGCAGTAGCTCCAGGGTGTTCACGGGTATAGCAAGTCGGTACGACGTGTTATTTCGTGGAGAAAGGTATCGTGAGGGATATCCAACCGAGGAGCTCAGGGCTCGTTGAATTGGCGAGTCAAAGGGGGGCAGAGGCTTCTGGTGGCGCTGGTGTTGCCCTGACTTGTCAGATGAGGAACTAGGACTTTGTTGACATAAATATATGTAGGACGAAGGAGAGGTAAACAAAATTGGGAGCATAAGGAGATTTTTCACTCTCTTGCTTTACCTAGATTGCACATTATGGTTTACGATGTGCAGCGTCAACCGCTTTTTACCCTCGTTGAAGGCCCGGCTTGAACGAATGCTGATTGGCAACATCCTTCTGTAGAAATAGTGAAAGACGGCGATTGATTTCATGTGCTAGTAACAGATGGTGCGCTATCTCTCAGCACTCCCGTAAAACACGTTTCGACGGAATGGGGATGGCTGTAAACCAGCAAAGACTCATGGCCAAACAAGCAAAACCTTGAAGCATCTCACTTGCCCAATAATTGTTGGGTCCATGAAGAGCTTCCAGAGGACAGGGTTGACTCGAAGAACCCTCAGCGCATAGAATACTAAGGCTCATCAGTACATCAATCTTCTACCTCATCGTTGGCGTTACGCAGGATATCGTCATCTGAGCTAGCTTTCAATTATCTGGCAGATATCCCCTTCAGGTCTGTGTGAAGCCAGGCTAGTCTGGGGTCACCACTTGGGTGCAGAAACTCTTGCCGTAGACCAGACGTCCACCAGCGGAGACATTCCTGCTCGAGTTGTGAGTTGTCTGGCGTAATGATCGTCAGTCTAGGAATCCGAGAGTAGGTTTGCTAGATGGGTTCGAGATCAGCCTATCCTTCTGCGGATCGAATATAGGGCGAAGATCGTCTTCAGATGCTCAAATTTTGCAACTCACCATCGCAAAATCACCCGAATAGCCGGCCCTCCACAATGCTTTTGGATTGATGGCTCTGTGCAGCCATTCGGCGTTCATGTACTCAACGTCCTTTTTCGAAAGCACTACCTCGAGATGCTCGAGCTGCATAGACCTAGATATAATGCTGAAGAAACGCTGTTGACCGACTTTGTGCCACCCGAAACTTAGATGTCTGATCATTGCCAACAGTCGAGGATTGAGGCCCGTGCCGGGTTCCCTCAATCTTCCTCCTAGGAAGCGGCACATTCTTTGCTCGTACTTCTGAAGAGAGGGCGCGGTGAAGATTCCTTCCGCATACAAGACCACTTCGGCTTCATTGTGCAATTGCTTGCAGGTAAGGAAAACTGGAAGGACCGCGCGTGTTGTGAGATCGTACCAGGACTTGATATATGGATGAACACGTTTGCCAGGGGGAAGCAATGTATGCCGGTAAATGAGATCACGGACAGATCTTTCGAGCCGCAGAAAGGGGAAGGTTTTATTCCGTTGATCGGGCACAAGCGCGTCTTCCGAAGGGCTGCTGAGCGAATGGCTGTGGTTCCCAAGGCTGTTTGCTTTCGGCTGATGGCCGCGGACGGAATGGCAATGGTCCTGAAAATCCAGCGCTCTTACCGGCAGGCCTTGAGTATGCAGCTTGTGCAAAGCGGGTCGAGCTACAGTAATGTTTGACTTCAGCCATGGTAAGAAGTCATCCCGGAATTCGGCGTAGTCGTATATAGCTCCGCCTGGGATCACGGGGATGTCGAAGTATCTCAATGACTTGATTTGTAAGATGGCTTTCACCCATTCTCCATTTTTGTTGCAAGACCTAACCCATGGTGGGCCTTCCACTCTGTCGCCGGGACCCCAAAGACGGAGTGAATGCAAATTTGGGCATTCCCGTGCTAGGAATGTCATAAAAAGCTTCCAATCATACAAGCTTATGCAGTTCCAGTAGGGCTCCGAATAACATTTTCGCTCGACCCTTTGGATCAACTTCCGCAGTCTTCGGGGCAGCTTCTCAAAGATGTCGTACGAGACCTTGTCATGGTCCAACCAGTCTTGGTACATCAAGTTCCACGATGAAGAGCCGTAGAGGATAGCTTCCGCCTCATGTTGTAACTGACGGCAGGTCCTGATAATCGCCACATCGAAGCGCGGCTTCTTATCTTCATCCGTGTTGTATGGATGAATTTGACGAACGGCAGTAGATGCAGTTCCTCGGGTATTCTGAACTAGATCAATTGGCTGTGCCTCCCCTGGGAAAAGGACCTCCCCAATAATATGATCTCGGATTTCTCGCGGAGTATCAAGTAGAGAGCAGGCACGGACCGAGTCTGCCATCGTCGCGAGAAGAACCGTAGAATAACAGCGCGTATTTGAGAAGCATCGACAATGCTTTGCACATACATATATACATATACCTGGTTCACGCGCAAGCGAGCTTGCGTAGGCAGCAAGGCTGTGCCTACTCCATGATGCCGAAGGATTTGTTAGTCGTTCGAAGCTTTTAAAACGCACGAACAACGACGACACGATCTACCGCCTGAACATTGTTTGTTATTGTCTTCTATGGCTCACTTTGAGTACTTGAGTCAAACGTACTTTATCGTCGGTAAAGATGGCCGAATACCTTAGGTAAGGTCGTATGCTCTGCAGCCAAGAAAGTGCCAAGATTTTGGTGGCCCCAACCTCTTCTATCTATGTACTTTATTAACTGGCAACTAATTCCTATCCACGGGGTTAAATGTTATTTTGGACAGGGTTCATTTTGCCTAGCCCTCACCATAATGTACATGTAATAAACCCTGTCCAAAATAGCATTTAACCCCCCGAATAGGAAGTAGTCCCATATGTACCCTAGTCTCAAATTCAAACATGGTCCAGGCGGAGCGAGTAGTGTATTGAAATAAGATGTCGCCACAGCTCACAGCTCACAGCTCATCATGAACCTCTCCGGCAAAGTCATCAATATTTGTATCCAGTACATCATCCAGTAGTTCTGGGGACTTCACCCAAAGCATCGACTGATAAGCTGCCCCGACTGCTGACACGAACGCTGGTTGGACGGTCTCCCTGAGAATGTTGCACTTGCCTTGGTCGTCCAGAAGCTCTTTGATGAGCCGACGAAGATGTTCGATTGATTCATCCGACGCCTCGCCGCTGACAATGACAGCTTGCAGGAAATCTTCTTTCTTCTGTTTGGGACCGACGTCGCTGTTTACCATAAACGCACGTAGCTCATCTTGAATATGCCTATAATGAGCCTCATCCTCGCCAGAATCCTGAGTAACGCCTTCCTCTTCTCCCAACTCATTGAATCGCGTCCGATTCAAGGTTCCGACGGTATCACTTGCCACATCCAAGAGAGAAAGCTGCAGATAGCGTTTCTCGAACTCAACAACTAGGACGTAGTGCGTGCCATCTTCGATATCGCATCTCTGACCGCCAAAGCCAAAAGCTTCGCAGGAATCAAGCCCGTAGGCTAGTCGTATCGCATGGGAGCCGACAACCACTTGGTAGAGCTGACGAAGCTCCGGCTCAACACTTTGTAGAGCAAGCATGACAGCGCCTCTAGAAGAATCATTAAAGTACTGAGGCGCACTTACAGCACCGATAGGAACTTTTTGGTCGCCTAGATTTCTCTCCGCTGCTTTGCTCAACGAAACCAGAGCCTCGGTGAAAATAATCCGTGCGTGTTCCTCGTTATGAGTATCTGGAGGTGCAGGAACCAACGAATCGCCTTCTTGGATGTACCATTCGCCATGTCGTGGCCTATAAGTATACTTAGCATACATTGAAAAATCTGCTCCCAAGGATGGGTCATGCTCACTTTCTGTTGCCCTCATGCTTAAGGACGTCGACCATGTAGGCTTGATATGCCCGACTACCCGTAATTCGAGCGACCTCTTCTGGCTGTCCCTTGTTGTTGAAGCGAGCCGCTGTGCTAATAGGTGTCAACGAATGAAGGTGCTTGATCTAGATGTTCCAGATGCTTGGGACAGCCTACATTTGATTTGGGCCAAGACCAACACCTAGAGCTGCAAATTCGTCAGCGGTGCGCAACAATTGGAGATGTCACCCACGATATGAATCATTATGGGTTGAAAACCCCATTTGGGTTATCCACAGTGCTATAATGAGATGAAGAAAGTTCTTAGACGCCATCTTTTGCTGCGTTTTTCGCCAAAACAGCGACAAAGCAAGCCAGTGTGAATTTGTATTTACAGTAGGAGAAGACCACAACGAAGCATCATTGAGGAATAAATCTGAAGTCTTCGCATGGTTGAGACGTTACCAAGCTGAGAAATACGTCGCCCAATCACGAGACTCCGCGTTTCAAAGCGCTACGGTAGCCGCCAGGATGCGCTAGTGCAGGCTACACATTGTTTCAGGATGCACATTTGAATCCAACCAATATCTTCAATACCAAGGCATTCATTGGTCTGAGCCATATCTTTTATTAGCGACACGTGCTTTCTGCTACATCGATTAGGCAAGGATCGTATTTCGCAGCCTATATGGAGCTCCTACGCTGCGAACTTTCCCACTTAGACGCACTAAACTCCAGAATGCTGTCCAGAATCCCGTTTGGTTATACTACCGGGCCCCCGTAAAGACCCTATGGCGCCAAACTTAAGACCAGAAGGAATCGATCATGAAACCCAGACGTAAAATTTCGCACCGGATCGAACCACGCGCGCGAAGACTATTGTGGCAGGACAGATTCCAAACCAACTGCGCCCAGAGCACCTTCGAGGTGTTCGCGTGTTGCAAAACCTCTCCGGTTATAGTATATATAGGGGACAGCCTAAACCGTTACACTATGCCAATCTTTCTTTATCTCTCGACTCGATCGAATCAGCAGCCTTGAAGTGACTACTATCCGATTAACAGCCAGTGAAATCTCTTACTGCAGAAGCCAGAATAGTCAGCAGTCGCGATGCGTACCGTCGTTCTATTCACAACAGCATGTCTTGTGTCTTCTACCAAATCGACCCCAATGGAGAAGTTCCCCCGCCAGTACACAGGTAGCAGCCTTGACTACCTGAAAAGCACCTATCAAGGCATCTATTGGGACGACGCAGTCCTTCATTGTTCACCTAAGCAATTAAGCATCCTCGCTGAGGCAACGCGCATGCTAGCACCGTACACTGACATTGATCCCTTCCATTGGGATACGACTCCTGGCTTCAATCGATTCTTCATGAGCCCTATAAAGGCTCAAGGTGGCCAGAGTTGGCATGTCAGTAGCTTTTTGCTTTCCAGACTTCTTTGACTCGCCCCTCTGACTACTGTCTTTGCTTACATTCTGCCATATAGGACTCAGCAGCCAACCAGGACGCTTACTTAAGCATCAAAAGTAAGTATCTTAAATTTTCATCATCTTCTCTATATCTCATTCAGACAGATAACAGCGACTTGCATAGCCTTGCAAAAATTTTAAAACGGCCATAACTCCCGCTGACTCTTTCCTCAAGGCAACATAGTCCAACTCAACCAATTTCCCATTAAAGGCAAGGCACCGTGGTCGCAAGGCAAAAAGGTATCCTATACTTGCAAGGAAGAACGTCAGTTTCGCGGCAAATGCGACCGTACTGCAGGTCTCGGTGCTTATCGTATGGATGCCAGGGCGTACCATAACGCAGGTTTTGGAATCATGTTTTGCCCGTTCTTCTTTCGAAAGACGTACTTGAACAGATTATCCGACCAACCTGCCGTTCCTAAAAGCGAGCTGGGTAAGCTCTCTACATATGAACATATACTTGCTCATGAGCTACTTCACTGTGAAATTATTGGTACTAAGGAACCGGGTAAGTGTCCAATTGGTTTACGACTGGAGGCATTACTGATAATGTTTCACAGTGATCGACATCAAAGACACCGTGATAGGTCTCGATGGAATATCCAACATCTACGGGGCCTGGAAATGCAACAACTGGGCATGGACATACCAAGGCAATGGGCCTGGTCCTGTCAACATTAGGACTGCTGTGAACGGTACGCTCACCTAAACTGATCTTACTTTACTCTCGAACCGTTTTTGACGCTTATCTCTCAAACAGCGGATAATTACGTCTGGGCCTTGACAAATAATTGGTTTGACCGCGCTTATAAGTGGAATGAAAGAGTCACCAACGGCCTCCCGCCCATCACTGGTGGCTTCCATCCCAGCCGGAAGACAGAGGACTCGGCCTTTTACTTCCCCGACAAAATCGACAACTTCGATCCTCCCAACCCAGAGACTGAAACTCCCGACGACACTGTAGACGCGAGTTCAATCCCCGATTCATCCTTCCTGCAAGCCCCAAATTGCCACAACGCCAGCAGTCAGGACGTAGGCGACGGTGACGACCCTACCGTTTGCGACTACGTTGGCGGAGATTATAGCGATTATCTGGCATCGCTGAAAGCTACTTTCAAATCAAGCGGTGGATGCGATCTATCGTGAGTCTTTGCGTTCGTACCTACGTGTTGGGATGATTCGACACTGATCCGTTATTCTTCCTTCTTTAGGAACCAGTGCCAAAACGCTGAAGGCAATGATATTAATTCGGGTTGCACCTGTAGCTGTGATGGTGTTGAGACTTCGTTGATCGATAGTCGGTGTGGTGGCTTTCAAGGCACTTTGCCGTATCCTCCAGCGCGGAGGAGTACTGGCAAGGTGTAGTCTCCTGCAAATTGAGGCGTTGTTGGCGGAAGGATGCGTATTTGAGACGCAAATTTGGATGGGAAATAGGAAAAACTTTGTTGGGTTTGTGATGTTATTGGAACCAGTATGTAAGATTTCTAATACGCCTCTCAGGTATGTCCGGACGAACTTCTATCTTCTCTGTGACGCTATCAGCACCGAAAAGAGTTTTCCCCCGGTGAGTGAGTAGCAAATTAGAAGGAAGCGGCAGGAGGGGAGCACGAAGGAGCAGTGAGGGAGCATAGGGGGAGCGCGAGGGAGTAGAAAGAGAGCACAGTGGCACGCAACGGGCTTCAGCATTGGAGCCAAGGGGCAATGCCTGAGTCAGCGACGGGTTACATGTTGCACTCGATTCGGGGAAATATGTATATATAGATACCTGGTGCGGGTGCAAGCCAGCTTGGGTCCACGGTAGGTAGCAAGGCTGCGCCTACTTCACTGTGCAGGATGAAATTTTAGTACGTCGAAGCTTTTCAGAGCACAAAGAACGGCGACACGGTTCATCGCTTGGAACTTGTTCATTATCTACTCCCATTACTTACTCAACTCGAATCTTACGTTGTAATAAGATGGGTGTAGGTGAGGTCGGAGGTGGGCCTTCACATCTTGGCATTTGGCACCAGCAAACCGGTTTGCTGGGTTGACCCCCCAGTATTGCTACTCAGAAGGACCATAATGATATTAACAGCAATCTCCTCCTGATCTTTGACCATCGCGATATAAATCACACAGTCTCGCGTTTATTGAAATCGCACTAAGCCAGGCCCATCGTCCCACGAGTCCTGTGGTAAACTAGAATGACTCTCAGTCATGGCCACGATCTGCTCTCACGCACCCCAACAGAGCTACTAGAGAACACATTCGGCCTCCTGCCCCGATTTTCGGATGTCTTTGCCTTAGCAGCAACATGCCACCGGCTCAGACAGGTCTGGACGACATCCACAAACAACATCTATCGCCAAGTTGCGCGGCGATGTATCCCATGCGAACCGTATGCTCGTAATTTCCTCGCCGACCAAGACAGACCGGCACAAGAATCTCACCTGCTTTCAGCGGAAGATGTACATCGCCTGGTACGAAATCTTTGGGTAGTAGAGAAATCCATTTCCGAGTTCGAAAGGAAAATCGTCTGCAAGGTGAGGAGTATGTTATATCTGAGAGCCTAGGGTAGGCGAATATTACTTTGATATCTCAAGCAGCCGGACCCTGGGATGCTGAGAAAGCCTATGGCGAAGGGGCGCGCCGGCATCCGCCGTGCCTGACGCGAACTGAACGCCCACGGTTTATTCGATCATACTATCAGCTCTGGAGTTTGATGGAAGTGGATCCTGCTGGATGGCAGGCAAGACTCGAAGCTGTGTCATTGAAGCAGCTAATCCTACTATACGAAATGTCCAACCTCAGGCAAAGTATCGGATCGGAAGAAGGGCACCCATGTGGTCCAAATCTTGATATAGACATCCAGTCGCAGCATCCTGCTAGCTTTCGTCGGTCTGATAAACGGATCGAGCTAAGTCGGAGGATCAGAAAGCACATGGAGAACACGTATCAACGTATCTACAACGAAGATTTCGATGACCCGTGGGGACTAGCGAAGGAGGATGGCTATTTGTTTTTCGTCGTCCTGTGGGATCATTGGCAATCACCTTTTGAGGATCTCGTCCGTCGTCGAGGGTTCGAACTTTCAAGTCGTGCAAGATCATTCGATGGGCCCGTAGTGTGGGACGATAGCTCTGATGAGGACAATTTGCCTTGATGCATTTTGAGGACCGGACACGAATCGTTTCATACAAAGCAACGGCGGCGAGTCAGCCTTGGACAGTTGGTTGTAAAGGTATTACAACATCAAAGTATTGCTAAGATCGTTGTTGATTCCCGACTATTCATTGAAATGGTGAGCGCTAGCCTTTGACTATCAATACCAATCACTGTTTACTGCCTCCGACAGTACTGCTTCTATTCTACCTTGGGAATTTGTTCTTGAGTAGATTGGGATTGCATGATCCAAACCTATATTGTTGGTATAGAAATTGTTGTGGTTGACGTGGCAAAGTGTATTCGAATGGAGAGTACAAAACGAAGAAGAGACTCCAATTCTCCATCGCCTAAGTATACTAGCTCTGAGTCGCCAGTTGGGATGCATCATTCGTATTCCGGACTATTCCGGACTACCGTATGGCACAGGGCTGGGAGCACGTGCCAATAGAAGAGCAGGATACTCAAACTGGAAGCCCCATATTTAACGCTGAAAACTCCTTTTGTGATCGGGTCGCCAGATAGACCATTGGTCGCTATTCCCAGAACTGAATCTTGAATATTGTTATTGTCATAATTTGTGATCCAAGAGACCGCACATTATCTATCATAGATAGGACGCTTCAACTAGGCTATGACACCATGAAATCTTTTCTCCCAAATGTGAAAATCTCTAATCGACAGAAAATCATCGAGAGATAGAGCGCGCTTGTCGAATCTGCGTGTTCTTCGTAAAGCATGAGTCTCCTAAATGAAACCGAGGTTCACTGTCGTTGGCAAGTACTGCATGCGATGACAAAAACCTTGGAGGGACAGCTGGTTAGCAAGTCAACGAGCTTTGGGCCGCTGTCTTTTCACTGAACTAGAGTGCCAAGTAGCTGCGCCTAATTCCGGTCTTGTTGATGGTACGAGATTACTTCATCCAGAAAGTCTCTTCGCGGATACTCTCACGATGCATATCCAATGCGCCCATCCCAATCCTCCTTTTCTGTCTCCACATCCTCATCTTCACCATCTTCCCAATAAACACTTTTCGCATCAGCATCATCAATGCTGCTCTTGTCTCTCCTCCAAGCCTTGCCTTTTTCTGATTTGTCGATTCCCTCCTCCAGCCTGCGCCCTTCTAACACAACTGCTCTCCCGAGTCCTGAGCCGGCCCAGATCCGACTTACCCCCGCCGTTACCAGCACCAACAACAGGACCGCTAAGTTACTCCATTGCCCGACGGCTTCGAACGGCTCCTGCGACAAAGCGCTCCACATTTGAGCATTCTGCGTCTCTTGGTTGATGATAGAGCCGCAGAATACCCCAACGCTGACGAGTTGGGTGAAGAGTTGAACCACTTTCAACATCGTGATATGGATCTTGACCGAAGTAGTAGCTTCAGAAGAGTCAGTAGTAATAATGGAATCTTCGGTCCTTTTAATGGCGATGTTCGTGACGGTTTTCCATTTCCACCTTGACGCTAGAGGCTGCTGACGATATTCGATCAAAAACAGTGGCTTATGCAACCTTTTGGGAAGCCGTCCCTTTTTCTCGGTGGTAAAGAGAGTCAGAAGTTCGAGGAGAGTGTAAGTCCACCAGAACATGACGCCGCCACGCCGATGCGCGGCAGTGCTCTTGAATACGGGATGTTGTACGGTGATGCCGTCCCACACAAAAATATCTTGGGTTTTGCGGCCAAGGTAGCCTTTTGTGGCAAAGCAGGTGTAGATGCAAGCGGGCGACGAGCCGTTTCTAGAGGATTGAGAGGATTCTTGCATCGTCGAGACAAGTGAGAAGAAGGAATCGCGCCAGGACTGATCTAGAAAAGGTGCTTGAAAATTGGTCGTAGGAAGAGGTTCAATGTAATCCTTTGGGCAGATCTGGAAGTGGACACTCGGGTTGGATATTGTCAAAGCGTAGAATGTATGGCCCACGGCTAGAAGAAGAAGCCAGAACATCAGAATAGCTTTGCTCGTTGATCTTCTGAACGTCGTAGACCAAGCTACGATAGGAAGAGCACCCAACATAACGCTGCTCACTACAGTCATACTTAGATTGACATCAGGGTCGGTAACGCCGGTACATGCAACGAATGGAGTGCTTGCGTTTGGAATGGGAAGAGATTCGCAGAGCGACTTCGCTTTCGGCAGATTCAGTCTGTTGTTCGTTGCAAAGAGCATGATCGAATGGATGGCTGCTACCCCTGAGTAGGTCAGCACCGAGGCTGCAGCACCTGCAGCGAGCCATTTGTAGTTGCGGATGACGACAGTAAACACCAAGAGGAGATAACAGATATATCTTGGCGTTCTCTCATAGTAGCCGCTGATTGAGAACGAACAGCCGACAGGCTTGACCGCAACATTTTCTATGTTGTAGTGGTCAGGTTGATAGGGTTTCAAGGCCGGAGGGTTTTCGAGATACAGGCTATTGAAGATACTGAAGAGGATGAGATAAGAGAATGTCACAATATAAACAGCATTAGTGATTATCTGCCTATCAATCTGTTGTTTCGAGAGAATACTGCAGAACCTGGAAGGCTTTAGCATGGCAGTCCGACACTATATGACGATTTCTTTAATAAAGGAGAAGCTATCGCAAAGTTGGAGACGTTTTCCGCTCTGGCGTTGCAGATTGAGAGATGGGCTGAGCTGAGCTGCGCCACCCAAGCTTGGTGCCACCACCCGCCTAGATCTTCTTGGCAAGGACTAAAGCCAAAGTAGGTTCGGAATATAGTTAGCCCGCTCCAGATCTTTCCGCGTATCTCGCGTCTTTGAGGCCTTCTCGAGGCTTTGGCATTGTCGTCATGGTCGGCTCCTTGCCATGTTTACTTTGAACAGCCTTGGAATCCTTGCCCAGAAACCGCTACAGGAGCCTCCGCAGTCGACATCATGTATTCATACGGTAGAGGCTGCGGCTGCTCAGCCGGGGCAGCGAGGTTGCAAGAGAAAGCGCGATGCAGACGACAAGAATATTGTCCATGGGGCACCTTTCACGATAGAGGTAATGCCCTGCTCACAAACCTTATGACACGCGAAGCTGATGCAGAGATTGCGTGGAAGACACAACTTGGAGGACTCCCCTTCCCGTCCACCACCCTCAGTCCTCTTCTGGTGATCCCTCGCTCCTGCCTACCACTGGCATTCCTTGATCTTGCGGGAAATTTCAATCGCGCTCCTGGCACACAATTGTTCAGTGCGCGCCTATCTGCGCTCGACAGCGTCTTGCAAGGAAACTTTAGCGATCATCCGGTTCTGATTGCAAGAGCTTGCAGTGTTCCGGCAACTCTATATGCGATTGAAAGAGTAGATACAGGCTTGTACGCACTTTGCTCTTTGGGAAACTGGGTCACGATTGAGGCACTCGAACAGCTACAAGCTGCAAGCGCTAATGTAATTGCGCCAAAGAAGGCTCGTCATGAGCGAGTCGATCCACAAGATAGCGACTGGTGGCGGGACTTAGCAATCAAAGATGACGGTGCTGTCCAACTCGAGTCTAGACGGAGAGAGACTGAGATACCACGGAATGTCCGGTTGTGCTTGAAGGCTCGGCCAGCTGCAGAAAATAGACCTGTGCTGGATACGCTGCAGTTGCCGCTATCTATTACCAGAGAACCAATCCATATGATCGTCGATGGCTACACGAATGGCGCTTCCCATGAGCCTTCGACGCAGACCACAGAGGGTTTGACAAATGAAGAACAGTCTTGTTTGCTTCCGATACAGAGTACGGAGGACGTCTTATCTATGCTTAGGAGCCAATATCAAGAAAACCTCTACATTTCGAAGGTAAGGCTACTCGGTTTCTGTCCTTGGTCGGATGATGCTGATCAGGGCAGACCTCCCTGGCCTATTTTGCGAAAGGGCCATTATCCCGTGCGCGAGCCTCGCTACACAACAAAGCTGCCTCTTCGGCCAGTCTACCAGAGCTAGCTACTCATCTGAGATCTAGTATAATGTCTACCGCCACAATGGATAAGAAATACAAAGAGGCTATTCCGTCGATCATTAATACGCTACCTGCTGACACGCTTGCGGAGGATGACGTTACTACCGTTGTTGCTGAGCTCCAGAAGAAGTTGCGAAAAACAAAGAAGCCGAAGATTGGCAAAGACGGGCTTTATCCCGGCGAAGAATTGAACATCTCTCGGTGGTGGCTGAGCAGAGACGCTTTCGCTCTTGGTTCTGAATCCCAAGACAACGCTGAAGATTCTATGAGGGCATCGTTGCTCGAGCTCAGGGCCAGGGAAACCCAGATGCAGATCATTTTCTTGTTAGAAGCTCTCGCTCTTGAGGCTTCAATGCCGGCTGCGCAGACTAACAATATCGCGCCCAAAGCCGCTTCTGAATGGGAGAACGAAGCATCGCATACGAAGAAGAGGAAGGTCAAAAAGCCCCAGGATCTTCACGTCTTGTTGGATCTCTTCGTTGATAGGTTGTGCATTTGGCAATCTATGCGAATGGATGACAGCAACCTCAACAAGGCTGCGGGGGCCCAGCCAAGCGCGAGTGACCATGGCGGCATCGGAACTGATGCTCTAAAGAATTTCTGTGTGGATGTAGTATTGCCATTGTAAGTTTACTCTCGATGCTGGCTCGTCTCCGTACTGACCAAGTCAGCTACGGTAGCCGCCTACCGGAGACCTCGAATATGCTCCGCCAAAAGCTCGGAGGCCACAAGACGCCATCACCGATGCGTCCACCCCTAGTCAAAGCTGCGAGCTCATCTCAACTGGCCCAAAAGCCAGGCACAGCTATGCAGCGGTCTGGCGTGCGCAAGGCCCGAGCAACACTTGAACGTGTACTAACCGACGAGAAAAGCGCGTCGCAGAGACGGGCGCCCGGACTCTCGAGGTCGAAAACAGACTCCGCTCTTCCTGGTTTGAATCGTGAGGTCAGCGATACGTCACTTACTGCCATTTCCTTGAACAGGGTAGCATTGCACAAGTCTAAGCGGTACAGCCAGCGGGAAGTCGATCTGAACGGCGTCTCTCAGGCTGTTGAAGCGAAGCTGAAGAAGAAGGCAAGCGTTGAGCAAGAGCTGAGGGGTGCCATTGCTACAATGAAGGAACCGAATCCGCGAATGGCCGTCAAAGAGCTGGTAGAGGCTGCTGAGCGAAGAGTCGCTGGATCGCATTCAAGAAGTAAAGGTCCCTTTCACGTCGCTGATCTTCAGTCGCTGACCTGCTCTAGAAATCAAGAACCCAATTAGGAATTTGTTCGCACAGAGTGTCCAAGTCATGGCAACCCCAAAAGGCAACAGGCGAAAAGACGTCTTTGGTGGCTTACCCCGTCCACCGCAACCGACCCTGGACCTCGAACCCGAGCCTGATGAGATACCACCGTCAAGTGTCTCTCGAGTACCGCCATCTATCCAGAAATTTGCGGTACCACGGTCGAGGGATCATCAGCCTCCATCGCTGGCAAGATCCGCACAGCCACTTGCAGAGCAGACACCCACTCGCGGTCCTTCCAAATTTGCGCCCAACCTTCTCGATCCGGGCCTGGGCTCAAAAGCGGACCTCAAGTTTCTAACTCCTTCGAAACCCAGACGTTCAGTGAGCGCTTCAGAGTCACAGACAACATCTGATACGCACAACGTTCCTCAACTCCCCGTCCACCGCGGGTCTAATCCGCCTTCGGTTCAGCAATCGAACACCAACCACCCAAAAATCCAAGAAACGCCCTTGAAATCTCAAGCTAGAGCGGCAGAAATCCACAAGCCTCCTACGGAATGTATCACCATAACCTCCTCCCCACCGCATGCGGGAAACGACCCTTCGATTTACGATACTCTTGGCTGGAACGACTTTGATGATCTCTCATGAAATAAACTCGCGTTCATTAGGCTACCAGACCAAAATCTGGGGTTCGTATTCTGTTGTATTACAAATGGGGGAGGCGACGCCTCCTTCGTGAGTAGCTAGATACAAAACAAACCAGCAGCCTTTCTATACTAGGGTTGTTTCTGCACCTTCCACATAGACGCTGTTACCTGTAAATAAAGCATTGTGCCAGATTCTAAATAAGTTTTCTTCATGAATTAATTAAGTTGCACCTTACATAAAATCAAACGCACATCATCCGCTAGATTAAAGAGGGTTTGTTATACCCCTTACAAAACACCTGCCGGCACCGCGTACGAAAATTCCGTCGCCGGCAAGAAGATGAATGGAGATCCCCGTCGCCGACATGTAGTTGTATCTCGCCAACAGAAAGCTTCGTCGACACCTGAGTGATTCGCAGACTCGCTCCCGAAGGAACGCGCTGATCTCCGGAGATCGCAGGCGCGCGCGTTAACCACTCCGCCAAAGTGCCTTGACCAATGAGTTGTCTTATTTCTATATATTCTTTAGACAAATGTCACAAGCGACTTGTGGTTATGGTTGAGGGGCAAAGGAGGGATGTCATGCTGGGAGTACCTAGCCTTTTCAAGAAAGACTCTTGGTTTATAACTGTCGTCAATAGCGAGTATGAGTGTCTTCTTAAGCTATATCGATACAACAAGATAGCTGCACCGGATTATGGCTTCGCAGCGCGGACTGCCAGCCATACGCCAAATCGCCATACCTGAGCGCCTAAGCTATGCATAGCAATCTCGTCCCTCTCGTCCCACTTCCCTTCGCAGCACGACCTTCTACACTTTCTTCGCCGGTAAAGCAGGCACCTTGAACCCACCATTTGCCTGCTGCGGCGCTCCTGCAGTCCCACTTCCCACGCTCCCACCGCCCACCCCGCTCCCACCACCACCAACCTGCGTGAACATCCCCCCCTTAAACCACCGATCCTGCTCCTCCTCCCTCTTCCTCTTCAACGCCTCCTGCCTCTTCGGATCCACCAGCTCCAGCCCCTGCACCGGCGTAAAAGCCACACTACTCGCCGTGCCACTCGCGCCCATCGCCCCACTACCAACCCCACTACTCCTCAGCCCGCCCGGTCCCAGCACCGAAGCGCCGCCGCCCGCCCCGGCATTCTGTCCGAAGCCGCGCAGCGAGCTGGCTGCCCCACCGGTGTACGGTGTGGCCGTGCCCCAGCCCTTGTTGTTCTTGCTGAGTTTGGCCTTGGTGCGCTGATCGATCTTCTGCGCGCGGATGCGGCCGTCGTCTTGCGCGCCGATCATGCCGAGCCCCTTTGTGCCTTCGCCCGTGCCGTAGCCGACTTCGCGCTCCTCCCGGCCGAACGCCATCCTATTCTGTGCTTTGCGCAGGTCCGTCATTGCGGTGGCTTCTTTGGCCTTGCGGGCTCGGCGCCCGCCGCGTTTGCGGGAGGGCTTGTCGTCTGGGGCTGGGAGCGCGCGGGGGCCTTTGTTGGGGGCTGCTTCGGTGAGCTTTTCGAGGCGGGAGAGGCATTCGTCTTTGAGGCGCTCGCCGGTGGAGCCGTCGGTGGCGGAGTGGACGCGGTCGACGCGCGCGGCGAGGAGGACTTTGCCGGCGACGATGCGCATGGCTTGGCGTTTGAGGTCGGGGGGGATGCCTTTGATGGTGGGGGAGTGGTAGAGGAAGCCTTGCTGGCGGATACCGACGTTGGTGGCGAAGCCCGTTTGGGTTTGTTTCTTGGAGCCGAGGGGGGGAAGATTGCAGGAATATGTTTTGGCGAGGCCGGTGAGGCCGCCCGCGAAGTTGAGGAGTTGGGCGGCGGTCAGGGAGCCGATAAGGGCGGTGAGGTTGGGCGCGAAGAGTGTCATGCGGGATTGGACGTAGGTGGTAAGGGTGGTTTTGGCGCGGTCGAGCGCGAGCGTCATAGTGCAGGCGGAGAGTACGGTGGAGAGTTCGGCGGGGGAGAGGGGGCGCCCCTTGGTGGTGGTTGCTTCGACGGTGACGACCATGAGGGTGGGCCCGTCGAGGATGGATTTCAGGGAGATGCCGACAGGGTTGGAGGCGGTTTGGGAGAGGGGTTTGAGGTTATCCATGGGCCCGTTGCCGATGATTGCGACGGTTTTGGCATAATCGAGGGGGTTGCCGACGAGAGTTTCGAGTTCGGGGAAGCGGGTCGAGTAGTGGTCGCGGATGAATTTGTGGACGAGGATGATTTCGTTGTCGATAGAAGTGGAGAGGGTGTTGGATTGGGTGAGAAGGTGGTATTCGGGGTTGTCTTCGATAGAACCTACGAAGGTGGTCTGCTTTTCGGTAGGGAGGGCTTGGTAGTGGGCGATTTTCTGGAGGCGGCGAGGACAGGTCAGGGCTATTTTCATTACAGATGTAAATCTTGAACTTCGCATAGGACTGGGGAAGAGCCAGAGGGGGGAGAGTAATACCTCGAGTACTGGCTCCAGCGTCTTCATGAGGCCTGCCACATTGCGTACATCGCTCACACCACCAAGCTGCATCTTCTCCACTTTGGCCTTGGTCTCCTCCTCATCTTGCGCGTCATCCATCCCATTGCTGCCATTTAACATCTCCTCATCTTCATCGTCTTCTTCCATGTCATCCCCGAGCACGGATCCATGGACCCTCTGATGACCGTTCGGCCCTGGGGGGCTGGCCGAGTCTTGAAGAAAGCCGTTCTGCTGCTCGCTCTCGTCCTCCGAGCCGTTGTCCTCGAAATCGTTGAGCAGCTCGTCAGCGAGAGTGGACATGTTTGCGGTGGCATGGATGGATACTGGCAGGGTTGGAATTTGGAGAGTTCAGAGGACGCGGATACCTTAGGTACACCGTTCTATGCACGTGACGGCAGATTCGCTTGGCGTGGAGTGATCAATCAGGGGACTCCGGATTTTGCGAGGATATATTTCATCATAGGTATCATCTTGTTTATTTCACACAGGCACAGTGAGTGGTACAGGAGTGTCTTAATTGCATTTGATAGGACTTGTTAATGCGCTCTATCCCGCTACAAATGACTCACGCCATGCTGATGCCTGGAGTGGTAGCAGCCATACAACGCTCGAGACTTCCACGAGCTTGGAATCAGCGTAGAGTATTAGCCGCATTGCACCTGGAAATGCATCTCACTTCGAGTGGATGAACGTAGCACGATGCTGGAACCCTCCCGCAGTACACCTCGCAAGCAGGTGCATCCACTCTGGAGTAACACCGAACCTAATAAGCCCATGTGACAGACCATGTTATCCGGCACGTAGACAGCGCCCTGACCACCCTTGTGTGAATTCTGACCATCGTTAACTCCCGGAGATGCTTCGCTAACAGTTTACACTGGCAAATCGTCTTCGTAATCACTTTTCCTCTGTGCATAGTCGCCGGGATGCCAATTACCCTCAGAACCAGAACTGCTCGTGCTCGATATTAAACCTGCTCTTTGAAGCGAGATTCCTTCGAGTCCGCACGCTTCCTCTGAAGTTTCTTCGGCGCCTGCTCGACCTTTGTTGTACTGAGATCCTGCTCATTCCCTCTCTCCAGATCCCGATTCCAGTCACCAGCGTAGTTCTTCTGTGGCTGACTGAGAGAACCAGGCTGAAGGATTTCGAAGCCAGAATTGATTTTTCGAATAACTTGGGATCGGTGTGGCTGACGGTTGCCGTCCGTACGCTGAAGAGGGGGAGCGCTCTCCTGGGAGAAGGGCGAAGTCTCTTCTGAATCGTCGACTAACGCTATGTGGCTCTCTGGGAGAGGGTTGGCGTTGACAAAGTTCGCAAACGAAGGTGGCTCTTCCATGCTCTGAATGGGACAGGCCATCGGGGTCCCAAGAGGTGTCATGAATGGGTCGCTAGCTTCTGCGACTGGATATTCCTCCTCGAACGAGTATCGATGCTCAGCAGGAGTCCCAAGCTTCACAATACCAGTGGTGCCACTGAGGCGGTTCCGTGGATGAAGCTGACCTTCTTCGGCGCCTTGAGAACGACGATGGTGGGCAAGGGCATCAAAGCTGTTGCGCTGATCGGGATCAACATGATATTGCCTGGTGTATGAACGGTGGGCAGGGCCGTCAGTGGCTTCAGAAGATACCCTGACCGCACGTGGATGACGTGGATCATAGTGCTGCTCGTCGCCACTGCTTGACGCAGAGCTGACATTGGAGCTACCGTTGGAGCGCTCCTTCAATAGGAAGCCTGGTTTGGGCGGCATTAGCGATAATTCAATGGGTTCTGGGCCACTGGTTCCGGGTTGTTCCCTCCGGATTCGACTAATGAAAGTTCGCATACCTTGAGACACATCTGCCTCTGCGATGGTCCCATTTTGTCGGCGTCCCTCCAGTGCATCAAGAGCATCCGAGTTTTCGTCGATGTTACTGTACCTTAATCCAGAGGAGCGGCGGGGCTGATAAGTAGGCCGCCCACGAGGGAGGTACTCCGCAGACAAGCGATCAGAAGGTCCACCATAAGGATGGGTCGAATCCCTCGATGAGGTAGACGATTGTCCATGGGTAGATTGGCGGTGGGCAGGCTGAGGTATTTCCAAGCGAGGCTTGCTCGGCGCCGCAGCCGCACGTTCGGGGGCCTGCGATATATTACCAAGATCGGTACCGAGTATGATTGATGGTGCGCGGCTGTTTGGGCCACTCTGGACTGGGGTGTTTGATCCCGATATCCATACCCCATCCACCTGTATCCCACTTTGGATCGCGCGTATCCCGAATGGAATTTCCGCGTCGCGGCGTGCCGTCACACTGGGAGTGTGCTGGAGTGCTTGGCGATGGCTCTCGGAGACCTGCTGGAGAGCTTCATACTTGCGCAGCTTCCAGGCATTGTAAAAGCGAACGGTGAAGCCAATGGCGGCCACAGCCACCTACATATGTCAGTTGAGGTAGTCAGGTGGAGTGCAGACGTGCTGCCTTACAATGGCCATGGCGAGGACCTATATCGAAAATGTATCAGCGTTCGCTACGGCGGCCCTCGAATTATATCACTCACAAAGGTCATCTTCAGCCATAGCTGCCATGATTGGAAGAATACCATGGCTGCAAGGGTTTTTCGGAAGCGAAGGATAATTATATCAGACTTTCACGTCTGGAAGGCGGGGCTCGTCAGAGTTGTTGGCATGATCTTTCGGGATCAGAGGTGGTTAGGTAAGAAAGTGAATGTTGAGAAGTGTGAGGAAGGGCTGTGACTCGGCGACTCGGCAGCCTGGAGGGTGAATTGAAAATTCAATAGGTGGACTATGACCAGTAAGGCAAGTGCCTCAGCTTGGAGCTGTGTGACGTTTGGGTGTTGTTCAAGATCTGTAGTCAAAGTAAGATAGCTGTGGTGCTACCGTGTTTGATCTGCGGAAACCCGGGAAAGCGGGTAATCACGAGGTTGTGGCGCTTGATTCTAGAAGGGAAGGAAAGCAAAGTATTGAGAGAGGAAAGAAAGTCAGAGGGATGAAGAGAACCGAATTCAGGCGTGGCGAAGTAGAGTCCCTTACACAGCACCAGACGGTCGGAAGCATGTGGGTCGACAAACTCGTATCCTGCAACACGCACGTAAAGTACAGCTGCACCTTACTGCTGGGCCAGACCCAGAAGAACGCTGCAGGATCTGTTTGGGTGACAATTACCTCATGATGCGGCCTGTTTGGACAGCGAGCATGCAAGGGAAATCGGATTCTTTTGTCGCTTATATGTGTAGAGTGGGACTTTTCATCCCATCGGCTTCTCTACTTGGCCATGGTTGGTTGCGCGTTTCACGTCAAAATCCACTCTCAATTCGTGTTGCCGCAGTAGCGCTGCCTTACGGAATATGTCTTGTCGCTCTCCCATTATCCCATGTCTTTGTGCGCGACTTCTTGCAGCTGCAAGATGCTAGATCTCGTACGACGGACTGTAGCACCGGGACGAAGGTGAGATGGATGCTGTGTGCTTGAACATCTGTCCTCTCGCATTCTGTTCATGTCGAAACAGGCAGCATGCGTTCATCGACCAAGCTAGAAAGGCTTGAGGCGTGGTCGTCCTGGATATTAGACAGGGGCAGAAGTTGGTTTCGAATGTGCGGATGGAAGGATGCTGGGCATTCTATTTCAATATGGTCACTCTATGATCATTGGTGGACTTAGCGAGACTTAGAGATAGGACATTAACTTATATCCGCGTGTAGCAAGGTCGTACTCTACGCTACCTTACAAAACAAGACCTCTTCATTTGTGAAGCTGTCGATAGCCATTGAAGGGCATAAACTGATTGAGCTTCTGTAATGGATGTCTTCTATGCCTACACATACAGCTCCGCAGGCTGGCTAGCTCTCCAAGCTGTCCCCCTCCTCCTCTCACCAAGCCTAATCATCACCCTCCTCTCCAATGAAGCCCGTAAACCCACCAGTAAGGCCTTAACCCTTCCCTGATCAATCTACCTATACAAGGGGTCCGCAGAACATCAAGCTGACTAGCTCCAGCCCTCGAGATCTACTTCTCCCGATCTACCGCCCTCTCCCTCCTCGCTCTCGCCCTCCTCACAATGCTCCTCACAGGATCGATACCACTAACATCCTCGATCGCGGAAAGCGCTGCCGATGCCTTGGATCCAGAAGACCCGAAAGTGCCTTACGCGGTGCCGACAATCATACTCTCAACCATGTTCCATAGCGTCTGTGCAGTGTATAGCTACACATATTACGCCTCGCCACTGACCTCGAATACTGGTTTCTTGCTCGGTGTAGCTGGATATGGGTTCCTAGCTGCGATGGGAGGATGGTGTCTGCTGTTTGGGAGTGAGAAGGGGAGGATAAAGCGGGGTGGAGACAGGAGGGTCAGTGGTTGGCCGTTCAGGAACGTGGAGAGTGATCGAAAGAAGGGGAAAAAGAGGTTGTGAAAGCAAGCAGGATGACCGAATTCGGAAAACGAAGAGCATGTTCTATGTTTTACAAGACCGCACCGAGCTGGCGAATTGGCGATCTCAATGAATGTCTGGGCTTTGCCAGTCATGGTTGCAAGCTCAGAGACAGAAGATCGGAAAACCGTCAATCCTCAGTATCAACCCAAAAGGAAATCCCTCTCTTGTCACTCTTCATCTCCCCCGTGGCTACAGGCTTCAACATTTTGTTCCAATGCACATCTACAATCTTGACCTGAGGGCTGATCCACTTCCCCTTCACCAACGGCAGCAACCGATACCGAATAGTATGCCGACTCAGCGGTACGAGCTGTAGTGCTGTAGCTTTCGGCCCACTGAATGCGAACTCCTCGCTTGCGTCCATACTTACGTTAAAGGAGAGGAGGTGCACTGAGGGATTTTCGATGATGTAGTCAAGGTTGATGAGATGAGGTTTAGCTTTGCAGGACTCGGCAGAAGCGAGCACGCGAGGCTCCCCGAATGGGACCACGAGTTCGGGTGCTGGAAGAATGGTTGTAGTTGCTGGCGAGGAGGGGGTGTCACGGCGCCATGTGAGGAGGAGCTGGAGGTCGAAGTAGGTGGTGAGTCGGTCATCAAGGGACAATTTTTGGAGGTCTAGCTCGAAGGTTTTTGAATAGATATCATTCGGGGAGAGTTTGACCGGTTTAGATGCGCCATAGGGATCCTGAGATACGCGGCAGACGGCCTTCTCGTGGATGTTGACCACCTGGAGCTCCACTGCTTCTAGGATGAGAGGGTGCGAGGCGAATGATGCTATGGCTGCAGTCAGTACCAACTTCTGCTTGAGTCCTTCTGCTGAGATCTCCTTGTTCGAACTTATACTGAGAGCATCTGATGCATCGGGAAAATGGAAGTAATTCGGCCATGGCTCATCCGAGACTCTCGGCCTGAACTGAAAATTGGCCTCAAATGGCCGCATAAAGTGCAAGTCTATTGATAGAACTTTCGAGATCGGTGTTTCCGGCTCCGATGCCAAATGATAGCGAGCTTTGAGTTCCAGCGAGCACTCTGCAGTCCGAGAGCTTGCCTGGAAGCGAACAGTATGCTTCCGGGTCTCTGAACAGGTCATCTCTCCGAGAGCGGTCGTGAGTAGATGCTGATTTGCACGTCTATCTGGACCCCCTTCTGTATGCTTTTGATTTTCGCCAACTACTTTTTGGTCTGCCACTGAGGTCCAACGCATTGCGGTAGGCATCTCTTCCTCTAGACCTAGCATTCGGACATCGAGGTCGACGATAGCATCTTCTTCCTCGTCGTTGATCACGTGCACAGCGAGTTCTATATGCTCATTGGTAAAGTATGTTTTGGCTAGGTTTGGCAGCTGTATCTGCATTTTCGGTGGCTTTGGGAGTACTTCGACACTCAAGTTCCGCTCTCTGTAAAGCGGCGTTCTGGATAACGTGGTAGCTTTTGCAGCCCAGCTATGATTTTGCCTTAATTGTTCACGACCGGAGAATAAGATTGCCAGTTCAAAACGCTCATTGACGAAATGGAGCGTGACGCTGGACAGCTCTGCATTTCCCGCATTAAGAGGCAATGCAGCAAGCGAAAAGACCTTAGCACAACCAGGGGCAAAAGTCAATTCACCCTTCCCAACCAGGATATCGTCCATTGATCTTTGTAGCGAGACCTCGTACAATTGACGCTGCGAATTAGCTGTGGATGCTTGGTATTGTGCGCTGTCGTCGTGTAGGATCTTGGTGTCTCGCAAGCCTCCCACGAATTTGAGATGAATCTCCGCTAGCCGAATGGGGGTAGACTTCTCATGCGCCAATGATGATATGACAACCTGGAAAGGTAGACCTATACCCACATGACCTTGAGGCGTTTCGAACGCAAATGTCGCAGAGACTTCGAGCTACGTCAACGTCACTCTTGTGCCGACCAGCCATGTGGCCAATACTCACTGCAAGATAGTACCTCGTCGCTCGATAAGCTGACTTTGGGTCTGGTTGTAGAGCTCTCTACTTCATCAAGGCAGCTCGAGAAATCGTAACAGTGACCGGCGCTTGACGGTAGGCCTAGTAATGTGAGATTGGCCATGCTAACTCTGGAATATGACGCCAAAAGGGGATTTTGGCACTCACGGTTGCACAAGAGCTCCCATTCGACGGCGATCACGGTTGCTTCATCATTCAAAAGGCGAGCACAATCTCTCAACATCCAATCAAGCTCTGCCATCAGGTCGTACCAGCCTTCTCGGCGCCAGCTCACATTCTGCCATAGAGGAAGCAATATTTGTATGGCGGCCTTTGCTTCGCCGTTTCTAATATTAAGCCGTGCCATGTCGAGCCGTAGCCGCTCTACCGTACGGGTTCGAGAGTGTCTCGTGAAATGATCTGTGGACTTCCGAAACATTTCGAGCTGTCTTTCGAGGTTCGTTGATCCTTGCTCTGTGGAATGAGGGGACCGGCCAAATGGCTCCGAGAAAAGATAAGTTTCATATACGGACAGCACGCTTGACGCTCGGGAAGATTCCATCGTTGGAGCACCATTATATGAAGACGCCATGACCGTTGCTCCTCAATCTTCTCCAACATGGACTCGACCGAGCCAACGATTGCAAAGCAGCTTAGACAGTCGCGGAGGTTACAGAGTGGCTTCGAATGACAATCATGCTCATTGCAACTTGATGTATAATAAATTCGAGAACTGGCCTTGAGCAAAGGTGCGGTGTTCTGATTTGGGCATGCTCTGAATCCTTGACAGCAAGCTCATATAGCGCCACTATACATTGAGCTGAAGGAGCATTACTGTTTTTTGATCCCGAGGAGCTTAGTTTCAACGCCTTGAGTGTATTCCTCTCCTAGTCCGCCATGGCCCCAATCCGGTACCCGAGTCGATATTGATGCAGCTTGTCGTCAAGGGCCGCGGCTTTTACATCTAATCTCCGATTGACGTCATTCGTGCCGAGTTGGGAAACTTTGCTTCTTAAACATACTTTGGACATTGATGCTTCCTTACGTCGGTCAGTCGTGCTAACAAAATTGTGATGTCGGAATTGAAGACTTCGTTCTTGGGCCCAGACTCCTTGATGGAGAAGAATCGCCAGAAGAGGTTGAGGAGGACCAAAAGCAGGCGGATGGCAGATTTATACAAACGCGGCAAGACTCCCAGCAGGGTTACTACCAGAGTTCGGAGCGACCGGAAGAACAGCGAAATGGCCACGGCAATGCCGATAATCAGCAAGCTGAAGACACTGAGGAAGCCCATGAGGAGACGTCACTACTCCCGGAGCCCGTTGTGCGGCGAGTGCAGCAAGCCGAACGTTCTGGCTACGGCATTGGCAAGGAGGAGTGGGATAAGCTACGTCCATGGACTAGATATCTTCTAGAGTTCTCCTATTCGTTTCTGAACGCCCCCCTTATTGGAGCTGTCATTGGTGCTATCCTTGGGCTGGCACCTCCCTTACACAAGGCTTTCTTTAACTCGCCTCAGGAAGGAGGTATCTTCACTGCCTGGCTGACCGATAGCGTCAGTAAAATTGGTGGACTCTTTGCAACTTTACAGGTCGTGGTGGTCGGTGTCAAGCTTAGCTCGAGCCTTCGCAAAATGAAAAAAGGCGAGGAAAGTGGACGGGTTCCGTGGGTGCCGACTACATTTGTTCTATTTGTCCGTTTCATTCTGTGGCCCGCGTAAGTACTTCCACCTTTAGCCTGTTTTCGCCCGTCCTTTACGGCATGGGTCTACTGCTGTCCATGACATATCCAATAATCGACATCAATTTCTGGGCGCAGGCTAATGCTCGACAGCATTTCAATCTCTTTCATATACCTGCTAGCAGCTCGGACATCCTGGCTCTCTGCAGATCCGATTCTGTGGTTCACAATGATGATGATGCCTACTGGACCCCCAGCCATGAAGCTTACCGCTCTTGCCGATGTCAACGGCAGCAACGAAGGCGAGAAGATGTCAATAGCTAAGTTCCTATGCGTGAGTCCACTTGGATAAGTGAAGTAGCATAGATGAATCTGGACGGCTAACGAGTGAATTGTGCGCAGATTGCTTACATTATAAGCCCGCTCATCTGCTTTACTGTCGTTGGAAGCCTGAAAGCCTCGACAGCAGCGATGCCATCTATGTGATAGTCTAGTCCTATTGACACTATGCCATCATACCAACATGGTGTTGATACACCTTTCGCCTGAAAACACGTAATGACACTCGAGGATTAGCCAGGCGCTAGAACTGCTTTTCTTTGTACTTAATGCGCTTGAGCCGATGCGACATTACACCTATCAGTATGCCAGTCGCCTGAAAATTAAGATGTGTGGCGTACACGCCTCGACACTGGCTTGCGAGTCGAGATCCAAAGTATTCTTATTACTCGACTGTACGTTTAGGGACTGGCCACCCTACCGGAACCGTCGCTTCTCACGGCGATGAACATGGAAATGCGATCAGAAGTGAGAGGTACCGCTTGTTGGTCGACCCGATCATACCTCTCCAACTCTATAGGAACGGTGCACTGCGTCCGGCACTGTATTTGAAGTAATCTTTCGACGATAAGCCTATCGAGTACCGATAACACATAGTAAAAAGGGGAAGCGTTGCTCGATGGAAACGCACAGATAAAAGACCTCGGAGGCGATGATGCACAAGGATCGGTGATTTAGCCACCTCGACCAGTCTTCGGAAAATGCACGCTGCCAGTGCATGGGATAGCGGTTGACCATAGGCTTCTAGTGGTCACGGAGTCCAGATAGAATCCGTCGTCTGGTGATGACTGACCATTGACCGTTCAACTTGCAATATCCCAGATCGCGGGGAATCAACAGCACAGTTCCCTTATTAAGGCATGGCTTCGCAAGGATTCTCAGTCTATACTCGACCGCAAGTGCCTTACACCATCAGCCCGCAAAGTCGTAAAGGGGAAAACGCTTCCCCGACTCAAGTTTGGTATGGATGTTGTTTCGGTCACCACAACTATGGGTCTCTTTCAGGTGCCGGTGAAGGTCTTGCCTGGTGTACCTTCGGCCTGAATCTTCGCAGTCGTCAAAGGAGCAAGCATACTCGACACCGTGGCAGTACCTCTCCCAGTGGTCGAGTTCCTCGAGGTCTGCTACGCCGCTACGCAAGCGTCTTATCAGCACAAGATGCCTTGCGCTTTCGGCGATCTCCCGACGTGCTTGTTCTGTCAGAAGATACCCATCGGTTTTATCACGAAGCAGATCCAAAGTCTCGATGCCTCTTCTACCTTTCCAAGCATCGAGCTTCGTTTTTCCAATGCCGTGCTCGACGTTGAGACGAAAGTATTCGGCGTTACCATGCGTCATATCGAGGACCGTCTCGTGCGTCTTTTCGGAGTCAGTTGCCCACTTTGCTGCGGCATTGACGTATTTGAGGTATAAACGGTATCCTTTGCTTGGATTTCTTCCATGCTCAAGATTTTTTCCGGTGCCAATGCTGACGAAGACACTGACAGCCTTTGGATGTTTGTTGTGCAGCTGCTTGATGGATCTGTACGCTTCTTCCGAGGGATTGTTGGCGCCGAACCCGCCGTCTATCAGCTCGAATCTCTCGTCGTCCTCTTCCAAGCGCACGGACTCGAAATACAATGGTGCTGCCGATGTTGCGCGGCCAACCTGCCATATCTGATAGTTGTCTTCACGCCCAGTGTTTCGTTCTAGCGGGTCGTCCTTGTGACTTTTCGGATGACGATAGGAGCGCATTAGATAAGGAATTCTGACGCCCCCTAAAGAGAACTTCTGCCACGCTATCACGATCCTTCAACACTGTCAGGTCTACTCGAATCCGTTGGATTGCAACTTACGTTCGACACATATACTCATCAGGCTGAAGGAAAAGCGTACTTGGTAGCCCTAAAGGGCTCCTGCGCCGTACAATTTCCTTGATCACGTCTTCTAGGTTTTTGTGATTGTATTTGTCGCGTGGAACCCAAGGTGGCTTTCTTATATGGAAACGACGTGGATGTCCAAAGACTCGGTCTGCGAGCTGCTCGTACGCCTCGATGCACTCTTCGACGTTCATGGACAGGCGGCCAAGCATGATGGCGATAAGTCTACAGCTCAATCAGCCATCCGAGCAGATTTCGGCGTGGGTAGAGTAGGTGCACCCTCCAGTGCTGGTACCAGCAATGTAGTCGAAATAGTGACATGGCAGATAATGGGATGAGGCTCTTGTCGGGCCGTACTCGGTATAAGAGCTCTTTGTGTGATTCAATGTTACTGGTGGAGGGTGGCGCATGCCCAAAGGAGACACAGAGCATGGAGCTTTGGGGTGATGCTGTTCCAGAGCCGCTATTTGCTTCATGAGTTCACGAAGTATCAAAAGGCTCGAGTAGCCCCGAACGCCGCCACCGTCTGTTTCCAATGTCAGTATTGTCTTCAGGGATACATTACATGGCGACGGCACCTAAAGTCAGTAACGTCTTTCTTTTCCACGGATCAGCTTTCTTGGTTTCGGAGAAGGCGTGATTGGCTGTAGAGCCATCAGCTGTCTCCGGGGCATGCTGAGTCGATTGGGATGCAGGCGATATTTCTTCATCGTTTGATCCTGGATTTTCATCCTGGAGTTGCACTGTGGTCGGACTTTTCTGAGGTAACTGAAGCTCTGGACGTCTGCCACGTGTTGATGGCCACAGCCCAAAGGCTGGCTGATGATTGGCGGCATTGTCTGGTTCGACTTGGGCGTTCCGCAGGTCTGAAGGCGCTGAAACAGGCCTGGGGCTAGGAGACATCACTTTGCATCACGCAAGCACTGGACGCCGATCGCATGAAGCAAATCACTGAAGAATGAATCAATTGGACACCACTTATAAGGAATCAAGGCGGAAATGTCCTCAATGCACGACCACATTGGGGAGGCAACTGGGCTCCAACTGCGACAGACTTTGACGAGGCTACTACCATCATTTTTGGGCCCCATCCGCCCTGAGGGACTGTAGTGCGGCTCGGCGGACGGTGTCATGGCCATAAGCTCGACACAGATAACACAGCTGGAAAAGCAAAGAACGCCCATTTTCACTTCATGGAGGCAGAGATCGCATTAAAGCGGAAAGACCTTCTACCGGAGAGCGCCAACGTGCAGCATTCAGGTGAAGAGGGCGTCCCCAGCCCGGCTATGCATGACTGGCTTTTCACTGAGGGGAGTAAGAAGGAAGATATTCGTTCAGCAGGAAGTGGTAGCTGAGTCTCTTGTACTACCCCAGGTCACGCCCAGACCGTCAATGTGCACTTCTCAAACAGGCAAGAGCTATACTGCAAGAAGCAGATTTTGGCGACGTTACACAAAAAGGGAAAAGAGGGTGTACGACGATTAATGGCTAATGGCACAGTGCATGTTCCGAGGTGTGGTTACACAAAGCGCTTGACGCACGAGACCCAACTACGCCCTCTTCGAGCCTCGCTCTGAACGTCGTATTCATCTAATGTTGCTTTTCTCTAGAGCCTTTCGTCTTCCTGTGGTCAATGGTCTAAGAGGCCACACGGAAGTTTACACACATCCTCTATTCCTTTATTAGTTCGTAGTCACCATGAGGCCACCCTGCAAGTCCTCTTCGGCTGCGGCACCCACCTGTCGGTGCATTACGCGCACAGCACCAAACCTGTTACATTCCGTTCCTTGTCATGCACTCCGTCTTATCTACATAAGGAAGGCTGATCTCTTACGGTCAAGCTACCATCATGCTTCTATCGCATTTCAAGATACATCGTATTCCTTCAAAATTTCTTCTTAGCCCTGATCCAGGGTGACCGTCCACACATTGGTGAATTACAGGCAGTATAAATCAGCTCCAACAGGCAGTCCATGGGCACCAATACCGCACAGGAGTCAGGACACCGCTCTTCTGAAAGCCGGACCAACAGCTGGGAGAAAAACCCCTCAAAGGCTTTTGTGTACGATCCATCGAATCACAAGCTATCGACGGACTATCTCAGTACATTAGACAGTCAGTCGATCTACTCCTTTTCTCCTGCTGTGGTTGATTCTTGGCATAGAGTCCGATAATTTCGAAGTCCATCTACCATGGTGGCGGAACAGTGTGGACATATACGTGGACTCAGCCGCCAGGACTGGTTTCGTTGCCACTGTCCGCCTTGATAAGCTAGGACCGAAAAAAAATTGGCAACGAAGACTCAGGCAAAATTATACCGTCCTAAGAGTCAAAGGACTGAAGCCCTAAGAGAAGGAAGGCCCAAGGCTTTCTACGATGCTGAGGTCTATTTCATTTCGCAGTCCTAATCCCGGGAGCGGCTGGATTGCGGTGGTATTATGGGTTGACGGCCAAATTGGAATACTCGACTTTGGATGAACTTCTTTCAGCGTGGACGCTTTCGGACTGTAGGGTGTTCTCCGGGCTCTATGCTTCCGCCATTGTCTCTGGTCAGTACGCTTGTTATATATCTCCATTTGGTCTTGCTCCGCGCTGCTACGTATCTTGCTGTTACGGTCAAGCAATGATATCGCGCGGAGCAATGTTCGGATGAAATCTTCGACGGTTAGATTCGGTGAAAATATATGTTTTGAAGATTTCGAACCTCTACTTTCTCGATCAGCTTCACCAAGCACACTTTTCTCCCTGCCTATATCTTAGATGAACGGAAGCATCCGGACCTCACTGAGGTTTAGGCCCTGTCTTGGTCTTACCACCGCGAATGAGGCTTTGGCGTCTCTACATTTGATATAATCAATAGTCCGGAATTCTGCGAAGTGAATTTGCGACATCACGTATCTCCTTTGCCGCAAGAATACGTCTTAGTCTTTTATATCTATACTTCATCGACCATCCAACGTAATAGTTCTATCAAGACTCTGGCGAGGAGGCGGCTGCTTACATCGCGCTCGAGCATCGTACCTATATTTGATACATTGGGGTACTGATAACACGGCGTGGAAAGCTCTTGTATGATATGTAGTACCGTCATTGTGAGCGGAGTTCTTGCATCTCTCAAGGGTAGCGCCTAGTGTTTCAGGAACTCAGCTCAGAGACGATGTCTCCGACAGGATGCATGACCAAAGCTCCCAGGGAACAGACGTTCATTACCGACTAACTCCCCTTCCACACTGGATAAAGGCCCAACTGTCTTAGAAAAGCACTAAGCTTAAAACGGGGTCTGCTTGATATATCAGGACGATTGTTACAGGTAATTTTCGAGACTCAGGTTCCGACCACTCTCGAAGCTTAAGCTACGTGGACTGTTACTCTCCGATGGTCGGTCGTTCGGAAACCGTGCGCAGCATGTCCTCCCCTGCATCGAAAGCACAGACCTGGTCTTGAACGGCGCTTCGTGCCTACCGTGAACGCAACAACGCAAAACACCAAAGGGGCAGCAGCCAGTCATACCAAGCTTTCCCTTATCACTTATTGAAGCTGTTCCTGCGAATTCCCAAACCCCAGACGCTGTCTCCTGGTATTTGCGCTGCCTCCTGCACAGAGGCCTTGTAACATGCAACTATGTTATGGTCATCGACAACCACTGGCACACGACTTGCCAGACAGCAAAGCGCTGAAGTCACGTGTATATTCTTAACGCTCGTCGGTTTAGGCTTCGGAAACCGTGGTTAGCAACCACGGCCTGACCGTACTCAAAACGACCTTGTCGAGTTGTCATCTACGAGTCCTGCGCAAGCTCTGTGAGAGACTGTCCAGTAAATCTTCTTCTTGTTGGTCTCACACGCCTTGGTGGTAGTCGATGGTGAGTCAAGGGTCTGCGAAAGAGGCGTGACTGAACGCCGCCTTCCACCAGCCGAATCTAAATTTTGATGATAAGCAATTGTCCAGACGGCAACATGGCTATGATGTTTGCATTTTGGCCTCTTGGCCTCTTGGATACATCGGATGTTTGAATTTCTATGTCTGAAGATTTGATGGGAGGCGTTATCTACATGAGCAGAATCGCATGTTCATAAGCCAAGCGCTTTGGATAAACCTAAATACGCTAAAATATCATCTCTTCGGAAACCTCTCATGTTACTGCGCTTCTTGCTCCTTGGCGGTCTCGGTCAGCTTACTCGTTCACCATCAGATCTTTGAGGCATTGCACTCGCTTGTTAGTTTTGCCTCCCATATTCTCCTATACCATCTCCATCCAACCGTTGTGCCTTGCTTTCCTGCAATTCTTCAAACAAAAATGTAGATTCTTGGCTTCTCTGGATCTCCATTGCAATATCCTGCACCGTATATACATCACCGAGCTTCGCCAGGTTCATGAAGGTTATCTACTCGCTCCGCCCGATTCTTAGCTGGCGGTCTCACATGTGACTGGTCAACTGCTATCTCCCGCCAGTATGTGAACCGACATGCAGCTTTCTCCAACTCGAAAACCACCGTCATCTTCCCATAGCCATTCAATCCATCTCAAGGTGCTTTTCCTAACTAACAACATGGCTACCATCCACATTGACCCCTCCGCCGGCCCAAAAAACCCACCTCAAATCGAGCCCGAAGAGACCTACTACGGTTCCTTCAGAGACTCCCACCCCGCTGTCCAGCTCCGCATCGCCACCGGCGGTGCCGGCCAGTCCGGTTTCATCAAAGCCCTCGCCGATGCCTTCATCGACGCCCAAGCCAAACAAACCGGCTGCGCGCCCTTCGCCGTCGCCTGGCTGAACTCCGACACCGCAGGCTCCTTCAACTACCTGGCTCAAGGGTCCGCCGACCTCAGCATCACATACCACCCCGCCGCCGAAGTCATCGCCATCGAGCAGGGTTTCGTTGAACGAAGCGTCTACGCCTGGCGCGACCATTTCATGCTCGTGGGTCCGCAATAAACACGCCCTCGATCCCCCATGTCCAGCACCCATCATCCACACCCTGACCTCTCCCCCAAACCCAGGCCCTTCATCCAACCCCGCCCATCTGTCCCCAAACCCCACAGCAACCATCCACACGCTCTTCGCCCAGCTCTTCCGCGGCGCAGTCGCCAACCCATCCGCCGTGCGCTTCCTCTCGCGCTACGACAAGTCGGCCACCAACATCAAGGAATCGCTGATCTGGACCTCCATCGGGCAATGCCCATGGGTGGACCCTGACTCCGCGGACTTGTATCATCGGTATCCGGCGTTTCCGTTCCAGGCGCTTGAGGCGGCGGCGAGGCTGGGGGAGTATACGCTTGTAGATCCGGGGACGTGGTGGGGCGTGGAGGGGTGGGTGAGGGAGGGGATGATGGTTTTTGTGGGTCCTGCGTTTCATGCTTTATCTTACTGGGAACCTTTCAGCATACCCAACGCTTTTCGGGTTCCTTTGCATGGATTCGTTCTCCTTTTCCCCCCCCGTCTTCTTTCCCCCCCTATTCCCTTCCATCCTCCACCCCACTCCCACTATCACCCTCAACCACTCCAAACACCATCTTATCTCTCAACCATCCTCCCTAACATCCACATCCACCCCAGCTCGAAGGCCACGACTCCGACCCCGACCCCATCCTCCTCAACCCCGCGCACGCCCTCGTCGGCACCTGGGGGAGGTACAAAGACACCGCGAACGCGTTTGCAGAGTGGATAGTTCGGGAGGATGGCGGGCACAAGGTTGTGAGTGAGTTTGCGGTTAATGGGGTGGTTTTGTATACGAGGGCTCCTGATGGGGAGGCGGGGCGGGGATAGGGGGGTGGCGAGGGTGATGGGGAGGGGTGTCTGGAGGGGTGGAGGGGAGGGGACGCAGGTTGGGTGGGGTTGGATTTGGGTGTATGGAGGGAGAAATGCGCGCACTGTCTGGCCACCATTGGGTGAATAGAGTACCTCAACGCTTTGCCTCTTTAGCTGTGGATCTTTACTGGTTGAATAGCCCAGCGTTCTCGCGTCAAATTGCTTTCTTATGGAGATGGCAAAGGAGTAGTGCACCAACTTTCGCCAGCGCATGGGATATGAATCGGGAGCCCTTGATCCAAGACCACTTTTGATATTCCAGGACCACTCCTACTTTTCCAGGAAGATAGAATGGTTATGCTACCTACTCGACAATCCACAAAACAAAACCTCGATCGGGTCAGACTTGAGCGAATTCAGCGCAGAAAAAGGGGGAACAGACTTCGCACGACCGTGGAGGTCTGTTTACTACCCCAGACCGGTGAATTTTCCGGGCAGCAGCAGATACGCGTGTGACTGCGAGTGCAATGAGGATCGTATGAGATGGTGCTCTTCTTTGTCTGTTCCTTCGACTATGCTAATATGATCGAGGTACCATGTTGTGAACTGTCGAGTAGGGTACAACCAGGTGGTCCTTGAATGGTTGACGTGGTCCTGGAATATTGATAGTGGTCTTGGAATAATAGAAGTGGTCGCGGGATAGTGAAAGTGATCTTTGGATAATCAAAGTAGACATGCAGTAGGGACTCCCTCTAAATATGTGACTTGATGGTCTTCGTATTTCTTTCTCTATGTTATGCTGATATCCTTCGTTTAGAGTATAGCTGTCGCATAAGGAATTCATTGCTTATGTCTCTAGTCTAGAACCTGTGCGCCCTTGTTTTCGAACATTATATCAAAGATCGTTTGAGTATCCATCACTGAAGGTGCCGATGCGTGGACAAAACTAGCAGAAGATGTTGCAATCCACCAAGACTCACTCGGGAGCCGATGAACGCCGGTGCAGGTAGGCTTTCCAATTTAATTATTTAAAAACATTATGAATTGTATGTGAGCTCAGTTTGAGACGGCCGGAGCCGATGCACGAGAAGCTGCCGAGATATGACTCTGTCCAAGTCCCTTGGGACATCGCAATCTAGGCCATAAGCCGTGGAGCGGACGACTGAGAAGTGTGTGCGTCCCTCGATAGCGACATCGACATCATGAGACTAGCCGAGGGACTGGCCCTATATCGTCCCATACAGCCTGCTTATAAGAGCCTGCTATTTTTTTCCGTCCAGATCCTTGTAGAAGACCCAACCAAAGTTCCCTGACGGGTCGTTGAACCGTAATTTCTTATCAATCCCAGCAATCTTCTCCATCTCCGCCGCTTGGAGCTTGAAGTCGCCCTGTAGATTGTCTCGGATCCTAGACGGCGTCTTGCTCTTGGGTAGCACCGAGTGTCCGCTCTGGATACCCCACGCCAGCGCCACCTGCGCGCCGTTCTTGTTGTACTTCTTACCGATTTCGACAAGGGTGGGGTCTTCGATTAGCTTGCCCATATTTTGGCCGCTGGAGTAGATCTCGTTTTGATTGCCGAAGCTGGAGGCGGGTTGTGAGCTGCTAGATTCGTTTAAATAGAAAAGGAGAGGACTTACGGCGAGTACTGCTGGACATTAATCCCCTTCTCCTTGTGGAAATCGGTGAAAGACTTCTGCTGTAGCCAAGGGTGGCACTCAATCTGGTGCGCCGCGGGTACAACGTCGGACTCTTTCAGCAGGCGCTCGAGCTCCGCTTTGGAGAAGTTCGAAACGCCGATTGCGCGTGCTTTACCACTCTTGAAGACCTTTTCCATTGCTTTCCACGTCTGGTATTTCGGGTTAGCCAAAGTCTCAAAGATGGTGTTTCCAGGGAGGCTAACGTCAACATAATCAGTATCACCGGTCTGCATCTTGCCATTGTCGTCTTTCGGCATAAGCTTCTCGCTGCGCGCGAATGGCGAAGGCCAGTGCATGAGGTACAGGTCGAGGTAATCGGTCTGCAGATCTTTGAGGGAGGCATCAATGGCAGGCTCGACATCGTCGGGATGGTGGCTATTGTTCCAGAGCTTGGTCGTGATGAATATTTCATGGCGAGGCACGCCGCTGTTCTTGATACCGCGGGCTACAGCGGGCTCCGTGCCATAGCTGTCATGAACGTTAATGTGGTAGGATGGAGGGTGGATAGAAGAAAACGAACAATCGGGCTGTGTCAATGTGTCTGTAGCCGGCTTTGAGGGCCTCGGTGACGGCTTCTTCTTGGGCATCAGCGTCTTGCCATGTGCCAAAACCAACAGCGGCTGCAGACCATAGTCAGTTGCCAACCCCACGGGTATATATACGAGGCGGTGCTTACGGATCTTAACCCCAGTGTTCAGAGGAAGTTTTGTGTTTAATGTAGCCATTGTTCGTGTCCGGAGTCCTACTTGATTGACAAGTTGAGAAAGTCTGGAAGCTGCGATTCTTTGTGTGCGAGCGAACATTGCGGCAGGAAGAATTAAGGAATGCTATGGTATTTAAGGCGTTCGTCTGGCGTAGAGATACTCATCAAAGCACCCAAGCGCCATGATGCAATGCCGAGGAGACGGCCCACACCTTCACAGCGTGATTGGATGAAACTTTCATCCTCGATTTGCTGTGAGATATTGCGTCTCGGCAGACCGGCAACAATTGACTTGAGTGATGTCAAGCCAGTCCGTCAAATCGATCGGCGCCAAGCCACCTGCGCCACACTTGAAATGTGGCTGAGCTGTGATCTCCACCGGTCGCGAACAAGAAGGAAATATGCACTACAGGCGACCATCTTCGCCGTCGCAAGCCCTTCACTTGTACATAGATCCACTCGATCTCGTTCATTCTTCATTAATTTCTGGACTTCGATCTTCAAGTTAGCAACCACGATGTACATCCACACCCTACCTCTCCTCCTCCTCGCCGCAACCTCCCTCTGCACACCCACACCCACAGCGGAGCCCAACCCAGACCTCGAGAAACGCCAACAAAACCTCCCTCAACTCCTCACCCTCGCCTCTCTCGCCGGCATAACCGCCCTCCCCACCAATCCCACCGTCCTTATTGCACTCGGCCCTGTAGCACAGCAACTCGCCGCAGCGCTTCCCACCTCCTCCGTCCTCTCCGTCCTCGAAACCGCAGCTCCACCGTCTTTCCTTAGCAACATCGTGCACGATCCCTCCTACGCCTCTAGCTTCGAGAGCGCCTTCGCTGCCGGTAGCAGTCCGAGCTGGTTCAAATCGCTCCCAACCGATGTCCGTAGCTATCTGCACACATACACGGGGTTCGCAGGCATTGCCACCGCGGCGGCAGAGTTGAACAATGTTACTAGGAATGCAAGCGCGATGTCTACAGGGTCGATGACAGGGACGAGTTCGACGGGTAGCAGTACGGGTATGTCGACTTCTGGAACGAGTTCTGCAACGGCGGCCGGGGGCTCGACTGCGTCCTCCAAGTTGTCCAGCGGGGGAGCAGCGAAGCAGACAGGGGCGATCACGGCAGGGATTGCCGGCGTGGTTGGGATCTTGGGGGTTGCTGCTGCGCTTTGAGAGCAGAAGAGACTGGGAGGGGATATCGAGGAGCAGATATGACTCGATCTGGATTCATACCACTGTACATTGGCGTCATTGCCACGGAGTTTGATGCTAAGCAAAGAATTACATTCGTAAGCGAGCGAACACACAAGATACGTTAATATTCGATGTACTATACGAGAAAAGGAGTGTCATAACCCACAACAGTATTACTGGATCTACGCCCTTCACCTGCGCTGTTGATGCTATGTATTGGCGACCGTAGACTCCTTCCACTTCTATAAGCTATCTGATACCTGTTGTGAGATCCAGAGAAAAGAATGTTGGCCTTTCAAACAGAGGTAACGAGCAGAAGTGGAATACCTGCAAAGGGAGTCGCTGTCGATGACTTGACACCGTTCGAATCTACTCCGCATAGAACCAATGGAAATTGTCTTCGTAAAGCAGACTTGAGGCAATACAGACAACATGAAAAGGAAGACGACAAAACATTTCTACATTACTCGTAGAGCACTACTTCCTTCGCCTGTTGAGTGAGAAAATAGGGTAGCGATCTTCGCCGCCATCTCTTGATTGCCAAAGCATCAGATAACAATACCAGCGAAATGAGGATATGAGTTCACCATGAATTCGGATCGCACGCACGCACCTATATAGGTGAACCGCTTGTAACATTGCAAAAGTCGAGTATCAGCCAAGTCTTTTACCGGGATTTTCGGTAGGCACGCAGCAAGCGGGAACAGGATCACCGTATCTCGATCCTTCTCTGTCTCTTGACCACTGTTCCCTGGTAATGGAATGTCGGGTTCAAAGAGATTGCGCATCAATTGAAGGTGGACAAGGCTCTATGGCTTTTTGTCGATGGCTGGACTGGGCCTTCGGCACTCTGCGATATTGTGGGCTCTCATCTTGCAACGTACTGTGAGTGCTGTACAGCCGCTTAAGTATAAGGATCTTTGGCTGAAGACGAACTGGGGCCTTTAAGTGCGCAGTCGATCTTAGGATACTGATGCAATTGATTTGCAATCACACCCTGTTTGATCTGGCCGTGATGTAACATTTTCTACTTAAGGAGATTGATGTAGGAATGAAGCCAAAGATTCGTCTCGATAATTGGGTATTGACACTGGAAAAGGCTGGACATTCAGGATCAGATGCCTTATTCAGCTGTGAAAAATATACCTTGACCTGAAGCAAGACCCCGAATGTTGACCTCTCGAGATCAAATATAAGGCAACGAATTGGTAAAGTCACCCTCTAATCGAAGCTTTTGTTATCAGTGTTACTCGTAAATGGGAAAAATATTCTCTCCGGCCGGCGTTGTGTACGAGGCGCCTAGCGCTTCACCATCTGCACCGACATCAAAAGAATTGTGTTGTCATGAGGGACATACATTAAAAGAGAAAGCATGGAAACAAAATGGATGATTGAAACAATAAAAAGCTCAGAACCTAGATCTTCCCGAAGGAAGAGGTAGGAACCTACGAAAACCCCCTTCTAGATAGAGCATGACCTATCCACAGGGGTGTTTTACACTCGCAAGGTTTTGAACCCGGGGCAATTTGGCGATCCGCGGCACATTCCCCGAAGGGCCTGTTCCCTCGTCAGGGATAGGAGACATGACCTCGCTACCGCGGTGGTAAACCCACTCGACCAAACCTTGCAAGTGATTTCAAACACTTTGTTTTGCAATATATCCCTCGAAATTCCCAACGTTCGGGTAAGGTGGCTTTCTGTTGAGCAGCCTGTGTCATTATCCTCCATCTAATTGTCTGATCAGAAAGCGGCTTTCTATCCCATGCGCCGGCACGGTGCACTCCTCAGGGTTCTTTGTGTCATATATCAGCTCAGGGCCCTGCTTTTTGGTAATTTGGTTGAGTGAGAGGAGTACTTTAACAATTTGCCTCTTCAGCTGGGTCTTCACTGTTCAGCCCATCAATTTTCCGTCTTTACGTTCTCCCCTGAATGGCAAAAATCGAGTGCACCACTTCGTACCGGCTTAGGATAGAGCGGCACACTAGCTTTGTAGTTGGACGCTTTTTCGACAACCACATAGGGGCGTGAAATCACAGAACATGACATGGACTGATCATGAACTCCGCACATTCCACCCCAAAAAATTTTGAGGGTTATATCAACCATCCACGAACTCCTTATATTCTTTGAATATTCTTTGAACAGCCTTTGAATAGCCGAGTCTTCCTTTCAATTTGTCACGATTCGTGTCGACAAGCTGCGATCCATAGCACTGCAACACATATCAAGGAGCGATTCCAACCCCTGCCGCGTCGTGCTCCAGTGATGCGGGACTTGACGCCAGTGATCGAGGAAACCTGGGTATGGCTGGCTTCTGCGGATCCGGCGTGCGTCCGCATCTTGCCACACACGACGTGCAATACAGAGACGTTCAAAGACTCCGGGAACGCAAGCGGACATAGTAAGAATCTCAGAAGCGTTATGGTGGCAGCTATTCTCACAATGGTGAAGGTAACAGCGAACAGAGAAGCCAAAGCGCAGTACACCAGATCTTCTGATTCATTCGCATTCATTGAGGTAACAGGCTTACACGCTTTGTCGCATTGGCGTTGGGTGCCGAGTGGGCAGTGAGTCTCTCGCAAATCCGTGGAAACGTTCTTTTGGGACCAATACAATACTGCATGAGGTCTCACATAAAGGCCAGCGCTCTAAAGAGGGTCCGCTGTCCGGCAGCCGCGCGCCTGAAATCCCTATGATAACCCTAAGCTCCGTACCCCGTATGGCTGCTCTAAAAACTTTGGCGGATCGCTTCTAAATTCCTCACCATGTTACCACCCATCATAATTTCGACAGAGATCACGTGGCTTTTCAGGGTGTGGACTGACATAGCCTTGCGAAGCACAAGTGAGCAGATAAGGTGAAGGACACTAATGTGGCAGTAAAGAGACGCTGTCATTTTCTCTGGAGAAAGTCGACAAAGGACTATGATTGCTAACTCCCCAAATACCTAATTTTCTCTTGAATAAGGTGCACCGCAATAGAGGGGAATGTCAATGAAAGACAGTGCGATAAGAAACAGGATCGGGGAAGGGGAACCTGCAGAATTCGAATCATAGTCGGCGATACCAGCGCCTAGAGATAATGGTGGCAAAATACACGAGATTATTGAGGACCCATCTGAATCCCGGGTGGCTGACAATATCGCCAAAGATCTGAAATGAGCAACACCATACTTAGGCTACTGTTACTAGGTGGGTTGCTTTCTCGGTATCTAAATCGAGACCGAGGTTGCTCACACAAACGGAACCATGGCGGCGGCGGCTCGCATCGTAGAGCTCGAGAAGGAATTGGTAGGCACCTATGAGTCTATCCGTGTGGACAGGAAAGCGCACAAGCAAGAGATCCAAGCACTAAAGGCTCAATTGTGGGACGGAACACTATCTAAGTCCACCGCATTCTCCACCGAAGCCAAACGGCCTGCATCCAGCAGGTCCGGGCCCTCTTCAAACGCTTTCATACTGGTTCCTCCGAAGAGCTAGTGGAGCTAGTGCCGCATACCTTGCGTGAGGGATCAAGTGATGGGTACTACAAATGCTTGGTCCCAGACCCGACTAATCCATGAGGTTTCCAATACATGGAGCAGTCAATCCTGCACCAAGAGACGACCAAGTTGCTACAGACCGAAATCGCGGTTTTCGTTCACAAACTCGGTCAACCTCATTCAAAGTTCCGTTGGCAGAGGAAAGGGCGTGATACCAGCATGACGTGTGCTATGATGAAGCTCAAGAAGCAGAAGAACTACTTCACCTGTGTGAACCACGCATGTTTCGGTTGCACAGACGGAGGTATCCTCTCTCTCACCGTGGACTCCTTTTCTCTCACCATCAACTTCTTTCCCTCACCATAGACTCCTTTCCCTCACCATAGACTCCTTTCTCTCACCATTGACCCCTTTCTTTCACTATTCCTACTCCGTCTCTCTCCACCCTCCATCTTTCTTCCACCACCTGTGCACACTTCTCACCACCACAATTCCATACGAATTTCTGCAGTCGACCTGTCACTATCACCGTCATCTTTCTCATTCCGTCTTACCAAATCACATTAAACTTCAATTCAATAGTCATGGCCAACATGGATATCAACCCTTTTCCCCTGCTCTCGGACTTGATGCACCTCCTATGAAGTACCCAGCCCTCACTGCTATCATGTCAGCTTACCATGCTGTGCTGCCCCGCGCTCAATTGAATCCATCAGCAATTCCTGATATCACTCTTTACAACATAAAAGCTAAATATACCTGTGGTGCGAATGGTTCCACCTGCCATAATTCAAACTCCTCGCTGAGGCTGCTACCCCGCCGTCCTTCCTCGAGGCGTTGGTCGTAGTCGATGTGGAGATGATTTGTCTATATATTATATAGCTTCCAAATCCGGTACAGAACAACGCTACCTTATCAATATACAATATATACACCATCCACACAAACCTTCCACCCGCACTTCAGCTGTCTAAAGCTTTCAACCATGCTGGCTTCCCGTTGGAGAGAACTCGTATGAGGAATACAAAGAGATAATCCCTGGTAACGTGACCGTCGCACAGGCCCATGGGTGGCAGCAACTGCTTGACAGTATTGTGTCACATCCGTCCCAGCGCCTAAGACAGAACATAAACCCCTGGAATACTCAGACAATTCGGGATATCACTTTCCGACCAGTCCAGCTACCAGGGATCGATATCTACCCAACATTGAGACGACCCCCGACTATATTCCAGGACAGTTGCCACCAATTGTGTACGTGGCTTACTTCCACTCATTCGGTACCAGGAACCATACCTTTCTGGATATCTCAGGCAGTGATGTGAACACCATAGCTGAAGGCTCTAAAGGCAGTGACAACCGGACCAAGAGGATATTAACGAGGCTCGCAAACCACCACAATTCTACTGGTTCACCTCTGCGCAACCCCTCCCGAGTCCCCGTCAGGAGAGACGAGAATATCAATGGTGCAAAGGGTGATCAACGCTTCAGATATGTAAACTAGGCAGCTATAGAAGATCAAGAGTTCCGTAACGCCATCGCACTGACGAAGCAACAGAGAAGAGGCAAAGAGCTAGGAGCATGGCATCATTCAAAACTCCCAAGCTCTACAGTCTCCAAATGGATCGCCAAAGCTGGTGTAGGGCAGCCAAGAAGGTGATATCCAAGCCTACTGACCGGACAGAAACGGCGCCCCTTCCAATCCATCGCACTGGTGAGACCGATACACCCCTTCCATTCCAACACAATGGTGAGACCGATACCTACCCTTCCACTCCACCACCACGGTGATAGCGATACACCTCATGTTTGCCCCCATCTTGGATTCCTTACACTAACCGAGAAAGTGAAGGGTCGTTCAAGGCAACCAGGCCGACCGTCCTTCCATCCTGCTGTCCGACGATCACGGCTCTGATACACACGATGGCCCTCCCGAGCAAACTATCGTCAAGCCTACGAAGCACGGGATCGACCAGTTGGACCAAGTCAATGACTATTACGGACTATCCACCCGACTGCACAAGAGACAGTAATTCTCGATCACGCCTGACATGTTTGAATCCTTATCATAACACTATATACTTTCTTGAACGCTTCTTTGGCTTTCTCAAAAGACCACTTTCACTCTGAGTAATACGCTACTGCACTCATTATCTCGAAATCGGTAAGTGACGCCGAGCGTGAGAGGATGCCGTTTTCGTTGCAAATGGACTTGGGAACTTAAAGATGGCTTTGAGAATGAGTAAACAGCTGATACGATTTTGCAAGGACGGTGCAGGGACGGAGATATTCAATTGACTATAGCCTGTGAGATGATTGAAGGTCAATACGATGCATGTTTCACCGGAAAATCCGGACAAGGCCGCCAAGGAACGCACAACAGCCACATCATTATTCACTTAGATGGTGAAAATGGTATTGGATTCAAACCACTCTTGTAGCTTGACGACTGAAGAACAGTCATGCAAGGACTTGGACCTCTGGCAACCCTGCTTGTAACCCATGGCCAAGAGGCAAGACCGTTACTTCCGCGGCTGACAGATGGCGAGCTGATAGACAGTTTCATGCGGGTCTTCGCATCCATGCAGGCAGTGGTACTGAGGTCGCTGGTTGCTGGTACATTACCACGGGACAAGCTCAGAAATCAGGCCGTCAGCCAGGCCATCGCGGCTTTGCTTCTAGCTTCGATGAATCAACTTGGCTTGTACGACATAGCCCTTTTGATTAGTGCCTGCCATCCACCAATCCCTCAGGCCTCGTGTGGGACTATCAAGCTGATAAAGCTCTACAGTACCGTGGATGGGACACTAGAGCACGAACAGTTGGAAATCGTCTACGCGATAGACACGACATCGAGTCCCGTTTACCATACGGTTCACTGGTCTTTCGCTGATCTCAAGACAAAGACCCTACGATACCATCTGTCTTCGCCCGACAAGCCTGATCAATTGCAGGCTTGGAGCTTATGCTGCGCTGATGCACAACGCGGGAACGAAGACTCGATGCTGCTCCATCACCTTCGGATTCATTACTTTCCTCAACGTTTTGCCGCTTTAGCGGTGGGTCTCATTGATCTATCACTCCATCGCCTTGTCGTTATTACGTCGTTCCCAAGGGATAAGCTTTCTAGAACGCTCGAACGAAGACCGGACGCTACTTCTATAACTTCTGAATAGGTAGAAGACTTAGATATAATTAGTCGATATTGATTCTCCAATTGTTACAAAGTGTATTGAGCTTTGAGCTGCTACAAGATTGCTCGACAACAACATTTTCTCGAACATTCGCCATTCTGACAAAAGTAGGTTCATTGTTCTCTCTTAGAACCTCTAAGCCCCTCTATCTCACATTACTCAATGTTTTGTCGCTTTGGCGTTGGGGCTTTACTGGTCTTTCTGCCCATCGCCTTGTCGTTATAACGTTGTTCCACTTTGAAATAGCATCCTGCCAGCGCATGAGATACATCTCCCGGCGTTCTTCGACAGAAGTCAATCAAGTAAGAATTCACAGCCCACTCTCCTCCCGTGGAACCCCTTGGCCCCTCTATCTCTCTGTCCTCTTAACGCTTTATCACTTTGGCGATAAGTCGTTACTGGTCTTTCTGCCCATTGCTATATTGTTATTACGTTGTCCAAGTGATAAACTTTGGAAGCAAGACCCTGCCAACGCAAGCGGTACACCTCCCGGTTCGGCGGAGGTATCATGAACATGTGGGATGTTCCTTGAAGTTGGCTTCCGCCCGAAAGAACATTTTATTCCTGCATCTAGAGACGGAGCATTTCCTTAACTCCTAGAACATTTTCTTGTTATCGAGAGAGAGTGCGATTATAGTCGTTAGGAGATTGCAATTTGCAGAGTATTCTTAGTCGATTGCTACCTTGATCTATTATCTAGAGAATATAGTGAGTTACAATACTTTATCTAGACTCGAGTGCGAATAATAGATGCGAACGTTATATGTATAAAAGAAATATACATAATTGATTACATTGCTATTCCAGGAGGATATCAAGCTGTGGGCTGCTAACAACCTATCTCAAACGTTCGCCACTCCCATAGCAGCTGCCCTCTCGAAGGCCCTAAGCCCCTCTATCTTACATATCTCAACGTTTTGCCGCTTTAGCGATGGTTCTGGACTGGTCTTTCTGCCCATAGCCTTGTCGTTATAACGTTGCTCCATAGATAAGCTTTAGAACTAACACCCTGCCAGCGCAAGAGATACAACTCCCGGCGTGGTTGGGCGGAGGTGACATGTACGAAAGTTGTATGCATGGAGAATATAGATATGATTAATCAACATTACTTTTCCATTTCTAAGGAGCGTAATTCAGCTTCGAGCTGTTCTAAGATTAATCATTGCCCAGCAACAAACCCATCTCCAACGTTCGCAAACTCCGATCAACAGAGTCGAGTCTCAAGCAGTTGACCCATAGCCCACTCTTCCCTCTTAGAACCCCTGAGCCTCTCTATCATACATTCCTCAACGTTTTGCCGCTTTAGCGATGGGTCTTCACTGGTGTTTCTACCAATCGCCTTGTCGTCATAACGTTGTTCCAGAGAAAGAGCTGTATGCATGGAAGATACAGACATGAATAATCAACATTACTTTTCCATTTCTAGGGAGCGTATTTAGCTTCGAGCTGCTCTAATATTAATCATTGCCCAGCAACAAACCCCATCTCTAACATTCGCACACTCCGATCAACAGAGTCTGTACCAAGCAGCTGACCCGCAGCCCACTGACCGCAGCCCCCTGTTCTCCTTTAGAGCTCCTAAGCCTCTCTATCCAAATCTTCATCCATCGCACTAGGGAGTATATAACTCGTCACCGTTCCACTGGGAGCCGCCATTCCACTAGGAGCCGCCATTCCACTAGGAGCTGCCATTCCGCTAGGAGCCGCCATTCCACTAGGAGGAGGTGGTGGAGGGTCGTTCTTAGGAGGAGGTGGTGGGGGGGGTGCTTGCTTAGGTGGAGTTATCGGAGCGGGCGCTGGAACTTTAGGGGCTCCCCCTCCGCCCCGGCCTCCCCCGCCTCGAGGTAGTGCTTGAGCGAATGGCGCGGCTAGAAGACTGGTCACCAGGACCAGCTGGGTTGCGGTGGATGCAGAAAGATGCATTTTTCCGTCAAGGAATATTAATCAGAATATGTATAAGGATTGATAACAGAAAACACTAAACAAAATGTAAACGCTAGAAAATATTACCCACAAGGAAATGGAAAACTGTTGGTTATAATGTTTGGAAAAGGGAAATACTTCACTTATATATAGCTCGATGCTCCGGCCAGACTAGAGAATGCACATCAATGACGTGCTCACTGCCTCCACGGCGGATTTATTGTAGAAATCAAATATGCATACTGTAGCAGAATAAGATTACCGAAACACCTGCAAGTGTAGAGGGCTCATCCCCAGATAAGGCCATCAAACACATCACTATGCTGTTTTGCAGCGAGATTCATAGCACTTGCAGTTGGTCCGCCAGCTGCCAAGTCTGATGTAACTGGGAAGAAACATGTTTTGAGCATCCGTACATTGGACACTGCGAGATCGTTTGACATCTATCCGTTAGTGAGCTGGAATGACACTAATGTGGTGGCTGTGGAGCGTTCCTTCGAAGAAAGTGGTAAGAAATGTAGGGTATGTTGGTAGATTGATAACGCTAGGACGGGGACCAAATGAGGGCAGGATCGTAGCTATGATACATTGCTTGACCGTCTGATGTATCAAGAGTAACAATCTGGTTTGTTTGCTGTCCTAGGGATTCCAAAGGCCAGATTAAAGAGGTCGTCGCCTTATAGCCAGCGGCAAGGCCATCCTTCGTTTCCTATTTCAGCTCATCGCCCCCGGTGCTCTTCGATCGGCAAAGCTCCAGGTACATGGCACAGAGATTGCATGCTATGACCGGAGATGGTCCAGGACATGACGTATACGAATGAAGTAGGAGAAATGAAACTTTTCTGATCCTTTGCCTTACGCAATTTCTTGGCAAAGAGGTCGACTGGCAGCAGTTGCACAATAGAGAGAGTACTTGCGTTATCAGGAGACTGAGAAAATCTCTCTGTTTGCTATTACAGACAATGTACCTGCTAGCTTCTCGAGTCGAAGTCCTCAGCCCAGGAAACTCTAGAACATCGATGAAAGCGAAGCTGCCCACCCGCGATATCATTGCGCGCCGGGACAAAAGCTTATGACAAAGGTCGGTACCTGGAGGATGCGTGGTCCGCCAACAAAATCCCACGTATTGTCGGATAAGGACATCTGAATCGTGTGCATGAAGCTGTCAAACACTCAAAAAGGCTTCATTGGCTCGCTTATTAGTGCAGCCCCACGATATCTTTGTCCGAGGACGGATCTTCTCCCAAAGCCCCTCACTTTGCGCGCTGATCAACCCATTAACACCACTTGAAGTTGTACTGGCGAGTTTTTATGGCGACAAATTTCTACCCCGGGTGCCGCCTGTCCTACGCAGGCGCTACCTGTACAGTGCGCTACACCGGACCTGTCCGGCTCACTAAGGGTTCTTGGCTCGGCGTAGAATGGGACGACCCAAGCCGAGGGAAACACAACGGCAGCCATGATGGAGTGAGATACTTCGACTGTATGTACACCAAGAGCTCCCTTTGTTGTATCGAAAGCTAAGCTCAAGCTCCAGCCAGGTCAATCGCCCTCACCCACAGCCGGCTCTTTCGTCCGACCCAATAGGCTCATTGATGGAGCCCTCTCTTTTCTCGACGCCCTCAGAAGGAAATATGTTTCGCCTGACGTGTCTGCGTCCGAAGAGACGATTCAGATCAGCGGCAAGACTGTCGAAGAAATTGGTTTCCACAAGGTCGCTGCGCAACTTGCGACATTGCATGAACTCCGGATCGTCCTGTTAGACGGGCTGTGCGTTCGCGGAGTTCTCGACCGGCCCTGCCTTAGCGTGCAAGAGCTTGTGTTGCAGGAACGCCAGAGGATCGAGGATCAGACGCTCAAAATTCAGGAGCTTGATCTAAGTAGAAATTTAATTGAAGAGTGGGCAGACGTGGTGGGAATATGCAGTACGCTAAGGTTCCTGACAGTTTTGCAGCTCGAGTTGGTCTTTTCTATCTTGAAAGCGTGATGAATGCTCACTACTAGCAGCGGGAACCGTTTTCGAGATCTGTTACTGCCGGAGAAGGAAGAACGGAAGGACGCCTTTCCTGCCGTAAGGGAGCTGAGCTTAGCCTCAACTTTCTTAACCTGGGACAAGGTATTTACACTCCTACTACACTCAATTCTCCAGATCAAGCTCCACCCTTGACTAATAATGCGTACAGATATCAACCCTCCTCCTTTTTTTCCCTACCCTAACCTCCCTCTCCCTCGCCTCAAACAACCTCTCCTCTCCACCTCTTCCTCTGCCAACACCCCACTTGACGACCCTCACCCTTACCGCCAATGTCCTGACCTCCCTTTCCTCCCTCACGCCCCTCACCACCCTCCCTAACCTCCACACCCTCATCCTCCGCTCCAACCCCCTCGCCTCCCTCACCAGCCCCACGCCCTTCCCATCCCTCTCAACCCTCGACCTAACCTCTACCTCTGTCCCCTCCCCTTCATCGCTCAACCCCCTCCTCGAAGCCACCCCGAAACTCTCCTCCCTCCTAACGACCCACACACCCCTCCACTCAACCCCATCATCCCACCTCCAAACCATAGCCCGCCTACCCACCCTCACATCCCTCAACCACTCCAAGATCTCCCCTCCCGAACGCACCAACGCAGAGCTCTACTACCTCTCCACAATCGCCTCCTCCCTCTCCTCCACCCCCGCCGACGCCGAGTCCTCGATCCTCCAAGACCATCCCCGCTACGTGGACTTATGCGCTCTTCATGGCGCCCCGACCATCAAGCGAAAACCTATAGGCAATACGCCCACAGGAGGCGAACCGCCACCGGGATCAGTAGCAGCCAGACTCATTACCTTCACACTTTACCGCCCCTCCAGCGACCCCGCGCAGGAAGCCCGCGAGACCGTCGTCACCCTCCCACGCACCATCGGGGTCTACGCGCTGAAGGGTATCGTCGGCCGGCTTTTCGGTCTAAAGCCTATGAGTCTGACGCTCATCTGGGAGACCGGGGAGTGGGATCCTGTCGCTGGAGCGGATGATCGCGATGAGGATAGTGATCTGGAGCAGGATGTGGCGTCAGAAAAGGAGAGGCGGGAAGTGGAGGGGAAAGGAGAGGAGAAAGAGGAGAGGGACAAGGGGAGATGGGTACAGCGCGAAGAGGAGCTGGTGGACGGGACGAAGGACGTGGGGTTTTGGGTTGAGGGGAGGGAAGCGAGGGTCAGGATTGAGATGCGCTGAGGAGGAGAAGCCTATTCTTGGCAAGACTCTTTCGGTGCCACTGTCCTCAGTGCAACTGATCGAGTAGCCGTTGGTCCTTATTTTGCTGTGGACACTCGCAGTGGGTAAGTCCATCGCCACAACGACAAGGCGTGCTTTCAAAGCGTGCTACGGAATGTTGCACCATACCTTGCTAGCGCACAGCTTCATACCTGGTTCTCTGAAAGCTCGAATTCTGTGTCACAGGAAAATGATTTCTAATTCTTCGCTACGGTAACTTTTCATTATCTAAAGAACCGTTCGTACGCATTGCTTCGGATACCGATGCATCCCCCTTTCATCGACTCGTATAGGCCCACCAACTGGCAGTCGGTAGATCTCCACGCCAATCTTTCGCCTCAGAAATGCATCAACCCCCCACCCCCCCCCAAATACTTCCCCCTTTCCCCCACCTCATCACCCCTTAAAAGCATCAAACCGCTTATAAGTATACCCAATAAACGGCAGATTCATCTCCGCGACATGCTCCTCGCCCAGCTGCTCGACCTGCATACGATGCACATGCGAGTTGTCGTTCTGGTCGATCTCGTCGGTCGGGAAGTAGCTGCAGTCGACGTTGGAGGTCAGGCGGGGCTCGAAGGGCGCGCGGATCTTGCGCAGCTGCTCGAAGACGACGCCTTCGAAGAAGGGGTGCGCGCGGATGTCGGTGCTGCCGAATTGGCCCGAGGAGGTGCCGAGGCGGGAGGTGGCGTCGCAGAGGAGGCTGGGGGTTGCGTTAGTTGGGTGTGGAGAGGGAGGGGAGGGGGGGCGAGGGATGTGTTTGCTTACTTTCGGATGAGGCTCTCGGCGCGGCTGCCGAGTTGGATGTCGTCGGGGAAGTAGAGCGTCTGGCGCCAGTTGATGATTTTCTCGTACGTCTCTCTGCTATCCTCGGCACAGAACGGGGGCCAGCCGATTAGGCATTCGAACATGATGGCACCAACGCTCCACCAGTCGCAGCTGAACGCGTAGCCCTGCCCGCTGAAGATCTCTGGGGCGATGTAGTCCGGAGTGCCGACAGTGGAGTAGGCCATCACGCGGCGGGATTTGCGCCACATGTTGACTTGAGAGCGGTTGCTGACGGTGAGGTTGATCTGGTCGAGACTGACGGAGTTGCGGTCGCGGGGCTTGCTGGGTGGTTTCATGAGCTGGTGATAGTAGGCGTTTTCGTGCTGGGCATGGAAACCTGTGCTCAGGCCGAAATCGGTGAGTTTGATGTGGCCACCGCGATCGAGAAGAATGTTGTCGGGCTTGATATCACTATGGTCGCGAGAGATCTAATGTCAGCATTGGATCCAGTGTTTCAAAGACTCGTTTCACTGAAAACAAGTACAGCCAGGGGTTTGCTCAGACAACAGGGCTCATGAACAAGCATTCAGGGTTTTGGTTCCTCGCTGTGCCTTTAGAACAAGCAGTGGTGGGCACCGGGTAGACTCAATATGTAGTACGAAAAGCTGGATAGCAGACAGCCAGTGATGGAAAATATGGAAAGGAAGTCGAAACAAGTGCATGGATCATTCTGCCATCCCCGTAAAATCGGACGACACGATTGGATACAGATCTCGCCTACTCACCAAGCACAAAGCACAATGCACGCGAAACAACAGCCGGAAGTCACTTACCGATGGACATATCCTAGCTTATGGACTGCCTCGATCGCCAACACAATCTCAGCCATGTAGAACCTCGTGATATCCTCAGAAAAGATTTCATACTTGATCAGCATCGTCATTAAATCTCCACCCGGTAAGAATTCCATCAACATATATAGGAAAGACTTGTCCTGGAACGTGGTCTGCAGCTTCACCACCCAAGGGCTGTCCGATTCAGCCAAAATATCGCGCTCAGCACGTACGTGGGCCAGCTGATCTTTCTTGAACATCTCTGTCTTCACTAGCGATTTCAAAGCGTAGATCTTGCCGTCTCGCTTGCGCTGAACTAGTTTGACCTCTCCGAATGCTCCCTTGCCGATGACTTTCATCGTGGTAAAGTTTTGTGGTCCTTCGTTGGTGCGGAGAAAACGAAGATATTGACCTTCTGCTTTCCACACGCGATCACACTGTCGTTTCTTGTTGTAGTCGTTATCATTTGTATCTTTGAGGTATTCCTCCAATTCACGAGCTCTGCAGGGCGACGTTGTCAGCACGGGCCATCCGACAATTCAAAGTCCTTCATTATTTGTACTCACCGTACGTTACGATCACGGGCTCGAGTGATGTTTTCCTTGAAAAAGGCCTCTACCAGGACATGTAGACCTTGACCTCGTTTCGCAACATTGGAAGAATATTTCTCGGGGTTTTTTTCTGGAGGCTCTTCGACGTTTGCTCCCCCACTGGTACCCGACAGAAGGCTTGACATAGAAGCGGTCGAAGCCGAAGGTATCAGATGATTGCTGTAGGTCTGCTGCACGGGCGTCCCGCCTGGACGAGGTCGCTGTATGGGCGACTGCTGACGTCCAAACGGGCTAGCCTGGCGTTGAGAGCCCCCAAGATTCTGGGTGGATAGTTGATGCGCGAGTCCGGAGTTAGGGTCGTTAGTGTTGTACTGGGGTTGACGTTGTTGGTAAGGAAGCTGCGGGCTCATGACGTTCTGCTGCTGATACTGCGACTGGTACTGATCTTGCTTTGACTGGTTGTACTGACTCTGATAGGAATTGTTGTTGAAGTAGCCACTCGGCTGGCCTCCCGTGTAGGCCACCGGGCTTTGTGGGGTCTGACTCTGCATCTGCGTGCCCAGATAATCATCGGTCTGCTGAGCACCCTGCTGGTTTTGGAAGACTGGCTGCGGGAATGTTGAAGGAGTTGTGGGATAAACACGAGCATTGGTGGCAGAGTACTGGCGGTCGTTGTTGTACCCTCCGGCGCCCTGGAGGTTCAGGTGGAAGCGATTATTGGGATCCATGATTGAGTTGATGGGGGCTTGTACCCGGGCGGTTGAAGCTTTTCCACGGGAGCCTCTAAAGTTTACCTTGTGGGCTTCATGAAAGGTAGCTGAGCATCAAGCAGCACCAGTGAATGATTTAATCAACGTCATGAGGATGGTTCTACGCGAGAGCTGAAGAACAGAAGCCCAGCAGGTAGAGGAAAGAAGGTCGTCGGCGACAAGGAAAGCAGAAAGACACTGAGGTATTCTGAGCTCCACGATCAATCGATTAGGGGTTATTTAATCCCGAAGATCTGCCGCGGCCAATCAGCGTCTGTGTGCGGGGTGGACCATCAGGGGTAAAGACAAGCAATCCCAATCCAGCTTAATTCGACTTCTCTAGCAAGCTAAAGAATCCAGGAAGAGATACGTGCTGCGTTCAAGTCGTAACATCAGTGGACACAGCAGACTCTGCATCCTTGGGAGCGGTCTTCACAGTCTCCACTGGAAAGCCACTTCATGTACTTTATGCAGGGGGAAAGTCATCCCTGCAGTGCGGGCCGGGATCTCCAGGGGCACGTGGCATGACAGCGCTAAAGTAAGGTACTCTCGAAGCTTTACTGTACTTCTCCCCCTTAGAAGTACTTCATATAGAAATTAAAGCTCCCTGGAGAGTCGACTATCAAGCATATTTGATGTACTTTGCAAGCAATGTCATGCCTTACCGGATAACGATGTCTCCGGTTAGCCAGTCATCCTTGGAAGGAATCAGGTCGAAGATCCAGGGTCCAAAAGGCATCTCGTCATATTTGACATGCCTACTAGACCCGAATACTCGACAATATGATCGGGCATTTGGCGATGATGTTGCTATTTCCGGGTCCACTATAAAGAGTACATGAAGTGTCAGTCCCCACTTTCGATGTGGGGATTTTGTGCGGCTTGTTTGAACCCGAGGCCAAGGCTAAGCCATTCGAATAAGTGGTCTTGTAACATCCACGCTTTGACCAAGTCAAAGGGAAAAACGGAAAAAGTGGACTGACGGATTGCCCTTGAGCATGCGTTGGTAGAGGCGTCCGGTGTGATCATTTATGAATGTTGAATCCGGTTGCACTTCGATATGTGTGTGAGTGTGTGAGTGTGGGTGTGTGTTCATGGTCACTCTGGTACGTATACGCTCAAAGAGACGAGCCTGGGATGGCTTCTGAAAAGATATCGAGATTCCTGCAGTACTAATTATCGATATACTCGCCGATGAAAGTGGGTTTTCGAACTCAAGTACCTCGATTCCGAGACGGCATTTGGCCGGCTATCTAGGATTACCGCTTAAGCCCATCCTTTCAATACTGCTGCTTCAGCATTCAGTAACGAAGAACCAGAGGCACCAATGATTGCTGCAGGATATTAGTTCTCGTTGTTACACTAGAGTTTGGCGGACATACTGTTATGACTGAGTCCGACAAATTTGATATCGAATACTTTGCTTTCATCTTCCCGTACGCGACCCACACTTACCGCATAGCCTCTATCAGTCTCTCGATCCAGTCTTGGCTGAGGCCTATCGGGCTCTTCCGTGACGACGATAGCTGCTTCAGGAGCCGACGGACACCCAAGCTTCTGCACGTCAGACACGTAAGTTCTCATAGCATTTTTAACCTGCTCAACATTGGGTGGAGGCCGGTTCTTGAATTTGAGGGATACACAAGCCATGTGGCCATCCAGTACCATCACTCTGTTAGGCACTCGAAATTGGGATATGCTGTTCCACAAATCCGGTGATTCCATCGTTCATGGAGCCTAGAATCTTTCGCGCTTCGCTTTCCAGCTTCTCTTCCTCTCCAGCAATATATGGTACAACGTTGTCAACAATGTCCATACTGCTGACTCCTGGATATCCTGCCCCGGAGATCTTCTGTTGCATCAGCACGAATTTAGATGGAACCCATTAGGGGAAGGCATACCGCCTGCATCGTTACTACAGAGCAACACTCGATAGCTCCAAAATGGGCCTGGAGCGCAGCAAGAGGGACGACAATTCCGGAAACAGCACAATTACTATTGCACACTAAGAAGCCATTATCAAGACCAAGAGATTTTTGTTGATGAGCGAGAACATCGAGATGCTTGAGATTGACTGTAGGGACAACCAGTGGGACGTGGACATCCATCCGATGGTTGTTTGCGTTTGAGAACACGCGCAGGTTTGACTTCAAGAATGCGGTCTCTGAGGTTCAACCTTAGTGGATGCTTCGGCTGAAAAACGGCTGTACACACCAATGTCTCCGGCAACATCGCTGTCGAGCCCTGAGAAGGTCCTGTCACAGTCCTTGAAGGCTTCTGGAACACATTCCTGAACCACTAGATGCCCAAACTCTTTGACATTGGATGGGCTTGCTTCCATCTTGCAGCCTCCCTGTACTTTTGACCTGCCGAGCGTGGACTCGCACCGAGCACAGTCAATTCAAAATGTAGATGATTTGCGAGAAGCAGTATAAATCGTTGTCCTACGGAACCTGTTGCACCTAAGACACCACAGCTCCTCTTGGGGAAGCTAGGCTTGTTTGATGTGAAATTCTGAACATCCATGGCTTATCCAGATTTCTGGGAGACATTAAGTAGAATTGAAGAAGTTTAGAATCACTTTTTCAACTTGATGTGCGCTTCGCAGGGTCAGGGCTGAACTAGGGCTGGAAAGAGAGCAAACGCTAAGGTCAATCTTCCCCGAAAGCCCAACAAGTTGTTCGAGTAATTTTTGTTTAATGTCTGCCCCATCCACGCAGTGACTTCTCCAGAAGTTTATGGCCGAGCAGCCTGCAGCTGCTACTGCTGCCAATGGAGTGGAACATGCTTCTCCTCCAACGCCGCCGAAAGCGGTGCCTAAGCCACCTCAAAACCCTGTCTTCCGGATGATGGGTGGATACTGCCCCTTGTTCACGAGCAGAAGGTACGGATCAAACTGACTCGGAGCAGGATTACCCAACCTTCGCCTTCGTCTTCCTTCTCGAAACTGGCTTATTTTCCTGTCAGTGACCGGCTCCTTTACTACAGCGTTACTCTACGATCGATACCAAAGGCGAAAAGCTCAGCAGAAATGGTGCAATGCGGTCTCTCATCTCGCGCAAGAGCCGCTCCCAACTACCCAGATGCCTCGTAGAATCACTGTCTTCCTCTCTGCACCACCAGGAGATGGGCTCAGGGCCGCACGTGAGCATTTTCATGAATACGTCAAGCCAGTTCTTGTTGCTGGGGCCATTGACTGGGTGGTGATAGAAGGACGTAAAGAGGGTGAAGTGCGAGCAGGTTTTGCTGCGAGAATCAGAAGAATGCGCAGGCGAAACGGTGAAAAGGGGGAATTCGAAGAAACCGAAGAAACCACCGAAGATCGGCTTGAGGCATTCCGGCGAGGAGCTCAAATCCGGAGCTGGGATGGTGTGCAAGGCGATCTTATTTTAGGTCGGCATACCTGGAAAGAGTATGTTCGTGGTCTGCATGAAGGCTGGTTAGGACCACTAGACGAGCCGCAAAGTCCTAGAGCACCGACATCCGATGCCTCACTGTCTTTGGACGCAGAAGCACGAGACTTAGCTGGATCTCCAACACAGGTCAATCCGACACCAGCGCCTGACGATGGACAACTTGAAGGTACAGATATCCTGGACACTCAGAACGAAATAGGGGGGTCCATTCCGGAAGCCTTACTCCCCTCACAGCCCTCTGAGAAGTCACAAGAGAAGCCTCCCACGAAACCCTCGCCAACACCGCCATATATTCGACCGGCCGCCTACTCAACTTCGCCGCTTTCAGCTTCGACACCTTCTCCACTTCCGCCGTCAACAGTTCTTCCGTTTCCTCACCTCCTTGGGTTTTTCAACACACCGATCCGTGTCTACCGCTTTCTTACACGTAGATACCTTACTGATACCACGGGCCAGTTGGTAGCTACCCTAGTCCTGGCGAGCAGTACCAGAAGCTTTGAACGTGGACATGATTTTATAAGTAATGCTGATCTGGATGAAGACGCTTCGCCCCCGGCTCAGCCAACGGAGGTGGTAGAAGCCCAAACCGCTTGGGAACAAGAAAGAGTTCTGTTCGAAGAAGAAAGCGAGTGGCACAAGTCTGCTTGGGCACCAAACGCAGACGACGCACCTGACCGCGAACGCCCTTGGCGGGAGAAAATGGTCGTTGACGAGCGAATTGGGGCTCGGATGTGTGCTTTTGACCTGCCAGCCGGGGAAAGGGACGAACGACTCGAGAATGCAGAAGCACGAATGCAGACCAAAGGAAGCGAACAAGAAGGTTTTGCGCATAAGTTGACGGTTTGGTTGGGTCTGCGGAAGGTGAATGGGATGAAAGGCTGGGAGATGGGATTAGTTGGAGAAGAAGATGAATAGGTGCAAGATACCCGTGTATACCTCAAGCGATTCAGCGTTGTGTAAATACTGTCACATTTTAACCAGTCCACTCAAAGTCCAATCGATACACCACAATGTGTAACTGCAGCAGCGTTGTCTAAAATGTGAGAGCCTCTAGTGATGTTCGTGATCAATAGATTATTGAGTGGTATAAGTTCTTATAAGCTGTGGACCAAATGCAATTCCGCATGCCTCGGACTTTAGACTTCTTCCATGGTCGCCCTCAAGACAGATCCGGTCTAGGCCGCATACATTTCCATTCTCGTCTTCACATTTCAACACCAGTTGCGGCATCCTCAGGACTAGGATTAATGAGCATCTTCACATTCTTTCTCTTATTTTCGACACCGTTGTGTCTGGTATCGATGGAATTCGCGCAAAAAGCCAATTACATACTCCCCAATTAAACACTCATATCGCCTAAGGTACCATTCTTTCAAGACTGTTGCGGGTGTGAATCTGCTTAGGCCTCGAAACCTCGCCAGCGTGCATATTATCACTCAGTCATGCACCAATTACCAGGGGCCAAAGAGCGCTCGCTCTTTACACAAGTGGTTAAGCACTATGAGAACAAGCAGTACAAGAAAGGTATCTCTTAGACCATGGTTTTCCTAGCATGGACTGACCTAGATCTTTAGGGCTGAAGGCTGCCGACCAGATACTGCGCAAGCATCCAGACCATGGGGATACTCAAGCCATGAAAGCCCTGATCATCAATTCCCAAGGCCACACAGACGAGGCATTTGCCCTGGCCAAGGTTGCTCTGAAAAACGATATGAAGTCACATATCTGCTGGCATGTCTACGGTTTGCTATATCGCTCCGTCAAGAATTTTGAGGAGTCCATCAAGGCCTATAAGTTTGCATTAAAGCTGGAGCCCGGAGCAAATCAAATACAAAGAGATCTGGCCTTGTTACAAATGCAAATGAGGGACTATCAGGGCTACATACAGAGTCGGAGAGCTATATTGACGGCGCGGTCAGGGTTGAGGCAGAATTGGACCGCATTGGCAATAGCTCAGCATCTGGCTGGTGACCTAATTGATGCCGAAAGGACTCTGTCGGCTTTCGAAGAGACGATACGAACCACACCGCCAAAATTTGACCATGAGCACTCTGAGGCCGCGCTATACAAAAACACCATCATAGCGGAGATGGGGGAGACAGAGCGGGCTTTGGATCATTTGGATGCTATTTCGAAGAACAATCTAGATCCGACCGCAGCCATGGAGATGCGGGCTCAGTATTTGTTGCAGTTGGGACGGAAAGAGGAAGCAGAGAAGGCCTATCGTGGACTCCTGGAGCGGAATGCGGAACTGCGAGCATATTATGAAGGGCTACAGACCGCATTAGGCCTAGAGTCCTCGGACGTGGAACCCCTGAAGAAGCTGTATGCTGAGTATGCAGAGAAGAACCCTAGAGGTGATGCTGCTAAAAGGATGCCGCTCGACTTTCTTGAGGGAGACGAGTTCAGAGAGGCGGCTGACAAATACTTGCGGCACATGCTACGTAAAGGAGTCCCTTCGACCTTTGCAAATGTGAAATTTCTATACAGCGACGAAGCCAAGCGGAACACCATACTGGAACTGGTCGAGGGCTACATGACTGAAATGTCTACATCACAACCAAATGGATCTATTAAACATCTACCCAACGGCGAAGATCAGCACCCAGAAAAACAAGACTCGCAATCCCAATCAAAAGAGAACGTGAAGGTTGATGGAGAAAAACCAAGCCCAGTGAAACATAACAATGACGATGAATCCTCTCTATTTGCTCCTTCCGTCCGCTATTTTTTGGCTCAGCATTACAATTATCACCGCAGCCGCGATCTGGATAAGGCTATGCGACTCATAGATGAAGCGGTAGCTTCCCAGCCAGATTCAGTAGACCTCCACATGACCAAGGCTAGGATATGGAAGCATTACGGAGATACTCAGAAAGCATCAGAGACGATGGAAAAGGCGAGGACCGTGGACGAGCGCGATCGATACATCAACACCAAAGCTGCCAAATACCGATTACGCAACGACGAGAATGAAGCGGCACTTCAGACGATGAGTAAATTCACAAGAAACGAGGCTGTGGGCGGACCGTTGGGCGACTTGCATGAGATGCAATGTGTTTGGTTCATTCTTGAAGAGGGAGACTCCTATATACGTCAAGGCAAGCTTGGGCTGGCTCTGAAGAGGTTTAGTGCAATTAACGACATCTTCGAGATATGGCAGGAGGATCAGTTCGACTTTCACACCTTTTCGTTGCGAAAAGGTCAGATAAGAGCTTATATTGATATGGTACGATGGGAAGACCAACTTCGAGAACACCCCTTCTTCTCACGAGCAGCAATAGCGGCCGCAAAGACGTATGTGCTGCTGTACGACAACCCTCACCTTTCGAAAGAGTCGCTCACCAATGGGGTGAATGGGGATGGAGCCCATGGAGACAAGGCCGAGCGCAAACGAGCACAGAAGAAGGCGCGGAAAGAGCGAGAGAAGAAGGAGCAAGAGGAAGCGGAGAAAAAGGACGCAAAGAAGACCGCAGGTGTCAGTGTGGATGGCGATGTAAAGAAAGAGGACCCTGACCCCACTGGTCAAAAGCTACTGCAAACTTCCGATCCTCTTGGGGATGCTATGAAATTTGTGGCCCCCTTACTTGAATACAGCCCAGAAAGCGTCGAAGCACAGCAGGCCGGCTTCGAAGTCTTCTTGCGACGGCGTACGTGTCCGAACATGTCCACCGATGATGATGATGACTTACTAATCGTCTCTGCAGAAAAATACCTTCTCGCCCTTCGCTGCCTCCTTTCATCTTACTCCATCGATAACGCAAACCCTGTAGTCCACGAACAACTTCTCCGGTTTCGCCACGTTGTGTCCTCGCTTCCCGAACAACTGCCAACCAACATCTCTGAAATCATAGAATCCGAGCTCTCACCAATCCTCCCCAAAGATGCCAACCTCTCCAAACTGAACGAAGACTTTCTTGGGCCAGATCCACCAAGTCTTGCGCACGCCCAAGCCGCTGTTCGGGTAAGACGAGTGATGACTCCAGATCGTTTAGATCAGGATCAGAAGAGTCTGCTTGCCTTACTCGAGATCGACAACGCTACTCTTCAAGACGCCATGAACGGTCTGCGAATGCTCAAAGAGTGGCAGACGAAGCCGGAAGCCATTGGTGAGTACGTTGAGAAAGCGAGGAGTCGATGGCCTAAAGCCACTGTGTTTCAAAGCAAAGGATGATAACCCCTGTCATGCATCGTAAAGGGAGCGGCATAAAAGTACATGGATGGGATCGGTCTGGTGGCTAGAAAGGACATATTGAAGAGATGAATCAAATTCTTTGTAATTACTTGGGCCGCATCTGTAGGTATCTCACTCATGACTACTTACGACAGTGATGTTTCTTGCTGATTGAGCGGTATCACGTGCGGTCGGAACCGGTGTTCTTGTTGTATGATACACTGCGGAAACCCGTCCAGTGGATTAAGAGTAACCCATAGCAAATGAGGAGAATCGTCGTTCAATGACGGCGGCGAACAGGCCAACTTCGAAGAATAAGGTGCAATGCAGCAGAACTGGGGAGTCAGGCATGAGAGCCGAGCTTCCCGAGATGGAAGTAATGCAGGATATCCGAATTTGATATTTCTTCCCATCTTGAAATCCTATCTGTGAAGAGCGAGATTTCGAAAGGCATGCCGATCTATTGGATCCGCTTCCCATTCAATGCGATTCTATGCCGTAGTATGACAGCCTTCTCATTACCAAACTCCAACGCTGCATGCCTTCCCAATGCCCCAATGCCCCAACCCTCTAACCAGCGAACTCTCAACTCAAGCAATGTTACTGCTCCCATCTAACCCCAAATGGTTCCATCCACCATCACCGCCTCCCCTCCCGTTCCCTCTCCCCCCTCCACCTATCCAACGCCTCCTCCCACCCCTCCTCCCGCCCACCACACCTCTCCCTCACCAACCCCCACGTCCTCCCCCTCACAATGCCCTCCACCATCCTCTCATTCCGCACCACCCCCGCCAACACTTCCGTCCTCGCCTCCCTCGGGAAAAACCTTCCACTATACGGATCCAACCGCTCGTCCACGACCCTCTCCCTCTCCTTCGCGCTCTCTGCCTCTTTAAGCACTAGATCCGGGTCGTCAGGGTTCAGCGCTACGGAGGCGCAGTAGGCGAGGACGTCGGAGCGGGACTGCCAGGAGGGGAAGAGGATGGTTTTTTGGAAGGAGGCGCAGGTGGAGGGGTCGATGGGGGGTTTTGTTACGGGCGGATGGCGGGTGGAGGTGGAGGTGGGGTCGAAGGTGGGGCGGGAGGGGGTGAGGAGTGCGTTGAGGTTTTGGATTATGCTGTCGTCGATGGTGCTGCGGGAGAGGCGGAGGAAGTCTGCGTTGGGGAAGGGGCGTTAGAGAGGGGGAGGGGAGGGGAGGGGAGGGGAGGGGAGGGGAGGGGAGGAAGAAGTACCGCGGAGAGCGCGCTGGTTGAAGCAGAATTGGGGAGTCAGGGTCGGGTTTGTGGGTGGTTTGGACATGGTTCGAGGGTTGGGGGCGGAGGGGGCGTTCGGTGCTTCGGGGGATGCCCAGAAGAGGCCCGCCACTTTGAGATACGATGCAGATGAAAGTGTTTTCCTTGAGGGTATCCGTAATGGAGCTTCGACCGAATCAATCAGAGCAAGAGCTGGTCTCCGGGAATATGATCTATAGTTGAAAGATCTCGAACCAGGCCATCGAAGACTACATGTATGTTACTAGAGTGAATAATCTTGATAACGATGATGTCGATTGGCTATCGATTGTCCCAAAAGGGTAACGGCCCAGCTACGCGAGATCGGTGATTTCCACGACTCCGACATGTCTCCATTTCTACTCTTGACTTCCTCCTGCTGTTCTATATAGCAATTAGCGGCGCTGCCATCAGTGTATTTTATAGGTCTATACCAAATCGACTCACTGCTCCAGCTGCCTTTGAATATCGACGCGTTTGACATCCGTCTCGATCTTGAATAGCATCTCGACACTACATCATCTGATCATCTGCTCTAGCCACAATGCCTGAGATCGGAGAAGGTAATCACCTACCAAAGCAGATCCAAGTCCATCAGTTTTTCGATGCTGACGAGATCTAGTCGCCCGGGTGGTCCACTTCCTGCATAAGCACATCGTCGGCAAGACATTAGCCGCCGTCAAAGCACAGCATGACGAAAATGTCTTTGGCAAAGTTGGCACTTCGGCTGCCGAGTTCGAAAAGGCGTTGACGGGGAAGAAAGTCCTGGATGCGAGGCAGCAGGGGAAGTACTTCTGGTACGAATTTCCTTCTCGTCTCCTCAAATCGCAAATTCTCCTCCAAATCTTCGAGGGCGTCTCGCTACTTCTGGTTTTTGCATCTCTCTGCCCGGCTATACCTTGCTTTGGTGCGATCTTCCCAAAGACCTCCTTTTTGCTGCACTTGCTGCAGGAAAGGTCAAGTCGGGCTTCCGAATATGCTGTTATTGGTGAATAAGACATGTTGGGTTATGCTCGGTCCTGAAAAGCCCAAACTAATCAGACTTTGACTTCCTCAGGATGGAGATGTCGTCTCCACCCCACCCAGTGATGCACTTCGGTATGGCAGGCTGGTTCAAAATCCGCAATGAGACCACGGCATATTTAAAGTCCACCAACTCGGACTCGGACGAATGGCCACCAAAGTACTGGAAGTTTCTACTCGAAACTAGCGAGGAGCCAAAGTGCGAAGCCGCCTTTGTTGATTCCCGCCGCTTCGCAAGGATAAGGCTTGTAGATTGTGCGGCGTCAGATTTACGGCAGACATCGCCTCTGAAGGAGAATGGTCCTGATCCTGTAATTGACAGGGACATTGTCACAGAGGAATGGCTGACGGAATTGCTGGGAAGAAAGAAGATTCCTGTCAAAGCGCTGTTGTTGGACCAAGGGAATATCAGCGGAATTGGGAACTGGGTTGGGTCAGTCTCTCTACTCCATCTTCAGGTCTGGTATCGATATGAAGGCATATTGACCATTTTGCAGCGACGAGATCATGTATGATGCCTGCATGCACCCGGAACAATACAGTAACACATTGTCCGCCGCTCAAATCTCGCAGCTCCACAAGTCTATCCATTACGTCTGTGGCCTCGCTGTGGAGACACTAGCCGACTCGAGCAAGTTTCCAAAAGAATGGCTCTTCAAGCACCGATGGACCAAAGGCAAAAAGGACGCTCCTACAACATTGCCAAATGGATATAAATTTGTCTTCTTGACTGTTGGTGGCAGGACAAGTGCGGTGGTGCCAAGTGTGCAGAAAAAGACTGGTCCTGTGAAGAAAGATGTAGATCTGAATGGTGAGGTCGATGGGTCAGATGCGGACGAGGAGCAGCCGAAGAATGCTGCCAAGAAAGGATCCAAGAGAAAGAAGGCAGCAGCAGCAGATTCGGCTGAAGTTGATGAAGAAGAAGCCCCAGTGAAGCCAGTGACCAAGAAATCAAGGAGCAAGAATATCAAGAAGGAGAGCACAAACGAAGAGCGTTCAGATAAGCCAGAAATTGTAAATGGGGTAGCCCACGAAGCAGACGAGCACCCGCAGAAACCAATGGGCAAGAAGCAAAAGCCCACCGCAAAGGTTCCGACCAGGAGCAAGCCCCTTGACACCCCAAAGCAGCAGAACGTAGATGCACCTATAACAACCGAAGATTCAAGCGGCCGTCGAAGATCAAGCAGAGTGAGTGGGAAGCCAAGCTACACCTCTTAGCACCAAGGAGATCTGTAAGTATCTTACCAATACGTTGCTTTTGAAAACTGTGCACCCTTTCACGCGTCTAGGTGGTCATACGGTTGATGTTGTGGGCAGGATCAACATCTTCATCAATAACTCTGGAACATCTTCAGAATCCTGTCTAGCACTTGAGCCTTCCCGACTACTGTTTTGATTTGTGAAAGGAAGTATCTGGAGCCACCGCATTGGACAACAACGTTGAGATACTCTCAAACATAAATCATAATCCACCAGGCCCCCTCATCTTCGCGACTCGAACATCGCACCATGGCTCATCCACAAGCAAGCAAAGGAGGCCCTGACGATCCCGCATTGTACTTTGATACAATTTTCGATGTAAGACCATGATGTCCTCGCCTGCTTCCCTCAACATTGGGTAACCTGAGGTTATCAGGCGTATATGGCAGAGACAATCCAGACTGAAAAAGAGGTGCCTCCGTATCACAGTGTTGACACTGTAAGCCCTTGACATTCATGAGTGGGAGTTTGGATTCTAAATACATAGGCCAAAATCCAGCGCATGGCCGAGGCTGTAGTGAGCTTCCATCCCAACAAAGCGGAACTCACCTGCCTGACCATTATGCTGGAAGCAACCCTGCGAATTGTCAAGGAGGAGCATTCGAAGAAGCTTGAAGACATCATGAGAGAGGTTGCGAAAGAAATCAAGCTTGTGGGTGTGAAACCCTACCACAAACAGAGTTATGAGGAGCATGAAGACGCGCAGGCGAATACGCTCCCGGCCGCTGCTGCGTCGGCTATGGACGAGGAAGGTATTGAAGACGCTGGAGAACCGTCAAAGGAGGCACCCGGGGCTGCCGAGCGTTCTTGAGGCAATTCTCGCCCGACTGCTGTCACTAGGGAGCTGCAGGCCGATTAAGATTGCCGAAAACTTCCCCTGCCTTTCCCAATCCCGCCCCACGTCATCCCACTCGAGTACCATGAATCTCTTCAATTGTCCCCATTGATCCTACAATTTTTCGTTCAGCTGTCGTCAGTCTATTTGTTTGCGCGATTGTTTTTCCACCTCCCAATTATTTCTTTCCCTGACCCTTCAAAGCCATATCTCAGCGCTCTCCACAAATGGCGCCCAAACCCAAAGTTCTCCTTCTCGGCACCATAGACCAGTACTATTCCCACTCCCTCCCTTAATCCACTTCTCATCAAAACCCCCCTCCCCCCGTCTCCCTCCTTACACTGACCACTCAATCACTCCAGCGCCCCCGCCCGCGAAGCCTACGAATCCCTCTCCACCCTCGCCGACCTCATCACAACATCCGCGACCAACCCCAAGGACTTCCTCTCAGAATGCCGCAGCGGTGCCCTAGACGGCGTGAAGCACATCTACCGCACCTTCGGCAGCGTCTCCATCACCGGCAAGATCGAAGGCGAAATCGTTCGCGCCCTAGGTAAAGACGGGGTGGGCGTAAAGAGCATCAGCCACAACGGTAGCAACCCCCTCCCCCCCTTCCCCACCATCCCACCATTCCACCGCAACCGCTCGCTTGCATGACAGAACGTGAGAACCGCTGACGCCACACCGGGCACCACTTAGGAGCGGGCTACGACCAACTCTCAACCACAGACTGCACCTCCGCCGGCATCTCCATCTCCCACGTTCCCACGGCCGTCAACGCCGCCACAGCGGACACTGCGCTCTTCCTCCTCCTCGGCGCCCTCCGCAACTTCAACGCCTCCATGCTCTCCCTCCGCAACGGCGCCTGGCGCGGCGCTCCCCCTCCCGCGCTGGGCCACGATCCGGAAGGCAAGGTGCTCGGCATCCTGGGCATGGGCGGCATTGGGCAGAACCTCGCGCGCAAGGCTTCGGCGCTGGGTATGAGCGTTGTGTACCATAACCGCCATAGGCTGCCTGCGGAAGAGGAGGGCGATGCGAGGTGGGTAGGTTGGGAGGAGTTGCTGGGGGGGGTGGATGTGCTGAGTGTGAATCTGCCGCTGAATGTGAGTGCGCTTCCATAATCGTAAACTACTACAAACCCCCTCCCTCTTGCGCAATCTCCGCACTCCAGTTACTCCACGGATGAGCTGACTCCTCACCCCCTCCTCCCTCGCAGGACTCAACGCACCACCTCCTCTCCACCCCCCAATTCGCGCAAATGAAGCCCTCATCCATCATCATCAACACCGCGCGCGGCGCCGTCATCGACGAAGCGGCGCTCGTGGCCGCGCTCGAGGCAGGGGAGATCGCGTCCGTGGGGCTGGATGTGTATGAGGAGGAACCGGAAGTCCATAGGGGGCTGGTGGGGAACCCGAGGGTGATGCTGTTGCCGCATATGGGGACTTGGACTGTGGAGGTGAGTTTTGGGTGGGGGGTTTTTTTTTTGGCGGAGGGTGTGGCGGGGGGTGAGTGGGCGAGGGGATGGGGGCGGAGTGGCGGGAGTAGGGAAAATGAGGAAGCATACAGCTAACGACTCCCCTGTGCCATAGACACAAACCGCCATGGAGCTATTCAACATCGCCAATATCCGCTCGATGCTCGAGACGGGGAAGCTGAAGAGCAGAGTCCCGGAGCAGAAGGATATGCCGTACGAATAAGAAAACCCCGGCTATTGAAATCGTCATGGGCGGTATGCTGGTGTGTGTGTGGGGAGTATGGGGTGATGTGGGTGGATGGGTGGATGGATGGATGGTGAGAGCGAGAGCTGGTGGCGAACAAGCAGGGGAGAGCAGGTAGCGAGGAAGGGCAACGCGACGTTGAGGTCTTTGTTCTGCGGCGAGCAGGATGTAGGAGGAGTGGAGGGACAGGTATTTAGACGGCGAGCGCACAGGGGCCTAGTGGATATGATTTTTGAAAGATATCAGAGATCATGATATGATTGCCCTCGTAGAAGAATAGAGTCAAAGCGACTATATGCTTCATTAGATGCCTGGCTATAGATCTCTACTAAACTTACACATTCCGGCCCTTCTTCGCTAGCATCGCTAGCCATAGAGCTTGCATCGCTTCAAAGCCAAGGAACCAGCAAAAGCGTACAGCATGTGGGATATCATCTTCGTTCCAGAGGCACACGCTCAGTGCCTATGCCAAGGCACTGGTGCCGACCCACACCACCCACCCACGTCTTCCCTTCCGAAGTGTCCCTCGCCTCTCCCTCCGTCACCGCGGCATCGTCCACGACCTAATGGCCATGCCACAGACCCTCTGAATCACCTGATTCGTGCCCTTGCCTCCCGCCTCAGACTCAATAAACGTCTTGGCGACATACAGCTTCGTCTTCTCCGCATTCTCCTCATTATCCGGCGGCTGCGGCAGGTTGTTCGGGAGCTCGGGCACGCGGGGCCCCAGATGCCGCGCGATGACGATCGAGTACAGCACGTCTCTGTTTTCTTTGCTGTCGAGCAGGTTGCGGCAGTTGGCCAGCGTGTCGTCGATGGCCACGTCGTCGTCGTGGATGGTGAGGAAGGTGTGGATGAGGCGCCAGAAGTCGCGTTCGCGGCTCTTGAGCTGCTCGTCGAAGACGGTGCCGTTGCGCGCGGCGGCGGCCTCTTTCTCCGGCTCGGGTTCGGGTTTGGCGTCGAAGTACTGGCCGAGGATGAGGTTCTCGAAGATGTCGAAGCGCTTGGCGGCGTCCTGGACGCCGTCGTTGACTTCGAGGTAGTTGACCTGGCCGTTGGTCGGGTTGGGGGTGTTGGCTACTTGCCGGCTCAGGGCCATCATGCCCCAGATGACGCTGGCTTCGAGGCTGTGGGTGGCGGCCGTGGCGGCGAAGTATTGGCTGTGGGTGGGTTCGATGGTGAAGCGTTGGATTAGCGTGGCGAACTGTTCGCAGAGGCGGGTGTCGTTGAGGAGGTGGTTCAGGCCGCGGAGTTGGAACCAGCGCGTTTCGAAGAATTTGTCGAGGGCTGGCCCGTAGGCGTTGGAGTATACGCTTTTGATTTCGTCGTAGGTGGCAGGAGGGATGGGTTTGGGCACGCCGACGGTGGATGGTGGTGAGACGCCTCGGAGGGCTAGGAGTTCGTCGACTTTAGTTCGCTTCGCTGGGAATGAATGTTAGTGTGGTGATCAAAAGCTGATGTGGTAGTTTATGGAGTTCGAAGCCGCCATTGCACAGGTGGAGGGGATCTTCACCTCTGTTGCCATCGCTCCCGTCCTCCAGACCACGTTTGAGATCGTGGACGCCATCATACGCAGCTGATTGCGCCTGGTGGTTGCCAGTTGCTTCCAATGCCGGATCGATAGCTGCACCATAGTCATGGTTGTAAGGCTCGGCAGACGAGCGTTGTGAGGTTGCTCCTGCCGAAGGTGGAGCTACGTAGGGTTGTGCACCGGCGGCAACGTAGCCTTGTGGTGGCTGAGGGTAGGGAGCGGCGGCCGATGGTGTGGTCTGCATGCTGGGTGAAGCACTGGGAGCAGGTTGTATGGCAGTAGGGCCTGGTTGCGCTTTGAAGATTGGATCGTAGCCTAGGCAGTCTCGCTTGCTTTTCTGGCAATTGCGACAAGCAGGGTGTGCTTCATCACACTGCGGTAGCGAACAGCCAAGTCAGCGAATGATAGATGAAGGTGGTGCTAAGGTTGGGGGAAGCAAGTGAATGAGCATCGCAAGGTAGAGCAGGCACGAGCGAAAGATAGTGGACTCGCTTGTTGCGGGTCACTACTAACCGATCGCAAACAACGAGGGAACTCGGTAAAAGGCTATCTGAACCTCGACACCTCCAACCATCTCACAGCAATGTCGGAAAGCCGTTCATCACAATCAAGTCGCTCAGAACTTTAGGATAATGCGGAGACAAGTCGGCCTACCTTGATCCGTCGCTTGCGACACGTCAAACAACCCGTTTTGGTCCTCCGCTTGATCTCCTTCTTGTGTCGCCCACCCGACATAATTCTCCCATCTGGCGGTGGCGGCAACGGATAGCGCAGATGCTGGTTTGGATCCGACGTCACGTTCATATGTTGAGGAGGTGGTAAGGTGTGGCCTGGATAGTACTGCTGGTTGATCGGTGGAGGCAAGGGAGGACCCGGCGCAGGCGGACCACCGTGCTGCTGTTGTTGCTGCTGTTGCGACTGCTGTCTACCATCAACGGTACGAATCGGAGGCAAGCTCAGCGATGGGAGTGATACATTTGAGCCGGTTGGAGATGCGCGATAAGTTGGCTCGGTGCCTTGGCCCGGGGTGGGCGGAGGGTACGCGTACCCGGGCAGGGAAGGAGAAGGATACTGCTGTGGCGGAGGATATGAGGCTGACTGGTGTGCAGAGTTGCTGCCGGCGATGGTGTTGCTAATAACGCTCTGCTGCTGCGCCATGGTGGGTTGAGCGCCGGACATGATTCTTGCAGGGCGCAAAGTCTTGATTTCTGGTTGATGGCTGTTGGCGCAACCTGATCACGGGTACTCCGTGTGGGTGTCGAGCGCCGTCCAATTGACCATGCTGGGTGTCCGTGAATACGGATCACACTATAGGGTTGAGTGAAGGTACTGCAACCCTTGTCGAAACCTATCCGGGAAGCATTGTCGAGTAGGAGTATTGAACTGGGGCTCCCTACATAATAAGCGAGAGACTGCTGGTGAAGGAAGTTAGAGGATCGATGAACAGTGGTGAAGCAACAAAATAACTGCGTTCCGCTGTTGCCAAGATTAGATTAGCGTCTTTCGGACTGCAATCACGCATCCAGTATCAAGGGGTGAATCACGGCGTGAGATAGCAAATATATCGGGAATCTGGGGCTGATTACTGCATCACTTTTCTGGTCGCAGTTGCAGCTCTCGGTATCGCACCCGAGTCGTGGATGGGAAGGGGGGGTGGGCTTTTTGGTAGCGAGAGGAGAATTAAACGGCTTTTAGCCAGCGATCGCAATTACTTCCAATCTGCTTTGACCGCATATAAAGGAATGAAGGTGGATGTCAGCATGCTGCAAGACTACTGCTCCTAGCTGGCTGATACGGCAGTGTCAAACAACAAGCCTGGCATGGCACATGATCAAGCCTGCTTCGGATCATTCCTGTCCATTCGGGGCGCTTCCGCGATTGGTCCTGGTGATCGAGATACGGAGTACGAGCATATGTGCGTTGAGCGTGCATCAGCGAACCGTTGATGTATGCGGGGCACGCTTGGCTTCTTGCCAATCTATGGATCGCATGTACCGTATGACAAGACGCAATGCCTTGAGCGACAGTCCGTCGACTCGCACGTGTCAAAACGCCTTCTAATGTGGAAGGATGTTCTGGAAAGAGGCTAGAAATTAGGAAAGCGGGGGGGCTGCGCGTAGAACGGTCGCTTAGAGCCGTTGATTTTTGACTTTGGTGGAGCGCCCTTAGATTCATTTGAGACTTGAGATCCGTCATTATTCATGATAATAGTTTCCAAGACACCGACAGGGATCTATCGACGCAAGCGGCTCAACGAACCGGAGCATTATAGTTATTTCGCTAGTCGTACAGGACTTCGTAAATTGAGCAATGACACCAAAGACAACCGCCACAACAGGCCAATATGACTGACCGGGTGCCTTTCATGCTGCGATTTGGCCACTCGTAACGAGTACTGGTAACCCGATCTGCGAGTTTGCTATAGGTAGAGCGAACTGTTGCTATACAGAGGCTCCATGCTGGCCAATTTGTACACAGCATTACTCTTACTGAATAACGACGTTGACACGCACGTCTTACCGGTCCATCAAGCCTGCAAGTGTCGATCGCCAGTCAGTCTTCAGAAGCGACTGACGAACCTTAACCACATGACGACAGAGATCCGCTCCTAAGAGCATACTTGATGCAGCAGTGGAAAAGATTAGATGGCGATGCATCGCCATGTGGCCGCTGCCTAATGCACCTATGCAGTATGTCGTGCGTTTCACATCTAAACAGCCATCCAATGAACAATTTCGCGTAGACAGGAGCTGTCTACTATGTACACGATCCCAGCTCTTCTTTCGAAGCACCATGGGGGAAGGATTGTCATCGGGAGATTGCACACGCGCAGTATATTGAGTACTTTCGTGCGGTGCCGAACGTGTTCATCTCTGCGATTCGGCGGCTCAACTGTCCTCCCTGACATACTATCCATTACCAAGCAGTGAGATTCAAGAGGCTTCGTAGCTTATCGATTAGAATTCGAAACGCCGAAGCCCAATTTGTACTGCACAAGAAGGCACAGGCACCTTATTGGAGCTTCTTCGCTTCTTCGCTTCCTCATCTTCGTTCGCTGAGAAGCTGACAAGCCTATGCTCCTTGTGTAAGCGGAGATTGCAAGCGTTAAGCGTAGAAGCCCAATGGGTGTACCAAGGGGTCTCTTACCTTTGCAGATGTAATTGCACTCATTCTGTTATGAACCGTAGTCAATAGCCCATCTTGGTACTTTTGGCAAGCCTCTTGGGAGGTCTTCTGGGATGCGTCGTGATAAGTAGAGAAGCCTATTACTGGGAGGCCTTACTTTCGAACCGAAGTATGTCCCCATGCACAGTTGTACATCTTCAGTTGTCGGTCAACACTCTCGTCCAGTCAAACCTTCGCCATCGCTTGCGAAATTCATCAATCCGGGGATCGCTCGCTTGCCTCCAATGTCCTTGCCTCTTGATAATGTCCGGTCCTTTGTCGAGCATGCCGCCAATGATCTCCCTCGCAAAAAGATCACCCTTTGGCCAGCGATTCGAGTCTTCCACAATATGGCCTAGGCCACCATCGATCTGGAACCATACATGGAAATACGGCATCTGCTTGACAAGAGTTTTTCGAAAAGCTGATTTGCCAAGGCCTTGCTTTGCCTTTTCGAGGGTGTCGATGAGTTTCTTATGTTGGGTCCATTCTTCGTCAGTAGTGAGGATTGCCTCCTTGAAGAAAGCAGGTGCTGTCTCGCCAAGACTGTACGGCAAAGGCACTACTTCCATAGCAGCGTGCCTTTTGCGCTGTGGTACCGCCGCATTCTCGTAGAAGATGACATCTCTACCTTGGTCATGATACATTCGAGTCAAGCTCTTCATAAAATTCTTCGGTCGTTAGAAGAATAATCCCTCACAGATAAGGGTGGCTTACCCTGATTTCTTCCCACTCGTCATCATCACACTCCAATAGATTGACCCGGTGTTGCACTGGCACAATGCAAGCCCCACCCTCACTGATTTCTGGTTCAGTGGGAAGAGTAAGGTAGGTCCTGGTGGCTAGGGAGATCATCGGCGCTGTGGGAGGCTTATTCGTATCTTCGTGGTGACAGAGTTGACAGTTATCCAGGATACGATTCGTCTTCTGGAAGTCGGATATCGCACCATTCTTGATATGAATCTCTGACTTGTGAACACGCTTGGCCAGCTTAGTCGCATTTTCATCCATGTAGTCCAAATTATTCTAAGAAAGCATCAGCCAGGTTCGATAGTGGTGAGTGAGATAGGGTACGTCAAATTTTACGTCCTTTGCTATTCTCTCTGCAAAACGTTGGCTCTCGCCTCCATCTTGATGACGTATTCGTCGCTCTTCTCGCACCATATCTTCTATGCTCATGTCCTCGTTTTCCTCCACGAGGCCCCTCTCTCGACCGCGTTTGTTATCGACAGACTTGACTTCACCCTTGCGGCCACCAGCTAGCATTCTATTTTCCATGGCTCCAAGCACAATGGAAGCAGGCTCTGCCGGTGCTGCGGCGGATCTCAAGGCCGTCTCATACTCGGCTTCGAGTCTGGAAGCATCTGGAGAGCCGCGTAATCTGGCCTTTATCATTTGAGCTTTGAGCCTATTCAGCGCCGTGTGGTCAAGTGGGTTAGTGGTCGATGACGCTGATTGTTTGTCATTCACTGATGGAGACCCTGGTTCTTGAGCGAATCCTTCGCTGAATTCCCTCGAATCGCTCCTTCGGACATCAAATGGAATCTCTCGTTCGCGGAAGAGCTTTCCACTAGGCTTCTCCATCCCAACGTAGCCAGGCCCGTATGTATCTCTCCGCTCAAGCTCGGTCTGCTCTTCTTTTGCATCATCGAACGATCTTAGTGAGCCATAGACGTCGTTGGCCACATCGTCCACGGATCGTCCAGTCTCTTCAGCTTGCCTGAGAACGTTCTTAAGTTTCATCATCCGCCATTGAGAGCCAGCATCGCCGAAAGTGTAATCAACTATATGTTGCATGGAGTCCTCCCTTACCTCTTCGGGTATGTTTCGTCCTTCCGCCAAGTCCTTCAAGTGGTGCTGATTCAACTCTTTCTCGTGGATCTTGAGATCGAAATCCGCCTTTGATGATCTTGATGGAGGAGGCTGGGGCGGTTTGGAATTACGCTTCTGGATGAATTCGATCTCAAGTGCAGAGGGTGCTTCCATCCACGAATCTCTTTTGAGCACTTCGCCTTCTCGGGCATGATTAGAGGATTGAATGGGACGTTTGTCAGCTTGAAGGGCTTCAGTAGGCTGTTCCTCTGAGCCCTCCACGTCTTTGTGGTCCAACCTGGAATGGTTTTGAGATTCTGATGTTACATCATTCAGACTTCTTGATTCGTGTCCAGAGCGCCTTGAACGCTTGTGCCCAGGCTCTCTCTCCTCGCCGGCGCGGTGGTGCTTCCGCTTGTGATGATGATTGTGGTGACGATGGGTCTGACCACCGATTTCGTTCCCTTCAGCTGAGCGCCCTCCATCAGCAGCTTTGTATTCTTTAGCCAGAGATCTCTCAAAATCTTCCAGCGTCATCTTCTTGGTACCCAATTTCGTGCGCAGAAGAGAGAGGTTTGGCTTGGTTTTGGACACTGGATGATCTCCTAACCAATCACCTTCATTCCTCGGCCGAATGTCGGGATAGCGGGATCTGCAAGCGCTGCTTCGCCGACAGAGCTGAGGCCTCTCCAGAAACCTGGACATATTCATCATATCACTACAATATGCTGGCACGGTGATAATTGAATCACTAGCTGGGTTGACCACGTCTGCCATGGCGGCTACATCGCCGGTCGCTATTGTCTGCGTCGGCATGGCCGGTCAGTGCACAATGGAAGAGGTAGCGGTTCGATTATAGCTTCTGGCTAACTCGAGTTTTCAGGTTCTGGCAAGACTACATTCATACAAAGGATCAATGCCCATCTCCATTCGAAGCGTGATCCTCCGTATTTGGTAAATCTAGATCCTGCTGTCCGGAATGTACCATTCGATAGCAATATCGATATACGAGACTCGCTCAACTACAAGGAAGTAATGCGGGAATACAACCTGGGACCTAATGGAGGGATCCTTACTTCTCTCAATATCTTTGCCACCAAGATAGATCAGGTTATGAACATCCTTGAAAAGCGGACTCTTCCAAATCCCGAGACCCCAAACGCTAAGAAAATCAAGAACATTATTGTCGATACTCCAGGACAGATCGAAGTATTTGTTTGGAGCGCATCCGGTAGTATATTACTCGATTCGCTGGCATCAACGTTCCCTACTGTAATTGCATATATCATTGATACCCCTCGCACAAGTTCAACTAGCACCTTCATGAGCAATATGCTGTATGCTTGTAGCATTCTCTACAAAACAAAATTACCAATGATCCTTGTTTTCAACAAGACAGATGTCAAAGATGCAGAATTCGCAAGGGAATGGATGACCGATTTTGAAGCCTTTCAAGCCGCACTCAAGCGGGAGGAAGACATGGGAAGTTTCGGTGGGGTAGAAGGAGGTGGCGGCGGCCTGGGCGGCGGCAGCGGGTACATGGGTTCTCTGCTGAACAGCATGAGCTTGATGTTGGAGGAATTCTATCGACATCTCAGCGTTGTTCCGGTGAGTTCTATGACTGGCCAAGGTATAGACGGCTTCTTCCAAGCTGTGGAGGAGAAGGCCAAAGAATTCGAGCGAGACTACCGACCCGAGCTAGAGAAGAGGCGGAGAGACCGGCAGCAGGAGAAGGAGAGTAAGCGCGAGAAAGAGCTTGGCAAGCTCATGGAAGAGATGAATGTCGCCAATAATCGGAAAAAGCCTTCAGCCGGCCTAGGAGGAAAACGCACTGCTCCAGGAGATGATGTCGAAACCTTGAGCGACATGGACGATGATCTGAACCCCGACGTAGACGGTCAACTGGTTGAGCCAGACGAGGATGAAGATGATGATGCTATTGGGGACGGAGACAACGAACACAACGGATTAGAACAACGATACAAAAACGCTTTGGGGGACGAAGGCCGCTCGACGGGACCTTCGGCTGATGATCACAGCTTTACAAGATACTTAAGGGCAAGCCAGATAAACGGATAAGGTAGTCTCGGAGGCGTTGGCGAAACTTGCGGGTAGTGTGGTCTGTGGCATTCAAGGAGTTTGTTACTTGGCACAAAGGCCAGCACTGGATGGAACATAGTAATCGATAGTCTGATGGTCGTCTATGTTGATTGTCTCTAGCAAGGACGGCTTCATGCTGACTACGGTCACAAGTGCTTGTCTTAATAGAAGTCTGTATGGATGGCAAAGCCAGGTCTTTATTCAGGAATTATCTTGACTACCCCGTGAATGCCAGCAAGATTGAAAATCTTCGAAGATGACATATATGATAATCCAGGAGTGTTCGATTGAGTTGAGTGATGTGGTTTTGGCGCTTGCGTAAAAAGTAATGGAAGTGTGTTCCATGTCATTTCTGCATGGCGCACTACCTTTACGCAACATTTTTAGCTCCAGTGAAAAAGAGACTTTCTTGCTCATGGAAGTAACTCCGCATCTCCTCCTGTAGTCCACACACTCAAAACTGCGACAAATCTGCTCAAAGTGCGACACTCAATACCTCACACCTTGACTTATCATATCACGAGCTTGTCCTGCCTTGTACAAGAAGGAAAACCTTTCGAGGCCCACCTTCAGTGCAATTGGCAAACAATCGAGACCCGCACAAGGCCACAACTTAAGCATCTGATCCCAACCCTTCAAAACGCGGGATTTTTTCTTCAAGCAATACTACATCCCCGAACGCCACATTCGGATCTCGACTCGGAGAGCGTCTTCGAGGACATATCCTAGGAATCTCACCGTTCAAGAGCAAACCACCGACGATCACCACAGAGCTCGCAACATTAGTTGAGGTTCTTCACTTTAGCCTAGTAGAGGAAAACTAAGAGTCATCTTGCCCTACAACGCTGACTCTGCTATCGACATCTGTGCCTAGCTACTTTATCGAGCCACTTCTTCCCAACAGTCGGTGGGGCGGCAAATTAGCTCAAGGCAAGGTGCGTGGGTGGAGCAGTGGGTGGACCTCCCGCGACCGGCTACTCGGTGGGCTCAGGTGCCTCTATACACTTCAGATCTTTGGATGGTCGCGTCGACATCCTAGGACCTACGACCGGTAGGACCTTCGAGAGTTCGGTTCGTCCCTTGATCCGGCTGTACAAAACTTCCCGACTCGGCTTCTACTCTTGATAAGAATCATGGCAGCTACAACACCTCAAAAGATCAATGGCGACCATACGGCGACAACCTTCTCCTATGCTCAAGCCGCGAAAGGGAGGTCTCCCTCGGTACCTGAAACTACACTAGACGCGGAGAAGCCATCGCCGAAGAGAACAGCTAGTGAAGGCCATATGCCGTCGGGAATAGACTCTAAGACCCAGAGCGAATCAGAGATTGCATCGCCAGAGAAGCCAGAAACCAATAAGAGCTCTGTGCCTTCATCTCCGGAGTTCGGGACGGCCTCGACATCAACCCTTCCGAAAGAGGATGATCCATTCTCGCCGCGGAACGGCTCCTCGGATTCAACTTGGGACAAGCAGTCCGAGAACTCACAGAACGGAAGCAAGGGCGCTGAGAAGGCTGAGGCAGAAAGGCACAAAGATGAACCACTCTCCTGGAGCGATGACGTACCAGCAGCTCCAGCTCTGAAAGAAGCTCCACCACCGATCGTCAATTTCTGGCAACAACGAAGAGAGGCACAAGAGGCCAAAGTGCGAGCCAGCAAGCAATTAGTCTCTCCGTCGGCTAAGGCCATCGACGCTAGCATTGGTAGTACAAATGCACCAAGGCACGCTGGCGAGATCAAGAAGCAAGATACTCAGAGGAAATCCAAGGGAAACTCTGGTAACCTAGACGCAAATGCTGCGTCTGGCCATACAAGGGATGGAAATAAAACAGCAGAAAGTAGGACACGCAATGGCGACGATGGTATGTCCATCAATCTTTAATTTCAGTCGCGGTTCACTAAAAAGTTTAGTCCCAGGGAGAGTATCCGGTAAGCCTGCACGCATTGCAGAGCCCCAGAAAGTCCCCGCTGCCGCTGCTGCACCATTACCGCCACCAGCCGATGCGATGTCATGGCCGACGCCCGATAATGCTCAAGACGAAGAGAAGAAGAAGGCTCAGGATCGAGCCGACAAAGCAGAAAAGGAGAAGGTGAACCCCTCAGTGCCGAAGCCTCATGGTAAAGAGAAGTGGACGGCAATACCATTTGTTCCTTCAGCGGTTTTCAATACGCCTATACCTCAGATGCGTAGGGGAGGCGGAGGCCGTCCTAGTCGCGGCGGTAGGGACGGTGGTACTGGTCGCGGTGGTAACGCCGATCTACTAAGCAACGATAATGATAGACCAGGATCTCATAGTGGCTTCGGCAACCAGCCTGCTGCAACATTTAATGATCGTGGAAGAGCAGATCTGAGCTCGTCGAAAACCCAATCAACTGGGGCAAAATCGAAGAGATCTGCAAGTGCAGGACCTCCTACTGTTCGTGAGCAGCGCAAAGGTGGTGAATCCCCGTCTACAGAGAAACGCAAGGAACAGATATCGAATGGCCTGAAATCAAGCACGAACCAATCTCCATTCGCCAACGACGTACGAGAAGCTCCGACTGCTACACATATCAATCAAGAAATATCTGGACATTCACCTTCCAAAGTACTAGCTAACGATGCAGGACCATTGAATACCCAGTACGCGCTGGTCAATGCAGAATCAGGTGACAGACGCCAGAGCGTGCCTATCGACACATATCCTTACCCACGATCTAATGGTCCTGATCGACGGAGTGAAGGGCCGAGGCCATACGACTACTCAAGGGAACTCTTTGGATCAAATGCTATGCGCGAACGAGGGGATGGACGACCTGAACGCGGTCGTGGTGGCTATCGTGGTAGGGGCAATGGCAGTCATGGATTCTCCAATCAACCATACATGAATGGTAACGGCTATGGTAATGGTCATGCCTCTGGATACCAGGCGCCAATGATGCCACCAACAAAGTCTCAATCGAATCACGAGCGCCATCCCTCGCAACAACATGGATCTTCAGCAGTCCATCCTCACCCAAGAAGTCTCCGCTCAAACTCACGTTCGCAATCCATTCCACATTCGGCACCGTATGGCAGATATTCTAATGGGCAGTATCCGGCGGCGTCTCACCTCGCCAGCATCCAGACAGACATTGCCAACGCCTATGGCTACCAACCGGGAAATCAAGGCACCATGAGTGCATTCCCATATAGCCCTTACGTAGATCAAGTCAACTTGTACGGGATGGTCTCCATGCAGATGTAAGTCAAAGATTGTGATCAGTGGTAATGGCTTGCTAATGCTAATCAGGGAATATTACTTTTCTCTCGATAATCTCTGCAAAGACATGTTCCTGCGTAAGCACATGGACTCAAAGGGCTTTGTTTTCCTCAGCGTCCTGGCAAACTTCAATCGGATCAGACAGCTTACACAGGATATGGAACTGATCAAACTAGTATGCCTCAACTCGGTGACTATCGAGATCCGTACTGGAGAAGACGGTATCGATCGTTTACGTAAAAACGAAGGATGGCAGCAGTGGGTCCTTAACATGGAGGAGCGGGATCCTTCGGCACAGAACGAAGGCTCAAGCCATATGCATCAACCTCGAATTACTCAGCCATCAGTGTTCGCCATTCCCTATGGCTTTGACGAGATACCAGAAACGCCTGCACCGTATATTCCTCAAGCTCACATGGCTGACGGCAATTTACACAAGCAGCACGACGGCATCCATCCGTCAGTGTACCTTTCAAACGCCGCTGGTCCCACGACCAACGGAAATCCAAGCCTGGCCTCTGCCACGCAGACACCGAATCCTGCTGCAGTCCCGGACTTCGCTTCAGCCGGCGAACCCGCTATGAACGGTCGTGATGTATCGCCGACTGATCCTCAGGTGCACAATGCAAGCTCATTCACCGATGAGCAAGTTGAAAGTCTCATGATCGTTGTCCGTAAGCCAGTCAGTACTTCGGCTGCTTTACCACCTCCGTTCCACTCGGCTTCATCACGGACATTCTCCAACGGCTCTATTGATGGACGGACCATCACTGACGAGTTCTCTAAATTTGAGGAACGTCAGTCACGTCCAATCGTCAACAGCACGACCGGGCCCCAACTGTAAGGACTTCCGAACCTAAACCAAGGAAACTGGAATAGCATCCAACTGACTTCTAACCAGGAGTGAATTCAACTTGGCGCAACGCACGCGGAGTCCTCTCCCGATGGGTTCACCTAAGCGCCAAACCACCAGCAATGCATCACCTGTTTTTTGGGTCAAAGACAAGGAGACGCCCATCGACTCTTTGCCTAGCGACTTGACCCATGAGTCGTATCATGGCTTCCGTATCAATGCATTGCAGCAGCGTGAGCTTTCTGGACCCGGAGCATGCCATCGTGATATGGATATTCTGTATCAGTTCTGGTCTCATTTTTTGATACGCAGCTTCAATACCCGTATGTACGAGGAGTTCCGTCGAACTGCATTCGAAGATGCGAATCAACGCGACTCGATGGTTGGATTGAAAAATCTCGTTCAGTACTACGATGAAGCTACGCTAGGCCAGAAGGTCATGACGGACGGCATCGCTCGCGACTATGTGGATCTTGTGCAAGGCGAAGGCGCTGGACAAGAACAGCCTGCCTTCGACAAGCTTAGATCGGCGTGGCGGAATGGTGCGACCAACATGAAGAACCGCAAGAAGATTGGCGACTTCCTAGACCCGGAGCTCAAAGCCAAGCTTGAGCGATGAGTTGTTGGACTGACACAGTCTACCTCGCTACCTCGGAACGTGCGTTGAGTTCCACTGTGTCGCATATCGAGTCTGACCGAGTACGCGAAGCGTGTCAATAACATCGGGTCTTGGGTGCCAGCAGACCGCACTTGATAGAGCATTTTCATGTGTCAAACAATTTCCTTGCCTATTCATTCAGCATACCAGCAAAGAAACGAGCCAGATCTCCAGTCCATCTACGGCTCGGGCCATGGGATTCGGAGCTCATGGCCACTGGCTACGAGGTCCACGCTATCACGTTCGATACACACATATTTCAATTCATTCTAGCTTCACTTACCATCAGCTACGGTAACCAGATTGCTTGGAGTTAGTCGTCGATGGAGGTTCGGCATAGGGCATTTCAGCGGGTGTTTACAGAGCTTGTAGTTGCATAGCAAGACCTCGGCTTTCAGACGTGTGCTCTCATCTTTGCACCATATCATGGCTCGAGTACGATGAACTTCTCATTTAGGCCATACTGGCGGAAAATGATGGCATTTGGCTATGGCATAGGGCGATCAGCTTTGCATCCATACCTTTTAGACAAAAGCGCTATCGTCAATTACTTTACAAACAGTGCTCTACTCTGCACAATGGGAGTCTGCTCCTAGGGGTGGTCCATTGGTCTAGCCAAGCTTCCGAAATTGATGATTGCTTCAGCTGAACGGCTAGCCATTTGTACATATTATCCTATGAAGTGTACTTTTATTCTGTATTCCTGTTTACCCTCCATCGTGATCTCTCTCTAACTTCATCTTATGGTAATGGTATGCCGCCTATGCCAATATTGCCCGGCGCTAGTTGATGTTCTGCATCCGGCTTAGTGCCAAGACAGTCCGCCACCTTCATGAGCCTCTCCCTCTTATGACGCTTCCTTCTCTACCCATCTCTGCATCTCATCAATAATGGCGCCCTCAAGCGGGCACCTTCTGGTGCCTAAGGTTTTACGAATCGCAAAGTACAGCTCTGGTCCCCTTTTTCTCCTTCCCATCTGTTAATCCCAGACAATAGGTTCGCCATCTCGAAAACAAGCGCCTTCGTACGCTCCAAACTCCCCTCAATCACCACCACTACCTCCTCGTCCACCATCTACCCTATCCTTCAACCCATCCGCCTAACAACCCAATCACATCCCCTACATCCCCTCGCCCGCATCCGCCAAGCCCGCTCTCAGCGCTGGCTCCACATTACCCTCCGCAACCTCAGCTTAACCAGCAAAGCACGAGCCGCCTACGACCGCCCCACCTTTCCCACGACCAAAGTCGCCAAAGGCATCCGCCAGCGCGGGGTCGTACCTTTCGCATCAACACTTCGTCCGAATCTCACAGGTGGGACGCTACACCGCACCGCAGGTGGATATGGTCTCGGAGGGGTGCGAAACTTCAGCCAAACGCCCAGCTGCCAAGCGCACGTCATCCAGAACGTCAACGCCGGCATCCGCGCCTTCTTTGTCTCCGGCGGCAAGGCGAGGTTCGATGGCGTCCATCCCGTCACGGGCGAGAAGCGATTCAAAGCCGTGATGCCAACAGAGGACAAGGTACTCCGCACATTCGACACCTCGAAAACCACCGTTGTCAAAGGCACAAGCCTCGAATTCCGCCTCTCCCCCACCATCACCGCCCTCCTGCCATCCACCCCGGGTTCTGAGTCTCCTCAGCAAAACCTCGGCACAGAAGGTCTCCTCTGCGCGCTCTCCACGGACTTCGCACACGCACTCAAAACCCTCTCCCTCACCCTCGCCGACCTGAAGCGGCTTTCCGCCCTCGGCTCTCTACCCATCTCCCTAACGCCCACGCCCAAAGGCCCTATCCTCAGCGTCCGCTTCCCAGGCTGCGACGCCGCCACCGTGTCACTCCTCTGCGAGGAACTCGGCGTCTTCAACGGCGTCGTGCGGGAAGACGCAGCATGGACCGAGAGTCACGAAGTGGAGATGGCGCTTCTCTTCCCTTTCGCTCCGACCGGGCACGAAGACGCAGACAGTGAAGCCGTAGCGGATGACTATTTCTTCTCCGAGCAGAAGCCCGCAAAGCTCGACTGGCAGGGGATGATGACGCCGTCGAGCGCGCTGCCTACTCCGTTTTCGTCGACGGGGAGCTATGCTTCGAGGGGGGGCTATGAGCGGGTTGAGCAGCCGGCGATGGAGTCGCCCGAGGGGTATGAGAGTATGCGGGAGAGTGAGTATACGGACGAGGATGCCTATTTCGGTGGGCAGGCTTCGCGGGCTGGGACTGGGGGAGCGGGTGATTTGGAGGGGATCTATAGGTTTTTGAGCGAGTGTGAAGGCGCTCGTAGGCGGTAGGGGCATGATGCGTTTACAAATCGGCACAAATTGTGAACGGCCTTGAGTGTTGGGGATGGTTCGGTAGTATATCTTGAAGAGAGCTGCGATAATGCTATGGAGATGTCAATCGATGAACAACAACCGCATGACGCGTGAAAAGAAGCATCGTTCGCAAAGCGCAATTTTCTGCTCTGTGATACTTCAAGTTAGGCATCTCAACCGCTCACTCTGCCATCATCATCCATAGCTGTAAACTACGCTCTCCGCAGCTTCGCCTCCCCATATCCTCTATCCACGCAAACCCGCATCCCATTCTCATACCGTCCACTATCCCTATCCTATCCCCTAACCATCAATCGCCCCCCATTACAGTCTTAGAGACCCAGCCCTCTATCCCCTCCAACCTCAAGGCGGCGGGCAACCCTCCAGACTCTCAACTCCCGAAAACCTTAGATTTCTTGTGCATTAACACTCTCAGGCCCTTCGCTTGGATTTAGAGTCCGATGTGTAAGCGGTTCATTTTTCTGTCTTTCTACTGTTTCTCTCTTCTTGTTATCTTCTTCTTCTCTTCTTCTTCTTCTTCCCAACCGCATCTCAGCACGTCCACCCCATCGGGCACCGAGGAAGGCGGATGAGCAGAGGGCTACAGCATTTTCTGTTTCGAGGTTTGATGCCTTGCCGCTTCCACGATCTGCCGGTCCTGCTGGTTGGGAATGTACCGACGAGGGCGAGAGCTGCGTAGCCGACGCGCTAAGACATGGTCTGGGTTCGACGGAGGGGAGGACGAGATTTGGGGAGCTAACTGTCCGGGGGTTCGAATCGACTTGCTTTATTGGCAGTTGAGCTTGGTTCGAGCGAGTCCGGCGAATGGGTGAATGCGTTTTTCGATCAAGACGTCCATCCACAATCCCATAGCGCCTCGAATCCAGACCCCACCAACATCACCAAACCACACACATGTCTGCAAAGCAGCACTTCCGGCCCGACAGTAGGGATGTTCAACAATAGTACATGGGTATCTTTTTGGGTATTCAATATATAGTAATCCTAAGTGTGTTCCCTAGAGGACATCAGACTTCTCTTCTAAGAATTCTTTGACGTCTTCGTTGACTTTGCGTCGTGGGTGGGTGGATGGTGTTCCGTCGGCGGATATGGGAGCTTGATTGGCGGAGGGTAGGATGAGTACGGGTTTTGTGTGATGCGATTGGGGGAAGAGTGGGGATTGAGATGTGGTTCATTGAGTGTTGCGGGGTTTGGGATTTGTGTTTGTGTTCGTGTTGTCTTGGTTATTGCGGGTGGTGGATGGACTTTTGGAGTGGGACGCTGGGGGTTCGAGGGGGTTTTGAATGGAGAGGGTTATGTGGAGATGGAGATGGGGTGGGGATGTGTAGACTCTGTATAGGGAGAGGATATCATCTGGATACAGAGGGAGTGGGAATGTGTGCCTTGTTCAAGAGATCGTCTTTGTATAGCTGACTAGGGCGGACTGGACACGAATTGGGATATATTTCAAGCAGCGATAAGAATCTGGAAACAGAAGAATCTGGAAACAGAAGAATCTGGAAACAGAAGAATCTGGCAAACACGAAGTGCTATGGGTTTTACTCGAACACCGTGACGAGGCTTAAGGAGATTATTGCTCATTGCTGAATGCTTTGCAATGCTCATGTCGTTGATATGATGCTGGGGCCGACAGTGTTGAGGTTGTGAGAGCGGTGCAACTGTAAGGCCTACATTTCATAGCGGTATGGACCACGCCGCTCTTGCTGCTTCAAAAGCATGAGAGTGACAAGAAAACTCTTTGCTGATGGGCATTGTAGGATGGCACACGCCAAACAACGACGAGCTGTCAGTGGCTTGAGGCTAGGAGTTCAAGGAGTGGAGCCTGGAAACAGGCAGATGAACATCGAGATGCGACGAGAGTGGGGAAGCGACAGCGTGGTGGGATCTCAGCCGTCGTTGAAAGGAGCTTCCTCATTAGCATCTGCTACACAAGACTTGGAAAGCCGTCAAGCGCTTTGTGTGGACAGCATTGCTAAGGAGGGCAGGGAGGATAGCGTGTCCACTGAAGGGCGTCTTACCGAGTTCCAGTTGAGTTGGAAGTAACGGTGGCGACTACGGTTCGATATGGAGCCAAAGCGCAGACTGCACGTGCACAAACAAGGATGAGAGGCGAGGGCGGCACAGTCGGCATCCCACAGATGGCTCTGTGCATATCATCAGCGTGTGGAGCAAGGTCCTTGCCGCTGAGGCCTCGAAAGAATCCATGCCGTTGATTGCGGAGTTTGTGATATGCTCTGTGCCTTGACCATGATACTTTATGCGAGCTTTCTGCAAAGTCATAGAAACTGTGGCCGGGAGCGACGGAGCGGCACGAGCATCTCGACGGCGTCTGGGAGTTGCCCGTGAGGATAGATTTGTATTCTGCAAAAGGATATACTCGGTCACTGTGTCATCCAAGCTGTTACCCTGCTTGTGCCAAACCTGGCGGCGAAGCGCAAACCCGTGCTTCCCATAGGAAAATAGCTGACAAGGTACCAAACGAGAGTCGCTAGCTGTATAACAGAGAACAGGAGGGTCAGTAGGAAACTGCGAAGCTGTCATGTGAACACAACGGTCAGCAGATCTTTTTCAAGCTTTGGTTAATCAGGATATCAAGAGTCCTACAGTAGGTGTGCTAGAGCCCGTGCGGTGAGCTCAAGGGACAGGGGGTGGGGTGGGGGTCTTCAAATAGCTTACCCCGATGGCAGAGAACAATGTCATCCCGATCGAGCCGAAGTACGCCGCGGTGAAGGGCAGTCGAGCCTCCGAGAGAAGATGTTTGATGTATACCACTGGACCCATCATGACCGCCCATGACGCCAAAAAAAGCACGGAGCCGATCGACCATCTGCATCGGTGGGGTCATGTTAGTTGAACCTATTCGTATTGTGATGTTGAGGCATAAGAAGAAGTGAAACATAGAAAAGGTTCAAAATATGTGCTCGGGCGGTCGCGAAGCTGCATGCTTCGGAAAGCTCGAGCCTCTTGACGCCCTTTGACAGGAAGTTGGTGTGATGCGCAAGCCAAGAGTGGCGCGCATAAGGATTACGCATTACTCCAGCGGCCGAGCAATTCGACGCTAGCAAGACTCGAAGACCAAGAGCAGGGCATACGTACAGGATGGCGAACTTGCGCGGCTTGATGGCCAGAACCGGGAATAAAGTAAAACAGATCACGAAGCAGGCCGCGGCAGCAAGATTGAATGCAGCAAAGATCAGCAGTCGATCCCACCTGCTCACTGTTGTGTAAAGCAATGTCAGTATCAATCTCTTCAGACGGGGATGGGGGACGTCTGGGTAGTCAATCAGAACAGGGCGGAAGAGTGCATGGTGCCAATGCGTGTGACAAAAACGGCGGTGCAGCGACTAGCAATCGATCGCAAGCGCGCCGGGCGAGGGTGGGCAGATGTATCGATACTGTCTTCAGTACTCACGTGCGAACCAGCCCTCTTCCTCTTCTCTGCGACTGGGAGCTGGTAGAGGTGCGCCCGGACCCTCCTGGGTTGGAAGCCTCACATAGCCCGACTGGCCAAACGGATTGAGCGATTGCAGCCTTGAGAGGATGGGCGTCGAAATGTTGGTGTTGACTGGAATGTCGGGATCTCGTCGAGACCAGCCCATGGAATTCATCGAGTCCCGAAAGGAGCTTGAAGCCATACTTGGCGGAGAGAGTAGAGTGAGAAAATAGTGTAGGTTCACGGCAAGCAGCCGGACCGCAACCTGGTGGAGGCTAGGCCAGCGACGCTAGATGGACAGGCTTGGAGTTGGTCGAACAGTGTCGTTGATCGACAGCAGCGTCCAGTCTGGACGGCGCTGGAGACGGCCGATTTAAAGATGAGGGGGGTGATAGGCGCAGCTTGCGAGGAGCTTGGTGCGGAGGTAGTGCAGCAGTAATGCAAGTTGCAACGGGTACGCGGAAGATTTCGTGCAGATGATCTTCTGTGGGGTAGTACCACTACTCCTACTTCTACACGTTCAAGATCAATATGCAATCGAATCGTCAACGGTTGCCCGAAATAGAGGGGCGACGAGGACCAATCATGGCGGAGGGTGAAAGGCAGCAGCGATTGGGATTTACTCACGACCGGATCGGGACAGTTTGAAGAGAGCTATTCTCAGCTTGTGACGGGAGCCTGTGATCCTGCGGTGAACAAGGTCAGGGTCGTCGTACGTCAAGAATCAGGGAAAAAGAGGGGTCCCAGTCCCTCCCAAGCAAATATACGGACCCAAGTGCGCAGCTACTCCAACCTCTGGCAGCTCTGTCGCTCTAAGCGGAGATGGTGTGTGGGCACAGGTGGCATGTGATTGGCGCTTAGACCCTGAGAAAGTGCAGAGACGTGAGACCACCACAGGTGTACGACACCCTCTTGATGGACGGAAAGAAATGCACCTACGCGACAGAGCCCCCTTTAGGCAGTCAAGATGTGAATGGCTTCAAAGCCTTGGAGTGTCGTCGTCGTCTTGATACTCCGCCTTACCCTTTGCAGTCTAGGCAGACGCTTTCCAAGTCTGCTGCAGGAGACCGCGCCACTCATCTGGCAATCATACACGGAGGACTACTCCGCATATTGCAGCAAACAACCCCCCCCTCCCAGCAGTAACCCTAAGCTATCAGGATTTGATGCAGTGTTGGTGCGTGAAGAACTCCAGAAGCGAGGAAGGGAAAGTCATTCCCATTATATGGATAGCCATGTCTTGCACCTGCTGAGCCCTACTTCTGACTACATGACTCACACCGGTCATGCCTCCGTGTACCGTTGGAGGAGAGGGTGTGGCGTTGCCTTGGGCGAGTGAGACCATAGATCACTCTGTGATGGCCATCTGCCAAACCCCAGAACCGCAGACCCCCATCTCCCTGTATCCTGATGCGTCCTGACCCTGGAAGCACATAAAGCTTCCCGTCGCGCATCTGCAGACTTGCCGACGGCTTTGCATCAGATCTTATCCTGCCCTTCTGTTTGGTCCAAGCTTTCCATCTGAGCTGAAACGCAGAGATCCTGGTATGCTCCAAACCGTTCGAACACAACGTTGGTAGAGGATAGGTGCTCGAGTGTGGCCTCGCAGTCGTCGCATTCCACATCTGGTCACTCGGCGAAGTCATCCCCTCCACCAGTCAAAGACACCGACCCAAGAACCAGGACTGGGACGCCATCACCGAAGGTTCGTATTCGCCTTAAGTCTGGCTGATCCACCATTGATATCGACGCTCTTCCATCGATCTCCTCTCCATCATACTTTCATCTTCCTTTTTGACTTTCCGCAGCGTACCCCAAGTTTGAAGACGATAGTGCAGCAAGCGCCAGAGGCAGGCCATCTCCACCAAACACATCAAACACTCAAAGACCCCTCCATTGCCAAGCCTGAGGGACTGGCGTCATTGCACATCGCGTTAGCAACGAGCTGCCAGAGATACCAGACTCACGTCGCTACACCGACTTGTTCGACACCTCTCTTTCGCTATCGCCCCAATCCTCCTCCTCCTCCCCTATCTCCTCCCGCCATCACCTCCTCTCCACTCGCTCTCGCTCATCTCATCATCTCCCTCGATCGCCTCGACCTCGGAAGACATACGCCTCGTCGCACACGTTGTTGGCGTCGCAAAAAACCTCGCAAAGTCATCAAGCAACCTCGTACCTGGCCGGCCCAGTCTACCTTTACCATACATCCGCCCTCCACCTTGTTTGCTTGAATCGTAGCACCAGAGCACTACGCCAGCCACTCAAGAAAGAGCATTATCGTCAATAGCCAGACAATCACTCTTGCCCACCTGCGGCCCGCAGCAAGGATCCGTCTGGGTACGTTCCAAGCATCTCTTGATTGCCCTTCTTTGTCCCTCATGTCTCCAATTGGCTTGTCTCCGGTCTTGCATTCACGGCCCACCAGTCCCAGCAGGTTGCATCAACTATAATTCCCCCCTCTAGTCTTCAATAGGGCAAATGAGGCTGCTTGCCTGGTGCCCCTGCCCCTCGCATGCCTCGCTGTTTCTTTTCAAAGCCAATACAATGGCTGCGCACTCTATCTTGTATTGTTTGGTGTTTATAGCAGTCCTCGAGGCTCGTCAGGGGATACTCGCTAACGTAAGTCTAGTCAGGTTCTAGAGGATACTAAACTCTAGGGCAGACGAATTGAACGACAGGCATATTCCAGGTTCGGCAGTCCAGGCGACTGCATCTGGCTATATACTAGCGCAAGAGAATCTTACTCGAGGCTACCCGCAAACATTCGGTCATCCGTATCACCCGCAGTCGCCCCGTTCTGCCAGCGACCAGGCCCGACCTCATTGGACATTGCGGCAAGTCCTCAGTAGACTTGCCCACCGTTAAATTGACGACATTTTCCAGCATTGAGCATCTCAGTCCAACGGCCTCCTGCGGCAAGGCTGCGTTCAAAGACACTGCGCAGGCTCAGCTCGCACCTCTCACATCCACAACTAAGAGAGTCTGCCCGGGCTCGTGCACTTCTTGCTGGGGACTATTACTGCAGTATCGGCCGACTGCGCTTATTGTCGGCCGCGTCAACAGCACCGAACTCTGCCAGGGACGTCCGCCGGGGTCCGTTTCGTTGCAACGTAAGCTAGCGCTGAAGCATACTACATCTTGTCATGCCAGTACCCCGTAAGTACCTCTCTTCGTCTTTCGTGAATTGAGTTCCTTTATATCTGAAGTAGGCTTTTGATATCAAGGGCCCCCCCCCACCGTCTCTTGCTACTCCAATTTGGAAGATATCTACAATGATCACAATGTTTGCTCACCGGTTTTCTCTTCTAGCTGAAAACACCGTCAAGTTCGAATTCCCGGTCCCAATGACCAGGAAGGACAAATCCGGTACAAACTACGACTTTCACCCTACTTCAAACTTTGAAGAGGAGCTAGACTTCTTTGATATGGATGCTACAGGCAACTCCAGCCCTTTCATCAAAACCGAACCCGACGATTACAATTTTCCAGCCCACAGCTACCCATTGAACCCCCGCGGTTACGGTATGCATACTGGACAGCAGTACGGGGAGAGCGCCAACGGCAGCATCGACCCCTCCGAGCTCACCATGCAAGATAACAATTTCTCAAATTTCAATCTTGGGCCCCAACAAAATATGTCAAATAGCTTCAATTTGGGCAATTCAGGGATTGGTGACGACGAACTCCTCGATCTTGATCTAAACGACGGATCACATCATCCAAATCCTTTCCAGCAAGGGGAGGGACACATGCAGAATTTCTTCACACCCCAAAGTCATCAAAATTCTACGGGTGCTCCTGGCCAACACCACATGGAGCAAAATTACTCCCATACTCCCGGGGGTGACCCTACGCAGAGCCCATACAATCAGGCGAATTTCAACTACGCTCAGTACGCTCAACTACAGTCACAACAGATGATGAACGCGTCACCAGCCATGAGACCAGTACAGCCTGAGTCTTATGACAACAGTTTCATGAGCGCTCGGTCCAGGCCAAGGACTTCGCAGCAGATGGATCGTCAGACATCAGATTCCCGTAGCCCCATGACGCCCAAGACGCCAGGTCTCGGGGCTTTGAACCTGGGAACCCCGGAAACCGGAAGCCTCCCATCGCGACCGATCCATGCAAACTTCAATCAGCATCGTCATCAGAAGAGTCTGTCCAATCAATGGGACAGCACCCCTGGAAGTCTGTCATACTTGGATTCGCCAATCTCATCGCCAGGTCTTCAGGCCAATCACCCCCAGATCTCCGAGATCTTGAAGTCAGGGCCCAAACATGCTTCCTTACCAGCCAAGGTTGAGACAGGTCACCACCCGGTCGGTGGATACCAGACTCAAGAAGCCAAGCGTCGTCGACGCCGCGAATCACACAACATGGTCGAGCGCCGTCGTCGAGACAACATCAACGAGCGCATCCAGGAGCTCTCCCACCTGGTGCCAATGCACCGTCTCGAAGACGAAAAGGTCCGCAAACACATTGCCAACAACTCCCCATTATCTCCTACCCTCGCTGCCACCGGCAGAAGCCCTCCTCAGGCTACTTCTTTGCTTGCCGGAGGTGGCCGTCGTGCAACTGGCGCCGGCTCCATCAGCATGGGCATCCCGATCGAAGACAAAGACAAAGGCCCAAACAAAGGTGACATCCTCAACGGGGCTGTGAGCTGGACACGTGATCTTATGTGGGCTCTACATGTAAAGCTACAGCAAGAATCTGAGCTTGCAGACCTCATCACGTCCCTCGGCGGCCACTTCCCCTTCGAGCAAAGCGAAGACGAGAAGCGCATGCGAACTGAGCTCATGAACGCAATGACCGACAACGATCCGAGTACGTTCTCATATTCCCGTGGCCCAGGAAGTACGCTGCGGGTGCCAGGCCATACAAACGTCATGGGCGAGCCCCTCGGCCAAGGACAGATGGGGCAGATGAGCCCACAGAGCCTAAGCCCAGGCGTCCAATCCGGTGGCAGCGGCGCCAACAGCGGCGGGCAGGGGCAGCCACAGTTCTGGCAGCATCATGGTCGCGACAGCATCGGCTTCAAAGAAGAGGATGAGTACGGCATGGACTTACAATGACGCTGACCGGCTTCGGACGAAACTCCACGATTCCAGCAGGGGACGAACAGGACACGCGGTGGATCCTTTCACATTTACTAGCACTTTCGCTTTTTATTCGCACTCGTTTCTGTTTCAAGTTCCTCATACCCCAGATTTCTGCATACTTCCCAGCATACTTTTTGTCTTACAACCGCATCATTCGGCGTAGTTGGGGGTCTAGGGCGGTCGATACGTGTTGGCTACATATACCACTCCTGTGTCCCATCGTTTTCATACCTTTTTCTGCATATCTGGTATCTTTCTCGGGGGTTGAGGGGGGCGTGGCTTCATCGTTGTTTTGCTGGATATACCTCATCCTGCAGGCGTTTGGCGGGAAGGGTGGAGGGAGAGCGAAAGAGATCAGACCGTGTGTGGACTCTTCTTTACTTTGCTTCATTGCTGGTAACAGCGCGGCCGGCGGCTAGAGGTCCGGCGATTAATACCATCCCATCGTTTATCTCATACTTGCTGATCAGATTGAGTGATATGGCTTGGAATGCTATTATCAATGGGTCCATTTCTACACTGCTCAACCCGTCCCTCGCCCCGTAGCAGACCCACTTCTTGGAACCCGACACCATAACATATAGACCAGCCCCTTCCCTCCCCTCCCAGCCACGGTCCCTCCTATCCTCAAGCACACACAATCCGCTCACCCCTCAGAATCCTACCCCTCAGAATCCAATCCGTACAACCCATACTAAATCCACCCTTCGAACCCTCCAATCCTTGGCCACACGAACCCATACTCGGTCTCGGCATCTCGCTGTCAACGCACCCCATCTTTTTACCCTTCTCCATTCACCTAAAAAATGTTCAATGGATAGTGAATGCTCATGGCTCACTCCCCACTCCCCACTCCCCACTCCCCACTCCCTGCTTCCCAACGCTACCGATTACCCATCGCACTCAAGCCCCAGCCATCTCCTCCCTAAAACCCACCATTTCCCTCAAGTTACCTAGCCATCTACACCACTAAGAAGAGAGAGGAAAAGAGTATCATTCTCAAAGAGTCGAACGAGAGGTGCAAGAGAGAAAGAGATACATTGCCTGTGAGACTATCAGTATCGATTGTTCATTCGGGGGAACGAAAGCATTGTTGGAGATAGCGGGGGGGAATGGAGTGCGTGAGGAAGAGGTGGGGGGGTTGGGGAGTAGATAGGGGATTCGGGGATTGGGGATTAGGTGAGAGAGGTGCGTGAGGGCTAGATGACAGAAAGGGGGGGTTGGCGAGGGGACGGATGGACGACGTGAGGGTTTTGCGGAGGAGAGAGGAGAGGTGGATGTGGGGCGACGTTATGGCTGGGGGTGAGTTGTGAGAAGATGGGCTCGATAGCGATATTATAGATAGTGGGACCGGCGAGCTTAGGAACAGAGGGAGAGCGATGCGTGAGTGTGTCGTAAAGGACATGAAAGGGAAGAGCTGTTGGAATTTGGACATGTGTGGCTTCTTAAGGGGGGGGAAGGACTTTGTTGTCATGGGTTGTTTCGGGAAAACCAGGAAATGAAGTTGTCATAGAGTATAGTAGATGGCGTTTGATGAGTAGATCAGGACGATTGATCAGAGGCTGATAAGATGGTCGTGGAGACGACGGTTAGGGATGAACACTCCATCGAGTTCCTGCCGTTGAAGTATTGCAGTTAGGGAACTACTGTGACTCCCTGGTAGCGACCTTCTCTTGGAACGTCAGATCGATCGTTCACCGACCTACTCCAATACGCCCTTTCCAACGCATTTACGGTCTGATCCGGGCTTTCCTGACAGCTGAAAAACTGGGGTAGGGCACTGTGGTTGAAGGCGATCGCTAAAAGTACGATGTCACCACTTGACCCAGCTACGGAGTTTGGCGCCGATGCCGTGATTTCTCGAGAGTCTAGGGGGAGAAGAGTTAGTGGATATTGCTCAGCAGGTGGCTATGGTGGATTAGCTTCCAAATTGGAATATGGTTCAGAGACGTATTGCCACCTGGGCGCCAAAAGCCATAGATACAGACTTACCCCTTGATGAAGCTCCTACCCTTCGGCCCCTGCCTCACCAACTGGTAGTTCACGTCCTTCCCATCATCCACCCTATCCTCCAAGGACCGTAGCTTCCGTCCTGCATCCTCCCCAACGTCCTCAGTGATATCTTCCCATCCCTCTTGCTTCATAGCCGGCATCTCCTCCTCTGCGAGCACGATGTCGAACGCGTGTCCGGCCCAGGACCCGCGCTCTACCAGGTAATATGGTTTGTCATTCAATGTCCAGCAGAAGCGCAGCAGCAGCACATCTTCCAGCGAAACGCGCAACGATTCCGTCTCGACGAAGGCCCTTTGGGTGTCGATTTCAAAGCGGCAGCGGATGTACTCTTTCGTCGTCAGATTGCGCAGTGCCCACGCTTCCGTGAGAGTAACTTGCGGGATCGTGGTAATGGCTGCGAGGAAGTCCGCTTTAAGTTGTTTGGCAATGGCGCCGTCTTGATAGTCGAATGCGGCTTTCCATTGCGCTTGTTGTGAGAGGCCTACGGGCTCGTACGCCCTCCAAGCTGCGTAGTTGAGGCGGCGGGCAGTGCACATAAAGCCAAAGGTACCCACCGGCCGACAGACGATGCGAGCAGCGAGTCCTTCTCGAAGGCCAAGGGGAGATCAATGAGGTAATTCCCCACGTTGGCGATTTCGGCGCCTGCCCATGGAGCGGTCGAGTCTTTACAAGCGCGGGCGATGTGGTGAACGACGCGCGGCCAGAAAACAGGAGAAGCTAGGCCGAAAGCAACAACATCGCTTTTGGAGAGGGCTGACGATGTGATGATGAGGCCGAGTATTTCGGGTGGTATAATTTCGATGGTGGAGGCCGTGGCGATGAGGTGGGGTGTTGAGCAGCGTTGTGCGGAATGGCATTGTGCGAACCTTGGGGGTCGAACAAGCTTGGACCAGGCGTCCCAGTTATTACTGGGTGTGAACAGGAGGTCGGAAGGGGTCCTGAATCTGCGGTGACAATCGGAGGAAAAGTCGTAGATTTGTTGGAGGCGAGGCACGATGATATGCCAGTGTTGAGGCGACTGCTCGGTTAGATCCATTTCTATAGGACACATGGCGGCGGCAGGTTATGGGCGGTCAAGATGATGGTTAGCGAAGGCGTGTGAGCGGGTCTTTAGATCATTATTTGTGGGCTTGAAGTGGTGCATTACTGCCGTTATTGTTGCTGCCTGATGCACTTGACGAAATGGTTCGGTTGTAGACTTGTGAAGGGTCAGGCTTGCGAGCCAGCACGAGTCCTTAGTGTTCTTCTATTCTCTCCGGTTCCTGATTCTCTCCTCAGTTTGCCGCTCACTGTAGGCTGATGCTGGTCTCTTGAATCTGGCTAATGGGGACGATCCTGACCGCACGTGGCTCTGGTTTCTTAGAGAAAATCTGTGACTTTCATGACTTCTAGAAGGGGCCGTAATGGAAAGCTTTCGAAACCGTTGTCGTTCGGCCTACCACTTCTCCGCTGTCAGAAGCTCGGCCGTCAATTACCGTTCGTTATTCTGGGACAGCCGCAGCCACAAAGGACCCGTACGTCGAATCGCCTGTCAGTATATCATTTTGCAGCAGACTACGGATACCTTTGTAGCCAGGTCACCCTAGGCAGGTTGCCAACGGCAAGACGGCTGTCTGTTCAACTTCAGGCGTCGATCGAGTTGGAGTTAGTAGATTGTGCATAGGTCGCAGCTGTACAACATATTAAGTTTGCAGACTTGTCCACACGGAGAGTCACCAATGATATGGAGGTTTGGCGAGGCTTAGATTTACCATTCTTTGCGCAGTCGTCTTTCTGAGGAATCGCGCTTGCCTCGGAAAGCCGTCCCGAAATGCGCTACTCCCGTAGTCCCCCAGGCTTTACATCACAGCGTGAACGCACGGAATGCATTGAACGCCTGTTTTATTACCTAATGTGCTTGAAGCATATGTCGATGGGGTGATGGGAAGGCGTATCACCATGTGGCGTCGGCGCTCAAACCATAGCTCAGGATTATGGCCCTGAGACCTCGTGATGGAGCCATAGCAGCCGTAGCAGCCTTCATCGCTTGGGGTCTTCTCGTCAAATGGTCACCAATCTTGCGATACTTCGGATACGCCTTCGTCGCAGGCATACTCGCAACTGTCTTGCTGACTGGCTACCTATTGCTGAGCATTCGTAACAAACAGGATGCCGACGATTCCTCGATCCAAATTCCCCGGACCGCTGTGTTCGTTACTCCGAAGGCGTGGGAGGAGGAAACCGCATGGCTCGCACACAGAGCGCAATACGAGAAGAAGCCTCTATACATCAAGTCGCCCACGATATCCAAGGCAATTGACGAATTGCTTCAGTGGCTACTACGAGATCTCGTTACGTCGTGGTACAGCAAAATCAGCCGCTGTCTAAACTTTATCAACGAACTCGATCGCGCGATAAGAGCGGCGTTAGTCAATATAAGAGATAGACTCTTTGGTGTGGACATTGTAGAGATCACCGTTGCACGAATCGTGCCGCTTGTAACCGCCCATCTCAAAGATTTCTACGAAGCTGAGCGAGCGGTCCGGGGCAAGCATCTCAATCGTAATGTCACAGAATCTGAGGAGTTGGATCTTGCAATTGCAGGCAAATATCGAGATGGCAGGCTACATCCTGCAGCGTCAATGGCCTACTCAGACCTCAGGATTGTGCAGCAGGAACATCTACGCAGGACCATGGTTCGGGTACTACCAGAGCTCCTGCCGGAGACTGTACTAAGCAGCAGAGCTGTTACGGTGCTCATTAAAGAAATAGTTTCCTGCGCAATCCTTGTTCCCCTGATGCAGATGCTCTCGGATCCGGACATGTGGAATCAATTGATGGAAGCCTACGGTCGAACCATGATCCAGGACCGGAAGACTGTCCGCAAACTTCGAGCAGCGCTTGATGAACATGCTTCTCCAGCTCCAAAACCCACCAAACCAGGCACATTTTCAAGGTTGTCGCCTGATGACGATGAGCGCAAATTCGAGCGTTTCATTAGAGCGATCCGTCAGTGCAATAGTCTCGCGGAAGCACGAAGGTTCAGGAGCGAAATTGCTAGTCAGCTCACACGCGAGTCCATGGCAGAAGCGCAAGATCAGACTTACCTTCGACGGCTTCAGACTGGCAAGCACCTCCTGGATCAGAAGATTGGCAAGCTCAGCGCTGTTGGGACCACTGCTGGAAGTCGCTCAAGTCAACCAGACTTTAGGAATGGAGGCAGCAGACCCCACCCAGGCAAAGCATCTATCGTAGATGTCATGCACGATGCGTTGGGGCTATCATACTTCATGGAGTATATGGACCGGCAACGGTTGATGACCCTGGTTCAGTTCTGGATCGTTGTAGATGGTCTTCGAAGCCCGTTGGAAGACGAAATGCCGGTCGATGAAGACTGTTCTAGAAACCAGCCGCAATGGACGGACGCTGATAGACTAGATGTCTCGCAGATCTTTGATGCGTATCTTTCTAAGCCAGAATTAAAGGGATCGCTGGAGGCGAGACACAGTGTACGTGCTTTTATAGACGCTCGAAGAAACGCTACTTCGCTGCAATACCTACAGGCGCGGGGTGCTATCATGACGATACAGTCTGCCGTGCAGGAAGAGCTACAAGAGAGGCACTTCCCAAATTTCAAGAAGTCGGACTTGTACTATAAATACCTTACTTCGGAGGAAACTTCAACAAAACCCACTGCGAAGCCTGCAGCGCGAGCTCTGAAGGCGCCATCTATAGCTTCCATACCTGAGTCACCCTCCAAACGACCAGTACTTCCAAGTATAGCCTCTGGCAGGAACTTAAGCCGGACAGATCTACGCAGGAATGCGACCTCCAATAATGATTTAAAGTCGGTTGCGAAATTTGCGGAGCCTCCACAACAAGGTCGCCGATCACTCGATATCAACCCATCTGCGCCATTGTTCGATGATGACCTGGATTCTGATGCACTCGCAAAATCTACCCAGAGTCTAGATCGTGAGTCCTTCGACAGCGATGCAGCGGACGGCAATCAAGAGCATATGGTTGAAGCCATGGAAGCGGCGTTGAATGACATTATGACGGAAGATCCCAGAAAAGATGATGCTAGAAGCTCCATTTTCAACGCTGCAGATTCCAGCTTTCTAACTGACAAGGTTTCGGACTCAGCGCGTAGCTCTGGGGAATTTCTGCGGGTCGAATCTGGATTTCCTGAAAAAGAACGGGAACGGCCAAACCTCGCTTCGCTAGGCTTAGTAAATACGTCCTCGCGCATTGGTGTCTTCACGGACGATGATCTCTTCGGTGACGAGGACAAATTCAGCGAGGACGAACATGCAGACACGGAGGAGACGCAGAACAAAAAGGACATCGAAGATGAGATCGTTCCGGCCCCCCCAGGCGATCTCGGATTAGCCGAGGCCATCTCAGCAATGACCATCGATATCGAAAGACTAGTCACCCAAGAGTCTGTGGTGAACGCATTGACTCGAAAGGCTGAGCTCACTAATAACCTAGCTGAGCTTCGGATTCTCGGCAAATCTAGCTCAAGTCTGCAGCGCGAAATACGACGCAAAGAGCTTCAGAGACAACAGTACGTCGTTCAAGAGAGTGATAACAGTCTCTACGGTCGAGCCATAGTCAAAATCAAATCAATCATGGTCGGTAAAGAAGATGATGGCCAGGAGTTCGCTCTTTATCTCATTGAAGTCCAACGCAGAGCCAATGAGCAGCTATCCGCGGCGTCTTGGGCGGTGGCTCGTCGCTACAGTGAATTTCATGATCTCCATCAAAGGCTCCGAACTCTGTATCCTGCGGTTCGAAATCTGGAATTTCCTCGGCGCCGACTTGTCATGAAATTACAGCGAGACTTTTTGCAAAAGCGGCGCGCCTCTTTGGAGCACTATCTGCGCGAGCTCCTACGTTTGCCTGCAGTTTGCCAAGGTCGCGATCTTCGCGCTTTTCTATCTCAGCAAGCAATCATATCCGCTCAGGATACAACACGTGATGGGGAGCGCAGGGACATCATATCCCGGATCTATAATTCTGTCACGGATGGTATGGACGATTTCCTTGGCAATGTGCCTGTTCTGGATCAGCTTTCGATTGCAGGTCAAAATCTTATCTCTGCAGCGACATCCCAGTTCAACAGCATGCCCACTGGTGGCGTTGCTGCAGCTCCGGAAGACGAGAGCCTCGTACATAGTGATGAAGCGCGAGCTGAGCTCCTCGCCTTTGAAGATAGAGATCAGCTGGAACCGTTCGTCAAACCAATCTGCGACATCTTTCTCGAGACTTTCGAGCTCAACCGTGGGAACAACTGGCTGCGTGGCCGCGCCGTTGTCGTGGTTTTGCATCAGCTCCTCGGTGGAACAGTCGAGCGAAGAGTCCGCGAAACTGCTCGCTCTCTGTTCGCCGAGGAATCCATCATGAAATATATTGACCTTGCCAAGGAGACGATGTGGCCTAACCAGGGACCTCTGAAAAGGGACTGGACACCGAGAACTGAGGAGCAGAAAGCACATTCCCGGGACGAGGCAAGTGTAATGCTTGCTACACTTATACCAGATCTTGCTGGTAATGTGGTCGGCAGGGCGAATGCACAAGCCGCAAGTCGGCGGATCTTTGCTACCGTCAACAATGGACGCTTGAACACACATCTGGCATTTACGGTGTTGGATGAGGTCATCAATGTATTATTTCCACCTGGAAACGGGAAACTGGGGAAATGTTTGTAGCCGCCCGTGTATAGGACCACTAGACAAATAAGGCGTTGGCTGGAGATTGACGGCAACGGATGTACATACTTTATGAAGGCGATGGGCTCTAGACCGCCTGTAGATGTAACGGTAATGTCTATGAATCTCAATGACTGACGGGCCACTAGCAGTGGCTTAATTTCTCCCGCACGTGCTTGCCTTGCTCAACGAAGACAACCACTGGACATAATACACCGATTCCTTAATCTGACAGCAGCTATCCAAGCTAGCCAAGGCCTTGGGAGCAGCTGTTGTTATATCACTGCCGTCCTTGCAATGCACGATAGGCTCTATCGCTGACGTGCGCCTATAGTTGAGGAAGCGCTGAACCGCCGGAGGATCACTAGATGATCTCTTTATCCGCTCATCGACACTCTTATCTCATATATGGCAGGACGTAGAGCCGATGATGACCCGCCAATCTAGTCATCCGCGAGATGTTATTCAGAGCTTTCACAATAATTCTACCCATCCTTCAGCAACACGGTCATGTGCTTGCAAAACCACTCAACCTCTCACCCACCCAGATCCACTGCACCGACTCCCCAAGCTGGATCGACCCTATCTTCAACCGCCTAGACTGCGACCACGCTCTCAACCAATTCCTCGCCACCACCGTCACCGAGCATGAAACCACCCCCTTCGAATTCCTAGCGCCCGGTACCCACTCAATGCATGCGCTCCCCCATGTACAAACCCCTATGAGAATTACCGTCGGCACTTGTACGCTGGCCATAGCTATGCTTGCATCGTTCGCTCCGGGGATGCTGCCTGGCGCTGGTCGAGAGCCATACCCGCCTACGGATATCGCGAGCTTTAGAGATATATACTTCACGGCGCTGGCCGTGGACGTTCAGTGTACGAGACGGCAGGGGAAGGCCGGCTGGTCGCATACTGGGGGGAGGCTGGCTGTGGGGGTTTTCTTTTGGGGGACGGAGTCGAGGATTGATATGGTGGTTAGGAATAGGGTGCAGCTACCGAAGCCGCATGACAATACGACGTTGGAGAACGTTGCTGCTGTGTAGTAAGAGGCTGGTCATGGATGAGCGGTTTCGGATAGAGGACGCTTGATGCTCTGGAGGCGAAAGAGAGAAGGATGATTGCAAATCAATAAGACTTTAGGATCACACAAGGCTTGTTCATGGAATTTAGGAGACAGTCGCTCGTACAGGCATTGTCTTGTAGCATGTAATTGAAATTATCCAAGGGGAGTTATCGTCCTAGCCTACCAGGTTTCAGGCAATCCTTTGAAACGTTGAAATGTCATGGAGGAGCTGGTCAGGCTGTATCTTTTTATTGAGCGTAGAGAACGACTTTATATTCCAACGAAGGCAGAAGAACCCAACTTCTTCGGGCGCAGAGGAAGCGAAGATTTCATCCTCAGGATTCGACACGGACGGGAAAGGTACGAAGGGGGCTGTCTCATGCTATCTTTCTACTCCTTCTTGTAGGCCGTGTAGGAAGACTATTCCTAGGTTTTGCTTTTCTCTAGTCGGAGTTAGGGATTCGACAAGCATATGCTCAGTGCCAGAGGCCGGACGAAGGCGGGAAAACCCTGAAGAGACTAGTGGAGTGAGAAATTCCACCAACTCAATGTAGATTAGTCCACTAGTTGCCGACCAACTTTTTCGAACTTACGAATTCGAATCTATATATTGTGATTTACCACGCAGTGCAACATGGTCACTACGAGCAAGATAGCTTATGCGCGATCATTTGCCTTTATTGTGCGGAGCAGTTCGTCTTTCAGCGGTACGTCAAAACTGTTCGAACGACAAGACTCCGGTGTGCGAAATGATGAGCTTTCCATGAACAATCCAAATCCTATACCATCATGCAGGAACATAACATACTCTAGAATTACCCTGAATATTACTTGCTCGATGGCAACAACTTTTATCGGAGGTACCGACAGCGGCTGACCTGAACACAGAGCGAAGACTTAGAGTAGCAATTGTTGACTGACTGCCTCAACATAAGTTCTACAAGGTACGGGCGATGCTTTCTACCCTTCTTCCCCACTTCTTCATCTGATGACCACACGACACGGAAAGGCATTCCTCAATCCGAACAATCAATGTCGATACTGTCTCTACAAAGTTTCAGCCTTGTCTGATCTCAAGCCCAAATCCTTTCACATCCTGCTAGAAGTTGTTTGGGTAGACCTTAAGCTGACATCGGATGTCTCTTCTAGGTAATATTTTTCCTTTGCGTGGCCTCAGAAATCGCCACACACTCCCTCATATGAAGAATCTTGAACGAACGGGCGGACAGACTGCGTACTCGGCACTAGGCATCATCCAGAGTCGAGGCCTTACAAACCTTGACCGGTGTCTAGATGACGAAGTGCTTGTTGAGATTTCGTCAGCTGATCATTTACGAGTCTGATTGAGACGGCTGCAGTTGATACACATTTCATACGGACGTTTGGCTGACCGGGTGGTGGCCACCAGGTAAATACTATCCTTACGTTACCATTGGCGATTTTTACAGCCGTACCGTCTTGTATGATGAACACTATTCACACTGTTTGAACCGGTCGCCTTGTAACGAGGGCACTGGGTTATGAACGTACAAACACTGAAAATTCTGATTTAATGAGGTAAGGGCAGGTTTCCAATGCCACGCTGCGAAACGTTTCGCTGACAGAATAATGCCTAGCCTGATCAAAGATGGATACCCAACTCTACACTCCGCAACATGGTCTCTGAAGAGCCGCTGATGTGTTGGTGGCGCTTGATGCAGGTATACCTATCTCTTGAAGACTGGTAGAGTGGCCCTCTTGGTAAGCGCTCCCAAATTTCCTGGCTTCGTTACTGGCTTCCTGATGATTCACAATCACTGCGTTCTTTCTGAGTCACATCATTGAAGAAACTTGTATTTTCACTTTGGAGAACTGATCTTTCCACAATAACGAAGCTTGAAAGCACAAAGCTTTGATGAAGGGATCATGGCTAAACAATCTCCAGGCATGTAAAACTATTCGACTGGGCGTATCAAGATCGGTTTTTGATAGACGAAAATTGTACGGTAGGATATGTCAAGTTGAAGGGATACCGCATGTATATCATACAAAACACGATCATCAAATCACAAGTCCAAACGTTCAATGACTGAACACCCTTTCTGGTGTTGTTACACATGTAGTCTTCGTAACAGTATTATCCAAGCACAGATCCTTCCAGTCGATGCCACCCACCCCTACTGGACCCTTTCATCTTTATATCACTTTCGGTCAAGGGTCGCAAACTTGTCGAGCATTGTCACTTTGTAGCAGAACTGTGAGAGAACATCTCTTGTTATGATGCGTTGCACCTTCCTCCACAAAGCCGGCGTACATCGCGCGAAAGTTGTTGGGGAATGGCTCTCGAAAATGTCGCACTAACGCGGTCCTTGACGTCGTCCATCGGTGGGTCGTCCAGTCGATCCAGTCCAGAGGAGATATCGCTTCGAATATTTCTTACGACGGATCCTGCTGAGTGACCGAATGTTCCTTGAACCTGCTCTGTTGGAAACACGCCCATCCCTTCCCATCAACTCCTCAGCATTGATCCCACACCCCTCCACCCTACCTCCACCCCCCCACCCTCCCCTCATCCCACCTCTCCCTCCCCTCCCTCCTCCTCCCCACCACCCCCCGCCCCTCCCTAAACCTCCTAACCATCTCCCCCAACTCCCCCTCCCCCCCATCCATCCAACTACTCTCCACCGCCCGACTCACCTCCTCCGCCTCCCTCTCCCCCTTCACAAGCCGCTGATACAGCACCTTCGCGCTCCACGGCTCCAGCTGCTTATCCATCTCGACCTGCTTCTCGCGCCATGTTCGTTCCAGGCTGTGGAGATGGAGGATGTGTTGCTGCGTGCGGGCGCGGAGAGCGAGGAGGTGGGCGTGGGTGGCTGAGATGTGGGAGGCGAGGGCGGGGAGGTGGGCGAGGTGGGGGGGAAGGGGGGAGG
>JAABUO010000153.1_pt1 | contig 182766 bp, 169 predicted proteins | sample 5559291 | NCBI WGS metagenome assembly JAABUO01 (sample SAMN10711878, study PRJNA513372) | rock metagenome | isolation source: Antarctica rocks | place: Antarctica: Victoria Land, Finger Mt sud
GAGAGGAACATAGTAAGACGGGTAGTTTGACTGGGGCGGTCGCCTCCTAAATTGTAACGGAGGCGCGCGAAGCTACACTCAGGTCGTTTGGAAATCGACCGTCGAGTGCAAAGGCATAAGTGTGGTTGACTGCGAGACCTACAAGTCGAGCAGATGCGAAAGCAGGCCTTAGTGATCCGGTGGTTCTGTATGGAAGGGCCATCGCTCAACGGATAAAAGGTACGCCGGGGATAACAGGCTGATCGGAGCCAAGAGTTCATATCGACGCTCCGGTTTGGCACCTCGATGTCGGCTCATCGCATCCTGGAGCTGTAGAAGGTTCCAAGGGTTAGGCTGTTCGCCTATTAAAGCGGTACGTGAGCTGGGTTCAGAACGTCGCGAGACAGTTCGGTCTCTATCTGCTGTGGGCGTAGGAGATTTGAAGAGGGCTGTCCTTAGTACGAGAGGACCGGGATGGACGAACCTCTTGTGTTCCAGTTGTCCTGCCAAGGGCACGGCTGGGTAGCGAAGTTCGGTTGTGATAACCGCTGAATGCATATAAGCGGGAAGCACGCTCTAAGATGAGATCTCCCAACCCGTAAGGGTAATGAAGGGCCCAGGAAGACCACCTGGTTGATAGGCTGGATGTTGAAGCGCAGTAATGCGTGTAGCTTACCAGTACTAATCGCCCGTTCGGCTTGTCCATAGAATTTACTCTGCGCAGCGTAGTCCGCTGTCCGAGGATTCTCAGCACAAGCCATGTAGTTATATACGTAAGGTAATGTCTACTCAATCTATTCAGTTGTGGAAGATCGCGTAAGCGGACTTTCTAAAGTTTGCCGGTGAGTTTACCGCGAGGGTCACACCCGTTCCCATCCCGAACACGGAAGTTAAGCCTCGTCGGGCCGATGGTACTGCACGCGTAAGTGTGTGGGAGATTAGGTAATCGCCGGCATATTCTCAAGCCCCTCCAATTTCTACTGGAGGGGCTTTTTTATGTTCGCGATAAGTTCTGTCCTTACGGCCGCCGCCTTGGTTCCTGTTAGCGTGTGCTGATCCGAAAAGGCAGATACAAAGAGGAGAAACGCGCGGTACGGCGATTTTCGGAGCGTGTCTATCCCTCATGACTGCGCAGCTCCCATGAGCGGGGTACGGTGCCGTCTCTTGTCTCGTGTTAATTTGAGTCTTTGGACGGGTAGTAGGTTTATTCACCTGAGATCGAGCGATAACTAGATTTTGCATTTCTATGTGCCGTGTCACGCAGTAGTGACGGTTACAACAGACGGGACGTTCTTCGCGAGAGCCACTCCTTGCTAGGGTGAGCAGAGAGCCACAAGTCGTGGGCTTGCTTCGATCGATGCCTATGCGGTGTGGCCGCCTTATAGCCCGTACCGAGCCTTAGCTCAGGAGCATCAGCATGCGTGACGCGGATAGATCTGGCTTGAACGTGCTTGGGGAGTAAGTTTGCAGTCGGATCTTGAGGTTTTGCTGAGCGATCAGTGAAGGTGCGGTCCGTTGCTGGCGCCATTTCCGAGGCCCAGCGCCTTCTGGAGATGTGGCGAAATCGCGATCGATGTAGCTCCTCCGCTTGGGGCGTGGCAAAGGGAGGGAACTCGCTCGGGCGTGTTCGTTGGGCCTCGGTCCTTCCCGGTTCTCACTCAGGGTACTTCGTGAGAGCTGAGGATAGCGTCCTGAGCTCGCTTGGCAGTTTCGTGAGCCTGTCTTTGAGCTTTGCGGCCTTGCTTCTCTGCGTCTCCGGCTTGTTGCTCCGCCCGTTGGGCTTCTTTCTGAGCGTTTCGAATAACCTCGCGCGCCTCGGCCGGGACAGCTGAGAGACGCGGGGGCGATGGAGGGGGCGGCGGAAGCGGAGCTATAGAGCCACGATGGAGCGCTATGTCAGCCTGGGTTGTGCTGATCTGGAGCAGCGGACCACCTTTGCCGATGATGCCGATGAGTTTGGGGCGACCTCCCTCTTGCGTGAGAGACAGGCCGAAGTCGTTTTCGAGGTCGGCGTTGGTGGTCTCAGCCTGAACGTTGAATTGAGCGTCGGTCGGAAGCGTAAGGTCCACGTCGCCGTTTCTGTTTTCAATGGTGACGGGGGCGATGGGCTGCACGATGGTGACGATAACCGAGCCGTTGCGATTAGTGATGGTGAGCGGACCGGAGACACGATCGAGAGTGATGTTGCGATTACGGGTGTTGAGGATGAGAGGACCGGTCACCTGAGAGGCGGTTAGATCAGCATTTGGCGTGACCTCAAGATCCCCGTCAAGACGGACCAGCTGCATGTCGGTACGACTGGTATGAAAGCTGACCGGGGCTGAGATGCGTTCGAGGTGCGTGGTGCCGAAGAAGTCACCCTGCAGAGAGACGGGAGCGTGGATATCAGAGAGGGTGAGATCGAGACTGCGGCCTTCAACCGTCAATGGCCCGTTCAGGTTGTGGGCGGAGAGCGAAGAATCCGCATTGTTAATGTGAGCCTTCACTGGGCCCGACAGGCCACTGAGGTCGATATCGCCGTGGTTCGCGGTGACGAAAAGCGGAGCACCGAGGGAGTGGACCTGGATGTCGCCATGGTTAGCGATGCTGGTAACGGGGGTGCCGGCCGGCAGGGTAATGGTGAGATCGGCGCGACCGCCTCCGACCGAGGGAACCGTAAGGGTGAGCTGGTCGCCGGTGTGCTCAATGCGAGCGGCGATCTGGCGGACTTTGGCGGCGGCTTCGGAGTCGGACCGGGTGAAGACCTCATTGCTGATGATGGCGTGGAGCTGACTGTCGAGGCTGATGCCCGAGATGGTGACGTTCCCGTGTGGATTGTCGATGGTCACAGAAGTTCCGTCCGGGCAGGCAGCGGTGAGGGTTTCGGTGCTTTGGTGCTTATCGCCCAGGAACTGCTCGAGGTTGTCCTGATTAAGTTCGAAGTTGGGGCCGAGCAGGCGAGCGGCCTTGTTGCGAGCGATGCCGCTGGCGACCCCGGCAATGACGAGCAGAAGGAGGAGGACACTGACGCCGATGCCTAGATTGCGCTGTGGCGTAAGGGCGCCGTCGGCACGGGCGTGGGCGCGCTGATCGAAGATCCACTCGATAAGGCGGATGACGCCGAAGAGGACGAGCAGGAGAGGCCACCAGCGGGCGAACCAAAGCAAGAGAAGTGTTCCGGGAAGACGACCGAGCTCTACCAGAAGGAACACGACGCCGATGGCGATGACGATGAGGGGACCAACGATGGAGGTCCGTCGCAGACTCCGGAGATGCAGGCGTTGAAGGCGGGCCTGATCACGCAGGAGCCGGCGCTGGGTGCGAGGATCATTCGCGAAGGGAGGTGGATAGCTCGCCATGGGCTAGGATCCTTCCCGATCATGCTGGGCGAGAGCCGATCCGGGATCTGCAGGAGCGCTTTCCGGCGGAGCGGATGCAGACTGCGGTGGCGGAGGTGCGGCTGCGTACGGAGTGAACGGCATCTGCGGGGCGGCGCTGGCGGAGGCGCTACGCTGCACAAAGGCCATAACGCCGCCGACGATGATAAAAAGCGGCCAGCTTCGACCCCAGGAAAGAATTCTGAGGGTGTCGAGAAGAAAGAGAACGCCGACCAGGACGACCCAGACGGAGCTCTGGAGGGCGCGAACCAGGCGAAGGCGATAGGCAACACTGCCGTCGTCGACAAAGCCAACGCCGGATGCCGTCATGCGGCGGACGAAGAGATATACGCCGACGCCGATAAGGAGAAAGGGCAAAAGGTAATGGACCGGGAGCCCGACGAACATGTGGGTGCTGCCGATAAGGAAGAGAACGCCGAGGCCGATAAGAACAAGGGCACCGACGGGGAACTGGTTAGCGGATGGGAGAGGGGCGACTGGAGGCACGGCGGCGAAGGCGTTGGTGGGGGCTCCCCAGGCAGGTTCGGCGGTGGGCATGGGGCGATCGGCGTAGGTGGAAGAGCTGAAACCCGGGCCTGGGGCAGTGTAGGCGGCCTCAACTGGCGGGGCGTAGGATGTAGCGGAAGGTGGCGGCTGGACTGGCGGCGTCGCGGTCGATGAGCCGCCGAGCGGGCCGGCGCTGGTCGGTGGCCAGGATCGGCCGAAGCCGAGGCGCTCGCCGATATCGTTCAAGCCGAAGTGGTTGGGAAGCGGTGTCCCGTCTCGGCGAGCGCGAGCCGTGTGGTGGGCTTCAAATGCCTGATAGAAGAGCCAGCCGGCAACAAAGAGGCCAAAGATTCCATTTTCGCCGGCTAGAGAGACAAGGACGGCGAAGATGATGAGGTGCACGACCCCTTTGGCATACTGGCCGTTGTACATAGCACCCACGCCGGGAATAAAGCCGAAGAGAAAGGCGATGCTGGGGTTCGGGCTGCCGGGAGGCGACGCAACGCTGCCCGTGGTAGGAGAAACGCCGTCCGTGGGGCCAGTGTACGTGTAGGAAGCGTTTGCTCCGGGAACGGCTTGGTAACTGGAGCTGGCACGGGCTGTGGGACCAGAGCCGAAGGGGGCGGCGGCGCCAGCGGCGGCGACGTTGGCGGCGGCCAGACGGATTTCGAGGCAAGGCTCGCAAAAGACAGCTTGGCCGACGGTGCGGGCGCACTCCACGCAAAGAGGTTTGCCGCAATTCTGGCAAAAGGCCTTCCGTTCCCGATCAGGATGGTTAGCGCAGTTCATGCCAGACCCCTTTTCTGCCGATCTGGCGAAGGATGGGGAAGCGAAACAGGAAGAATCGCGCCATGGGGGGCAACAACGACCGTGTGCCGGTGAACGAGACCAGAGTCGCCCGGCTTCCCGATGGAAAAGGCTCCACTAGTGCGGTCCTGGCTTTCAGAGTCTGTGGAAAGACCGCTGCGGGGCTTGCCGGAGGGGGTTGCTTTCGGGGCGGCGGCCGGGCTGCCTGATTTGTCAACGGGATGTATGTCTGGCTGCGCGGGTTGCGGAGCTGGGCGAGCGGCGGCGGGTGCGGACTCAATGTCGCTCGAGCGTTGGAGGTCGCGGACGTGGGACTCGAGTTCGTAGACGACGCGGAGATTTTCGTAGTAACGGACGACGTGCGCGTTGGCCTCGTAGAAGCTGCGACGGAGGCTGGCGGGACGGAGATCGCGGGCGTGCAGATCGCTGAGATGGATCCCGGTGAGGTTGAGCGTAAGGGCGACCGAGAAGAACGCCATGGCGGCCGTCATTGCGAAGCGGGTCTGCAGGACCGTATTCAGGGCTGGGCGGAGGGGGGCGGGAACGCGGCTGCGAAAGGGCAGAACCTTGCCGGGATCGGCGGAAAGGGGCGCGGGAGCAAGCGGCTTCGTCGCCGAGGAGCGGCTGAGTAGGGAAGCGGCTTCGGCGGCAGCTCGCTGCGACGCGCGGACGGCGGCGGCTTCCTGCGCGGACCGAACGCTGGTTTCGGCGAGGATACGGTTGACGAGGGCGGCAGAGGGCTCGGGCCGGTGCGGCTTGAGCATCTCGAGCCAGGCGGCGCCACGCTGGGCATCCTTGAGCATCTCCGAGCAGATGTCGCAGGTCTCGCGATGGCGGTCGAAGGCGATCTGATCTTCGGCCGAGAGAGTGCCGTCGATGACGTCGGCGAGCATGGCCTCGTATTGCAGGCAATCGCGATTACCGCCACCTCCGCCGGGTGCCGAGCTTCCGAATTGATCAAACTTCGCCACTTAGATCACCTGTCCTTCTGTACGTTGCAAGAGCCTTGCCAGTTCACCTCGGCCGCGATTGATGCGGCTTTTGACGGTACCCTCCGGAATACGGAGGACCTGGGCGATTTCCTTATAGTCCATATCTTCGAGGTCGCGGAGGATGACGGCCTCGCGGAGCTCGGGCGAGAGCTCTTTGAGGGCGGCCTGTACGCGACTGTGTAACTGTTGCCGAGCTACATGATGTTCCTGGCTAGGACGCGGATCGGCGAGCTGGTCGGCCATGGTGGGCGAGTCCGGATCGCCGTCGAAGCTGGCGTTGAGCGAGTCGGTTGCGCGATCCATACGGGTGCGACGGAAGTGATCGACCAGAAGGTTGCGCGTGAGGGTCGTGATCCAGGTATTGAAGCTGCCGCGCTGGAGGTCGAAGCTGGCGAGGTTGCGATAAAGCTTGAGAAAGACCTCCTGGGTGAGATCTTCGGCGTCCGGGGCGCAGCTGGTGAAGCGATAGCAGATGCCGTAGACGCGGTGATGCTGGGAAAGCACGAGCTGGCCCCAGGCTTCGCCATCCCCGCTAAGGCAGCGGGCCACCTGGCGGGCGAGCGCCAGTCCTTCGGCTATCTGTTCGGGCGTCTTCTCCAACTGTCCCTCAAAGGAATGTTGCGGCGGAAGCAGTGTATCGCGAGGGGCTCGGGGAGCTGGGGAGGGAGAGGTCGGGGACGGCCGTTGACGAATGGCGCCGGGAGCCTGTGGCCGGGATTGCCGAAGCGGTTGGCGCATGCAGGATTGTGTGCCGGCCGACGAGAGCGAAGCTGGAAGTACCGACGACGAGACCGGAAGCGCGATGTGAAGGACGCCCATACGAGATCTATACGCAAGCGGTTTACGGCAGGTTCCAGGGCGGACGAGAGGTGCTGCTACGAGGGTTGAGCGAGCGAGGCGATGAGATGGGAGACGGCGCCGGAGTCGATGGCGTCCGCGGCGCGGCGGAGCCCGGCGGGGAGATCGGGGACGACCTCTGCGGTGAGGAGGACGGCGGCGGCGTTGAGCAGGACGACATCGCGGTTGGCGCCGGGGCGGCCGGAGAAGATGGCCTGGAGGATGGTGGCGTTCTGCTCGGCCGAGCCGCCGCGGAGATCGTCAAGTGGAGCGCGGCGGAGGCCGAGGTCTTCGGGGGTGAGGGTCCAATGGGTGATGGTGCCGTGGCGGACTTCGGCGACGTGGCTGCGACCGCTGATGGAGAGCTCGTCGATGCCAAAGACAGGGCCAAGATCTGGTTGGTGTAGGTCGATGGCCGATGCTTCGCCATAAACCACGAGGGCTCGGATGGTGCCGAGCATGGCCATGGCCTCCGCCACGATGGGCACGAGGTGCGGAGCGAAGACGCCCATGACCTGGCGGGCGGCGGCGGCGGGGTTAGTGAGCGGACCGACGATGTTGAAGAGGGTGCGAACGCCGAGGGCGCGGCGGACGGGCATGACGGCGCGCATGGTGGGGTGGAGCGCGGGGGCGTGGAGAAAGGCGAAATGGTAGCGGCGAAGGGAGTCTGCCGCGGCCTGCGGGGAGAGGTCAATGGGGACGCCGAGAGCTTCGAGGACGTCGGCTGAGCCGGACTTCGAGGTGACGGCGCGATTGCCGTGCTTGGCGACGGTGGCTCCGGCGGCGGCGGCGACCAAGGCGGCGGCGGTCGAGATATTGAAGGTGCCGCTCGAGTCGCCGCCGGTGCCGCAGGTATCGACGAGGGTGGCGCGTTCTTCGGGCGAGAGGGGAAGAGAGAGGGCCTCGCCGCGCATGGCTTCGGCGAAGCCGGCGATTTCAGAGGCAGTCTCACCGCGGGCCGCGAGCGCACCGAGCAGGGCGGCGACCTCGATCTCGGAGGGGGCCCCGGTAAGGATCTGGCCCATGACGAAGTGGGCTTCGGCGCGATCGAGCGGCTCGCGTGCCTCCATGAGGCGCTTCAACTGAACTTCAAGAGCCATGGCGAAAGCGTAGCAGGGGGGAGGGGCGAGCGCCTGGCATGGCGCGGTAAACGCACATGTGTGCGGGAAGTTTGCCGATCGCTTCCGCGCTCCGCTACACTTTTCGCGCACCGCTCTGTTTGCGAGATCTGCGTTTTGTTGCGAGATCTGTGTGCCCGGCGTGTGCGGGAAAGGCTCCCGAGAGATGAAGATCCATGAGTATCAGGCGAAGGAGATCCTCCGCCGCTATAACGTACCGGTGCCGAATGGCGAGATGGTGACCACGCTCGAAGAAGCCGATACGGTGGCGAAGAGCTTGTTTTCTGCCGGGAATGCGGCTGTGGTGGTGAAGGCGCAGATCCATGCTGGCGGTCGGGGCAAGGGTGGCGGTGTGAAGGTGGCGAAGTCGCTTGAGGACGCCGTAACGGCGTCGAAAGCGATCCTCGGGATGCAGCTGATCACACACCAGACGGGGCCCGAGGGGCAGAAGGTGCAGCGGCTGCTGATTGAAGAGGCGAGCCAGATTGAACGGGAGCTTTACCTTGGGCTGGTGCTTGATCGCGCCAAGGCGAAGTATGTTTTTATGGCGTCGCAGGCTGGCGGCATGGAGATCGAAGAGGTCGCGGCGAAGGATCCGGAGGCGATCTACAAGGAAGCCATCGACCCGGCGGTCGGGTTTCAGCCGTACCAGGCACGGAAGCTGGCGTTCAAGCTGGGGCTGAAGCCGACGCAGATCAATCAGGCGGTCGCGTTCATGCAGGGCCTGTACAAGGCATTCATCGACACGGATTCGACCCTCATGGAAATCAACCCGTTTATCACGACAAAGGATGACAAGCTTGTCGCGCTCGATTGCAAGATCAACTTCGACGACAACGCGATGTTTCGGCACAAGGATCTGAAGGAACTACGCGATCTGGCGGAGGAGGATCCGCTCGAGGTCGAGGCCAGCAAGTATGCGCTGAACTACATCAAACTCGATGGCTCGATTGCCTGCATGGTGAACGGCGCGGGGCTGGCGATGGCGACGATGGACATTATCGAGTATGCCGGCGGATCAGCAGCGAACTTTCTCGATGTGGGCGGCGGCGCGAATCAACAGCAGATTGAGCAGGCATTTGGCATTCTGCTCTCGGATCCGAATGTGAAGGCGATTTTTATCAACATTTTTGGGGGGATCTTGCGGGTGGATGTACTGGCCCATGGAGTGGTTGCGGCGGCGAAGAATCTGGGGGTGACGTTGCCGATCGTCCTGCGGTTGGAGGGAACGAACGTGGAGGAGGGTCGGAAGATTTTGAAGGAATCGGGGCTCAACTTCCAGGTGGGCGAGACGATGAAGGAAGCAGCGGATATGGCGGTCAGGGCGGCAAAGGGATAGATGATGACTGGAGCGATTCGCGCCATCCTGTTTGACACGTTCGGCACGACGGTGGACTGGCAAGGAAGCATGACGGCAACCGCCCAGCGCCTGGGGGCGGAGCGTGGCATCGACGCTGACTGGGCGGGGCTGGTAAAGGAATGGCGAGCGCGTTACAAGCCGGCGATTAAACCGGTGCGCGAGGGCAAGCGGCCCTGGACAGGATTTGACGAGCTGCATCGAGAAGAGCTCGACACGATCGTAAAGAAGTACGGGGCGGGAAAGCTAAGTAACACCGATCGCGACATCCTGACCTATAGCTGGCATTTCCTGCAGCCTTGGCCGGAGGTTGTTCCGGCGCTCTATCGGCTGAAGAACAAGTTCATCGTTGGGCCGCTTTCGAATGGAACGGTGCGGCAGATGGTTGATCTTGCCCGGTATGGCGATCTGCCGTGGGATGTTGTGTTTGGCGCGGATCTGTTTCGCACGTACAAGCCGGACCCGAAGCTCTATCAAGGAGCGGCGAAGTTGCTCGATCTGAAGTCCGGGCAGATCTTGCTGGTGGCCGCGCACAACGAGGATCTACAAGCAGCGAACAAACAGGGGCTGCAGACCTGCTTTGTGCACCGGCCTACCGAGGATCCGAAGGCAGAGAGCGACTTCACCTACATCGTCGATGATTTCGAACACCTCGCGCGAATGCTGGGAGCTGTTTAAACCCCGCAGAGTTGCTGCGAGCGCACGTACGGACTGGAGAGAATGATGGCGGTTTTGGTGGGCAAAAATACACGGCTGATTGTGCAGGGTATTACCGGGCGTGAGGGGACGTTCCACGCCAAGGGATGTGCGGAGTACGGCACGAAGGTCGTAGGCGGGGTGACGCCGGGTAAGGGTGGAACGACCCATGAAGGCTGGCCGGTCTTCAACACGGTCGAGGAAGCCGTAGAGCAGACGGGGGCGAATGTGACGGTGATCTTTGTGCCGCCGCCGTTTGCCGCGGATGGCATTCTGGAGGCGGTCTCGACGAATATCCCGCTGGTGATCTGCATTACGGAAGGAATTCCTACGTTGGACATGGTGAGGGCGTGGGAGGTGGTGCGGCAATCGAAATCTCGGCTGGTCGGGCCGAACTGCCCCGGGGTGATTTCGCCGGGGAAGGCGAAGGTCGGCATCATGCCGGGACGCATTCACAAGGAAGGATCAGTTGGGATTGTATCAAAGTCGGGCACGCTGACGTACGAGGCGGTCTACCAGCTGACGACGCGCGGGATCGGGCAGTCGACGGCGATCGGGATTGGTGGCGATCCGATCATCGGGACGACGCATATCGATGCGCTGAAGCTGCTGAACGAAGATTCAGAGACCGAGGCGATCATCATGATCGGCGAGATTGGCGGGACAGCAGAAGAGACAGCCGCGGCGTACATCAAGGAGCATGTGACGAAGCCGGTGGTCGGCTTTATCGCTGGGCAGACCGCGCCCCCGGGCCGACGGATGGGGCATGCGGGCGCGATCATTTCGGGTGGTGAAGGAACGGCCGCGTCGAAGATGGCGGCAATGGAAGCCGCAGGTATCCATGTGGTGAAATCGCCGGCGGAGATGGGTGAGACGATGGCTAGGGTGCTGGGGAAGGGATAAACTCAGCGCCGCTGTCGCTGGTAGAGGAGGCCTGCAGCCAGAAAAACAAGCGCCAGGAGAAAGGCCAACTTGGCATGCTGCAACGCGCGGTAATGGAGGCTGATGATGCCGTCCGCCGCCCAAACAGTGCAACCAAGAAACCAGATCCAGGCGAATCGACGCATAGTGCTTAGAAGCGGGATAATGGGCAAGCTTACGGCTTGTGACCCAGGCGAAGGACGGCAGGTTGGGACGCGAGACCGGCAGCTTGTTCGCCGTCTTGCGACTTCCGGAACGGAACGGTTTCATCAGCCGCTTCATGCTCTACGCCGGCGTCGTGTTCGAGCTGTGAAAGCTGGGCGCGGCGCTCGTCGGAGACGCCGAACTGACCAGAGTATCTGTTAACCAGACGGGCGTCTTCATGCGGAATACCACCCGTGCCATTTCTCTGGGTGCCGAGTACGTCTGCCATCGCATCTCTCCTTCGCGTTTGGTTACCGCCAGTAACCAATGATGAGATGCGGGTGGGTACGCGAAGCGAGGAGCTCCCATACAATAGGTTGAAGTATTTCTCCTGATCTTGTGGCGCTGTTCAAGTGCAGTGAAGGCCTTTTCCTTTGAACGAAAATGGCACGGGCTGGCGCGGGCCTGTTCTGCATCTTCAGGAGAAATGCTAACGATCAGAGCAAACAGGAGTGAAGCCCCCCGTCATGTCACAGCGCACATTCAGCATCATTAAGCCGGACGCGGTCCGCAAAGGACACACCGGCGCCATTCTGGCCGAGATCGAAAAGGCCGGGTTCAAGATCGTCAGCGTTAAAAAGATCTCCATCTCGAAGGCGCAGGCCGAGGGTTTCTATCATGTGCACGCGGCGCGGCCATTCTTCGGTTCACTCACGGACTTCATGTCCAACGGAGCGATCTTTCCAATGGTGCTTGAGAAGGAGAACGCGATCCCTGATCTGCGGAAGTTGATGGGCGCGACCAATCCAGCGAATGCGGAGGAAGGCACCATCCGCAAGCAATTTGCGAGCTCAATCGAAGAGAACGCGATTCATGGCTCAGACGCAGAGGATACGGCTGCATTTGAGATTGGCTATTTCTTTGCTGGGCTTGAACTTAAGTAGTTGCAGAAGCTACGAGGAAAACAGGCAGATGCTTAATGCGTCTGCCTGTTGAAGTGTGCTCGACCTCATTTGTGCTTGTCAGTGAAAAGGGAGAGATCGATCGCGTCGCCCATTGCTTGATAGCCGCCATCTTTGGGATGGAGATGATCGCCGGAGTCAGCAGTCGCTGCCAAAGTACCCGGGTTGGCGGGATCTCGCGTGGCTTTTTCGAAGTCGATGACACCGTCCAGATCCTTGTTGGATCGGATCCAGTCATTGAAGGCCTTGCGCACAGTCTCGCCCTGGGGTGAGGCGTATCCGGCGCCGCCAAAGGGCGTGAGGGTTGCCCCGAACACCTTGATGCTGTGGGTGTGGGCGCGCTCGGCGATCTGCTTGTAAGCGGCGATCAGGTCATCGGCGGAGAGAGGATAGCCGGGACCTTTGGGACCAAAGGCGTTGCCGATATCGTTGATGCCTTCGAGCAGGATGAGGTACTTCGCGCCAGAGAGGGAGAGGACATCGCGATCGAGACGGGCGAGCGCGGCCGGGCCCGAGCCTTCGCGCAGGATGCGATTGCCGCCGATGCCTTCGTTGAGCACGCCGAGCGTGGCTGTTTTGCGGCTATTGTGCAGGCGCTTCGCGAGCACGTCGGGCCAGCGGGCATTAGCGTTCTCGGTGCTGAGTGCACCATCGGTGATGCTGTCGCCGAAGCAGACGATGGCGCTGTGCTGGCCGGAGACCTGGGTGTCAACGCCTTTGAGAAAGGGCCAAGAGTGGATGATGGTCGAGCCGGGGAGGCTCGCTTTGCTGATGCTGTTGCCCGGGGCCAGGTAGCTGGTCTGGTCGGCGAAGGAATGGCCGCTGACCTTCAAAATAGTCTGCGCCGGGATGAAGATGCTGACGGCAACGTCCGAGAGAGGCTGCAGGGAAAGCGCGACGGGATCGCTGATCGCGAGAGCGCCGGCAGGAATGGTGACCTCTGGCCGGCCCCCGAAGGTAAGGGCGTTGGCGGACATGAGACTAATGGCGTCGGCTTTGCCGGCGTTGGCGAGGTGCATACCGCCGATTCTGAGTGGCTCGGTGCCGAACTCATTTGTGAGCACGATGCGGGTGAGCGGGCCACCGAGCGAGACGTGGACGATCTCGCGAAGGGTCATGTCCTCCTTGCCGAAACCTTCTTTATTTTCGAGGGCGATGGGAGCAGCCGCCCATGTACCGACCCAGTGATCGGGTGAGGCAGGTTGCTTGGCTACGGTCGGCAGAGAGACGGAGAGACAGGCGAAGACGACGGTGAGGCTCTTGCGAAGGAGATGCATGGAAGGCGATCCTTGGGCGGTCGATGCGGATAGATTGGGTCTGATGATAGCCCGTGGTTAAGTGTTTGCGGGAATGAAGTCGCCGGTGCTGCAGAGGTTCACGTATAGTAGCTGTGCTGCGATTGCGGAGCGGCGATGCGCCGGGCTCCAGGATTCTGCAAGGATGAGGAACTGATGAAGATAGGTTTGTTGAAGGGGATTCTGCTGACCATGATGACGACACTGGGTGCACAAGGCGCTGTGAACAAGGCGCCCTTCGGGAAGACGCCGGGTGGAAAGGCGATCGAGATTTATACGTTGAAGAGCGCGCAGGTTGAGGTGCGGATCATGACGTACGGTGCCCGAGTGGTGTCGATCAAAACCGCGGACAAGGCCGGCAAGGTCGATGACATTGTGCTCGGCGGCGCTACGGTGGGCGACTACTTCAAGGGCAAAGATGCGCACTTCGGATCGATTGTGGGACGGTACGGCAATCGCATCAATGCCGGAAAGTTTTCGATTGATGGACAGACGTACCAGGCACCAAAGAACGAAAACGGCAAAGAGATGCTGCACGGTGGGACGGTGGGGTTTGATGCGCAGGTTTGGACGGGGCGCGAGGTGCCGGAGGGGGTTGAGATGACGCTGGTCAGCAAGGATGGCGACATGGGGTTTCCGGGGACGCTGACGGCGCATGTGACCTACACGCTGAAAGGGTCGGCGCTGCACATCAACTACAGGTCGTCGACGGACAAGCCGACGGTGGTAAATCTAACAAACCATTCGTACTTCAACTTAGCAGGCGAGGGAAGTGGAACGATTCTCGATGAGACACTTACGTTGAATGCGGATGCGTTTACGCCGGTGAATGCCGATCTGATTCCCACCGGCGAGATCAAGCCGGTGGCGGGGACACCATTCGATTTTCGCCAGCCGACAGTGATTGGATCGCGGATTGATGCTGATAATGAACAACTTAAGGTTGCTGGAGGATATGACCACAACTGGGTGCTGAATGGGTCGGATGGGGTGATGAAGCTGGCGGCGAAGGTGTCAGACCCGAAGTCCGGAAGGACGTTGACGGTGACAACGACCGAACCCGGAGTTCAGTTTTACACGGGTAACTTTCTTGATAGCACGCACATAGGGCCGAGCGGGACACCATATGCCAAGCGTGGGGCGCTCTGCCTGGAGACGCAGCACTTTCCGGATAGTCCGAACCAGCCGAAGTTTCCATCGACGCTGCTGAAACCGGGCGAAACGCGCAGGAGTGAGACGGTGTTCACGTTTGGAGTTGAAAAGTAACGATTTTGGTTAAGGTGAAGGCATGTTTTGTGCGAATTCGTCGAGGTCAAGGCTAATTTCGCTCAGGTTGATTGAAAGTACCGTGGTATCCAAAGATGCCCGCGCTATTGATACGTTAGTATCAGTAATGCGGGCTGTGCCATGCTGGGGTGGGATGGTCGCTGCTCCGAGGAGCTCCCATGACCGATCTCAAACCGATCTCGATGCTAGGTGCGGTGGCTGGCGTTCAGGTCGTCGCGGTGGCGGCAGCATGGGTTCTCCGTCGGCGGGATAGGCTGCTGCAGGAGCAGCTGCCGTACCTGGTGAGCCTAGCGGTGGGCGTCCTGCTGGGGACAGCGCTGCTGCATCTGTTGCCGGAGGCGATCGGGCTGCTGGGGAATCGGCGGGCGGTGTGGATGTCGGTAGGGGGGACCATGGTGGCGCTGTTTGGCGTGGAACGGATCTTCTATGCGGTCACGGGAGTTCGAGCAGAGCAGCCGGATCCACAACGGATGTTGCGGGAGCATGAGGCGCGGGAGCACGGGCACACGCACGGGGGTGGGTGCAGCGGAGAGACGGGCGGGCACGATGGCCGGGTAATGCAGCCGATGAGCCTAGTACTTGCGAGTATGCTGCACAGCTTTGTGGATGGAGCGACGATCTCGACTGCGTTTGCGGCGAGCGCGCGGATCGGTTGGCTGACGGCGTTTGCGGTGGCGCTGCATGAGATTCCGCATCGGATTGGGGACTTCGCTTTATTTCTGCATCTTGGCGTGCGCAAGGGACGGGCGCTTGCGTACGCGATGATCGAGGGAGTGCCGGCGTTTGCCGGGTTGGGAGCGGTGCTGGTGCTGGGGACGGAGGGGGTGCGGGCGATTCACTGGCTATTGCCGATCAGTGCGGGGAGTTTTCTGTACCTCGCGATGGTGAGCCTGATGCCGGAGCTGCAGATCGAGTGCCAGATGGGGCGGGTGGTAGGACAGATAGGGTGCCTAGTGGGAGGTGTGGTGATAGTGGCGGCGCTGGCCGGGTTGCCGGGGAGCTAAGCTGCCGCCGCTCTCTCGGATTTCGATAGGAATGGGTTATTTGCTCTGCACGCCATGTGGGCTATCCTGTCCGGAGAGAAAGCGGCTGCTTCCTTTCGATACTCACGTGGCGGAGGACAAGCACCAATGCAGATCACATCCTTGCCAGGACCTAACTTCGCGAACTACGCTACCAGCACCTCCACGGGCGAAGTCCTGCTTGCCGCTTGCAGGATCTCCAAGAGCCGTTCTCTTGCTTGAGAGGACAGTCGTTCGCGACACCTCAATTGTTTGATGAGGGGCTACAGGCTGAGGATGGGAGTTCCCTTTTCGGCACGTTCAGACCCGCACGAGGACGCGCCCGTACCTACCGAGGTGGTGTTGGGTGGGGTAGAGTTAGGTGTGCCTGAGCTCCCGAACCTCGATCTTTTGCGCAGCGTGGCGGTGTGCCTGGTGGTGTTTTCGCACGCGATGCTGTATTCAGGGCGAGGGTCCGGGGCGGCGTTTGCTGGTATTGCAGGCGTGTGTATGTTCTTTGTGCATACCTGCCTGGTGCTGATGGGGTCGCTCGAGCGGGATCCACACCCAGGGCGGTTTTACTTGCGGCGGATTTTTCGGATCTATCCGTTGTGGCTGGTGATTCTGGGAGTGACGATGCTGCTGCAGATTCCGGCGTCGCCGCCGTTTGCGCCGGGGTTCGGCTTTCACCATCCTGATTGGCGGGATTTGCTCGGAAATATGACCCTGCTGATGAACGTGTATGGCTACCCCGATGTTGTCGGAGCGTCGTGGACGCTGCCGATTGAGGTGCAGATGTATTTAATTCTCCCGTTTGTGTTTGCCTTTATCCGGAGCTTTCGCGTGATCTGGCCGCTGCTGGTGGTGCAGGGGTATCTGATGTTCAGCGCATGGCGAACGGTACTGCCGATGTACACGCCCATGCTGGTGTGTGCGCCGTACTTTCTGCCGGGGGCGATGGGGTACGTGCTGTACCAACGGAAGCGGCTGCAGCGATATCCGGCGTGGCTGTTTGTGGTGAGTCTGACGGGGACAATCGCGCTGATGACACGTTTTGGAACGTTGCAACGAGCGTGGTATTTCTGCCTGGCACTGGGGCTAGGGCTGCCGCTGTTCCAGCAGATACGGTGGCCGGCGTTCAACCGGGTCACGGCGATGATGGCGCGGTACTCCTATGGAATCTACCTGACACATATTCCGGCGATCTGCTTTGGGGTGTATGTCTTGCGGGGGCAACCGATAGCGGTGCGAGGGGTGGCGCTGGTGACGGCGCTGGTAGGGCTGCCGGTGGTTTTCTATCACGCGGTGGAACGGCCGGGCATTCGGCTGGGATCGCGGCTGGCCGGAAAGATCGAGCGAGGGCCGGAGCCGCGGGCGGACGAACGAATGATGCGGATGGAGCCAGCGCCGTAGAGCGGATCGACCGCCAGAAGGCGTGCATCGAGACGAAGAAGACAGGATCCCCCTGCGGGATGACAACAACGGGAGCGGGGGCAACACCGAGGTGTGGTGTGGACCCTCTAGAGCGGCGGGGTTGCGAGGACGGTGCAAGGGGCGCACAGGCCGTAGAGGAAGAGTTCGTGACCGGTGAGCTCGAAGCCCTGGGGGACGGCGTGAATGTCACTGGGGAGGACACAGCCGGGGAGATCGTAGATGCGGCCGCAGTGACGGCAATGGAAGTGGTGGTGATGGCCTTTGCCGGCGACTTCGTAGCGGGAGGGCTCGCCGGGAACTTCGACCGTGGAGAGCCAGCGATCGGCAACAAGGGAGTTGATGTTGCGATAGACCGTGGCAACGCTGAGGCCCTGCACGATGCCCTGGGCGGCGGAGAGGGCCTCGTCTGGAGACAGGGGGCGCGCGGCCTGCTCGAAGGCGGTGCGAATGGCGTCTTTCTGGCGAGTTTTGCGGAGTCGGAGGGTCGTCATACGTGGAGAGTCTTCGGTGGGCGGTGCACGGTTAGATGGTGCTCAGCGGTGAGATGGGCAAGGGCATAGATAGGCTCCCGCGGTTGCGTCCACGTTCTGGTTTAGACACCGTCTGGCGGCGTTTGTTTCGGCGGCGAGCGAAGATTGCCAGCGGAGGGCGGGCGATGGGCCCGGGGTGAGGGATTAACCGGATAGCGGGGTATTTCAGGATTGAGGAGAGGTGAGCGCTGGCGGAGACGGTTGAGCCGTAGCAGGTTCCACGGCTTGCTAAGGTGCGTCAGGTGGTAATGCAGACGATTTTGGGGACTGCGCGGGGCCGCTGCGGACGAATGGTGGACGCGGACGAGCCGATTCCGGAGATTGGGTCGGAGACGCCGATTAAGTGGTCAGGGCAGGTGGTGGAATGACACTGCTGGAGGAGCGACGGGCGGCTTGAGGTGTTGTGGAGGTGAGGCGACTTAAAAAGCGAACGAGAGCCGGTTGGCTCTCGTTCGCTTTTACGCAGTGGTATTTACGCGCTGAGTTTGCGACGCGCGATGCTGACCGCACCGACCAGGCCAGTGCCCAGAAGGGCAAGCGAGGAGGGTTCAGGCACGGCGGAGGGGGTAACGGAGGATGACGCTGAGAAGGTGGTTACAGCGGTCATCGGCTGCCCATTGACGTACTGGGAGGTGTAGGAGAAGGTTGCGGGAGCGGAGGTGCCGTTGAGGGCGCCGGTTGCGGTGAAGTAGCCCGTACCGGTGACATCGAGGCAGGTGCTGCCGTTGGTGCAACCGCCGCTGCCGGTTCCGCTTGCGGTGTAGCCGGCGTCATATTGGGTGAGGTTGAAAACGAAGGTAGCACCATTCTCAGTGGTGGAGAAGAGGGGGGCAGCTCCGTTAGGAAAGACGGAAACGGGTGGGGTATTGACGCCATTGTGATACGGCAGGGCACCCTGGAGGAAGTTGACTGCATTGCCGTCGGTGAGATAGCTGGCGAAGGTTCCGCCGATGCTTCCTGCGACCACCGAGTTATTGAACGTGACCGTCGAAGTGGTAAAGCTGTCAGTTCCGGTGGCGGAGAAGTAGCCATTGATGGTGTCGGCATGTGCCACAGAGAGGCTGCTGATCGCTAGGGCAGAAAGAGCTACGAGTTGCTTGAGCATTTGGGTCTCCACAGATTGGGGGATAAGAACCTTAAGGACTAGCCTCTGCCTGGGTATAGATGCAGATGGAGTGCCAACTTTCATCGCTCACTGGATAATACTTATCTCCTTCAAATGGAAGGGTTTATAGATTTAGCAAAAAAGCACCCCACCTAGGCATAAAGCAATTGTTTGCACATAATGGGGACAGAGATGCCCTATCAGTGCTATTCCCTGGGGAGCGACCTTGGTCGATAGTGAAGACATGGATATGGCACAGGCAACCTTTCGGCCATATACTGACGTTATCGCCGTCCTCCGGCTTCCGCCTGCTGTGCTGGATTTCTTCCCTTCTCCCAGCTCCCCGCACAGGCTTGTTCTACTCCTGCGAAATGTCCCACGCCGAGGGTTCAACTTCGGTTCGTGTTTACACCACATCTCCATGAGAGGTTTTTGACCCATGCGCATTGCGTCTGTAGCTACTGCTTACCCACCGTACCGATACCCCCAGGCAATGATCACCGAAGCTTTGCAGAGCCGCCGTCAAGACAATCCAGGCGAGTGCCGGCTTCGGGATCGCCTGCATTCGAGCTGCGGCGTTGAGTTTCGCCACCTGATGTTTCCGATTGACAACGTTGGTATGTTCTCCGGGTTCGGAGAGAGCAATGACGCGTGGATCGAGGGCGCGTTGCAGCTGGGACAAGAGGCGATCACCAAGGCGCTTGATCGCGCGGGTCTAGAACCCACGGATATTTCGGCGATCTTTTTCGCATCGACGACTGGCATTGCAACCCCGAGCATCGATGCGCGGCTGGTCAACCTGATGAACTTTCGCAGCAACATCAAGCGCACACCGATCTTCGGTCTGGGCTGCGTTGCGGGAGCCGCTGGAATCTCTCGGACGGCCGATTACGTTCGGGCTTATCCAAAGCAATACGCGTTGCTGCTCTCGGTGGAGCTGTGCTCGCTGACGTGGCAGGAGGGTGATGAGTCGATCGGGAATCTGGTGGCGACCGGCCTGTTTGGCGACGGAGCGGCGGCGGTGATTCTGGCCGGGGATGAGACGCCCCATGCGAAGAAGCCGAGAAGTGTTGAGGATCCGTGCCCGCGGGTTCTGGATACGCGATCGACGTTGTACCCGGACACGGAGCACCTGGTGGGCTGGAAGTTCAAGGACAATGGGTTCAACGTGGTGCTGTCGTCCGAGATCCCTGACCTGGTGAATAAATATCTGCGGACGAACGTGGATGAGTTTCTGTCGGATAACGACCTCTCTGTACAGGAGATCTGCAGCTTCATCTTCCATAGCGGCGGCCCCAAGGTTCTGGAGGCAATGGAGAGCAGTCTGGATCTTCCGGCCGACGCGCTTTCGGCGTCGTGGGAAAATCTGCGGGATATGGGCAATATGTCTTCGGTCTCGGTGCTGTCGGTGATGGAAGATTACCTGGTGAACCGACCGGGGGATCCTGGATCGCACAGCATGCTGGCAGCGATGGGACCAGCGTTCTGTTCGGAGCTCGTTCTGCTGCAGTGGTAGTGATCGGCCAGTGGCTCTGATGAATACGAGAAGAAAAGCGCCGTCCGGCTTTCCGAGGTAAGTCACAAGACAGTGGCTCATTTGGAAGGGAACGGCGCTACTCCTTTAATGCAACAGCAGATCCCTGCGGGATGACAACAAAGGGCCATGTTCCGCCGGGGGCGGTATTGGGTTAAAGGGGAAGGGAACGGCTCGATGACGTAGATGGAAGGGCTTGCGGGTGGGGGCTTCAGATCGCGGAGGAGAGGCGGTGCTGGAGGAGGAAGTGGAGCACCGAATGGGATTTGAACCCATGAATACTGGTTTTGCAGACCAGCGCGTTAGCCACTTCGCCATCGGTGCTTCTGGCCGCCGCGTGGGGATGCACGGCGGGTGCGGCTTGGTTCTATCTCTGGCTGACGCCATGCCGTGTTGGTGAGCGGCACGGCGCACTAAAGACAACGGCAGATCCCTGCGGGATGAAAACGAAGAACAGGCAACAGCAGATCCCTACGGGATGACAACAAAGAACAGACAACAGCAAATCCCTACGGGATGACAACAAGGAACAGAGACAACAATAGTCCGTACGGGATGAAACAAACCGATTTATCAGACGGAATCAGTAGGACTGAACATCAGGACTGTGCGGCGTCTTTGGGCTGGGCGGTTGTGCGGAGATAGGGTTTGACGGTTTTGTAGCCGGGGAAGATTTTGTCGGCTTCCTCGTTTGAGACGGCACCGGTGATGATGACATCGTCGCCCTGCTTCCAATCGGCGGGGGTGGCGACCTTGTGTTTTGCGGTGAGTTGCATGGAGTCGAGCACGCGGAGGATCTCGTCGAAGTTGCGGCCGGTGGTCATGGGATAGGCAAGGTGCAGCTTGATTTTCTTGTCCGGGCCGATGACGAAGACGGTGCGGACGGGAGCGTTGTTGGCGGGAGTGCGGCCGATGGAGGTTTCGCCATCGTCGGCGGCGAGCATGTCATAGAGCTTGGCGATCTTGAGGTCGGGGTCGCCGATCATAGGGTAGTTGACCTTGGCGCCGCCGACGTCTTCGATGTCCTGGGCCCACTTCGCATGATTTTCGACGGGATCGACGGAGAGGCCGATGACTTTGGCGCCGCGCTGAGCAAATTGCGATTCGAGGTTGGCGACGGCGCCGAGCTCGGTAGTGCAGACGGGGGTGAAGTCTTTGGGGTGCGAGAACAGGACGGCCCACTGATCGCCGATCCATTGATGGAAGTGGATGGTGCCCTGGGTGGTCTCTGCGGTGAAGTCTGGGGCGGTGTCGTTGATGCGGAGGGACATGGTGGAATCAGCCTCGTGTTCGGGATCTCTAAAGAATTGGATGAAGGGGCCGAGGGCGGGATGCGGCGACCAAGAGAAAACCCACCGGAGCGGGATCTCGGTGGGTTCTCTGAGTTTGGGACGATGCGGACGGCTTCGACCAGCTCAGGCACCCAACCGGGGGCAGAGACAGCGACAGCAGGTCGAGATGGAGAGTAGGAGCATTGTGACTAATATGTGCCGCTGCCAGCGGTGCTGGCTGGAACCCGTTTGGCCCATTGCGGTCTAGGGTCACGATACGACGGGGGTGGGTGGGTGTCAAACGCAAGGCGGGACGGGCGTGATTTCACGAGTGACGCCAACGGCAGACGAAGCGATGTGGCCTAGCGGGAGGCGAGTTGGTGGAAGATGGTGGAGGAGGTAGAGGCAATGCGGGAGCTGGCGTATGCGGTGCTGGATGTGTTTGCGGAACGGGTGTTTGAGGGTAATCAGCTGGCCGTGTTTGCGGATGGAACCGGGCTGACGGAGGGGGAGATGCAGACAATCGCGCGGGAGATGAATTTATCGGAGACGGTATTCGTGATGCCGCGGGCGGTTGCGGTGGAGAGGGAGCGCGGGGTGCGGGTGCGGATCTTTACGACGGAGGAGGAGTTGCCGTTTGCCGGGCATCCGACGCTGGGGACGGCGACGTGGCTGCGGGAGAACCATCCGGAGTTTCGCGAGGACCGGGTGATTCGGCTAGAGGAGAACGTGGGGATGATTCCGGTGGAGTTTGCCTCGGCGGATAGGCGGCCGGGGATGTATGGGACGATGCGGCAGAAGGACCCGATGATTTCGCCCGTCGGCGGCGAGGGTTGGCCAACGCGGGCGGAGTTTGCCGAGGCGCTGGGATTTCGGGTCGAGGAGATTGGGCTGGAGGGGGCGGAGGACGCGCCGGTGCAGGTGGTGTCGACGGGGAGTGCGTTTTGCGTGGTGCCGTTGCAATCGATGGAGGTTGCGGGGAGGTTGGCGATTCCGCAGGCGAAGGCTCGACCACTGCTGGGGCGGGTGGGGGCGCGGTTCTTCTATTGCGTGACGCGGGCGCAGGCGGGCTGTGGCGCGACGTGGCACGGGCGGATGCAGTTCTATAACGGCGAGGATCCGGCGACGGGCTCGGCGGCGGGGTGCGTGGCGGCCTGGCTGGTGGAGCATGGACTGGTGGAGAGTGGGGTGGAGGTGGTGCTGGAGCAGGGAATCGAGATTTTGCGGCCGAGCCGGCTGACGATACGGGCGACCAAGACGATGGCTGGGGTGCGGGATGTGTTTGTGGGCGGACGCACCATTCCGGTTGCAACTGGACGGCTTTTCCTGCCGTGATGCACGCGATATGCACAGGGAAGAGGAGCGGAAGCGCTGTGGTGGCGCGGGTTTGCGAGGGAGGGGTCGATGTGCAAGGGGGATTTGCGGTCGGTTTCGCTAAAACTTCGCTGTTGCGCAGTGGGATGGGGGTTCGTAGGCTGAGGTTCGAGTTGCTGGTGAGCGGCCGAACGCCGATCACCGGAGACCCACGTACTTTCGCCTGATTTACCACAATTTGAGCTGAGAGACACCGCGCTGCGTGGCAGACGGCGGGCTACTCATGGACTCGGACCGAGACTGCTTCTCGAGCGGGCGGACCTGCTGTTTCCTGGCGGGCCAAACACCCCGATCGATGCTGCAGAGGGCTTCCGGAGATCCGTGAGGGCTGCCTGGCAACCTGCTTTGGTGGACGGGATCTCTCGCACCCACGGACCGGCCGCTTTGGCTGGGGAGGTGGACCTGTCTTTGTGACGGGCCTGAAGAGAGCTTTGCGCTTTCCCGGAAAGGCCTGGCTGAGGCAGACGCCCCCGCTCGGCTTTTGCGAGACCTGATCGTGGCCAAAGGCTCGTCACGTACTTCGTTTCGCGCGTCGCTTACCCGCGGCACGTTGAAGGGAGCCCATCGCTCACGGCACGCCGCAACGGCTGCTGCGGGAGAAGCGAGACTGCATGCGTCCGAAGAAGATGATTTTGTGTGTTGACGACAACGAACAGGTGCTATCGGTGAGGACATTTCTGCTGGAGACGAGGGGGTACCGGGTGGTGGCGGTGCGGTCGGCGAAGCAGGCGATCGAGACGCTGGAGGCAACGGTGCCGGGAACGATCGACCTGCTGCTGTGCGATCTGCTGCTGGCGGGTATGGATGGGAATGAGCTGGTGCGGCGGGCGAAGGGAATGCATCCGGGGTTGCCGGCGATGATTGTGTCGGGGACGGTGAACTCGTTCGACCGGGCGGGATACGCGGATGTGTTCCTGCCGAAGGGCGCGTGCTCGCCGGCGGAGATGATTGAGCGGATACGGGTGCTGGTGGCGAGGAAGCGGGGGCCGAAGAAGCAGGGGGCGTCGGTGGCGAGTGTCGGGGGGATGCAGGTAGCGGTGGCGGGATGAGTTTCTAGTTCGCGTTGTTCGTGGGAGCGACGATCGGTGGGAGCTACGATCGGTGGGTGACAGTTACAGCGATGAGGGTGTTTGTTGCCGCGGTGAAGCTGTCTGAGGCCCACGCGGAAGTGGGCATCGCACAAGCGGGCGCGGGGCTCTTAGCGTGTATGTCGAATGCGATGCTGGCGGAGATGTCGGACCGGTTTGAAGGGGAGTTGGTGGGGGAGGCGGCGACGCATCCGCCGGCGGCTGAGGCGGGGGAGCTCGTCGCGGGGAAGCTGTGGCGGCCGCGACGGGTGGTGATCACGCCGGACGCATATGCGCTACCCCATGGGCGGCGAATGCTGGAGCGGGCGGAGGCGTTTGGGGCTGCCGTGGTGCGGTTGCCGACAAATCGGTTGACCGGGGCACTGTTCGGAGCGGGGACGGAGATGCCGGGAAAGAGATACGCACTGGCGAAGTCGACGTTTGCGATTGCCGTGTCGCCGCCGGGGGCGCGGAAGCTGCAACCGATTCCGCCGTCGGCGGACTGGCAGTTTCATGTGGCGCAGGGGTGTCCGGCGCACTGCCAGTACTGCTATCTGGCCGGGTCGCTGAGTGGGCCTCCGGTGACGCGAGCCTATGCGAATCTGTCGGAGATCCTGGACGGTCTGCGGAGCTACGGAGGAGGCGGGCAGGTGACATCGAAGTCGCGGGAGAGGGCGGGGGAGGGGACCACGTTTGAGTCGTCATGCTATACGGATCCATTGGGGATCGAGCACCTGACGGGGGCGCTAGCGAAGGCGATCCGGTTCTTTGGGGAGTGGGAGGCGCCGGTGCAGCTGCGGTGGACGACGAAGTTTGACGCGGTTGGCGGGCTGGTGGGTCTGCCGCACAACGGAAGGACGCGGGTGCGATTCAGCGTGAATGCGGCGGCGGTGTCACGGGACTTTGAGGGTGGGACGGCGAGTGTGGCGCAGCGGCTGAAGGCTCTGGGGACGATGGCGCGGGCGGGGTACCCGGTGGGGCTGACGGTAGCACCGATCATGCCGGTGGAGGGATGGCAGGAGCAGTATCGGGCGCTGTTTGCCTCTGTGCGCGATGTGGTTACAGAGGTGCGGGACCTGGATCTCACGGTGGAGTTAATCACGCACCGGTTTACGCCGGGGTCGAAGGAGGTGCTGCTGGGCTGGTATCCAAAGACGACGCTGGATCTGCGGGAGGAGGCGCGGACGGAGAAGCGGACGAAGTTTGGCGGGTTCAAGTATGTGTACCCGAAGGAGTCGATGGGGGCGATGCGGGGGTGGTTTGAGCGGACGATCGCGGAGGTGCTGGCGGGGGCGAAGATTTTGTATTGGACGTAGTGGGAGAGTGGGGTTCGAGGTCTGTGGGAAGGGTGGGGTGGATGCGGGGCTAGGGAAGCAGGGTCCCTCCGCTTCGGTCGGGATGACAAGTCAGGGGCAGGTGCAGGACAGGCTCTACGCCTCGACGAGGCCGTAGCGGCGTTGCCACTGCTCACGGAGGCGAGACCAGACGGCGTCGATCTCGGAGCGAGGGGTGGCGGGGTCGGGAGCGGCGGCGAAGGCGTGAGCTTCAAGGCGGGCGAGATCGAGCAGGGCGCGGTCGCGAAGGAGGTTGGCGACGCGGAGCTCGGGGGTGCCGGCCTGGCGGGTGCCGAAGAACTCGCCGGGGCCGCGTTGCTCGAGGTCGAACTCGGCCAGGGCGAAGCCGTCGGTGGTGGAGACGAGGGCGTCGAGGCGAGCATCGGCAGCTTGGGAAACGCGGTCGCCGGTGACGAGGATGCAGAAGCTCTTGTTGGCGCCGCGACCTACGCGGCCGCGAAGTTGATGGAGTTGTGAGAGGCCGAAGCGCTCGGCGTGGTCGATGACCATGACGGTAGCGTTGGGGACGTCCACGCCGACCTCGATGACGGTGGTGGCGATGAGGACGTCGATCTCGCCGCGGGCGAACTGGCGCATGGTGGACTCTTTTTTGGCAGGCGGAAGGCGGCCGTGAAGGAGGCCGAGGCGGAGACCGGCGAGAGCGCCTGTGCGGAGCTCGTCGAACATATCTGCGGCGGCACGGAGCTTTTGTTTGGGGAAGAGGGGCGCGGGTTTAGCGGCTTTTGCTTTTGTAATCTTTTTGGGTGCGTTTCCGGAGGCCTTGGTGCCGCGACCCTTAACTTCGGCGATGAGGCGGGTGGCGATGGGGTCGGGGGCGGGGTGGGTGGCGGAGGGACCGGGGTTTGAGGCGGTCTGGCGGTGGCGGCCCTTCGACAGAAGGGATCTCTCCGCTGCGGCTTCGCTCTGCGAAGCCTTCGGTCGAGATGACGAGTTTGGGGATGGAGACGTTTGCCGTGTTGGTGAAGGAAATGACTCAAGTGCAACGGAAGTTTCTTCGTCGTGGGCGAAGTCGAGTTCGGCCTGGTCTTCGTTGGCGCCTTCAATGACGGGGTAGACGATGTAGGCCTGGCGGCCGGCAGCGACATGTTTGCGGAGGAAGGTCCAGACATCATTGGCGCGGGTGTGCGAGGTGCGGCGGGTGGTGATGGGGGTGCGGCCGGGTGGGAGCTCGTCGATGACCGAGACGTCGAGGTCGCCGTACAGGGTGAGGGCAAGGGTTCGAGGGATGGGGGTGGCGGTCATGACGAGGGTGTCGGGCTCTCCGGGCTGGCCCTTCTTTTCCGCGGTCGCGGCCCCCGAAGATTTCTTCATCAGGCTGAAGCGCTGCTGGACACCAAAGCGGTGTTGCTCATCGATGATGACGAGGCCGAGTTTCGCGAAGGTGACGGTGTCGTAGAAGAGGGCGTGGGTGCCGATGGCGAGGTCGATTTCGCCGTTTGCGATGCGGTTGCGAGCGGTGCCTTTGGCGGTTTCGTCAAGCGAGCCGGTGAGGAGGGAGATGCGGTACGGTTTGCCGGAACGCGGGCTGATGGCTTCGGCGAAGAGTTTGCGGGCGGCGAGGTAATGTTGGGTCGCGAGGATCTCGGTTGGCGCCATGAGAGCGACCTGGGAGCCGTTTTCAATGGCGATGAGGGCGGCCTGCATGGCGACGATGGTCTTTCCAGACCCGACGTCGCCTTGAAGGAGGCGCCGCATGGGTTGGGGGCGGCGCATGTCGGCGGCGATTTCGCCGAGAACGCGTTTCTGGGCGGCGGTGGGGTGGAAGGGGAGGACCTGTTTGAGGGCACGGCGAACGGCCTCATTTGTAACGAACGCGGTACCCTGTCGATCGCGAAGACGGCGGCGCTTGAGTTCGAGGCCGAGCTCGAGAAAGAAGAACTCCTCAAAGACGAGGCGGCGATGGGCGGGGGTGGAAGAGGCGATGAGGTCGAGCATGGGCGTGCCAGGTTCGGGGAAGTGAACGGCGCGGAGGGCGGCAAGGCGGAGTGGGAGGTGGAGGCGAGTGAGGAGGGTTTGCGGAAGGGTTTCGAGCATTTGGGGTGCCAGAGAAGCAGGTCCCTCCACTTCGCTTCGCTTCGGTCGAGATGACAGGTCTTGGGAAGCGTGGGGGTAAAAGCGAGAGGCGGCGGTCTCTTCACTTCGCTCCACTTCGGTCGAGATGACAGCGGTTGGGGAGGGAAAATCAGCGGGTAGATGGTTCTGTGGTGAGAAAGAAGCGGGTCTCTCCGCGTCGCTTCGCTCCCCACCCCAGCGAGCAAGTGCGCTCGCCGGGGACCCCGGTTCCGGTCGGGATGACACCGCAGGGGAGATCGAGAGGTCTTCGAAGATGTGCCAAAGGACGCGGCGGAGCCAGCGGGAGGTGAGGCGAGAGCCCCAGGCGGTGGTGCCGCCGAGGGTTTCGTAGACGGGGACGACGCGGTCGACTTCGAGCATGGCGTATTTCTCATCTGGGCTACCGGGGGCAGGGAGGAGCTCGAACTGAGGCTGGATCATTTTGAGGCGGCCGGCAGAGGAGCGGGAGGCTTCGAGCTGGCCGAAGAGGGCGACGGTGGTGCCGAGGGGGAAGCGGTCTTTGAGGTAGGCGCCGTTGAACCACATGCACTTGATGGAGGAGGTGCCCTGGCCGACGGTCATCTCGAAGAGGGGCATGCGGGAGGTGCGGAGGAGGGTGGCACCGCGAACCTCGCCGATGACCGAGGCCATGGTTCCGGCCTTGAGATCAGAGATGGGTTGGGGGTGGAGGCGGTCTTCGTAGCGGAAGGGCAGGTGATAAAGGAGGTCTTCGACGGTGTGGAGGTCGCGGCGGGCGAGCTCGGCGGCGACGCGCTCGCCGATGCGCTTGACGAAGCGGAGGGGTGTAGAGAGCTCGAGCACTGCCCTTGATGGTAGCGCGTAGAAAGTGTGGTTTGGAGGAGAGCTCGGTGCAGCGGCGCTGATTCCTGCTGTTTCCAGATACGCGGAAGGAGAAGTCGACAGAGGAATCCTCCCACGTCAATCGGAGCTGCACCGGATCTGCCTGGGACGGTGAGTGTGCAGGTCACGACGCCTCGAGCAGGAAGTTGATGCGGGTGTTTCGCAGCGCTCAGAAGGACACGGCAGAACGTGATGGAACGAATTACCGCTGGTAGACTGAGCCCTGAGAACGATGGAGTGTGTTGTGCCGATGAGTGCTGGGATGGCGCCGGTTGTTGAGATGGTGGATGTGTCGAAGAGTTACGACACCAAGAAGGCGGTGCGCGGCGTTAGCCTGCGGATTGAGCCGGGGACGATGTTTGGGCTGCTGGGGCCGAATGGATCGGGAAAGACGAGCTCAATTCGGATGATGATTGGAATCACGGTACCGGATTCGGGAACGGTGAACCTGTTTGGGCAGCCATTTACACGGGCGGCGTTGAAGCGGGTCGGGTATCTGCCGGAAGAGCGCGGGCTCTACAAGAAGATGAAGGTGTTGGACCAGCTGGTGTTTCTGGGGCAGCTGCATGGGCTCGACGCACGGACGGCGGAGACGCGGGCGCGGAGCTGGTGCGAGCGGATGGAGATTACCGAGGCGATGCCGAAGAAGACGGAGGAGCTCTCGAAGGGCATGCAGCAGAAAATCCAGTTCATTGCGTCGTTGCTGCATGAGCCGGAGCTGATCCTTATGGATGAACCGTTTTCGGGGCTGGACCCGGTAAATGCGACGCTGCTGCAGGACACGCTGGTGGATCTTCGGCGGGCGGGCAAGGCGATCCTGTTTTCGACGCACCGGATGGATCAGGTGGAGAAGCTGTGCGATTCGATCGCGCTGATCCATCACGGGGAGGTTGTGCTTTCGGGAAAGATGCGGGAGATCAAGAGCCGATATCCGCGAAACCGGGTCGAGGTGCTGTTTGAGGGCGATGACAGCTTTTTGCGGCATGCGTCGGTCGCGGAGGCGAAGAACTATGCGGGACATGCGGAGATCCGGTTGAATGCGGTGGACGGGGTGGAGCCGGATGCCCAGCCGCTGCTGGCGGAGGCGGTGCGGCGAGGGACAAGAGTTTTGCGGTTTGAGGTAAAGGAGCCGACGCTCGAAGAGATCTTTATCGAGACGATTGGGGCAAGTGGACTTGAGCGCGTGGAGGGAGGTGCGGTCCATGCATAACGTCTGGCTGATTGCGAAACGAGAATATCTGGAGCGGGTGCGGACGAAGGCGTTTGCAGTGATGACGGTGCTGATTCCGCTGTTGATGGTGGGCGGAATCGTAGGCACGGCGCTGGTGGGACGATCGCAGCAGTCGAATTCGCATATTGCCGTGGTATCGCCGGACCTGGACCTGGCGACGGACCTGCAGAAGGAGCTGGAGCACGGAAAGAACAGCAAGATGCTGGTGGATGTAATTTCGCCGGCGGGAGCGGATACGCGGAGTGTGCTGGATAGCGAGCTAAGCAACAAGCAACTGGACGGTTATCTGTGGGTGACGGCGCCGACGGTGGCTGGGGCGCGGCCGACGTTTACGTATACACCGCGATCGCGGGCGGATATTGTGACGCGCGGCACTATTACTGGTGCGTTGACAACGGTGCTGACGCGGGAAGGGCTGGCGCATCGAGGAATGGGTGCGGCGGATGTGGCGGCACTGATGGCTCCGGTAGCGATGGACAGCTCGCAGGCGGGCAAGAATGACAGCTCGGAAGGGGCGTTCTTTTCGGCCTATGTGCTGTTCTTTCTGATGTACTTCGTGATTATGCTGTACGGCATGAACGTGGCGCGGTCGATTATTGAAGAGAAGACGTCGCGGGTGTTTGAGGTACTGCTGGCGACGATTCGGCCGGAAGAGATGATGGCTGGCAAGGTGATTGGCGTGGGATCGGTGGGCCTGACGCAGGTCGGGATATGGCTGGTGACGGCGGTTCTGTTGACGAGCACGCCACTGATCGCGCACTTTACCGGGGTGGATGTGCATGTGTCGCTGGCGGCGACACAGATTGTGTTCTTTCTGGTTTATTTCCTGCTGGGATATCTGTTGTATTCGTCGATTGCGGCGGCGCTGGGGGCGATGACGAACTCCGAGCAGGAGCTGCAGCAGCTGAATATGTTTCTGGTGCTGCCGCTGGCGATGTGCATGTTTGGGCTGGGATTTGTGATCCCGAACCCGGACGGGATGGTGGCGCGGCTGATGTCGATGACGCCCTTCTTTGCGCCGCTGATCATGTATATGCGGATCTCGATCAAGATGCCGCCGGCGTGGGAGATTGCGGTCTCGATCACGCTGACCGCGGCGACGATCTGGGCGATTCTTTGGGTAGCGAGCCGGATCTATCGAGTGGGAATTCTGATGTATGGCAAAAAACCGAATATGGCGGAGGTTTTGCGATGGCTGAGGTATAGCTGAAGGCAAGGCGGGAGATGTGCGGGTGGGGGATTTTTCGGCGAAACAGCGGGTGCTCTTGGCGGTGCTGCCGGGGTTGGTGAGCGGCGTGATCCGGGTGCTGGGGGCTACGCTGCGGTTTGACGAGGTGTGTGCGCCCGGGGTGGTGGTGGGCGATACAATTCCAGGGCCGACGGTGTTCGCGTTTTGGCATCGGAGTCTGCTGCTGGCGGCGTACCGATTTCGGGGGCGGGGAATTGCAATCCTGATCAGTCGGAGCTTTGATGGGGAGCTAATTGCGCGGACGGTGGAGCGGCTGGGGTTTCGGGCGGTCCGGGGGTCGAGTTCGAGGGGCGGGAGTGTGGGTCTGCGGGGGATGGAGCGGGCGTTCTGCGAAGGGCGGATCTGCGCGTTTACGGCGGATGGACCGAAGGGACCGGCGCTGGTGGCGAAGCCGGGAGCGGTGCATTTGGCGGAGTTGGCGGGAGCGGCATGGGTGGGGGCGTTTGAACTCGCGGCGGCGGCGTGCTGGCGGTTGGGCAGCTGGGACGGGTTCGTCGTTCCGAAGCCGTTTTCGCGGGTGCGCGTGACGTGGCCGACGCATGCGCGGGTAGAGCAGGGGGCGGTGCAGGCGGCGCTCGATGAGGCGGTTCGGATGACTGAAGGCGGGCACACGGAAGAGCGTGCGGGCGCTTAAACTGGAATGGTGCTAGTTTCCGAATTTGCGTATGAGTTGCCGGAGGAGTTGATCGCGCAAACGCCGCCGGCGGTGCGGGGGACGAGCCGGATGTTGGTGGTGGATCGGGCAACGGGTAAATTTGAGGACGATGTCTTCGCGAGCCTGCCGGGGCAGTTGCGGGCGGGCGATGTGCTGGTGCTGAACGACTCGCGGGTGTTGCCGGGGCGGTTGATGGCGCGGCGGGCGGGGCTGCGAACCATGCGTAAGCCACAGACGCTGCAAAAGTCTCAGACGATGGCAGGGTCTCCGGAGCCGACGGGGGTGGTGGAGGTGCTGCTGACGGCGTCCGTCGCAGAGGTCGGATCAGGAGAGACCGTGTGGGAGGCGCTGGTGCGGCCGGCAAAGAAGGTGGCGGTTGGGGAACGGCTGCTGTTCCCGGATGCAGCGGGGTCGATTGTGCTCGAAGCTGAGGTGCTGGAAGCGAGGGAGTTTGGTGAGCGGCGATTGCGGTTTTGCGCAGTGGATGACTTTTTCGGGATCCTGGAGCGGATCGGGTCGCTGCCGTTGCCACCGTATATCCGGAGGTCTCGTGATCCGTTGCAAACGGCGGTGGATCGGGAGCGATACCAGACGGTGTTTGCGCAGGTAGAGGGTGGGGAGGGGCATCGGTCGGCGGCGGCACCGACGGCGGGGCTGCACTTTACGGCGGAGGTTCTGGATCGGTTGCGGGAGCGGGGCGTCGAGATTGTGTCTGTAACGCTGCATGTGGGGCTGGGGACGTTTCAGCCGGTACGAGTTGCGCGACTGGAGGAGATTCGGCTGCATGCCGAACGATATACGCTGCCGGAGGCGACGGCGGCGGCGGTGAACCGGGCGCTTGCGGAGGACCGGCGGGTGATGGCGGTGGGGACAACGGTGACGCGAACGCTTGAGCACTGCGCGATGGAGGCGGAGCGGGAAGGGGAGGCGGAGATGCGCGGGCACACGGGGGAGACGTCGGTGTTTCTGTCGCCGGGGTACCGGTTTCGGGTGGTGAGTGGGTTGCTGACGAACTTCCATCTGCCGGAGTCGACGCTGCTGATGCTGGTGAGTGGGTTCGCGGGGAAGGACCAGGTGATGGCGGCTTACCGGCATGCGGTGGCGGAGCGCTACCGGTTCTTCAGTTATGGGGATTGCATGCTGCTGGTGTGAGGTTCCGGACCACCGCCGTGGTGGGCGGGTAGCTCCCCGGGGGTACTTCTGGTTCAAAGTCTTTCCAAAAAAGAGGTTAGGTCCGGACCGCGTGATGGGGGAGCGCTCGATCCTCTGACTTCCCTGGCCGGTCTTTCCAGTGTACCGAGAGGGAGCGGCGAGATGCGCCACGCGATCCGGGAAACACACCGGGAGCGCCGCCGGACTTTAGGGGATTCGGCGTCTCGGGAGGGCGTTGGGTACCGATGGGATAGAGCCTACAACTCTCCTATGTTCATTCGGGCGGAGCTCTGGTGCGGTTCGCTGACGGGGTACCTGCCCTGGTCTAAAAAGGACACACGCCTGTCATGAAACTCTGCCGTATTGTTCTGCCATTGCTTTCTGCCGTGTTGGTTTTCAGGTCTCTGCCGGTCTTTTCCCAAGCGCCTGAGGCTCGTCTTCGAGGAGGGGTTCGCGAGGGGGCACGCGCGGTGTTGCCGGGCTCGATGTCGCCACGCATCTTGTGTGCGAATGACCTTGGGCCCGTTCGGGCGGAACAAGTGATGCATGGGGTCACCCTGGTGTTTCGGCGCTCCGCCGCGCAGGAGGCAGAGCTTCAGGATCTGCTCGCCGCACAGCAGGATCCAGCCTCACCCGGATTTCACCGATGGATCACGCCGGAGATCTTGGCCAGCGGTTTGGCATGGCGGATGAGGACCTGGATGCCACAAAGCGATGGTTGAGCGCGCAAGGCTTTACTATCTCCGGTGTTTCCCGGGCGCGGGATCGTATTACGTTTTCCGGAACCGCCCATCAGGTGGCGACGGCGTTCTCTACCAGCCTGCACACCTACCGGGTGGATGGCGAGGCACATGTCGCCCAGCACGGAGCTCTCCATGCCGGCGGATCTGACTGCGGTCACGGCGGCGGTGCTGCATCTCTCGGACTTTCGTCCGGGAGCGATGAGCCGGATCTCACCGCTTCCGGCGTACAGCACAGCGAACACCCAGACGCACTACCCGACGCCTCAAGATCTTGCCGTGATGTACGATCTGCCGGTTGGAAGCAACTCGATCTACCCTGGACAAGGACAGTCGATTGCGATCGTCGGACAATCCTATGTGGATCTTTCGCTCAATTCCATTGAGCGTGCGTTCGTTAGGACCGCAACGCCGAGTTTACAAACAGTGCTGCTTCCAGGCACGGGAGTGGAGGCTATCTCTCCCGACGACGCGCTCGAATCTGAGATCGACCTGGAGTACGCCTCCGGTCTGCTGAATCAAGCACAGATCTTTCTGGTTCACGTAGGCAGCGACCCCAATTTCAATGTGTTTGACGCGCTTGCGTTCGCGATCGACCAGGACATCGCGCCGGTGGTGAGCATCAGCTATGGGCAGTGCGAGCTGCTGCTGAGCCAAGCCGACCTTGCGCAGGGCAATGCCATCTTCGAGCAGGCCGCCAGCCAAGGGCCAGACGCTGATTGCGGCGTCCGGGGATTCAGGTTCGACAGCGTGCGTTGCAGAGGCCACCTCCGGCACGTTCACCGCGGCTGAGCAGCAGGGCCCGGCTGTGATCTTTCCGGCGGACAGCCCGCTGGTGACTGCCGTGGGCGGCACCGAGATGACCGCGGGAACGTTCAGCGCGGGCAGTTCCGATTTCTGGCGGCCGGCAGAGCCGCCGATCGACACGTCCCTGAGCCTGCTTTCGTCCGTTCCGGAGGTCGCGTGGAACGAGGGTTCAGCGACGAGGGGCATTCTTGCGGGCGGCGGGGGTGCGAGTCTGTTGATGCCGCGCCCGGCGTGGCAGAGCGGATTTTCGGGTATTCCGGCCGGGAGCACACGCCTGCTCCCGGACATTGCGCTCGAGGCCTCCGGAGACAGCCCTGGTTTTCTGTTCTGCACGGATGCTCCAGGATTTCCGGTCGATCCCGTGAACACGCCGGCACGGAAGAGCTTCGTAGCCAACTTGTAAATCTGTCCAGCGCTTCTGGACCTTCGTGGTATTCATGTCGCATATCTAACGACCCCTAGCAATAGGTAGAGTGCAATTTGGCCGATGGTGAACAGAGTAATGATAGCCGTCCCTTCCACCTTGAAAGTGGCACGTTCGCCTTTGATAATCCGAAAACTCAAGAGGAGATCGCCCACGAGACATACGATAAAAGGAAGACGAGTATAAGCGCGACCAAGTACGAACCAACAGACGGTTGACGCTGCTGAACTTCTTTCTTGTACTCGGAACCTTCGCCAGCTCGGGCATTGGCATTTGGCAAGCTGTCAGTTCTCAGAAATCTGCTCAGGACGCTAAAACCGCCGCCGATACCGCCGCGTCGGTCTTAGATGAGATGCAGCACGGGAGCGGGGCACAAGATACCCACACTCTCGCCGCGCAAGCAGTCACTCAGGCCACACAAACGACAAATCTTGCCAAGGGTTCGCTTCAAGCCTTCCTTCGTCCAATGGGGCGATCAACGGTTTAAGGAGCCGCCTAGGCGCCAGAAAGAACTGTGTGACAAACCGCTTACTTTTACAGATGTAATGGGTCCGCTTTACCAAAACACCATCACGGCCGGGAATTTTGAAGCTAGGCAAATTACTACAGTGTTGGAATAGCCGCCGCTGACATCATCAACTGGCTCCCGAACGTTTCACATAGAGGCGATGTGGTCTACCCGATAGTGGTCGGTTGCGTAGACTACCAGTCCGGCGCTATGCCGAATAGACATCCAAACTGGATTTATCTTTGAACTTCAGGAGTCCAGCAGATTCGCTGATGCAAATTCCTGGCTTGATCGGATACTGAGTTGACGTACCCAGAGAGCGAGTACTGGTCACGAAGTACGCATTTGATCAAGGCAAAAGTTACTAGTGCCGCAACCAGGACTGAACATGTGCGCCAGGTATGTTGTTGCCCTAATCAGAGCGCCTCAGGGCTGGGCGCGAATTCAGCTCGCAGCCGGGTGTGAAGCGGCCGCGGAGGAGTGCCTGGCTAGGGAATGGAAGGAGTGTGTTTGGGGAACGGCGCGGGCTGCGAACGGCCAGCGCCGCGGTGGAGGCTTGGAGAAGCTTCTGCGAGGGCTGCCGCTACTGGCAGGGGTGTCATCCTAGTGGATATGGCTACGAAGAGAGCGGCGGTGAGGCGGGATCGGGTGGATTCGGGGATGACGTCGGTGGCGGAAGCGGCGAAGGTGGCTGCGGAGACTCGGGCGACGGCGATGAGTGCGGCGGCGGGGACCAGCGCGGATGGCGGGAAGCCGCCGATTTATCTGTTGGACTCGATGGCGTTTATCTTTCGGGCGTACCACGCGATGCAGCGGCAGCGGCCGATGTCGACGCGGACGGGGATACCGACGGCGGCGACGTACGTGTTCGTGAATATGATCAACAAGCTGCGGAAGGACTTTGCGCCGGAGTACATGGCGGCGGTGTATGACGTGGGGGCGCCGGTGCACCGGAACGAGATGGCGGCGCAGATGAAGGACGTGAAGAAGTTCAACATCAAGACGCAGCAGTTTGAGACGACGGAGTATGGCGGGTACAAGGCGAACCGGACGGAGACGCCACCGGACCTGATCCAGCAGCAGCCGTATATCCGGCGGGCGCTCGATGCGTTTCGGATCCCGATCCTGAGCTTCGCGGGGTTTGAGGCGGATGACGTGATCGGGACCCTGAGCTGCAAGTTGGCGGAGCTGGGGCATAAAGTTTTCGTGGTCTCGTCCGATAAGGACATGATGCAGCTGGTGAACAAGGATGTAAGCATTCTGAACCCGACGAAGGACAACCTGATCCTGGATGCGGCGGGGGTGGAGGCAGCGCTGGGGGTACCGCCGGAGCGGGTGATCGACGTGATGGCGCTGCGGGGGGATGCGATCGACAACATTCCGGGGGCGCCGGGAATTGGGGATAAAGGGTCTATTGAATTGATCCAGCAGTTCGGGAGTGTCGAGGCGGCGCTTGACCGGGCGGAGGAGGTGAAGAAGAAAACGTATCGGGAATCGTTACAGAACAACCGCGAGAATATTCTGCTCTCGAAAGAGCTGGTGACGATTCATAACAGCGTGCCGATCGAGTACTCGATCGAGGAGATGCGGACGCAGCCGATCGACGCGGCGGCGTGTCGGGTGCTGTTTGCGGAACTGGAGTTTACGACGTTGCTGAAGGAGTTGGCGCCGGACGTGGACACGACGCCGGTGACGTTCAACACGCGGCCGACCGATGCGGAGATAGCGGCGGTGCTGGCGGAGGCGCGGTCCAGTGGAGGGTTGGCGATCGCGGTGATGGAAGATGCGCGGGCGCTAGCGGAGGAGGTTGCCGCGGAGCCGATTGAAGGGGAGGAGGCGGAACCGGAGCCGGTAGAGCCGGAGACGATGTCGTTGTTTGGTGCGGGGCCGACGGAGCCGATCGCGGAGGTGAAGACAGCGTCGCGTGGGTGTCGGGTGGGGCTGGCGGCAAAGGCGGAGATGGCGATTGAGGTCGGGATTAATGCGGCGGGCGTGCGGGAGGCGCTCGAGGATGCGGCGTTGCCGAAGCATGTGCATGATCTGAAGGCGGTGACGCGGGCAATGGCGGCGCAAGGGGTGGTGCTGGCTGGCGAGGTTGCGGACGTGATGCTGTGGAGCTATCTGGTAAACCCGACGCATGGCTCGCACACGCTGGCGGATGTGGCAGCGCGATCGTCAAACCGAGCGCTGACCCATGCGCCGGAGACGCTGCTCGCGGAGTCGGCAAGTGCGGTCGAGCGGCTGATGGGGACGTTGGGCACGCAGATGGTGGATGCGACGGAGTCGGCTTCGGGCCGTGGAAGCGAGGGCAATGCGGAGCGCGCGCGGCTGGAGGATGTGTACAAGGCGATTGACCTGCCGTTGGTGCCGGTGCTGCTGCGGATGGAGGAGACGGGGGTCCGGGTGAACCCGGAGTTTCTGCGGGAGATGAGTTCGCGACTGGCGGTGGATATGGACACGCTGGCAGAGACGATCTACGAGGGGTCGGGGCACCGGTTCAACATCAACTCGCCGAAGCAGCTGGGGGATGTGTTATTCAACAAGATGAACCTGGCGAAGCCGATGAAATACGGCAAGGGAAAGGTGATTTCGACGGCGCAGGATGTGCTGGAAGAGCTGGCGGAGAAGCATCCGGTACCGATGCAGGTCCTGGAGTATCGACAACTGGCGAAGTTGAAGAGCAATTATCTGGACCAGTTGCCGCAGCTGACAGACCGCGATGGGCGGGTGCATACGACGTTCAACCAGGTGGGGACGTCGACGGGGCGGCTGTCGAGTACAAACCCGAATTTACAGAACATTCCGACACGGACGGCTCTGGGCCGGGAGATCCGGGCGGCGTTTATCGCGGCTCCGGGGAACCTGTTGATGAGTGCGGATTACTCGCAGATTGAGCTGCGGTTGATGGCGCATTTTTCGCAGGATCCTCTGCTGCTGGACGCGTACCGGACGGGCAAGGACATTCATACGTTGACGGCGGCAGAGGTGTTTGAGGTCGATGCGGAGACGATGGACAAGGAGACGCGGGCACGGGCGAAAGCGGTGAACTTCGGGATTGTGTATGGGATTTCGCCGTTTGGGTTGTCGGTGCAGCTGGGGATCGATCAGAAGGTGGCGCGGGAGTATATCGAGCGATACTTCGACCGGTACAAGGGCGTGCGCGGATTTATCGATGAGACGCTCGAGACGGTGCGGCGGGAGGGGGCGGTGCGAACGTTTTTTGGGCGGGTGCGGCCGATTCCAGATATTCAATCGAGGAACCCGAATATGCGCGGGTTTGCGGAGCGGACGGCGGTGAACACGCCGCTGCAAGGGACGGCGGCGGACCTGATCAAGCTGGCCATGGTTCGGCTGGATGAGGAGATTCGGACGCGCGGGTTGAAGAGTCGCATGACGCTGCAGGTGCATGACGAACTGCTGTTCGACGTGGTGCCGGAGGAGGCGGATACGATGCAGACGCTAGTGAAGCAGGAGATGGAGCATGTGGCGGAGTTTTCCGTGCCGATTGTGGCGGATGTGGGGTTGGGGGAGAACTGGCGGGATATCAAGTAAAGGGGAGTTGTCGCGGGGCTTTGTGCCGTGGCTTTGCGATGGAAGGAAACTCTCCGCGGCGGTGTGCTTGGGTCGAGATGACGGCTGTGGTGTGAGGGAGCGCTTCGGCGGAGAGGATGGCGGGTATGGGATCGCTCCTCTTGGCGAGCCGCTGGTAGACTGAATGTTCGAGCCGGGGATCTGGCGAGCCAGTGTGCGATGAGGATTCGGAGATTACGTGGATCAGCAGACGAAAGCGATGTTGAAGCAGGACGAGTTTCTGACGGTGGGTAGCCACGGGTTGGAGTGGGCGGGGCAGAACCGGCGATCGGTGATTGTGTCGGCGGGCATTTTGCTGGCGGTGATTGTTGCGGCGGTTCTGGCGATCGTGATTTATCAACATCGGTCGGAGAAGGCATCCGAGGCGTTTGGCGGGGCGATGCAGACGTATCAGACGCCGCTGGCGGCTCCGGGACAAGCCGTGCCGCCGGGAGTGAAGACGTTTGCGTCGGTGACGGATCGGGCGAAGGCGGCGAGCGCGCAGTTCATGGCGGTTGCAACTCAGTATGGCAGCACGCCGGATGGCAAGAACGCGCGGTACTTTGCCGGGCTGACGTATGTTGAGGCGGGGCAGACTGCAATCGCGGAAGAGACGCTGAAGAAGGTTGCAGGCGGATGGAACCACGATCTGGCGGATCTTTCGCGGCTGGCGTTGGCGCAGCTGTATCGGCAGACGGCGCGGAACCCGCAGGCGATTGAGATGTATAAGCAGATTGCGGCGAAGCCCTCGACGGCGGTGCCGGCGGGTGTGGCAAAGCTGCAGCTGGCCGATCTGTACATGGGCGAGAACAAGCCCGAAGAGGCACGGAAGATCTATGCCGAGCTGAAGGACAAGGACGGCAAGAGTGCGGCGGGAGTCATTGCGGCGCAGAAGCTGAATCCAGGGGCAGCGCAGGCTCCGCAGATGTAGCTTGAGCGAAGTCTTAAGAAAGGCCGCAGCCTCGATGGCGTGGCCCTTCTGTTCGTTCCAGCTTCGGTGCTGTGCCGGATGGACAGAGTGGACCCCATTTCCATGGGCGTGACTCCTTTATGCGAGGGCCAGTGCTGGTGTGGGACTAGAGGCTGTGGGTCTCCGTGTCGTGGAGGTTCATGGCGGTGGATTCGCTGCTGATGTGCTCGATGTTGACCGAGACTTTGTCGCCGAGGGCACCGAAACGGAGACTGGAGACCTTGCGCCATTGATCGCTGGCGCGAGGATCGGAGATCCAGTGGGGGAGGGGCATGCAGAGGTAGTCGGCAAGGGCCTGGGCGCGGGGTTCGTAGAGCTGGCGGATGGCGAGCAGGCGATGGGCGGAGTTGCTGTCGGTGCAAAGGCCGATATCGACCGCGGCGAGGGTGTTGCAGAGGCGCGCGAAGGTGGTGTCGGTGAGGCGATTTGTGCCGGTGACGTTGAAAAGGGTGAGTTCCTCGCTCTCGATGTGGAAGACGTGGCCGAGATCGACAACGGCGTGCCGGGCGATGGCGAAGGTGAGCTGGGCCTGGCGGGAGGCTGGACCTTCGATGGTGGTGATGAGCAGAGCGCAGACGTCGAGGATGGTGGTGAGGGCGGAGAGCCAGCTTTGGTTGTCGTGCTGGGAACGGTAGTAGCAAAGGACGGGGTAGCTAATGTGGGACTCGAGGATGTCGGCGGCCCAGCGTTCCCACTCAGCGAGCAGTGTAATGAGGGCGACCTGGCCGCCTTCGAAGCCGTGGCGGGTAAGCAGTTCGGCGGCGGTGGGAGGGGAGCCGGCGCGGGCGTCGAGGAGGGCGACCGAGACCTCCCGGCGGCTGAAGGCGGCGTAGAGGACGGGAACGTAGCTGATGACGAGGGCGACGAGGCCTAAGCCGGTGGCGCTTTCGAGGATCATCAGAAGGCGGGCGCTCTGACGGCGGGGGACGACGTCTCCCGGGCCAAGGGTGGTAAGGGAGGTACCGCTGACGTAGATGTCCGTGAGGAAGCGGAGGAGAGGGTGATGACCTGGAGGAAGGGTGGCGTCCTGAAAGGGAGATCCGAGGCCAAAAAGGATGAGGGCGAAGCCGAAGATAAGGAGACTGGCCCAGAAGAGCAGAAGGAAGATGAGTGAGATAGGGCCGTAGACGCCGTAAAACTGCTCGCGGAGCTTGTGGCTGCGGAGGCGCTCTCCGAGAAAGACCCAGGGTTTCCAAGTGAAGACGAAGAAGAAGCGCGTGATGCGGAAGCGGCCTGTGGCCCGGCGGGGGATGACGACGGTCTGCACGGCGTCGAGTGCGACCAGACCGCAGCAGAGCAGACCAAGGAAGATCGCGAGCCAATTCATTGAAGGATGTGTCTCCCGGGGCAACAACGAGTGAAGGATGCGTTCCGTTTGCGATGGTATGGCTAGAAGGACAGACGCGCAGGCACCCTATGAAGGCTCAGAGAGATTTTCTTCGATATTGTCTGAAACGCCGTAGACATACCGCCGTGGTGAGGGTAGATGTTGAGTACAAGAACCTCGGGCCCACTGCTGAGACGCCCTGATGGCGTCAGGATTGGTAGGAATACTATGCGTCGAGTCCTGATTGTGGACGATGAACCTGTTGTGGCCGACACGCTTCGGCTGATCTTTGAAAAGAATGGATTTGAGGCACAGAGCGTCTACTCGGCAGATGAAGCGATGCTGTGCGCTGAATCGTTTGCTCCGGAGCTGATGCTGTGCGACATCAACATGCCGGAGAAGGATGGGGTCGAGCTGATTGCCGCGATGAACCAAGGGTACCCGTCATGCCGGATCCTGGTACTGACGGGAGCATACGGGAGCATAGCGCGGGTACGGGAGTTTGCCGCGAAGCTCAAGCGACAGCTGCCGATCCTGGCCAAGCCATGTGCTCCTTCAGACCTGCTGCGCGAGGCGGGAAACCTGCTGCTAACGGCGTAGTGGCCGGGTGTAGACTGAGGCTGATATGCCGGAGAATGACGAGCGTCCGGTGACCTTGGCGAGCCTGCGGGGCAAGCCCGTGCGCCTGAGGCCCCGACCGAGCGGGAGTTCATCGGCCAGACCTGAACCTCGTGACCAAGACGAATCAGGGACTGCCGCCCCGCAGATGGGACTGCTTTTCTCAGAAGGAGCGGACGAGACCACCACCTCCTTGGTGGCGGCGCCGCTTCCAATTCCAGTACAGCCACTGCCGCGCGTTCCGGACAGGCGTGTGCCCCGGCACTTACAGAAAGATGAGCCGGCGACCGCGATGGAGGCTCCGTGGGGGCGACCCGCGACCAGAGATCTCGATGCGGGGGCGGTGCAGGAGAAGCGTGTCTGGACGGTGCGGGGGATTGTGGCGGATGTGCGGGGGCGCCTTGAGGGTGGATATGGCGAGGTGTGGGTCGAGGGGGAGATCTCGAACTGCCGGCCAGCGGCTTCGGGACATCTGTATCTAACGTTGAAGGATGGCGAGGCACAGCTGCCGGTGGTGCTGTTTCGGCGGCAGGCGCAGCTGCTGCGGTTTCGACCAAGCACGGGAATGGCGGTGCTGGTGCGAGGGCGGCTCTCGGTCTATGAGGGCCGGGGTGAGTTGCAGCTGATTGGCGAGGTCCTGGAGCCGCGTGGGACTGGCGCGCTGCTGGTGGCCTTTGAGCAACTCAAGGCGCGGCTGGCGGAGGAGGGGCTGTTTGAAACTTCGCGGAAGCGGGCGTTGCCATCCTTTCCGAAGTGCGTTGGCGTGATCACGTCCACCTCGGGCGCGGTGCTGCACGACATCGTGACGGTAGTGCGGCGGCGGCATGCACGGTTGAACCTTCTGGTGTATCCGGCGCTGGTGCAGGGACCAGGGTGTGCGGCGTCAGTGGCGGCGGGGGTGCGGTGGTTCAATCGCAATCCGGAGCATGTCGAGATGATCGTGGTGGCGCGCGGGGGCGGGGCGCCGGAGGACCTGGCGGGTTTCAATAACGAGGCGTTGGCACGGGCCATCGCGGAGTCGGTGTTGCCGGTGATCTCGGCGGTGGGGCACGAGACGGACTTCACGATTGCGGATTTTGTGGCGGATCTGCGGGCACCCACACCGTCCGCGGCGGCGGAGATCATGACGCAGTCGCAACACAAGATTGAAGAGCGGCTGGAGGCGCTTGAGCGGCGGTTGAAGCGAGCGAGCCGATACCGCCTGCTCGAGGCGCGACAGCGATTTGCGCGGATGTCGGCCGATCATGTGCTGCGGCAGGTTCGGGGCGGTCTAGATCGACGGCAGCAACGGGTGGATGCGCTGGAAGGGCGAATGCTGCGGGCGACGGAACGAGCCGCTGCAGGGCGGCTCCGGCAGATGGAGCTGCTGCAAGGGCGGTTGGAGCGGCAGAACGTGGTGACGCACCTGCTATGGGGGGTGGACCGGTTAGCCCGGCTTGAGGATCGGCTCAGGCAGGCGGCACCGCGCGTGGTGGCGAACCGGGCGGGCAGGCTGGACCGGGTGACCGGAAGGCTGCAGGCGCTGTCGCCGCTCGCGGTGCTGTCGCGGGGGTATGCGCTGCTGTATACGGTTGACGGCGGGAACGTCGGGGGGACGAGTGGTGCGGTGGGGTTCCTGATAACCTCATCGACGGACACCATGCCGGGCCAGCGGGTACATGCGCGGTTGGCGAAAGGTTCAGTGACAGCCCAGGTAACGGAGACGGACCCGACATGAAGAAGCTTTTTGGCACCGACGGCATTCGCGGGATTGCGGGGGAGTCGCCCCTTGATCCAAAGACGATCCAGGCAATCGGGGTTGCGCTGGCGCGCTCACTTGGTGGTGCGGACGGGAGAGCGCGGGTGCTGCTGGGGATGGACACGCGGGAGTCAAGCGAGTGGATCGCAGGAGCGCTGACGGCGGGTCTGCAGACGGGTGGGGCGATGGTTGAGAGCGCCGGGGTGATCACGACGCCCGCGATTGCATTTCTGGCGCGGGCGCACAGGTTTTCTGCGGGCGTGGTGATTTCGGCTTCGCATAATCCGTGGGAGGATAACGGCATCAAGCTGTTTGGGCCGGATGGCTACAAGTTACCGGACGCGACGGAGATGCGGATCGAGGAAGAGATCTTTCGAGCGCTAGAGCGGGCGAGCGATGGAGCGGTCATCGAAGCACGCGCGCCCGTGGTGAATGAGGCGGACCGGGCGGAGTATGTGCGGTTTCTGCTGGCGGCGGTGCCTGGGTTGTCGCTCGAGAACCGGAAGGTTGTGATCGATTGCGCGAACGGTGCGGCGAGTTCGGTAGCGCCGCAGCTGTTCCGTGATCTGAATGGCGAGGTGGTCATCACGCACGCCTCGCCGACAGGACGGAATATCAACGAGTACTGCGGGGCGTTGCACCCGGATGTGGTGGCGGCCGAAGTAGTGCAGCAGAGGGCCGCACTGGGTGTGACGTTTGATGGCGATGCGGACCGGTGCTTGTTTGCCGATGAGCATGGGCGCGTGGTGAATGGGGATGCGGTGCTGCTGCTGGCGGCACGGGATCTGCAGGCGCGTGGGCTGCTGGCGGGGGACACCGTGGTCGCGACGACGATGTCGAACATGGGGCTTGAGGCGGCGTTGAAGCGGTCGGGCATCGTGATGCTGCGGGCGGCGGTGGGGGACAAGTATGTGCTTGAGAAGATGACGGAAACGGGCGCGGCGCTGGGTGGGGAACAGAGCGGGCACATCATCTTCAGCGGACGGTCCACAACGGGGGACGGGCTGCTGACGGCGCTGCTGGTGCTGGACATCATGCATCGCGCAGGGAAGAGTCTGGCGGAGTTGATCGAGGATCTGAAGGTGTTCCCGCAGGTGATTGTGAATGTGAAAGTGCGCGAGCGGAAGCCGCTTGACACGATGCCGGCGGTGGTGACGGCGATCCGGACGGCCGAGGAGGAACTGGCGGAGAGTGGGCGGGTGGTGATCCGCTACTCCGGCACGGAGGCGCTGGCGCGAGTGATGATCGAGGCGGAGAGTGAACTGGCGATGCGGTCGCATGCAGACGCGATTGCGAGGGCGATCCGGGCGGAGATCGGGGTGTAGCTGGGCGATCTTGCCGGGGTTGAGGCGGTCGGCTAAGATCGCGGTATGTATGAAGACTTTACGGTAGTCGACCGATGGACGGGCGAAAGCCTCCACTGCACGTGGAAGGGCACGATTGTGGCGATTGCGACCCGGCACGCGGACGCGACGGACGTACGGTTTGCGGTGAACGGCCGATCACTGTATATCGCGATGCCGAACACCGCCTGGATCGAGCAGAAGCGGCGTAATGGGAAGGTTATTACCGACTATCTGGCGGCGCAGACGGCGGGACGGTATCTGAAGCAGGCGATCGAGACCGGGTATGACAATGGCCGCGACCTGTACACGATGACGGTTGAAGAAGTTCTGGAGCACGCCGAGGCGATCGTGCATGAGGCAGGGCGGACGACCAATCTGCCCTCGCTACCGGTGATCAATGACGACATCAAGCCGGAGACATTTCTGGGCGCCTTGCCGGGTGACCCTCCGACGCGCACGTACGAGGGAGCTCCGATGCCGAATGAGAACGACAAGGTGAAGCTTTAGGTGCGGACGCGGCGCGAGTTTCTGCTGTCGCTGGGCGCGGTTGCTGCGGCAAGTCGGCGGGCGATCGCGCTTCCGTTCCGGCGGGCGAAAAGTACGCCGTCGCCGATGTACCGGGTGTACTTTGGGACGGACACGTCGAAGGGCGAGGCGAGAGGTATCTACCGGGCCACATTTGATACGAGGACCGGACAGCTGACGCAGATGGTGGTAGCGGCGGCGACCGAGCAGCCGTCATTTCTCGCGCTTGGGCCGGCGGTGGGGACGCGACGAATGCTGTATGCAGTTGGCGAGGCGGGCGATGGCTCGGTGAGCAGCTTTGTGGTCGATCCGCGAACGGGCGATCTGCAGCGCGTTGGGCAGGTGAGTTCAGGCACAGCGGGGCCGTGCTACGTTTCGGTGGATGCGACCGGGCACGCGGCATTCACTGCCAACTACGCCGGTGGCGGGGTAAGTAGCTATCGTGTGCAGGCCGATGGCACGCTGAGTGCGCCGGTGGATCAGGTGAAGTACAAGGAGGAGGGCGCGCGGTTTGGCGAGAATGGACCGATGGCGGCGCGGCAGAACGGGCCGCATCCCCACTCGGCAACGATCTCTCCGGATAACCGGTTTCTGGTGGTGTGCGATCTGGGGCATGATCGGATCTCCATCTTTGCGATCGATCCGGCGACGGCGACGATGACGACGAGTGAACCGCATCTGTTCTCGAATAATCGGCCAGGGTCCGGGCCGCGGCATGTGGTCTTTCATCCGAACCAGCGCTGGGTTTACGGCATTAACGAGCTTGACGACAGCGTAGACCATTACCTGTGGACGGCGACGCACGGGGAGCACGGGCAAGGGCTTCTGACGCTGGCCGGGCCGCCCGTGAAGACGATTGCAATAGACTACCCCGGCAACAAGAACACAGCGGCCGAGGTAGCGATAGCGCCGAACGGGTACTTTCTGTATGCGAGTAATCGCGGCGAGAACTCGCTGGTGGTGTTCACGATCAACCAGGACACGGGGGCTCTTACAGAGCTGCAGCGGATCAGCTGCGGGGGCAAGATGCCGCGGCACTTTGCCATTGATCCGACGGGAAACTGGCTGCTGTGCGGGAACCAGGAGGCAGGTGGGGTGACGGTCTTCCGGCGGGATGGTGGATCGGGCCAGTTGAGTGGGCCTGTGGCATCGTTGCCGGTGCCTGGACCGATGTTTACGCTGTTTGTGTGAGGAAGTTAGAGACCGCGAACAAGGCCAGCCGTGATGGCTGGCCTTGTTTTGTGAAGGAAAACGCTTACGCGTCCAGCGACTTCATGTCAATCACGAAGCGGTACTTGACGTCGGACTTGAGCACTCGCTCATAGGCTTGCTCAAGTTGGTGGACGCCAATGAGTTCGATGTCCGAGACGATGTTGTGCTCGGCGCAGTAGTCAAGCATCTCCTGGGTCTCCTGCATGCCGCCGATCATGGAGCCGGAGAGCGAACGGCGGTTGGCGACGACGCTGAAGGCGGAGACTTCGATCGGAACCTCTGGCAGGCCGACGAGACAAAGAGTCCCGTCCAGACGGAGCAGCTTGAGATAGCTGTTGATGTCGTGATCGGCGGAGACGCAATCGAGGATGAAGTCGAAGGTGCCGGCCTGCTTATCCATGGCGAAAGAGTCCTTAGAGATGATGACGTCGTCTGCGCCGAGCTTTTTGGCGTCTGCGATTTTGTTCTCGGAGGTGGTGAACTGGACGACGTGAGCACCGAGCGAGTGGGCGAACTTGAGAGCCATGTGACCAAGACCCCCGAGACCGACGACGCCGACCTTTTTACCGGGGCCTACACCCCAGTGCTTGAGCGGCGACCAGGTGGTGATGCCGGCGCAGAGCAGGGGGGCGGTGGCGGCGAGGTCGAGCTTCGGGGAGATGGAGTAGACGTAGTGCTCGGGGGCGACGATGTTGTTGGCATAGCCGCCGAAGGTTATGTTGCCCGCATAGTCTTTCGCGTTGTAGGTGCCGACCATGCCTTTTTTGCAATAGGGCTCGGCGTGGGCGAGACAGTTTTCGCACTCCATGCAGGTCTGGACAGTAACGCCAACGCCGGCGATGTCGCCGATTTTGAACTTCTTGACGTCGGAGCCGACGGCAGTAACTTTGCCGACGATCTCGTGACCGGGGACCATGGGGTACATGGAGCCGCCCCACTCATCGCGGACCTGGTGAATGTCCGAGTGACAGATGCCGCTGTAGGCGATCTCGACGACGACGTCGTTGGGACCGGGGTCGCGGCGTTCGAAGCTAAAGGGGGTGAGTGGCGCGCTCGCGCTCTGGGCGGCGTAGCCTTTGGACTGAATCATGGAATCTCCTGTTATTGATGCGTCGGAGATTAGATGCGAGCGACTGGCAGAGGAGACTGACGTAGCTGCCCCCTACTTTCCAGGCAAAGTCTTGAATGGAAAGAGCAAGTTCCAAGTTCTTGAGTGGGGAATGCAAGCAGGGGGTGACTTGATCGGAGTTCCTGATCAGGGTTCCTATGTCCATACGAACACTTCTACGATATCGATTCGTCGCAGAGATTACGCCACATCGAGGCGACTGATGAGGTCCTGCCGTGATTGAGCCTGGGAGGCGAGACAGATGGAAAGAACGGCAGGAAGCGCAAGAGCAACGTATTTCAGCATGGGTGCAAGTGACTCGGTGCCAGAGCTTACCTCTACTCGTCGTAGTGCAAAAGGCTAAAGACGTCGTACTCGGGGAATCTGGCGCGGCCTTTGAGGAAATCGAGTTCGATGGCGAAGGCGAGGCCGGCGATCTGGCCACCGAGCTGACGGACGAGCTGGATGGTAGCCTCCATGGTGCCGCCGGTGGCGAGCAGGTCATCGACGATGACGACGCGCTGGCCGGGCTGGATGGCGTCGAGATGGATTTCGAGCGAGTCGGTGCCGTACTCGAGATCGTAGCTGACCCTGGCGGTGGGGGCGGGAAGCTTTTTCGGTTTGCGGATGGGGACAAAGCCGGCGTTAAGGCGATAAGCAAGGGCGGGGCCGAAGATAAAGCCGCGGGCCTCAATGCCGAGGACGAGATCGATCTCCTTGCCGATGTAGTAAGCGGCGAAGGAGTCGATGAGCTGGGCCATGCCAGCCTTGTCCTTGAGCAGGGTGGTGATGTCGTAGAAGAGGATGCCGGGTTTGGGAAAGTCGGGGACGGTGCGGATGAGGGGCTTGAGTGCCTCGCAGTTGAATGCCTTGGACATCGTGTTTACCATGCTCCTTCGATCTTGAACGGTCCGAGCGCGCCTGCCTCGGAGTCTGCGAGTTGGTGCTGCACGACGGCGTCGACGCGGCTGCCGCGTGAGCCTTTTTCGAGTGCCTGACGGAGCTCTGCGAGCTGCAATTCGGTGCCGCTGGCGACGATCTCGACATTGCCGGCGTCGGTGTTGCGGACCCAGCCGATGAGACCGATCTCGGCCGCCTCGCGATGGACGAACCAACGAAAGCCGACGCCCTGGACGCGTCCTCGGACAAGTGTGTGCTGCACCATGAAGATCTAGTCTCTCAGAGGGCGAGAGCTGGAGCAACCGAACGCCGCCGGCGTTGCTGTGGCACAAGCATAAGTGGGGCAGGGGATCCGTTTACAGACAACCTCGAAGGAGCCGACCGGCGTCCGTCTCCCTATACGCACGAGTAGTTTTCTACTATCCCGGCGAACGGCGCTCAAGGTAAGCGTCTCAGCCAAATTTGAATCCCGAAGGCACTGCTTGTGAGCTTTGCGGGCGCCCCAGTATGGCGCAATCGCGGTTCTGTGCTTCGCACAACTCCAGGAGATGCACCCATGTTGCAAAGTTTCGTTCGTGTTCTTTCGTCTGCCCTTCTTGCTACCTCGGCGCTTGCTGCGCACGGGCAGTTCTACAAGCTGCACAATGTAGATCTGGGTGTGAATGCGATCAGCCCGTTCACGAAGAGTCTGACGAATGGTTCCAACAGTGTGCAGGGGACGACGGATACAACCGGATTCCTGTTCAGCATGCGGGAGCACCCGTTTGCCTGGGCAGGCGTTGAGTTCAATTATGGATATTCCAAATATTCGCAGGTGTACACAGCACCTACGGCGACGGCACAGGTGAAGAGCTACAACCATGAAGCGACGGCGGCCTACCTGTTTCACCCGCACTTCCGCAAACTGCAGCCGTTTGTCGGAGTCGGGGGAGGGGCGATTGACTTCGTTCCCGCAGGCGGACGGGTATCGAACCAATGGCGCGGGGCGGGGCTGCTGGAGGCTGGATTGGATCTGCCAACGAAGAACCCACACCTGGGCTTCAAAGTGCAGGGACGCAGCCTGTTTTACCGAGCACCGAACTTTTATAACTCACTGGTGAGTTCGCGGTCGTGGGTTGCTACGGTTGAACCGTCGGCGGGCGTGTACTGGCGGTTCTAAAGTCGGCGGCTGAGGTACAGGCGAGTCCTTCGGGGCTCGCCTTTCTGCTGCTCCTCTGATGTTACGGCGTGAGCATCCGGTGTCGCACAGAAGTCGTACTTCAGGCAGCCCCGGAGAGGATTTCGGTATGAAATCTCAGGGGAGATCGGAGCAGCACGGATGACTCTTCGGAACTCCTCATCTTTTGGTTCGACCAGTATCGATCCCCATTCCAGACGGAAGACAGACTTGACGCTCCGGGCTTGAGGCGAGTCTAGGCGCGGCTCATGTAGGCGCCTTCGGCGGTATCGACGCGGATCTTCTCGCCTTCGTTGATAAAGGGTGGAACCTGGACGACGAGGCCGGTTTCTGTCTTGGCGGGCTTGGTGACACTGGACGCGGTAGCGCTTTTGATGCCGGGCTCGGTCTGGATGACAGTCATTTCGACGACGGTGGGAAGTTCGATGCCGACGGCTTTTCCATCATGGAAGCTGACGCCGATCGACAGATTGGGCATGAGGAACTCCACGGCGTCGCCGAGGGTGTCTCGGGTGAGCATGGTCTGCTCGAACTTGTCATCCATGAAGTAGTATTCGTCACCGTCGTTGTAGAGGAACTCCATCTTGATCTCATCGACATGGACGCGGTCGATGGGGTCAGGGGAGCGGAAGCGCTCGACAAACATGGAGCCGGTGCGGATATTGCGGAGTTTTGCCTGGATGAAGGCGCGCAGGTTGCCGGGGGTGCGGTGCTCGACCGAGAAGACAAGGTGGAGATCATCTTTGAACTTGATGACCATGCCCGGGCGCATCTGCGTTGCAGGAATCGACATAGAAGAGGGTCCTTGGATGATTGTAGCTCAGGGACAGGCCAGACGCTGGAATCGGATGGTCTAGCTGCCGCTGCTAAAGAGATGGCGGAAGAAGTGGCCGAGGCGATGGGCAAGGGTGCGCGGCGGGGGCATGGGCGGTGGCGGCGCGGTCTGAGCGATCTCGTGACTAGTGTGGAGGTCGTTTGCCGGAGGACCGCTGGTGTCAACAGATAGGCCAGGCGAACTGGTGGCTGAAGACGCGGCACCAGCTGGAATCGGCGGGGTCTTCGAAGGTGTGCCGGAGTCAGGCGACGAAGGATTCCCGGTACCGTCGGAATTCTTACCGTCGGCGCCGAAGGCGAGGGTGGCGGCAACCTGGGCGTGGGGCTGACCGGGGGGCGCCTGCGGGACTGCCGTGGCGGCGCTTGCGGTGGTGAGTCCCTGGCTTTCGGCGGCGGGGAAGGGGTGCTGCGCTTCAGCAGGAGAGTGTGGGCGGACCTCGTCTGGATCGTCGGCGACGCGGGCACCGGGATGGGCGGCACGCGTGACGTTGGTGGAGATGCCGGAGTCAGCGATGGAGAGAACCGGTGGCGGTGGGCAGCCGCAGGGCGAGGTTTCGCCATCGACGACCTCACGCAGGCTGCCGTGCTCGAAGAGCAGGTGCTGATTGGGATGGACCTGGTAGAGTCCGTTGCCGAACTGCTCGGCGACTTCGAGGGTGGGCGAGGTTTTGCCGCGATTTTCCACGCAGGTGTCGCCGTTTCCGGCTACGCGGATGCGGAGATCGAGCAGGCCGGCAGCGGGCTGTCCCGTGGAGGTCGCGATGGTAAAGCGGAGATCGGGCGTGAGGATAGAATCTGCGCCGGTGGCTGCCATGTGGATTTCAACGGCGCCCCGGTCAATGGCAAGCAGCAGTGGATCGGGCTGTGAGGCACCGGCGCCGCGAGCCGCATGCAGGGCGGAGGTGCTGCAGACCAGGATTTCACCGCCGCGCGCAAGGGCGAGAGTCGCCGTGCGGTCGCGGGCAGTGATCACTGTATTGGTCCCGACCACAGACTGGTCGCCCGTCTGCGACAGGGTTCCGGAGACTGTCGCTGAGGCCGCCTCAATGGTGCCGATGGACGCCGTCTGCGCAAGCAGAGGTGCGCCAAGAAGGAGCAAGATGAGGGTCGAGCGAGCGACAAGGTAAAGCATGTGCTACAAGGATGCCACTCTTCGGCCCTCCTGTGTGCTGTTTACGGGCCGCAGGAGTGGCGGTCGGTCAGGATCGCATGTTGTCGGTAACAGTTTCCTTGGCGCCCGGGTGTGGGGCGACGCCGATGCCGTGCTCGTAGATGAGATTGCCGCCGAGGTGGGCGGAGGCGGAGACGAGCAGGTAGCCGAGCGCGGCCAGAGCTCGACCGGTTCCGCGGCTGCTGCGGGACCGAGCGATGCTCGAGGCGACGAAGAGCCCGGTCGCGGCAACATTGAGCAGGCCATGAACAAGACCAATGCGGCGGGCGGCAGGCTGGCGGATCTCGGACCAGTCGTTCATGCCGGTGATCGCCGAACCTGCGGCTCCGACGAGGCCAACGATTATGGTTGCATCGGCGGCGAAGTCGAGTTTCTTGCTGGCGGAGATAGCTGAAAGTGAATCGAAGATGATGGTGGCGGTCCAGGAGCCGACGGGAACTTCAACCAGGATGACGTGCAGCGGTTCATGCAGCCAGTCGCCATGGAGGATGCCTCGTAGTTTGGGCCCGAGGAGATCCTGGTAGGCCGCCCAGACGGACTTCTGGATGGCAGTCTCGGCAGAGGGCGTGATCCAATCGCGTTCCGCGAGACGTGCCAGAGGATCCTGGCTGATGGGATGGGCTAGCTGCGAGGCGAGTGCGGACATGAATAGATCTCCTGCTTGCGTAGGATGCGCGGCAAACAGACTGCTGAACAAAGAAGTCTGTGATGCAGGACGGAAGAGGAAAGTATGTCGGGCTAATGAAGGTGCTGCTCACAGCTTGAGGAAGTTGGCGATCATCTGCCGGCCGTGCGTAGTGAGGACGCTTTCGGGGTGGAACTGTACGCCTTCGATCGGAAGAGAGCGATGGCGCAGGCCCATGATGATGTCGCCCTGCGCTTCACGGGTGCGAGCGGAGATCTGAAGATCGGCGGGCAGGCCTTCTTCGCGCACGATGAGGGAGTGGTAGCGAGTGCAGGTGGTGGTGGCGGGGATACCGGCGAAGAGGGTTCGGCCGTCGTGCTCGACCTCGCTGGTCTTGCCGTGCATGAGCTTTGGCGCACGGATTACTTGGCCCCCGAAGGCTGCGCCGATGGCCTGGTGCCCGAGACAGACGCCAAGGATCGGCATGGCGCGGACGCCGGGATGCGTGGTCGCGAGATTGGCGAAGTGGAGGATGAGGGGGATGGAGATGCCGGCCTCCTGCGGGGTGCAGGGCCCGGGCGAGATGAGGATGCGATCGGGACGGAGGGCTTCCACCTCGGCCGGGGTGAGCTCGTCGTTGCGGTGGACAAGGACCTCCTGCCCGAGTTCCCCGAGGTACTGGACGAGGTTGTAGGTGAAGGAGTCGTAGTTATCGAGGACGAAGACCATCCTGGCTAGAATACGCCGGTGCTGTGGTGGCTGAGAGCCTGGAGACAAGACGAATGCGGAGGATGCAAGAGAACGCAAATCCGGGCGCGGGCAACGGAGCGGGGGCGACCGATGTCCAAGCGGGTATGACTCTGACTGACCCGAAGCGAGTGCAGCACTTTGCGGCGATGTTTCTGATCGGCGATGGTGTGATGGCGCTGGTGCACCCCAGCAAGGACGCGCATGCATGGAGCCAAGGGCCGAAGGTGTGGCGGCGGTTGATGCACGGTCTGGCAGAACGGCCGGCGCTGACGATGGCGATCGGCGCGACGCAGGTAGCGATCGGAATTGCGTGGGCGCTGCAGCAGAGTAAGGACAGAAAGAGCGCCGGATAAAGAAGCGGTCAGCCGTTCAAGATCGCGCAACCTACAAAGATCGCGCTCGCTCGATTGCTCGCACGACGGCTTGGGCCTTATTACGGCACTCCTCGAACTCGGACTCGGGGACGGAGTCGGCGACGATTCCGGCGCCGGCCTGGATATGACCCTGCGCCCCGCGCATGAAGAGCGTGCGGATGGCGATGCAGGAGTCCAGATTTCCGGAGAAGTCGGCATAAAGAATGGAGCCGCCGTAGACGCCCCGGCGTGCCGGCTCGAGCTCTTCAATAATCTCCATAGCGCGGACCTTGGGGGCACCGGAGAGGGTTCCGGCGGGGAAGCAGGAGCGGAAGGCATCGAGGGCGGAGAGCTCTGGGCGAAGCTGGCCTTCGAGAGCGCTGACCAGATGCATGACGTGCGAGTAGCGTTCCACGAACATCAGGTCCTTGACTTGAACGGAGCCGAAGTCCGAGACGCGGCCGAGGTCGTTACGGCCGAGATCGACGAGCATGATGTGCTCGGAGACCTCTTTGGCGTCGGCGCGCAGATCGGCTTCGAGCGCGCGATCGGCGGCCTCATCTTGATGTCTCGGGCGCGTTCCGGCTATAGGCCGGTACTCGACATTGCGGCCTTTGACGCGGACAAGGAGCTCAGGGGAGGAGCCAACGATGTGGCCGGTGACGCCCCCGTGGCCGTCGCTGTCGTCGAGCGGGAAACGGAGGAAGTACATATAGGGGGAGGGGTTCACGATGCGCAGGGCGCGGTAGATTTCGAAGGCGTCGACGGCGGGTGTGCAATCGAAGCGCTGCGAAAGAACGCACTGGAAGACGTCGCCGGCGGTGATGTAGTTCTTGACCTTGTCCACGGCGCGGAGGAAGTCCGCACGGGAGGTGCGAGGGATCAGATCGAGAGGTCCGGTGGTGCGCCGCGCGCGGGAGGGAAGTGGGCGCGCGAGGAGAGTCTCGAATCGATCGAGACGAGCGCAGGTCTGGTCGTAAAGGGTATCGGGGGGAGTGCCGGCATTGCGGGTGAGATCGGCCGTGACGATGAGGTGGATCTCCTTCTTGACGTGGTCGAAGGCGAGCACCTGGTCGAAGAACATCAGGTGTGCGTCTGGCACGTGGAGATCATCGGCGGCGAGCGAGGGAAGCCGCTCGATCTCTCGGACGATGTCATACGCAAAGAAGCCGACGGCTCCGGCGGTAAAGGGCGGCAAACCGGGCAGGCGAGCGGGCGTATGCGCGGAGAGCTCGCGCTTGAGCTCGGTAAAGATATCGCCTTCGAAGTTACGTGTGTTGGCGGCGGTCGTGTGCGTGAGGGATTGCCCGCGCGCCGTGAATCGCTGGTAGGGCTCGATGCCGATGAAGGTGTAGCGGCTAACGCGCTCGCCGCCTTCGACCGATTCGAGCAGGAAGGCTTCGGGTTGCTCCGGATCGATGTTCTCGGGATGCCCTGCGAGGCGCAGAAAGGCGCTCACAGGGGTCTCGAGATCGGCAACGATCGTGCGGTGAACCGGGATGAGGGTGTGGTGCTCGGCCAGGGCGCGGAAGTCCTGAGGAGCCGGAAGCGTCGGGTTCGGCATGACCCATTCAGTCTACTGTGCGAGAGAGCGGGGCAGATGCGCGAGAAAGCGGGCGAGCCTGCGACCGCAGAGGAGAGAGTGCATCGAAGACCTGTGTCTCCGACGCCACCTGCATCGCTTTCGACGACTGCGCCTGTGATTGCGGCAGGCGGTCCGGGTGACGTGGTGAGCGGAGATCAGGCGAAGCAGGGACGTTTCTCGCATGCCTGGCGGGCGATGCGGCATCGCAACTTCCGGCTGTTTTTCGTCGGCCAGGGTGTGTCGCTTATGGGCACGTGGATGACCCGGCTGGCGATGTCGTGGCTGACCTATCGGTTGACGGGGTCGGCGCTGCTGCTGGGGCTGGTGGGATTTTCGGGACAGATTGGAACGGCGCTGCTGTCGCCATTTGCCGGTGTTTGGGTGGATCGATGGGATAAGCGTCGCTTGCTGGTGTGGACACAGATTCTGAGCGCGGCGCAGTCGCTAGTGCTGGCGTGGCTGACGCTATCGGGGCGCATCACGATTCATGAGGTGATCGGGCTGGCCGCGGTGCAGGGCCTTATCGATGCGTTCGACATGCCCGCGCGGCAGAGCTTCATGATCCAGATGGTGGGCCGGAGCAAGGAAGACCTGGGCAACGGCATTGCGCTGAATTCGTCGATGGTGAATGCGGCTCGGCTGGTGGGGCCGGCTGCTGCCGGCTTTCTGATCGCGAAGGTGGGCGAGGGGTACTGCTTTCTATTTGATGGGGTAAGCTATGTCGCGGTGATTGCGTCGCTGGTAGCCATGCACGTGGAGGCGATGAAGCCGCGGACAGGCGCGAAGGAGTCTGTAGCGAAGCAGATGGCCGATGGCTGGGCGTATGTTTCGGGGTTTCTGCCAGTGCGGACCATTTTGCTGCTGTTTGCGGCGTGCAGCTTTCTGGGGCTGCCGTTCCTGACGTTGCTGCCGATATTTTCGACACAGGTGCTGCATGGCGGGCGCGCACACGTTGGGGCTGCTGACGGCGGCAAACGGGTTAGGCGCTTTAGGGTCGGCTGCCGTGCTGGCGATGCGGAAGTCGGTACGCGGGCTGACGCGGACGATCGCTTTTTCAGCGGCGATGTTCGGCGCGGGGTTGGTGGTGTTTGGGCTATCCCACGCTCTGTGGCTCTCGGTCCTGGCGATGCTGCTGAATGGCTTTGGCATGATGCAGGTCATGGCGGCGTCGAATACTGTTCTGCAGACGATCATTCCAGAAGAGCGGCGTGGGCGCGTCATGGGGTGGTTTGTGCTGGCGTTTGCTGGGACGATGCCATTCGGATCCTTGGCTGCCGGCTGGCTGGCTCACACTATCGGCGCGCCGCGCGGTGTTCTGCTGACCGGGTGCGGTGTTCTGCTGGCGGCAGGCTGGTATGCAGGCCGGCTGCCGACGCTGCGGCGAGATCTGCTGCCGGTGTACAGGGAGCTGGGGCTGGTGGGGGACGGAGTGGCGGAAAGGAGTGTGACTGCACGGTAGGTTGGCGCAGCCGTGTGGACCACACTTCTGTGAATTCGAGCGATGGGTTTGTGCGTTCGCGGACCCGGAGACCTCCCAAGCGTTTCGGGGCAAAGGAGGGCGTTCCCCGCAAGTTGCAGGGAGGTCGGGCGCCGGGGCTTGCATACTGTTTTCGGAAGCACCTACACTCATCCGAGTTTGGCTACTGACCGGTCTGGCCAGACCTGCTTCAGGCCGCTCCGCCGAGTTGGAGCCGAAACGGCCGGAGAGAGCGCGATGTGATAGTCGCCGTCTGATTGGAACCAAGGCAAACGAGGCGATATGCAACAGGTAGTAAGTCCAGTTCTTCCGCTTGAGCAGGAGACGAATCCCTGGGAGGCGCAGGCCTTCCGATTTGATCAGGCGGCAAAGAAGTTGAATCTCGACAAGGGGCTGTGGAAGGTGCTGCGGCAGCCCGTGCGCGAGCTGACGGTGCACATTCCGGTGTTGATGGATAACGGCGAGATCGAGGTGTTTACTGGCTTCCGGATTCAGCACTCGGTGGCGCGCGGGCCGAGCAAGGGCGGCATTCGCTATGCGCCGGACGTCTCGCAGGATGAGGTGCGCGCGCTGGCGAGCTGGATGACCTGGAAGTGCGCGGTGGTGAATATTCCTTTTGGCGGAGCAAAGGGCGGCATCATCTGCGACCCCAAGAACATGAGCCAGGGCGAACTGGAGCGGATGACGCGGCGCTATACGGCCGAGATGATCGAGTTTCTGGGGCCGGAGAAGGATGTTCCGGCGCCGGACATGAACACGAACGAGCAAACGATGGCGTGGATTATGGACACCTACTCCATGCATATGCGACAGACTGTAACCGCGGTGGTTACAGGGAAGCCGGTCAACATTGGGGGCTCGGCCGGTCGCAGAGAAGCAACGGGGCGAGGCATCGCCGTGGTTTGCGATGAGGCGTTAAAGCATCTGAACATCCCGGTCGCGGGGTGCCGGGTGATCCTGCAGGGCTTCGGCAATGTGGGCTCGAATGCTGCGAAGATCCTGGCCGACAAGGGCTATACGATCATCGGCATTGCGGAGTTTGACGGCGCGCTTTTCAATGAGGCTGGACTGGATATCCCGAATCTCATCAGCCATCGCCAGCGCGCAGGGTCGATCCGGGGCTTTTCTGGCGGACAGGCGGTCGACAAGGCGGAGCTGCTGACGCGGGAGTGCGAGATCCTGATTCCGGCGGCGACCGAGAACGTAATCACAAGCCAGAACGCGGGAGACCTGCGCTGCCGGATTCTGTGCGAGGGGGCGAACGGGCCGACAACGGTGACTGCGGATGAGTTGCTCGCGAAGAAGGGCGTCTTTGTGCTGCCGGATATTCTGGCAAACGCGGGCGGCGTGACCGCGAGCTACTTCGAATGGGTGCAGGATCGCATGGGCTACTTCTGGACGGAGACGGAGGTCAACCAGCGCCTGGAACGCATTATGAGCGACAGCTTTATGGACGTGATCTCGTATGCGACGTCCCATGACGTGGATAACCGGACGGCGGCGTACATGCTGGCGATTGATCGTGTGGCGTATACGACCAAGCAGCGTGGGATGTACGCGTAGGCGAACACGGGGCGTTGGTGAGACGGGCCAGGGTCTCCCCAACGTGCCGCGCCTGAGCCGATCCGTGCGGGCGCGCATCGGCTATGGGAGAATGGCTGTAAGCCGCGCGGTGCTGTTGCCGGCGTGGTTCTGAGCCTGCGGTGACGCCATGAATTTGCCGAACTCGATCACGCTGAGCCGGATTGCCGCGATCCCGCTGTTCCTGTGGGTTCTGAGCGCGCAGTCGCCTATGACCATGCCGGGAGCGCAAGAGCTTCTGGCAGCTGGTCTGTTCATCCTGGCATCGATCACCGATGGACTCGATGGCTATCTGGCGCGGCGGCGCGGGCAAATTACAACGATGGGCATTCTGCTTGATCCGTTGGCGGACAAGCTGATGGTGTCGGCGGCTTATATCGTTCTGGTGGCCTATGTTCCGGACATTGTTCCACCGTGGATAGCCGTTCTGGTGATTGGTCGGGAGTTCCTGGTCAGTGGTCTGCGGTCGATCGCCGCCGCCGAGGGCTTCGCGATCGAAGCGAGTGAGATTGGCAAGCTGAAGACGGTGCTGCAGATTGTGAGCGTCGTAGCGGCGATTCTGGCGCATCGCTGGAACTACTGGAACTGGTTCGGCTTTATCGTGGGTGTGCGACTGATTGCGCTGACGGCAATTTACTGGATGACGATCGTGTCAATCATCTCGGCGGTCGATTACTTCATCGGGTTCTGGAAGAAGATTGATCATGCCAGCGACGATGCGCGTAAGAAACGGAGTTTCGTGCTGAGCCGGAAGGCGAAGGCGGCTGCGGCCGCGGGGCAAACGCCGAGCGCGGGGTAGACGGCTTGGGACGTCATGAATTAGGAGATCCGCAAGATTCCTTCGCTTCACGGCGCGCGTTGTGGCAGACTGTTTTCGATCCTCAGGGGAGGAGCTTTCTCCTTGTACAGAGGCCATCACTGACCGGCATCCTCCCTTGCTTCACCTTGGCAGTACGGCTTGACGATCAGCCGTTCGAACAAGCCCCCGCACACTTTCTCTGTTTCTTTGGCCCGCGCGAGCCTCCGTTCGCGCCTTTGCTAGTACAGGCTCTTATAGGGCTTGTCGAGGTGCGCTATGTCAGAGAAGGTTGTTGCTGTTCTTCTATCATTTGGCCTGCTTGGAGGCATGTTCCTCTGGGTGCCACTGCTTGAGGCAATCTGCCCACCCTGCAGCCGATTTCTTCGCTCGCGCGGACAGAGGCCAGACGTAGCGGAGCCAAGGAGTGAGTCCGGCGAGGTGTGAAGGCCGCATAGCCGCGAGCTACACGCGATCATCTGCGCTATTGGCCTAGAATCGGCGTGGTACCTAGCCTCATCGTTTCGGCGATGTGCTGCTTCCAGTGGGCCGGGCCGGTCTCGTGTACGCTGGTGCCGTCGGCAGAGACGGCGACGGTGACGGGCATGTCGACGACATCGAACTCGTAGATGGCTTCCATGCCAAGGTCTTCAAAGGCGAGCAGCGTGGAGTGGCGGATGGCTTTCGAAACCAGGTAGGCGGCGCCGCCGACGGCCATGAGATAGACTGCGCCGTTATCGCGGATAGCGTCGATGGCGGCGACACCGCGCTCGGCCTTGCCGATCATGCCGAGCAGGCCGGTCGCCTCGAGCATCTGCCGGGTGAACTTGTCCATGCGGGTGGCGGTGGTGGGGCCGGCTGGGCCGACGGCCTCGTCACGGACGGCTTCGACCGGGCCAACGTAGTAGATGAAACGGCCGCGGAAGTCGACGGGCAGGGTCTCGCCACGGGAGAGCATGTCGGTCATGCGTTTATGGGCGGCATCGCGGCCGGTGAGAAGCTTTCCGGTGAGGAGGACGATCTCGCCGGGTTTCCAGGTGGCGATGTCTGCGCGGGTGACAGTGCCGAGATCGATGCGGCGGGCGTTGTCGACGTGGTACTCGAGCTTGGGCCAGACCTTGAGAGATGGTGGAGGCAGAGTGACGGGACCTTTGCCTTCGAGAACGAAATGGGCGTGACGGGTGGCGGCGCAGTTGGGAATCATGGCGACGGGCAAGTTGGCCGCGTGGGTGGGATAGTCGAGGATCTTGACATCAAGGACTGTGGTGAGGCCGCCGAGACCCTGCGCACCGATGCCGAGTGCGTTGACCTTATCGAAGAGTTCGACCCGGAGCTTTTCGAGGTTCGTCTGCGGACCGCGCAATTTGAGTTCCTGCATGTCGATCGGGTCCATTAATGATTGCTTGGCGAGCAGCATCGCTTTTTCGGCGGTGCCGCCGATGCCGATGCCAAGCATGCCGGGCGGGCACCAGCCGGCGCCCATAGAGGGCACGGTCTTCACAACCCAATCGACGATGGAGTCGGATGGGTTGAGCATGACGAACTTCGATTTGGCTTCGGAGCCGCCACCCTTGGCTGCCACGGTGATGTCGAGGGTGTTGCCGGGAACGAGTGAGACCTCGACAACGCAGGGTGTGTTGTCGCCGGTGTTTTTGCGGGAGAAGGCGGGATCGCGGAGGATGGAGCCGCGGAGTTTGTTGTCGGGGTCGAGCCAGGCGCGGCGAACACCCTCGTCGCAGATCTCCTGCAGGCTGAGCGACGGTGACATCTCGTCGGGGCCGGTGAGGCGGACGTCCATGCCGAGTCTAAGGAAGATGGTGACGATGCCCGTGTCCTGGCAGATGGGGCGGTGGCCTTCGGCACACATGCGCGAGTTGACTAGGATTTGCTTCATTGCGTCTTTTGCTGCCTGCGACTCTTCGAGCTCGTAGGCGCGCGCGAGATTGGTGATGTAGTCCTCGGGATGGAAATAGGAGATGTACTGGAGGGCGTCGGCGAGCGACTGGATGAGGTCTTCCTGCGGGATGGTGGTCATGGCGGTCTTGGCTCCTCCGTGCAGATGAACGTGCGTCAGTCCGCCTTCTATTCTAAGGCGCTGTAGCTACCCGGCCACGCACCAACCGCCATCGTAAGCGGGTATTGCGTGCATCTGAGACCACATGAACCCGTCACTGCTGAATGGAAGCAAGACAATCATTGAATACCTCGCGCGTGGAGTCGAGTTTGCAGCGGCGCTCATCATCGGCGCGGCCGCAATTGAAGCGACCTTCAAAAGCGTTCTGCTGTTCTTCAAGCCATCGGCCGCACCTTCGCAGAAGAACGAAGTACGGCTTACCTTCGCGCGTTGGCTAGCCGTGGCGCTGGAGTTTGAACTTGCGGCGGACATCCTGAATACCGCGGTGACGCCGACGTGGAGCGAGATCGAAAAGCTGGCCGCGATCGCGACTTTGCGAACGGCCTTGAACTACTTTCTTGAGCGAGAGATCGCGGGCGAGTCCGAGCCAGCACAGCAGGCGGCTGAGCAGCGCGTGATGGGTGCGAAAGCGAGTGTGACCAGTGACTTTGCCAGCGGGAGTTGAGGCACGCTACATCGCAACAGCCGGAACCCTGATTGAGCTGGCGGCGGCCATCGTCGTTACGTGGCACGCCGTGGATGCGTTGGTCGGGATCGTCCGCGGGCTGGGCAGCGACCGAGCGCGGCGGGTCATTGCGGAGGGTGTCCTGGCGGCGCTGAGCTTCAGCGTGGCGGGAACGCTGTTGAAGACGATTGCGTTGAATAGCTGGGTAGACATTCGGACGTTCGCCTTTGTGTTGGTGCTGCGAACCGTGCTCAAACGAGTCTTTCAGGCGGAGCAACGAGCTCTTCTGCGGCGGACTTGATCAGCACTCGATGATGTTCAGCGCCAGGCCGCCGAGGCTGGTTTCCTTGTAGCGTGATTGCATGTCGAGGCCGGTGCGGTACATGGTTTCGATGACCTGATCGAGCGAGAGTTTGTGCGTGTCGGTGTCGGCGAGGGCGAGCCGAGCGGCGTTGATAGCCTTGACCGCGCCCATGCCATTGCGCTCGATGCAGGGAATCTGCACCAGGCCGCCGATGGGATCGCAGGTCATGCCAAGGTTGTGCTCCATGGCGATCTCGGCGGCGTGCTCGATCTGCGCGTTTGATCCACCGAGAGCGGCGACAAGGCCGCCGGCGGCCATGCTGCAGGCAACGCCCACCTCGCCTTGGCAGCCGACCTCGGCGCCGGAAATGCTGGCATTCTCTTTGTAAAGAATGCCGATGGCAGCAGCAGTCAGGAAGAAGCGCAGAAGGGCGCTGCGATGAGCCGCGGAGAGCGCGGCTTCGTCCTGGGTGGAGGGGACGGGGCTGCCAGTGGTAATGGTTTTGAGCGAAGCAGCATCAACGTGGTGGAGAAGATAAAGAGCGATCGCGGGGATGACGCCAGCGGCGCCGTTTGTCGGAGCGGTGACGACGCGGCCGCCGGCAGCATTCTCTTCGTTCACGGCCATGGCGTACACAGTGACCCAGTCCATGGGCGCGAGCGGATCGGCGGAGGATTTGTCGCCCAGGCGCGCGGCGAGGCGATGGGCCCGGCGACGCACGTTGAGGCCACCGGGCAGGATGCCTTCGATGGCGATGCCTCGCTCGGCCGAGCTGCGCATGATTTCGAAGAGGATAAGGACGCTGTTTTCAATCTGCAACTGTGGCGTGGTGCTGGCAGGATCCCCTCCAGAGGGGCGGTTGATGCCGGCAGTTCCGGCTTCGGCGGCAAGCAGAGCGAGTTCGTTTTCCATAACCAGATCGGCGATGGAGAGGTGATGGAGGTCCGCCTCGGCGAGGAGATCGCGGGCGCTGCGAAATGGGTGCGGAACAGAGCGGGAGCTCGGGGCCATCGCGGACTCCGGATGGAACTCTTTTGCGGAGACGATGAAGCCGCCACCAACGGAGTAGAAAACCTGATCGCGCAGGCGAGTGCCCGTGGAATCGAAGGCCGAGAGACGTAGCCCGTTCGGGTGCGTCGTCTTTCCCGGGGGTGGATACATCTGGTCGCGATGGAAGAGCAGATGTTCAGGCTCGCGGAAAACGATGCGATGGCTGCCATTGAGCGCCAGTTCGCCATGGCTGCGGATCGCGGCGAGCAGACCTTCAACTGCCGTGGGGTCGACAGTGTCGGGTGCCTGTCCGGAGAGACCAAGCAGGATTGCACGATCTGTGCCGTGGCCAAGGCCGGTCAGCGCGAGCGAGCCGTAGAGTTCAATGCAGACGCTGGCTGTGCGATCGAGTTGGTCTGCAGCAGCGAGCTCGCGCGCGAATCGAAGAGCGGCGCGCATGGGGCCGACCGTGTGAGAGCTTGATGGGCCGATGCCGATCTTGAAGAGCTCGAAGAGGCTGGTGTTCACGGCTTGATTGTAGGCGCATGGCGGTGTGCCGGCCCTCTTGCGGGCACAGCAACTCTCTGCAACTTCCGGTGTGTGCGCGGCGTACGGCTGCTGTCCGCATGGTACGTCTGTGGGAGAGGGAAGGCCGGCGGGTGCTGCTAGAGTCGACCGGAAGATCCACGGCCTCTCAGGCAGAATCGGGCAACCACAGGATGCTCTTCAAGACGCAGTCAGCGGCTGTCTACGGGATCGACGCGAACATTATCGATGTTGAGGTGGACTTTTCGGGAGTGAAGATGTCGGAGGAGATCTTCAACACCGTTGGCCTCCCAGACGCCGCGGTGAGGGAGAGCCGGGACCGCGTTCGGTCAGCGATCAAGAACTCGGGGTTCGATGTGCCGCCGACGCGCATTACCATCAATCTGGCGCCGGCAGGCTTGAAGAAGGTGGGATCCGGCTTTGATCTGCCAATTGCGATCGGGATTCTAGGCGCCTACGGGGCTCTGCACACCAAGGAACTGAGCGATTTTCTGATGGTGGGCGAACTAGGATTGGATGGCGCACTCCGGCCAGTGCAGGGGATGCTGCCGATTGCCGTGGCAGCGCGCGAGCGAGGCATCAAGAATCTCATTATTCCAGCAGCGAACGCCCGCGAGGCTGCGGTTGTGGATGGAGTGCGCGTCTTTCCGGTGCGACATCTGCTTGAGGTACGCGAGCTGGTCAACTCCGTCTCGATGGGCGGCATTACGGCGACGCCTTTGGAGAGGGAACCGGCGGACCTGCTGGACGCCATGGAGCATTACGGGCCAGACTTCAAAGATGTGCGTGGGCAGCATGTGGCCAAGCGAGCTCTGGAAGTCGCCGCTGCCGGTGGACACAATATTCTGATGATCGGGCCGCCAGGCTCGGGCAAGACGATGCTCGCGAAGCGGCTGCCGTCGATTCTCGCGCCGCTCGAGTTCGAAGAAGCGTTGGAAACGACAAAGATCCACTCCGTGGCGGGTGTGCTTGATCGCGAGCAGGGCCTGCTGCGGCAGCGCCCATTCCGATCGCCGCACCACACTATCTCGGACGCGGGATTGATTGGCGGCGGCATGATTCCGCGACCCGGCGAGGTAAGCCTGGCACACAACGGATTGCTGTTTCTGGACGAGCTGCCGGAGTTTCCTCGCAATGTCCTCGAGGTCTTGCGACAGCCGCTTGAAGACGGCACGGTAACCATCGCGCGCGCAGCCATGAGCCTGGAGTTTCCAGCTCGCTTCATGTTGGCTGCGGCGATGAACCCATGCCCGTGCGGGTACTTCAACGACAAAAGCCGTGAGTGCATGTGTACGCCGCCAATGATTCAGCGCTACGTGAGCAAGGTCAGCGGACCTCTGCTGGATCGCATTGATATTCACATTGAAGTGCCGGCGGTTAAATACCGGGAGCTGCGCGGCGGCCAGGCGGGTGAGAGTTCAGCGGTGATCCGGCAGCGTGTGGTGCGAGCGCGAGCGGTGCAGCGACAGCGGTTTGAAGCAACCGAGGAGCGCACGCGGGGATCAGCCAAGGGAGCGGCGCGGGCAGTGTATGCGAATGCGCAGATGAGTTCCCGGCAGATTCGTGGCTTTTGCGAGTTGAACTCTGAAGCGGAGCGAATGCTTGAGCGGGCCATGCAGCAGCAGGGTCTGAGCGCGCGGGCGCATGACCGCATTCTGAAGGTTGCGCGAACGGTAGCTGACCTGGCGGGCGAGCCCGAAATTGAGGTGCGTCACATTGCCGAGGCCATTCAGTATCGGACTTTGGATCGAAGCTACTGGGCGTAAGTCTCGGCCGACCCAACAAGTGAGTTGCACGCCTCAATGCGGTTTGATGAAGCAATCTTCCAATTACCGTATGTTGATCGGCGCATCGTTCCAAAATAAGTATTGACCCAGTTTACCGTTAGCGTTATTTTCCTATTGGGGCCGAAGCGGCTTGCTGTTATGAGGAAAGTGGGTCTTTGTCACAGGTCTATCTCTTTCTAAAGATTATGTTAAGGTCTTGGAGGCCACCATCGCCCAAAGACCTGAAGAAGTGAAGCCGCGTGACGTGCAGGAAGACCCAATCTACGGAAAACAGTTTTTTGTGTCACTGTAGCGAGTCGCCGACCAGTCTTTCTGCGTCTAATCTTTGCAGTCACCACGAAACTAAACCTTGTATGTGGCTGTTCTGACCTCACCGAGAGTGTCTCGACCGACAACGATTGGTCAGCAGTCGTAACAAAATGAAGGAGATTACATGCGCTCAGATTTGATCTTTGGAGCTCTTACCCACGTCACAAACCGGTACGAACTCTGTCAGTTGGCCTCAAAGGCGACCCGCAAGCTGCACAAACCGAACACCCGCTTGCAGGACACGACGAATGAAGTTCTTGATCGCTTCAAGGATACGGTTCCGATGAATGAACCGAGCAAGCCCACGCAAGAGCGTGTTGTTGTGCAGGAGCGCCGCGCGGCCTAACCGGCCCGCGGCCCCGCCGCCCCTTCTGCAGATCTACTACCTTTGGCGCATAGCCGATTCTGACTTAACCCGCTACACTTCTTAGAAGGTATCAAGAGCTAGTTGCAATCTCTCTTCTGCCCGTTGGACCCCGCATAAATCCCCTCCTTTTCTTTCGTTGGCCCGTCCGCACGCCCCTCCGCGTTTCGCAGATCCCGCCTTAGAGTCACCTCCTTCCCTGCAGTACCAGGACCACAATGACCATTACAGAGCTGAAAGAGCACAATATTGCGGAGCTAGGTAAGCTCGCGCGCGGCCTCGATATCGCCGGTACCAGCGGTTTGCGGAAACAGGACCTCATCTTTAAGATCCTGCAGGCGCAGAGCGAAAAAGAAGGGCACATCTTTGCTGAAGGCGTGCTCGAAATCCTGCCCGACGGCTATGGCTTCCTTCGATCGCCTGACTATAACTACCTTCCCGGCCCGGACGACATCTATGTGTCGCCGTCGCAGATTCGCAAGTTCGACCTGAAGACCGGCGATACCATTAGTGGCAACGTTCGACCGCCGCACGAGGGCGAAAAGTACTTCGCGTTGGTGAAAATTGAGGCCATTAATTTCGAGTCGCCTGAAGAGACCCGAAACAAAATCCTTTTTGACAACCTGACGCCACTGTACCCGCAGGAGCGAGTGAAGATGGAGACGGTTCGCGACCAGATTCCGGGCCGCGTGATGGATCTGCTGACGCCGATCGGCAAAGGGCAGCGCGGCTTGATCGTAGCGCCACCAAGGACCGGAAAGACCGTGCTGATGCAATCGATTGCTAACTCCATCACGGCGAACCACCCTGAGGTGGTGCTGATTGTCCTGCTCATCGATGAACGACCGGAAGAGGTTACAGATATGCAGCGGTCCGTGAAGGGCGAGGTCATCAGCTCGACCTTTGACGAACCCGCAGCCCGCCATGTTCAGGTTGCCGAGATGGTGATCGAAAAAGCAAAGCGCTTGGTGGAGCACAAGCGCGACGTGGTCATTCTGCTGGATTCGATCACGCGTCTGGCGCGTGCTTACAACACGATCGTTCCGCCAAGCGGCAAAGTTCTATCGGGTGGCGTGGACTCGAACGCACTGCAAAGGCCGAAACGTTTCTTCGGAGCAGCTCGTAACATCGAAGAGGGCGGAAGCTTGACGATTATCGCCTCCGCGCTGATCGATACCGGATCCCGCATGGACGAGGTCATCTTCGAAGAGTTCAAGGGCACGGGCAACATGGAAGTGATTCTCGATCGCAAGCTGGTCGATAAGCGCGTCTTCCCAGCGATCGATATTCAGCGCTCGGGTACGCGGAAGGAAGAACTTCTGATCCCGAAGGAAGACCTGCAGCGGACATGGATACTGCGCAAGGTGCTGAATCCGTTGAGCCCGGTAGAAGCGATGGAGCTGCTGTCCGACAAGCTGGGCAAGACCCGAAACAATCAGGAGTTTCTGCACAACATGAGTTCCATCTAGCAGCGTTCGCAGTGCAAACAAGAGAGGCGCGGCGAGTGGCTGCGCCTCTCTTGTGGACCTCGGGATTTGCGCGAGATGACACTGTTTACCAGGTGCATGTGCGGGCAGGTTAATGCGCCGCATCTAGACATGGCTGGGTCAGTCGCTCGGCGGGCTATTGTCGGGAAAAGTCGCTGTCGTGACCGTAGCCTCGCGCGCATAGGCCGGTCGATCGCCGTTGCTTTGCGGCGAATGCCTCCGCCCGAGCACCCGAGTGAACAGAAGACGGCGCAGGCGAAGCTGCCGACGACTCCGCTGGGTGTGCCCTGGCTTACGCCCGAGCAGGTTGCGTCCGTTGCCGTGTTGCTCGGCAGCGATGCCGCGGAGATGGTTACAGGCGCGTGCTACGACGTGAACGGTGGCGACTCCGCGCATGATCTTGGATAGGTGAAAACCGCGTCAGTACCCGTTTGCGAGCAGATAGGCGGTCGTAAGCCACTCGGCCTGAGGCCGTTTCTGGGCGGCGTAGCGGGCAAGCACATCTGTCTCGATGTTGACGCGGTCTCCTGGCTTCAGCGATCGAAGGCTAGTGGCTTTGTAGGTGTGGGGGATAACTGCCGCTTCCACCTGCGCTCCATCCTTTGTTGCGTGGAGCCGTGCGACGGTGAGCGAGATTCCGTCGATCGTGATGGAGCCCTGCTGCACGACGTTGGCCGCAAGTTCGTGCGAGATTGCGACACCGAGGCGCCAATCGCTGGAGTGCTCATGCCCGGGGTGCAAGGCCTCCAAGGCAAGCAGGGTGCCAACGCCATCCACATGGCCTTGCACAACATGTCCCCCGAGCGGTGAGCCGGCGGGCGTCGGCAACTCGAGATTAACCGTGGCACCCGCGTCGAGGCCGCCCAGGGTTGTGCGTTCGAGCGTCTCCTGCGCGAGATCTGCCGAGAAGCGATCGGCGCCAATCGCGAGAGCGGTGAGGCATGTGCCGTTAACGGCCACCGAGTCACCCTCACGCAAGCGATTCGCGAGGCGCGCCGGGGCTTCAACCATGACGCGGGTTCCGCCTGCCGAGGGCGTGACGGAGACGATGGTGCCGGTGGTTTCGATAAGGCCGGTGAACATAGATCTACGGTAGATGATCCGGACAGCTTATGGGTATCGCGGGCCAGGGATCGTGCAGAAGACCTGTGACCATTGCGCTTGTGCCAACGGAGATGGTCGTGGTCTGCCGCAGGCGCTGCTGAAGAAGGAAGGGCGAAGGACCGCCGGTGGCGAAGGGGACCGAGTTCTGTCCCAGTTCCATTTCGCTGAAGAAGAGCACCACGCGATCGACCAGGTCTTCGTGCAGAAAGGCGCTGTTTAAGGCGGATCCTGTCTCAAGCAGCAAACTCAGACACTGCCGCTCACCGAGAAGGGCGACCACAGCAGGCAAGTTGAGGCGGCCCGTGGGACTGGCCGGTACTCGCAGGATCTCCACGTTCTCCCCAGCGGCGGCTAACAACGCGCGTTCGTGTTCCCGAGGCGCAGTCTCGGCGCAGAGCAGCAAGAGGTTCTTTTGCCCGGCAGTCGCTTGCTCGGCAGCACTGCAAATGAGTTGGCTGGAGCGCGGCGTTCGCAACTGTGGATCAAGGACGAGGCGCCACAGGGGCCGGCGCCGCGGCAGACCCGAGCGATCGGTGAGCAGCGGGTCATCGGCCAGCACCGTTCCGATGCCGGTCAGGATGGCGTCTGAGGCGTGACGGAGCCGATGCACCTCCGCGCCGGCTTCCGGGCCGGTAAGCCAGAAAGGTTCAGCGCGCGTACGCTGCCCTGGTGGAGGTGCAAGGTAGCCGTCTATAGAGACAGCGGCTTTCAGCGTGACCAACGGCCGTTGGTGCTGGATGGACTGTGCAAACGGAAGATTTAGCGCGCGCGCTTCCGCCTCGCAGACTCCCACGGAAACCTCCACGCCGGCATCTCGCAGCCTGGTGATGCCTCGCCCACTGACCAGCGGGTTGGGGTCAGCCGTTGCGACCACGCAACGGCCTATGCCGGAGGCGACGAGCGCATCGGCGCATGGGCCGGTGCGGCCGTGATGCGAGCAGGGCTCGAGTGTGACGTAGGCGGTAGCCCCGTGCACGTCATGGCCGAACGCGGCCGCCTGCTTGAGCGCGACGATCTCGGCGTGATCGCGCTCGGCGTAGCGATGCGCGCCTTCGCCCACTACCTTTAGAAACGTGTCGTCACTGTCCCCTGTGGGCTTCGCAATGACGCAGCCTACCTGCGGATTCGGGCTCGCCAGCCCCTCTGTGTCGCGTGCCAGCGCAAGGGCACGCTCCATGAAACTGCCATCCTGATTCACAGCACAAGCATAGCGGCAGGTTAGAGACGCCGGACAAGAAAGGCACCACAGGTCCGAAGCAGCTTCGCTTGCGCCGCCTGCGAGAACCAGTGGGTCTCTCCGGGGAAGATTTCCACCTGGTGCGGCACGCGATGCTGATCAAGCAGACGGGCCAGCCGGTGCGCTTCCGTTACCGGAACGGTGCTGTCTGCCGCGCCATGCAGCACCAGGACGGGCGGTGTAGCGGGCGAAAGACTCGCTTCCATGCCGGGTGGCATGCCGCCCGAGAGCTCCACAACAGCCCGCAGACGCGTCTCGCGTGCCGCAAGCGCCATTGCCAGGTACCCGCCGAGCGAGATGCCAAGAACGGCGATCCGTTTGGGATCGATCGTAGGGCGGGAGCTGATGTACGTGATGGCATCCTCGATTGCTGTAAGCCACGCAGGGAAGTGTTTTCCGTCAAGGATCAACTCCGGAGTCGCGCGAGCCGTGCCGGTCTTCTCGAAATAGTGCGGCGCAAAAGCAGCGACGCCAACCTGTGTGAGTGCCAGCGCGAAGCGATCCAGCCAGAACGAGATGTTGCCGCCGGAGCCGTGCAGCAGCAGCAGAGCAGGATGTTTGCGATCGCCAGAGAGCACCTGCTGCTCGATACGAATCTGCTGGTTGCCGCTCGGGTACGTGGTCATGTAGAAGAGATGCTTACGCGTGCCGGGGGAGGTCCCGAGGTTCGACCAGGGTGCGAGTTCGTCTTTGTCTCGCGAAACGGAGGATGGTTCTACTCCAGAAGGGAGTCGATGAAGGCGTTCGAATCAAAGGGCAGAATGTCTTCCATCCTCTCGCCGACGCCGGCGAAGACGACCGGCAGACCGAGCTCGGTTGCGATCGCGAGCACGATGCCACCCTTGGCTGTTCCATCAAGCTTCGTGAGAACGATGCCGGTGACGCGGGCGGCTTCGGTAAAGAGGCGGGCCTGCTGCAGACCGTTTTGCCCGGTGGTCGCATCCATGACGAGAAGGGTCTGGTGCGGCGCACCGGGTATCAGCTTCTCCGCGGTTCGGCGCATCTTGTCGAGCTCCTTCATCAGGTCGGTCTTCGTATGCAGACGGCCGGCGGTGTCGACGATGAGAACGTCGGTGCCCCGTGCCTTGGCGGCAGAGCAGGCGTCGTAGAGCGCAGCCGAAGGATCGCCGCCCTGCTTGGTTTTGATGATTGGCACGCCGGAGCGCTGTGACCAGACCTCGAGCTGCTCGATCGCGGCGGCGCGAAAGGTGTCGGCGGCGCACAGCAGAGTCGTTCGCCCATGGCTGGTGTAAAGCGCCGCGAGCTTTCCGGAGGTGGTGGTTTTGCCGGTGCCGTTCACGCCGACCATCATGATGACCTCAGGCGACGCGGCTGGATGCGCTATGGGGCGGGCGACGCCGTCGAGCACCGCACGCAGCTCCTGCTTCAGCAGATCCTTCAGGTGCGTTCCGCTCGAGATGCCCGTGCGATAGGCGCGCTGCCGCAGGTGGTCGAGAACAATGGCGGTGGTGGCAGAGCCGATGTCGGCCGCGAGCAGCACGGGCTCGAGATCGGCGATGGTCGATTCGTCCACCTCCCGGGTGAGTGCGACAACGGACGAGATTGACTCTGAGAAGCTCTCGCGGGTGCGGGTAACCGCCTGCTTCATGCGGTCGAAGAAGCCGCGGCGCGCGGGCTCCTCCGCCGGCGCCTGATCTACAGGATCCGCGGCCTCACGCTGACCAAAGCCGAAGATGGATCGTCGCAGCGGCTCCGCAGGCTGCTCGGGTTCCGGTTCGGTGGGTTTGTCGCGCTTACCAAAAAGATTGAACGCCATGGATCCAGTTTAGTCGACGGCGCACGTCTATTCGTCGCGGCCCGGACGACTCATCAGTTCGCGGATGGCCTCTCGCGGGCTCTTGTTGCGATGGAGGATCGCGTCCATCTGCTCGGTGATCGGCATCTCGACGCCATACCGCGCCGCCAGCCCCAGAGCCGCCGCCGTGGATCGAATTCCTTCCGCGACCTTGCCGTGCATGGCAGCGAGGATCTCCGGCAGCTGTCGACCCCGGCCGAGCTCCGCGCCCACCTGCCGATTGCGCGAGAGCGAGCCGGTGCAGGTCAGGACCAGGTCGCCCAGGCCAGAGAGGCCGGCGAGTGTCTGGCGACGGCCACCACAGGCGACGGCGAGGCGCGTAATCTCCGCCGTGCCGCGCGTAATCAGAGCCGCTGCGGAGTTGTGACCGAGGTTGAGACCGTGCACGACGCCGGCAGCCAGCGCAACGACATTCTTCAGCGCGCCTCCCAACTCCACGCCGGCCACGTCGTCATTGGTATATACCCGCAACGAGGCAGACGAGAAATCGCGTTGCACGGTCTGCGCCAGGATCGAGAACGGCGAGGCTGCAACAACAGCCGTTGGTGTTCCAGCCGCAACCTCCTGCGCGAACGAGGGACCGCTCAACGTGACGCACGGGTTGGAGGTAATGCTGGCGACGACCTGGGACATCCGCAGATACGTGCTCTCCTCGAGACCTTTGGACGCGACGACGATGACCTGGTCGCGCGTAAGCAGCGGCGCGATGTGAGAGATGGTCTCGCGCAGGTACTGGGAAGGGGTCACGGAGACGAGACAATCGGCTTCAAAGATCGCAGCGGGCAGATCGCTGGTGATGAAAATGTCCGCTGGAAGCGTGAATCCGGGAAGGTACGGCAGGTTTTCGCCGACGTCTGTCAGCTGTTCGGCGAGGAGCGGCGAGTGCGACCAGAGAACGATCTCGTGCCCACCACGACGAGCGAGAGAGATGGCGAGGGCGGTGCCCCAGGCACCGGCTCCGAGAACGGCGATGCGGCTCATGCGGCCACCTTCTTCGGAGCGCCGATGCGATTCTCCGTGCCGGCGAGAAGGCGGCGGATGTTGGCTTGATGCTTGACGATAACGAGCAGCGGAAGCCCGAGAAAGGCAGCGAGGACGGCCGGCGATCGGGATGAGAGCAGGAGCCCGGCCGAGACGGGAATCGAAGCTGCGGCGGCCATGCTGGCAAGTGAGACGAAACGCGTGAACCCGACCACAGCGACGAAGAGAAGGAGGGCGACCAGGACGGATCGCGGCGAGAGCACAAGGAAGACGCCGAGGGCTGTGGCGACGCCCTTTCCTCCGCGAAAGCCGAGCCAGACGGGAAAGGTATGGCCGAGGGTAGCGGCGACGGCGGCTGCCGAAGCGAGGTCAAAGGCCTGTTCCCGATCAAGGCCTGCATGTCGCGCGAGCTGAAACGCCAGCAGAACGGCGAGTGTGCCTTTCAAGCAGTCGAGCAGCAAGGTCGCGATGCCCAGGCCCTTGGCACCTGAACGGAGGACGTTGGTGGCGCCGATGTTGCCGCTCCCGACAGCGCGGATATCTTCATGGCGAATGAAGCGCACCAGCAGGTACCCGAAAGGCACAGAGCCCAACAGATAGGCGATCGGGAGTGTAGCAAGCCAGGGGTTCATGAGCGCAGCTTGAGTTTAGCAAGCAGCCTGTAAATTTTGTGTAGGGACGCGTGGGCTAAAGCAGAAGCCGACGAACGAGCTCGAGCGCATGCTGCGTCGTCCAGAGGCGAATACGCTCCCGATCGCCTGTGAGATTGAGTTCGCGGACCTCGGTCTGTGGGCCAAGACCCGAGACGGCCACATAGACAAGGCCGACCGGCTTTCCCGAGTCCGGACCTTCAGGGATGCCCGTGGGTCCTGCCAAGCCGGTGGTGGCGATGCCGACCGAGGCCCCAGCGCGCGCGCGGATACCGTCGGCGAGGGCCTGGGCAACGGGCGCCGAGATGGCGCCATGGCTGGCGAGAAGCTCAGGCGGAACGCCGGCCATGGCAGTCTTAAGGGCCTCGGTATAAACGACCGCGCCACCGAGATAGGTTTGCGAAAACCCCGGCATGGCCGTGAGGCGCTCGGCGAGCAGCCCACCGGTACAGCTCTCGGCCGTGGCGACTGAGAGACCGCGCATGCCCAGATGCAGCAGCACGATCTCTTCCAGGCTCTCTCCGTGCGCGGAGAAGATGGACTCTTCCATCTCGCCCTCGATGCGGCCGGCAACCTCATCCACGCGCGCCTGTGCTTCCTCTGCACTCGGTTTGCCGCAGACAAAGTGGAGCTGGATCTCGGCCGAGCCAGCGAGGATGGTGGTCTCGACGTCGGGGTACTGGTCGTAGATGGGAGCGCAGCGGGCGTCCACCTGCGACTCCGGAATGAGCGCCATGCGCAGCAGCCGGCGGCGCAGGTGCGAAGGGGGCAGACGAGCGGCAAGGCGCGGCTTTACCTCCGCCGTGAAGAGCGGTTTGAGCTCCTTTGGCGGGCCTGGCAGAAGAATGACAATACGCGGATCGTGGTCCAGAAAGGTGATCAGGTATTGACCAACAGCGCTGCCGTTAGGGTTGGGCAGGACTTCGGCGCCGCTCAGCATATCGGCTTGCTGGGCGTTGTTCGTCGGCATGGCGATCCCGCGCGCCGCGTATCGCTCACGCAGGGTGACCATCAGGTCTTCGCGCCGCTCGAGAGAGATATTGAGAGCAGCGGCCACGGCCTCGCGGGTGAGGTCGTCGCGGGTTGGGCCGAGCCCGCCCGAGAAGAGGACGATGTCGGCTCGCGAGAGCGCCACGCGAGCAGCCGAGGTCAGGTGTTCGAGCGAGTCGCCCACCACTGACTTGAAGGCGACCACGACGCCGAGGTCATTCAACTGCTCGGTCATGTACAGCGAGTTGGTATCCAGCCGATGCGGTGTAAGCATCTCAGAGCCGGCGGCGATGATTTCGGCGATCATAGAGTTGATAGGTACAGGTCAGGCCATAGGATGCGGGACGGGCGCTTGCGTAGCGGCGCATACTGTTCCTCATCAAGCTTAGAGCAAGGAGAGATCTCCATGAACAGGCGTGCGATTGACCGTCTGGTGCTGACGGGAACTTTGACCGCCGGTCTCTTGAGCACCGGTTCGTGGACAGCCGCGCAGACATCGCCATCCCCGGCCGACTACGTGGCTCAGCGCGCCGAGCGAGCGCAGGGGCTGACGACGCCCTTCGGCTGGTTCTCGCTGATTGCGCTCGACTGGTTGAAGCCGGGCGTGACGACAGTCGGCTCGGCAAAAGAGAACTCGGTCATCCTGCCCCAAGCGCCGGCCCACCTTATGACACTTGATCAGGTAGATGGAAGGGTGTTGCCGACGGGCATGGCTCCGGGAGTGACGCTGCATGGCCAGGCGGTCGCCCTCCATCAGCCTTTGGGCGACGATGAGGACGATGCGGCGGCGCTTTCGGCGGGAACGATGCGCTTCTGGGTCATCGATCGCGGCGGCAAGCGCTACCTGCGAGTGAAGGACTCGAACGCGCCCGCGCTGAAGCACTTTCATGGGCTGCGATGGTACGAGCCGGCCGCGCGGTATCGTGTGGAGGCTCGATGGGTTCCGTTCGCCGCTCCGCACACGCTCCGTTTCCTGAACCAGCTTGGGCAGGTGAGCGATGTGGAGGAGCCGGGACAGGCCGAGTTCACGCTTGACGGAAAGCGATATACCTTGACACCGCTATCTGCCACCGACAAAGGGCTGTGGTTTGTTTTTCGTGATCTGACATCGGCTCGGGAGACGGATCGTGGCGGCCGGTTTCTCTACACGGACGCGCCATCGCATGGAGTGAACAGCCCCGGCACGGTGACGCTCGACTTCAACGATGCGGTCAACCCGCCATGTGCCTACTCGCCCTTTGCCACATGCCCGCTTGCCGCGGTCGAAAACCGGTTGCCGGTGGCGGTTCCGGCCGGCGAGAAGCGATACGAAGAGTAGGCGAGAGAGGGCGAGGAGCAGCGATGGATGCAGAGACGGCGCTTGAGGCGGCAACACCCGGGCGAGGTGTGGCAGATGGTCGTACGAACTGGTCCGGCAACTACCGGTACAGCACCGATCGGCTTCTGAAGCCGGCGAGCGTCGCTGAGGTGCAAAGCGCCGTTCGGGGCGTAAGTTCACTGCGCGCGCTGGGATCGCGGCACTCTTTCAACGGCATCGCCGACAGCATGGTGGCGCAGATCTCCGTGACGCGACTGGACAGTATGGAGTTCGATCGGGAGGCGCGGACGGTCACGATCGGCGGCGGTGTCCGCTTCGGCGAGCTTGCGCCGTGGCTCCACGCGCGCGGCTTTGCGCTGCATAATCTGGCCTCGCTTCCGCACATCACCGTGGTGGGTGCATGCGCAACGGGAACGCACGGCTCAGGCGTGACGAATGGAAATCTGTCGACGGCGGTGGCGGCGATCGAATTCGTCAAGGCAAACGGAGATCTGGTGCAGCTCTCGCGATCGATCGATGGCGACCGCTTCAACGGGGCAGTCGTCGCGCTGGGCGCGCTAGGCATCGTGACCCGCATCACGCTCGATGTGCAACCGACGTTCTCTGTGCGGCAGAATGTTTATCTGGATATGCCGTTTTCCACGCTTGAGCGGAACTTCCACGCGATCTTCAGCGCAGGTTATAGCGTCAGCGTCTTTACAGACTGGCGGGAGAGTCGCGCGACGCAGGTCTGGATCAAGAGCAGGGTCGAGCCCGGAGTGCCTGTTGACCTCGCGCCGGAGTTTTTCGGAGCGCGCGCGGCGACGCGTCGGATGCATCCGCTGCTGAACCATCCTGCAGAGAACAGCACGGAGCAGATGGGCGTTGCGGGCAGATGGTACGAGCGTCTGCCGCACTTTCGCATGGACTTCATCCCGAGCAGCGGGCAGGAGATCCAGGCGGAGTACTTCGTTCCGCGGGCAATGGGGATGGCCGCCGTCCGGGCGGTGGAGGAGTTGCGGGATGAGATGGCGCCACTCCTGTTTGTCTCCGAGCTGCGAACGATTGCGGCCGACGATCTGTGGCTGAGTCCGTGCTACCGGCAAGACTCGGTGGCGCTGCACTTTACGTGGCGGCCGGATTGGGCGGCGGTGCGGCAGGTTTTGCCGCGACTCGAGATGAAGCTGGAGCCGTTCGCCGTGCGGCCGCATTGGGGTAAGGTGTTCACGATGGCGCCCGGCGTGATCCAGTCCCGCTATGAACGCCTGCCAGCGTTTCGCGCGTTGATGGCCGAAATGGATCCCGAAGGGAAGTTTCGTAACGCCTTTCTGGCGACGACGCTGTTTGGGAGCTAGCGGAACTGAGTTAAAGCAAAGAGCGGCCGTCTACCTCGAGATCGACATGGAAGAGGGCGTCGCGGGTGGCAAGGGCGGCACAGCCGTCGTCGAGAAAGGCCAGGCCGACGAGGTTTGACCCGGACAGCGCCAACTCTGCCTGACCCTCGCGCGTGATGCGGATCAGCCCGCGCTGGCTGCGGTACGACGCGGCGACGAAGAGATCGCCGGCGGCACTGAAGGCCATGCCCTGCGCGCGGCCCAGACCCTTGAAGAAGGGAGACACCGTGCCCTCATGGCTGATGCGATGAATGCTTTGTGATGACGAGGTGGTCGGGCCGGAGACGAAGAGGGTGCCGTCGATGTTGAAAGCGAGGTGATAGGCGGCCATCGAGGGCTCGAGCGTGGCGAAGACAAAGATCTCGCGATCGGCGTGGCTGCGAGGGGCGCCGCGGTCTGGTGGAATTTTAAAGATCGTGCCGGAACGGTCGCCGACGAAGAGGTTGCCCTCGGCATCAAAAGCCAGGCCAGTGGCGAGACCGAGGCCTTCAGCGAAGAGAGACACGGCGCCATCTGGAGATGCGCGATACACGGCCCCCTCGGCACGGGAGCTGATGTAGAGGTAGCCATCGGGGCCGAAGGCAAGCCCAGTGGCGTTCAGCAAGTCGCGGATGAAGGGCCGCATCTGGAAGTCGCGTTCGATGCGGAAGACGGAGACTGGCACCTGCTGGCCGCGCGGACCGGAGACGGTCGCAAAGACGTTGCCGTCGGCATCGACTGCGGGGTTCGAGACAGGATGGAGGTTCTCGGCCATGGGAACGGCAACATGGAGATACATGGGGTTCGAGGCGCCGCCACTGTGGTGCAGGACGACATCGCCGGAGATGCAGCCGTCCGGAATCTCAAGCGTGACGCGGTCGCTGCGGCTCAGTGTGGCGCCGGCTTCGATGTCCCCCACGGTGACACGTGGCAGATCCGTGCTGCCTGCGGCGAGCGACGTGCCGAGCAGGGACACCTCGCCGCCCGGCATCGCCGCCGGTGGTGAAAGTCTGGTGAGGTGCGGAGGTTTAAGTGCGGTTTGGGAAGATGTGCTCAAGCTTCTAGATTAAGCCTGGTGACCTTGAAGTGCAATCGGCGCAGCGGCTCCGAGCGAAGCCGCAGTTCAAAAGACGAAGCGATGCAGCAGATGGGCAACGAGAAGCGCGAGGAGACCAGCGGCCACATCGTCGAGCATGATGCCGGTGCCGGCTGGCAGGCGTTCCAGCTGACGGACCGGTGGCGGCTTCAGGATGTCAAACAGGCGAAACAGAAGCAGGGAAAGAAACGCATGCTGCCAATCGGCGGAGACGGCGATCAGGGCGATAAGCTGGCCGGCAACCTCGTCGATCACGACGTGCCCTGGGTCCTCGCGGCCCGACTCGCGGGCGACGATCGTTGCGGCAGGAATACCGATGGCCGTCACGAAGACAGCGGCAACCAACGTTCCGACGCTGAGTGAACCGGCGGCCGGGTGCAGGACATGCGCTGCGGCGTACCAGAGCAAAACGGCTGCAATGGAACCGTAAGTGCCAGGGCCCGGCCGTAACAAACCGGCACCGAAGAAAGTTCCGATAGCCCACGCCCATCGTGTCTTCGGGCCCGAGATCGTGTGCCGATCCATTGTAGGTTGATGGGCCATGGTGTCAGCTCAAGTGTAGAGCCACCGTGAAGGTGGCGCCGCTCCGCTTAATTCCTGTAGCGGGATTTCTCTTCGTGCATAGGGTGCCGCTGCTGCTCGGCGTGCTCGAGCTCTTCGAGCAGATCTGGATCGAGGATGGGCGAGCTGATCTTGTACTCGCCGGAGGCCCACTTGCCGAGATCAACACGACGGCAGCGATCGGAGCAAAACGGCGTGTCTTCGGAGTTGAGAAGGACGGGCGTGTTACAGGAGGGACAGCGAAGGGTTTTGGTAGTCGCCATACGATATTTTGGATGAGCGAGGCCTACTCGAGGATGCGTGCGACCAGATCGTAGTCGTGCGACTCGGTGATCTCCGCGCGATAGAAGCTGCCGGGCACGAGCGCCTCATGCGGTCCAAAGTCGTTCAGAAAAACCTTGCCGTCGATCTCGGGTGCATGAAACAGGGTGCGCGCCTCCCACAGCAGGTCTGTCTCTTCGCTCTGACCTTCGACCAGAACGTCAAGCTGGCGACCGACCCAGCTGCGTTTTGCACGCGTGGACATCTTCTGCTGCAACCGCATCAGCTTGCGACGGCGAGCTTCGATGGTGCGTCGTGAAATTTTGAGCGAGGCATCCAGATCGAAAGCTTTAGCGCCTTCTTCATCCGAGTAGGTGAAGACGCCCATCCAATCGATCTGGGCTTGTTCAACAAACTTGCAAAGATCGTGGAAGTTCTCTTCGGTCTCGCCAGGGAAACCAACGATAAAGCTGGTGCGGATGACAATACCGGGAACGATCCGACGAGCCTTCTCGATCAGCTTCAGAAAAATCTCGGCGTTGCCACCGCGCTTCATGCGTTTGAGCACAGAAGCCGATGCATGCTGCAACGGAACGTCGAGATAGGGCGCAATGGTGGTGTGCCGCGCCATGGTCTCGAGCAGGCGCGTGGTGACCTTGTTGGGGTAGGTGTAGAGGAAGCGCAGCCACTTCAAGCCCGGAAGCACGGCAAGTGCGTCGAGCAGCGTGGCGAGGCCGTCAGTAAAGCCCAGATCCTCGCCATAGCAGGTGGTGTCCTGACCGATCAGCGTGATCTCGCGGACGCCTTGCGCGATGAGGTTCTGCGCCTCCGCCAGGATGGAGCCAATGCGGCGTGAGCGGAACTTGCCACGCAGCTGCGGGATGATGCAAAAGCTGCATGGGTGATCGCAGCCTTCCGCGATTTTGATGTAGGCGCTTGCCCGCGGCGTAGCGAGGATTCTGGGCGTTGCGTCTGAGTAAAGGTAGTCGGGCAAGGCAGCGGTCGCGCCATCCCAGCTCTCGCGCGAGAAGCGGCCGGCGGCCTCGCGAGCATCGCCTTCCGCACGGGAAGCCGTGCCCGCCTCCGGCCGGTGCGCGATGTGATCTCCGGGGTGGTTGAGCAGCGCGTTGCCATGTGTGGTTCCGGTTGTCGCGAGTGACTCGACGATGCGCAGCTGCGGCGCGACTTCACGATCACTTTCCGGATCAGCCAATGGTCGCGAGTGCTGGTTAACGGTCGAGGCGGCACGCGCAATCAAGGTCTGCTGCTCAACCGTGGTTTCGCCCAGCGGCAGAGCGGAGCCGCTCGGGAAGGTAGAAAGATCGTGTTGAATGTGGCTGTCGATACTTGGCTGCGCGAGGTCTGACGGGGAAAGAATCCGGAAAGGGGAGTCGTTCCCATGGCCACTTGGCGTCAACCCTGCAGCCGCGAGAATGCCTTCGAGCTCTCCCGTTCCGACCACCGCATCAACCTCCGGAATGTTCGCCCGGATCTCGTCGCGATACCGCTCAACCAGGCAGCCGGCGACGATCAGACGCTGCGCCTTTCCGCCGTTTGCGATCTTATGCTGCACCATCTCGAGGATGGTGTTGACGCTCTCCTGCTTGGCCGAATCAATGAACGAACAGGTATTTACCACCAGGATTTCGGCGTCCTCGGCCTTCTGTGTGAGCTCTGCTCCATTGTGATGTAGCAGGCCCATCATCACCTCGGAGTCGACCAAGTTCTTGGGGCAGCCGAGCGAGACGAACCCGATCTTCGGACGCGCGGTGGTCACCGGAGAGTCGAGTTCAGGCAGGAGGGTGGCAGGAGGGATCACGGCCTTTTAGTTTAGCAAGGACTGCCTGCTTCAAGTGCAGCACAGGCCAGGTCAGGTGCTCACGGAGCTGCGGCGATGGCGGCGCAGAGCGTCAAGATGAATCAGCAGAGCGATCGCGGCGCCCGCGGCGGTGCACCAGAAGCGGCGATGCGCGATCTCCGGGCCAGGTAGCTGGTTAAGCGAGAGCAAAAAGACGATGTACGAGGTCATCAACAGGGTGAAGAGTGCATAGTTGACGCTGTTCACCGCATAGCAGCCGAACGCGAAGACCGTAACCAGCACGGCCAGAACCCAGGGTGTGGGATGCAGATGCGCGGCGATCAGCGTGGCCAGTGTGGCGCCGACCAGGGTGCCGGAGATGCGTGCCAGCGCGCGGGAGAGAGTCTCAAAGAACGCTGGCTTCTGCACCAGAAGGGCGGTCATCGGCACCCAATAGCCGGATTGCATGCCCATCTTGCGGTAGAGCTCTGAGGCCAGAGCAACGGTGATTACCAGGCGGGCGGCATAGATGAGGGCGGTCGTACGATCCGGCGCGGGAAGTGCCTTAGGAAGCTCCTGCAGGCGATGCAAGAGCTCGCGTCGCTGCTCGTAAAGCGTCGTGTACAGAGATCGTGGCAAACGAAGCAGATCCTTGCGAAGCTCCGGCAAAAGGCGCAGACCGAGGCTGGTCATGACCAGCTGCAGGGAGCCGCCGAGCAGGATCAGGCCAGCTCGCACCAGCGCCGGCCGAGGCGCGCTGGGAAACGCCGAGGCGACAAAGAGCGCGACCGAGGCCTGTTGCCCAACCCACGCGAGACCGGCGTCGCGGATCGTCAGCAGGCCATAGATCGCGGCAGAAGCAGCCGAGGCCAGCACCAGAGTATAGCCGAGATGCCCGACTACGGTGCCGATCAAGGTCGCGGAGGCCATGGCGAAGATCGCCGCCAGCATGGGTTGCAGTCGCGAGTCTGCAATGCGCTGGTTGGCGCCGAAGCCGATAGTGAACGCGCCTCCACCGGCGATCAGGCCGCCGCCCGGATGACCGACCGCAATCCCGATCGAGACGCAAAGCGCAACCGTGGCCGCGCTCACCAAAGGCAGGCGGCCATGCAACTCGCTCCACCTGAAGGTGTAGAGGTCCGCCAGGAAGTGCGGTGGAGTGATGGTCCGTGCCTTGGACGGAACGGCAGGAGGCGACGAAAGAGCAGGAGAAGCCACAGTGTCTATGATGACAATTCCTTCGGGAGGGTCACGGAGCGGTGACCGTGGCCGCCTCCTCGTGGAACTCGGGAGAGACGACACCGCGCCAACTTCTACCGAGCTCCGCATACAGATCGGCTGCCCTGGAGGGAAGCATGGGCTGGGCGAGCAGCTTGCCGGGTTTGGTCTTAAGCAGCCACCAGGTCCTAGGGGCTTCCGCCATGTCGAAACCAGCGTCGTGCAGGTAACCCAGGCTCACCCGGCCAGACTGCTGTTCAGCCAGCGCAAGCAGGTGCTGGGCTACGCTGTAGTTGCCGATGCTGGTCGCAACGCTCAGGCCCGGTACGAACAGCCCTCCCGCGGCGCCTGCGATCTCGGCTGCTTTCATTTTATGAACGGCGGGAACCGAGCGAAAGCTCTGCTTTTCGATGGCGGTAGCGATGTTGTCGGCAAGCACAGTAGCCAGCTGAGAGTCGTTCTCGAGCCGCTCGACGATCTGATGCGGAAGCACGATGATGCCGTTCGGCAAAGTCAACGCATCTTTCAGGTTCTTCTCGTCGACGACCTGAAAGCGAAAGTTGATCTTCGTGGCGTCGCTGTTCGGAAGCGCGCGCTGATAGGCCGGGATGAGTCTCCGCCCGATCCGCTCCACACGATCCTGCATGGCAGGGTCGGGCCATGGCGGAATCTGCTTGACCTTGACCCCAAGAAAAAGCCTGCTCGCGGTGCTCTGGTGCGAGTCCGGATCGACCGCCGCCGGATCGTAGTCGTTCTTTTCGCGAAGCTTGCCTTCTCCCGCGACCACGACGTTTTCGCGCAGTTCGGCCTCGCGCACCAGGACGGTGCCGTCAGTCTGCTGCTCCCCACTGTATTTGATCCAGAGATTTGGTCGCCGTGGCGTCGCCGTGGCGAGCGGAGGATCGAAGATAAGGGTGGTTTTGGCAGTAAGGAGCAGATGCCGGCCGTCAGCGCGCACCGTCTCCGACGTTGGTCCGGAGGCCGGAGGGGACGCTGGAACCTCATCGATGACGCCCATTCCCGAGACAGGCGAGGTTGACGGCGCCAGGAGCAACAGCCGGTTCACCAGGACGGTATTCGTGTGCTTATCCAGCGTGCCGAAGACCTTCGCCGGCTCACCCAGGTAGACCGCCGGAACGCCGTGGTGCTGCACCGTCCGACCGATAGCGGGATGGCCGGAGAGCGAGTCTGGGCCGAAGCGCAGGTGGGCTCCGTTCAGGTCAATACCTTGCGGACTCACCGCGGTGATAAAGCCATCGAAGAGTGGCCGATCCTCGGGGGAGGGGGTGTCTGCCCATGTGGAGGCAGCGACCGAAGCGAGGCAAAGAAGAAGGAGCGCAGGGCGGACATACATAGGCGACAACCGTATCTGTTCTGACAGCGATGGGCCATCGCACGATCGGCGGTCACATGCAGCTTTTGGGGCATCGTCCGACCTTCGTCTGCAGTCTCGCGATCGCCGAGCCGGTGATGGTAAACTTCTGCTTGTGCCGGGCCCTACGCGACGTAATCCCGCCAACCCCGCCAGGTCCGGAAGGAAGCAACGGTAACGGGCTAGTATGGGCGCAGTAGGTCGCCCGGTGCTCTTCTTGCTCGACACTCCCCCCGGCCTACGTGACGACAGTCTGACACCCTTCCGCCAGACGCACCCGTTACCCGGATGACAGCATCGCGCGTGTGTTGGAGAATGAACCCTGGGTGCAGGATCTCTGTGCCGTAGCTCCTGGATCACGTGAGGTAAAAAGGTTGAGTTTGACGTTGCGTCCGACGATCTCTGTGCGAGCGAAGATCTCCGCAGTAGGCACCTACGTTCCCCCCAAGCTGCTGACCAATGCAGACCTTGAAACGATGGTGGCGACGAACAACGAATGGATCGTCGAGCGGACCGGCATACGGGAGCGCCACATCGCTGAAAAGGGAGTTGGCACCAGCGATCTCGCAACTGCGGCCGCCCGCAAGTGCCTGACCATGCGCGGTATGGATCCCTCCCAGGTAGAGGTCATCATTGTCGCCACGGTCACCCCGGACATGATGTTTCCGGCCGCCGCCTGCCTGGTACAGGACAAATTAGGTGCAAAACATGCCTGGGGCTTTGATCTTTCCGCCGCCTGCTCCGGTTTTCCGTACGCCTTACAGGTCGGTGCCAAGCTGATCGAAAGCGGCATGCACAAAGCCGTTCTGGTTATCGGCGCGGATGTGATGAGCTCGATCATCGACTACACGGATCGCACCACCTGTGTCATCTTCGGCGACGGCGCAGGCGCTGTGCTGCTCGAACCCTGCGCCGAGGGCGAGGTTGGTCTGATCGACTATTGGCATGAGGTAGACGGCTCGGGCGTCTCTTCGCTTTACATGCCTGGGGGCGGTAGCCTTCACCCGGCCTCGCATGAAACCATCGCGCAGAAGATGCACTTCGTTCACCAGGACGGGCAGGCCGTGTACAAATTTGCCGTGCGCAAGATGGCCGAGGCGGCCGAGCGTGTGCTGACGCGCAATGGCCTCACCGGCAGTGATCTAAGCTGCTTCATTCCGCATCAGGCGAACAAGCGCATCATCCTGGCGACGGCCGATCGGCTCGGCATGCCCGAAAGCAGCGTTGTCATCAATATTGATCGGTACGGCAATACCACCGCGGGAACGATTCCTCTGGCAATGGGCACCGCGCTCGAAGAAAACCGTCTCAAACGGGGCGATCTGGTTTTGCTGGCCAGCGTTGGGGCTGGATTCACCGTGGGCGCGACCTTGCTTCGGTGGGAGTTCTAACGCAAACAGAAGCGAAGTGTCAGCCCTGCTTCCAATCCAGAGTTGCGATTGGCTATGCCCCGGCTTGCACGCCAGCCGGGCTGTTCTTGCCGGTTCCAGGTGCAGTGCCGCGAACCGTCTTTGAGGTCTTGTACAGGCGCCAGAACGCGATTCCAACAAAGGTCAGAAGCAGCGCCCAGAACACGATCAGGATCGTCGTTGCCCACTTGTCCGAGAAGTGGCTCCAAAGCTGCAGGACCTGCTTCCCATAGAACACACCTGCCCAGGCGGCGATCAGGTGACGCACAAAGCGGCTTGTGGTAAACGCCACCATGAAAGTTCGTTGCGACATTTTGAGAGCGCCCGCCGCCAGAACAAATGGCGACAAAGGCATGGGCGGCGGAAGGATGGCCGGCAGTGCGACCGACAGCACGGCGTGGTGCTCCATCCATCCACACACCCGTTTGAAGATGCGCTCCGGCACATGCTTCTCAAGGAACTGCATGCCGCCCTTTTGCCCCACCTGGAAGCTGAGATAACCGCCCAGGGCTGAGCCTGCCGTGGCGACAGCGACCAGAAGGATCAGGTTCATGTGCTGCGCCGCGAAGAAGAGGATCATCAGATCGCTCACGCCCGGGACGGGTAGCGGCACGAACGACGAATCGATGATCGAGACCAGAAAGAAGCCGACCAGCCCGAACGACAGGATCAGGTGGAGCACGTGACCGCGGTGCTGGTCGGCCGCCGCCAGCAACGTAGCCGGCAGCCTGTGAGGAACGCTGAGCGCCAGATGCGATAGCCCGTGGACGCCGATCGGCGGCAGGCGATGACTCAGAGACGACAAACTGGCGAGAGATTCCGCGATCATGGATGTTCAGACGCGTTCACGCCACTCGAAGTCGCTGAAACTCAGCAACTTTCCCGGGCTCGACTACCGCTCCTCTTCGACAAAGCGAAGCACGGGCAAAGGCGGCAGGGCACCAACCTCGGCCGCAAGTCTGCGGAACAAAAGGATGGACTCAATACACGCCCCGTCAAGATGGTAATAGATGTTTTCTGTTAGGTAGGTCCGGATCGTCGACCCGGGAACGCCGATCCGCGGGGTCCACTCCTCAACCAGCGCGTCGACATGGCGCAGACCGGCATCGCGCGAGGCGGTGAGGTCCTCCATCATCTCCCCCGCACTCACTCCGGCAGCTATCAGCGCGCCTGGTCTGGCGGCCCACACCGCAGCCACCCATGGCAGTCCGGTTCGCGCGTTCCACTCCTCAGCCAGATCGATCCACAGACACGGGCCCAAAGCTCCTTCAATTTGCTTCCGCTGTTCGCGTGCCAGCAGAGCAGGGTCCCCAATGATCAATGCGGCGTCGTTCTGCCCAAGCATCGTGATCGGGTCAGCCACTGCTTGGATAAAGGCGGGCGCGATCCCCAGGAAGTGCCGAAACAGTACCTGCGCGTACGCAACCGAAGATCGCGACGCTGCATCGGCCGCCACCGAGCGCACGTCGGCGAGCGTTGCCGCCGCGCTTTGTCGCACCAGCAGAAGGATCGAGCGCACCTGGCGGAGCGAGGCGATGGTGCATCCGGGAACCACCGCTAACTCCGAAGTCAGGGCGGCCACGGGAATCAGGCCCAGATCCGCCGACCCGCGCAGCAACTCCGCTGCGCAAGCCGCCGGCGCGGTGTAATGGACCGTGTAGCGCCGGCGAAGTTCGGCCGCTACAGGCGGGTGCACGAAGTTCCACATGAGTGGAGCTGGATTGAGGAAGTGAATAGCAGCAACGCGCAACGTTCGATCGGGCTGGGTCACGGATCCTCTTTCCCCTTTGATTCCAATTGCTCACCGGCCGACTCACCGGCACGGCCTCCTGGTGACACAGACGTGCGAGCCGAAGGGTCATTGACACGCACCGATGCCGATCCTACGTTCGCTTGAGTGCAGATGTTGCATGGTGCTGAAGCTCGCCGAGCGGGCTGCCAAAGGGGAGATGTCGTGAGGTCATCCGTTGTGGAGAGGGAACCGGATCAGGGCGAGCGCACACGGCTGGCATGGCTGGGAATGGTGCTCACGCCCGGTATGGGAGCAATCCGAACCGTGCGGGCGGCCACTCGACTGGGCGGCGCTGCACGCATGCTGTCAGCCTCGCTCACGGAGCTCGAGGGAGCTGGGATGCCTGCCGCCGCGGCCCAGTTTTGTTTCGACGGCCGTGCCGTTCGTGCTGCGGACGAGGAGTTGCGACGGGTCGAGGAAGCAGGCGGTCAGATCATGACGCTCGACGATACTCTGTACCCGGACAACCTCCGCAACATCTATGACCCGCCACCCGTGCTTTGGGTTCGTGGCGACGCTCGCCTGCTCAGCCGGTCCGGCATCGGCGTGGTCGGAACGCGTCACCCGTCGCCCTATGGCTCTGGTATGGCGGAGGTCCTGAGCCGCGATCTGGCGGCGCGCGGCCTGGTCATCTTCAGCGGCATGGCGCGTGGTGTCGATACCGCGGCACACAAAGGTGCGCTTGCGGCCTGTAACGGCAGGACGGTTGCCGTCTGGGGCACCAGCATCGACGTGATCTACCCCAAGGAGAACAAACGGCTGGCGGAAGAGATCGTCGGCAACGGCGGCGCGATCCTCAGCGAGTTCCCGCTCGGTACCTTTCCGGCGCCGCAGAACTTTCCCATTCGCAATCGCGTCATCAGCGGTCTGAGTGTCGGTGTGCTCGTGATCGAAGCCGGGGAGCACTCTGGCACGCGCGTCACCGCTCGCTGCGCCATGGAGCAGAACCGCGACGTCTACGCCGTGCCGGGCAACGTGACCAACAAGAATGCCTGGGGGCCGAACACGCTCATCAAGCAAGGTGCTAAGCTGACGGCCACATGGGAAGATGTCTGGGAGGATCTGCCAAGCCAAGTGCGCCAGGCCCTTGAGGACGAGCTGGGGACAGGTGATGAATCAAATCGATCCGGCGTCGCATCCTTACTTAGCAGCGCGGAGCTTCCCGAAGCGGAGCGTGCCATTCTCGAGCACTTGCGGCAGGACGAGTCGCTGCAGCTGGATGAACTGATGGAACGCCTGGAAGGCAGGCTCGAGTCCCCCGAAATCTTCACCGCATTGTTTGAACTCGAGCTCGCAGGCCATGTGCGTCAGATGCCTGGCAAGAACTATCTGCGAACGATGTAAGCGAATTCAATCGACGACCTCGGCGCAGGCCGGAAGCGCACAGCAATCTTCGGGACGCAACCAAACGGCGCAGGCTGCGTCTATTGAAGCACTTGCAGCAGTCGTCACGGTCACCGGCAACGAGGGTCCATTGACTTCGCTCCGGCACACCGTGGTAGGTTCGCAGGGTCAGGTCCCGGCGTTTGGTGGGCGGGACCAGTGCTGGCGCAGGGCACCAGTGGATGTGGACGTGAAAGGGAAGCATGAGCAAATCTCTTGTGATCGTAGAGTCGCCGGCGAAGGCAAAGACGATCAATAAATATCTCGGCAGTGACTATGTGGTGGAGGCCTCGCTGGGCCACATCATGGACCTGCCCAAGAACGACATCGGTGTCGAACTTCGCAGGCGAACCTTTGAGCCGACGCTGATCATCTCGCCCGGTAAGGAAAAACTGGTCGATCGACTGAAGAAGCTAGCGGCCAAGTCCAACGCTGTCTTTCTCGCGCCTGATCCTGACCGCGAAGGGGAGGCTATTGCGGCTCATCTGAAATTCCAGCTGCAGTCCTCGGTGAAGGGCCAGACCAAGGTCCAGCGCGTCACCTTTAATGAGATCACGCCTAAGGCCGTGAAGGCAGCCTTCCTCAATGCCCGGGAGGTCGACGAGAACCTGGTCGATGCGCAGCAGACACGACGCGTGCTTGACCGTCTTGTCGGTTACCAGATCAGCCCTTTGCTCTGGGACAAGGTGCGTCGCGGTCTGAGCGCCGGCCGTGTGCAGACAGTGGCTCTTCGCCTCATTGTTGAGCGTGAGCGCGAGATCAACGCCTTCAACCCCGTCGAGTACTGGACGGTCGACGCGCATCTCCTTCCAGGAGCTAACGGCCAGGAGTTCACGGCGCGCATGGTAGGCGTCGAAGGCAAGCCGATCCGCGTCGCCAACGGCAAGGATGAGGCTGGCAAGGAACAGTTCCTCTCGAATGCACTGCCCGACAAAGAGGCCGTGGACGAGGTCGTCTCGCATCTGCAGCGGGCTACTTGGAGCGTGCGCGGCGTCGAGCGCAAAGAGCGCAAGCGCAATCCGACTGCGCCCTTCACGACCAGTAAGCTGCAGCAGGACGCAGCCGGCCGCTTGGGCTTTAATGTGCGTCGTACGATGGGTGTCGCTCAGCGCCTCTATGAGGGGGTAGAGATCGGAAGTGAAGGTACCGTCGGCCTCATCACCTACATGCGAACCGATTCAACGCGCGTCAGTCCCGATGCTGTCATTGAAGTTCGCGAGTACATCGAGACAAAACTCGGCGCCAAGTATTTGCCGGCGCAGGAGATCAAGTACAAAACCAAGAAGGACGCGCAGGATGCCCACGAAGCCATTCGTCCGACGCACGTAGAGTTCGTTCCCGATGAGATCCGGAAGTATCTTTCGGACGAGCAGTACAAGCTCTATCGGCTGATATGGCAACGCTTTGTCGCCAGCCAGATGATGCCCGCCGTCTTTGACCAGACCACGGTCGACATCGCGGCAAAGGCAGACCACACGTACGACTTCCGCGTCAGCGGCAGCATCCTCAAGTTCGAGGGCTATCTCAAGGTCTACGAACAGGCGCCGGCGCCGGAAAAGAAGGCCGATCCTCAAGCGAGTGCCGAAGGCGACGAGACAGAAAATGCGGAGAATCCGGACAAACGCCTGCCCGATCTCCGGGATGGTCAGGCGCTCAGCCTCGAGACGCTCGATCCGCAGCAGAAGTACACCGAGCCGCCACCGCGCTTCAATGAAGCCAGCTTGGTAAAGACCCTCGAAGAGAAGGGCATCGGCCGCCCGTCCACCTATGCGTCCATCATCAACACCATCCAGGAGCGCGACTACGTCAAGAAGATTGGCGCGAAACTGATCCCGACCGAGATTGGCATGGTCGTCACGGACCTGCTAGTCAAGAACTTCCCCTACATCTTCGATCTCCAGTACACGGCCCGTCTCGAAGGCGAACTGGACGCGGTCGAAGAGGGCGACGAGAAGTGGCAAAGCCTGCTTGGCGGCTTCTACGACCACTTTGAGAAGGAACTCAAGGTCGCCGAGAAGCAGATGGAAGACGTCAAACGCATGGAGCATACGACGACTGAACTCTGCGATAACTGCGCCAGCCCGCTCATCCTGAAGTGGGGCAAGTTCGGCAGCTTTTACGCTTGCAGCAACTTCTCAAAGGCCAAGCCGATGAACGTCGCCCTGGGCGCTCTGAAGAAAGATCCGAAGGCCACTATTAAAAAGATCACGACTGCCCTCACCTTTCCGATGACCGTCAAAGCTGTAACCGATACGGTTACAGAGTTCGCTAAGGAGGTCGCGGACAGCGCCGAGCTCGAACGCGAACTGAAGAACGCCGTCGGCCACGGCAAGAAGGTCTACGTCGAGACCTTTAGCTGCGACTTCACCAAGGAAAACTTTGCTGCCAAGCCGGATCTCACCTCCCCCGACGCGCAGAATGCCGAGAGCGAAGAGGAGTTCTGTGATAACTGCGGTCGTGTGATGGTTCTGCGAAACGGTCCGTGGGGACCCTTCATGGCGTGTCCCGGCTACAACGAGGATCCGCCCTGCAAGACCATCCGCAAGCTGACCCAGAAGGTTCAGCAAAAGCCGCCAGTTCAACTGGAGGAGCCTTGCCCCAAGTGCAGCCGGCCCCTGCTCCTTCGGAACGGCCAGTACGGCGAGTTCATCAGCTGCTCCGGCTACCCGAAGTGCAAGTACATCAAGCAGGATCTGCTCGCCGTGAAATGTCCAAAGGACGGCGGTGACATCGCCGTGCGCAAGACCAAACGCGGCGACACTTTCTACGGTTGCGTCAACTATCCGAAGTGCGACTTTGCCTCCAATCACAAGCTCGTCAACCAGACCTGCCCGAACTGCAGCAACCCCTACGTGCTTGAGGTCTCAAACAAGGAGGGCGTCTTCCTGATTTGCCCGAACAACCAGGAAGACATGCCGAAGCGGCGCAAGAGAAAGGGCGCAGCGGAGGTGGATGAGGAGCCTAAAGGTGTCGATTGCACCTTTATCGAGAAGATCGGCGAGTCAGTAGCCATACTCGATCCCGAGCTTCCCGATCCTGAGACCACGCGCCTTCTTACCGCAAATGTGGCGTGACGCGGTGGCGGTGCATAGCCCGGGGCTGTGGACCAACCCCGGCCCCTTTCCTTGTTACAGAAACTCTGGTACAAATGCGCTGGCGCACCCTGTGCGCGAACCGCAACATAACAGCTCGGGATCTACTTGAGCTCTTTCAGTAAGTAGTAGTAAAGAGACGGATTATCTATGGCGAAGGCAGTTTGGAACGGGCAGACGCTTGCAGAGAGCGACACCTACGAGACAATTGAAAGCAACATTTACTTCCCGGAAGAAGCAGTCAAACGAGAGTTTCTGCGACCGAGTTCCACGACGTCGAACTGCCCCTGGAAGGGGCAAGCCCGGTATTACACTCTGTTGGTTGACGGGCAGGAAAACCCAGATGCCGCGTGGTACTACCCTGATCCAAAGCCTGCTGCCCACACCGTGAAGCACCACGTGGCTTTCTGGCGGGGCGTCGAAGTTACGACCTAGGGCGGGTCCTAGTACGCTTCCGCCTGATCGAGCGGTAGCCGAACCTTGAAGCAGGTTCGCCCCGGCTCCGATTCTACGGTCAACAGGCCGGAGTGGCGACTGACGATCCGCATCGCCGTATCCAGACCAAGACCGAGGCCACTCCCCGGCGGCTTGGTCGTATAAAAAGGTTCGAAGATCCGAGACAGAATCGCAGGGTCGATGCCGCTGCCGCTGTCGATGATCTCTATGGTCGCCAGCTGGCCGGTCAGCTTCGTTCGCAGCTGCAGCTTGCCTTCATCTCGCATCGCATCGAGCGCATTCTCAATCAGCACCGTCCAGACCTGGCTCAGCTCACTCCCGTAGGCACTGATCGGCGGCAGACTCGGATCAAAGTCCGACTCGACTACAACAGACCGCAGGCGCGACTGGAACATGACCAGGGTTGTTGAGAGCGACTGGGCAAGGTCAACTTCCTGCACCGGAGCCTGGTCCATGTAGGAATAGTCTTTAATCGCGCTAATCAGGTCGAAGATCCGACCAGTTGAGTTCACGATCGTCTCTGCCATGCCTTCGATCCGTAGCGAGTTGCTCAGCGACGACAGCAGTAGCGGAAGCACGTGCGGCGGGGAGAGCGTCACCAGTTCATCAAGCTGGTCGAAGCCAATAGCACTCTCGGCGATGGCCGGCGCGAGCGCCCATGCCCTTTCAACACCGTGCTTCTCCAGCCACCGAGCGACCTGGTCCTCGCGCTCACTCAGGTCGAGCGCGCTGATCGTAACGTTCCTGTGCGGCGCATAGGCGCTCAATCGCTGCCGCATGCGTTCAAACCACTGTCGCAGTTGCGGTGTCTCGAGAGCGTTGGCGCTAAGGGCTCCAAGCTGGAAGCTCTGTTCCCGGTACTCCCGTAAGTCGTTGAACAGCCGGTCTGCGGATCGCTGCGCCGCCGACGCTGGATTATTCAGCTCATGCGCCAAATTTGCTGCCAGCTTGCCCAAAGCGGAGAGCTTCTCCGCCTGCTGCTCCATGCGGGTTACCTCCCGCACGCGATCCAGCAGCACAGAGACACAGCGCTGCGCCATGGATGGGATCGCCGCGAGCATCTCCGGAAATAGATTCTGGTGCACATCGAGAACCCAGATCGGGCCAATCGTGTAGCCATCTCCGCCGTAAGTTCTCATGCGCGAATACGGCAGCTTGCCCGTCATCTGGCCCGCACGTCCGATAAATAACGCGATCGGGCCGGAGCGCCGCCGGCGAACGTGAATCTCGCCTTCCAGAATGAAACTCAGATGGCAGGCAGGCTCGCCTTCGCGAAACACCATCGCCCCCTGCTCTCCGCGGCGCTCCGTTCCATGCTCCGCCAGCCAGCGGGACTCGCGATCGCTCAAGCCCTCAAGCTGCACGACCGACCGGAGCGCCTCCATGATCTGTTCCGGAGAAGAGGGTGTAGCCGGTGTCATGGCCGTTAGATCCAGCTCTGGCTGGACCTCGGTGGTGCTCGTTTCTTGGAGTGAGCTTTCGGTCATAGGGTCAGCGCTTCGCCGCGTCCTTCATCTCGTTCTTGCGCATCGGCATGGAATCGATCTTGCTCTGCAGTCTCTCAAAGGATACTGGTTTCGCCGAGCGATATTTCTCACCACCATCCTTGCCAAGCAAAATTGCCGTGAAATCTTCAGGAGCGACATGGAAGGCTCGGCGCGCCGCGGCACCCTCGGCCGCGCTCAGACTGACCTCCGTCGGCGAAGGATCCTTGTACGCAATCGCGATCACCAACACATCGCGTTCCTTCAAACCCGGTGCCGCGTCCTTTAGCTTGGTCAGCTGTGCCAGCAAAGATGGATCGTCCGGCCGCGCTGCAAACAACAGCAGTGGCCGGTAGCGATCCCGCAACTGCGCCAGGGTCGTTGGCGAAGGCGGTGTCTGGGCGTGCATCAGCGGCGTATTCAGAAGTCCTAGCGCGAGAACAAGGCAATGTCGCATCTGCATCCGATGCACCCTGATACGCCGTCTCCTACGAGAAGGTTCCGCGCGTGCAACCCGGAGCGGCTTCATGCCGCTCCGGTGCCCGCACTGACTACGCTTTCTGCACCGAGCCATCCTTTACCACGACCGGATCCAGAAACGGCATAGCCTTCCGGAGATCGGCGCCCACCTTCTCGATCGGGTGCTCTCGCTCGGCCGCCCGTGTCTGCTCGAAGACCTTGCGCCCCGTCTCGTTCTCCTCAATAAACTTCTTGGCGAACGAACCGTCGCGAATGTCCGAAAGCAGCGATCGCATCGCATCCTTTACCGCCGGCGTCACAATCCGCGGGCCAGCCACATAGTCGCCCCATTCCGCTGTGTCCGAGATCGAGTACCGCATGTACTCCAGACCGCCGCGATACATCAGGTCTACAATCAGCTTCAGCTCGTGCAGTACCTCGAAGTATGCTAGCTCCGGCTGGTATCCGGCCTCGGTCAGAACCTCAAAGCCCGCCTTCACCAGCGCCGTGGTTCCGCCGCACAGCACGGCCTGCTCACCAAAGAGGTCAGTCTCGGTCTCTTCGGTAAAGGTGGTCTCGAGCACACCGGCGCGCGTGCAGCCAATGCCCTTCGCGTACGAGAGCGCCAGCTCCAGCGCCTTTCCGCTAGCATTCTGTTCTACGGCCACCAGCGCGGGAACACCCCCGCCCTCAGTGAAAACTTCCCGTACGCGATGCCCCGGTGCCTTCGGCGCGACCAGCGACACGTCTACGCCCGTCGGCGGACTGATCGTGCGAAACCGAATGTTGAAACCATGCGCGAACATCAGCGTCTTGCCCGAGCCATCGGCCGACTTCGCCGAAAGCCCGGCTTCGATCTCCTTGTACACCTTCGCCGCTGTCTGGTCCGGCACCAGCACCATGATGACGTCTGCCCACTCCGCCGCCTTGACAACCGGCATCACCTCTAGGCCGACTGCCTTGGCCTTCGCCACGCCCGCCGAGCTGTCGCGCAAGCCAACCCTCACTTCGACGCCCGAGTCCTTCAGGTTGAGCGCATGCGCGTGGCCCTGCGAGCCGTAGCCAATGATGGCCACCTTCTTCGCTTGGATAAGAGAAAGGTCTGCGTCCTGATCGTGGTAAGTCTTTGCCATTGTTCTCTGGTCTCGTCTTTCTTCTGGTTAGAGTTCGTTGTGCTGCCTAGATTTCTTCTTCGTGCACATTCGGAAACTGGTTTTCGATGAACTCGTCGGTGTCCGGCTTCAGCGCGTAATCCGGTTCATCCCCGTCGCCACCTGCACTGAACGGCTGCGATCCCGGCGTCCCGAGCGCCTTTAGAACCCGACTGGTATGGTGGCCGCGACGCATCGCCATGCGGCCCGTACGCGACACCTCCAGGATTTCGAAGCTGCTCTCGCGCAGCACCTGGATCAAGCCCTCGATCTTCGAAGCCGCCCCCGTCATCTCGAGCATGATCGACTCCGGTGCCAGATCGACGACCCGCGCCCGAAACACTGTCGCTAACTCAAAGATCTGCGATCGCGACTGCTGCCCGTGCGGCGAGTTCGGCCCCGCGGCCACCTTGATCAGACAAAGCTCGCGGATCACCGCCTCACTCCGTCCTACCTCATCCACATCCACCGTGATCTCGAGCTTATACAAGGACGCACGAATCCGGTGCGCCGCACCCTCTGGCGCCTCGCACACAATCGTCATGCGCGACGTATCTGCCCGCTCGCTTTCCCCGACCGTGAGCGAAACGATGTTGATATTCAACCGGCGGAACAGAGAAGCGACGCGCGTCAGAACGCCCGGCTTGTCTTCAACGAGAGCGACAAACGTATGCAACATAAAACCTTTCAGTGCAAATTAGGGTTTTCATCGGAATGCGGGAAGGAAGTTGCAGGAGGCTGTCCCATGGTTGGAACATAGGTCTTCGGAATCACAAACAGAACCAGCTCTCCCGGCTTCGAAGCGGGGTTTGCACTGCTGCATAGATTGCCCGCAGTGATGCCCGAACTCCAGATCGCCGCCAGCGAATAGTTACGATACAGCTCCCCACGCGAGCGGCAATCGGCATAGAAGTTCGCCAATACGTGAACCTCCGTGGCATCTCCGGTATCGACCAGAATCGTGCCGTCCTTATCGGAAGGCATCACCGTAAAGCCAACCTGATCCCTGTGGAGGCTTACGTTCAGTCGTTCGTTCACGACCGGCTTATTCGTCCTCGCATTCAGAATACGAATCCTCATTGTGTGGTTCGCCACGGAGATCGGCTTGGCCGCCTGCGAGATGGCAATGCGAGGCGGAAAAAGCAGGAAAGTCACGTCAAAGAGCGCCAGCCGCCATCTTCCGTAAACGCGAATGCTGCGGATCATAAGGTCTCCAGATACAGCAACGACCGAACAGAAGCCAACTCCAAGTCCTCAACGATGCGATCTGCGACCGCTCTACGCATCTTCCGCCGTCTCCAGCAGCGGGTCAGCATGCGGCCGGCGCACCATCTCGTGCAGCGCGGCACCCGGTGCAATCATCGGGTAAACGGCATCCTCCTTTTGCACATGGAAGTTGATCAGAAACGCCTTTCCACTCGTCCGCGCCTGTGTCACCGTCGGCGTGACGTCCTTCCGTGCCGAGACAGTCGCGCCATCAATCCCGTGCGCGCCTGCAAGCTTCACGAAGTCCGGTGACAGGATCGGCGACGCCGAGTAGTTCTTTTCGTAAAACGTCTCTTGCCACTGCCGCACCATGCCCAGAAATCCATTGTTGATCACAGCGATGTTGATCGCCAGACCCTCCTGCGCAATCGTCGATAGCTCGCACGCCGTCATCTGGAACCCGCCATCACCGGCAATCACCCAAACGTCTTTTTGCGGGCACGCTGACTTCGCCCCGATGGCTGCCGGCAACGCAAATCCCATCGTCCCTAGACCGCCTGAGGTCACCAGCGACCGCGGCGCCTCGTGCTTGAAGTACTGCGCCTCCCACATCTGGTGCTGGCCCACATCTGTAACGATGATGGTGTCATGTTCCCGCCCCGCCGCCTGTGCCTCACGCCAGATATCGTGAATCACATGCGCGGCATACAGATGACCGTTGTCCGGGAGGTTGATGATGTCGCGCACCGCCGCCGTACCCTTGCTCGCGTTGATCTCCTTCAACCAGCTCGCGTCCGCGTTCTTGGGCAACTGCGGCAGCAGCAATGTCAGCGTCTTCTTTAGATCACCGATCAGCGCCACGTCCACCTTCACGTTCTTGTTGATCTCGCTCGGATCGATCTCGATATGGATCTTCTTCGCATTTGGGGCGTAACTCGCAAGATTCCCCGTCACGCGATCGTCAAATCGCATGCCAAACGCCAGCAGCAGGTCCGACTGCTGAATGGCAGTATTCACCCAACTCTCGCCATGCATGCCCATCATGCCGAGTGACAACGGATGTCCTGCGGGAACCGATCCCAGACCCAGCAGCGTCGTCGCAATCGGAACCTGTCGCGCCTCCGCAAACGCCAGCACCTCCGCTTCAGCCGCCGACTGCGTGATGCCATGCCCCGCCAGGATGACCGGCTTCTTCGCGGCCAGAATCAGCTCCACCGCCTGCCGAAACGAAGCGGACTCCGCCCGCAGCATCGGGTGCGGCCGTGCCGGTTGCGGCTTCACACGATCAAAGTCGAACAGCGCCGTAGCTTGTTGCGCGTCCTTCGTGATGTCGACCAGAACCGGCCCGGGCCGTCCCGACTGCGCAATCTGGAACGCCCGTCGCACCGCCGGCGCCAGGTCCTCCGCCCGCGTTACCAGAAAATTATGCTTTGTGATCGGCAGAGTGATGCCCGTGATATCGACCTCTTGGAACGCGTCCGATCCCAGCACCTTCGACGACACCTGCCCGGTGATCGCAACGATCGGAATAGAATCCAGCATCGCCGTCGCTAACCCCGTCACCAAGTTCGTCGCTCCCGGCCCGGAGGTTGCCATGCACACACCCACGCGCCCACTCGCCCGTGCATAGCCGTCTGCCATGTGCGAGGCACCCTGCTCATGGCGCACCAGCACGTGGTGGATCGAGGGGAACTTGCGCAACGCATCATAGATCGGCAGGATTGCTCCCCCGGGGTAACCGAAGACAGTGGTCACCCCTTCGCCAGCCAGCGTAGCCCACAGGATCTCGGCTCCAGTTAATGTCGGTGCGGATGTCAACGTCGCCATATCATCTCCTTGCAAAGTGCATGTGCAACTCAGGTGGTTACGTTCCTGATCTTAGGTCGTCACGGCGCCAAAGCTCGCTGACGAGACGCCTGCCGCATACTTTGCAAAGACGCCCCGCTTATACCGCGGCTCCGGTGCTCTCCAGCCCGCCAGCCGCCGCGCAATCTCTTCGGCTGGAACCTCGAGCCGCAACTCGCGATGAGGAATGTCGAAGCTGATGACATCGCCCTCGTGCACCGCCGCAATCGTTCCGCCGAGATACGCTTCCGGGGCGACATGCCCTGCCATCAGCCCACGTGTCGCGCCCGAAAAGCGGCCGTCGGTCAACAGCGCCACTGTCTCCGACAACTCCGGAATTCCCTTGATCGCCGCCGTAACCGCCAGCATCTCACGCATGCCCGGCCCGCCCTTCGGTCCTTCGTAGCGAATCACCAGCACGTCCGATGGATTGATCCTGCCGGCCTGAATCGCGGCAAAACAGAGATCTTCGGAATCGAACACCCGTGCCGGCCCTTGGTGGAACAGCCGCTCGTGTCCGGCTACCTTGATCACGCATCCTTCCGGTGCCAGATTTCCCTTCAGAATCACCAGCCCACCGGTTGACTTGAGCGGCTTCGCCCATGTCCGGATCACCGGCTGCCCAGGCGTTTCCCGTGCGTCCTTCGCCTCTTCGTGCAGTGTTCGGCCAGTTACGGTGATCGTGTCATGCAGCTGCCCACGCTCGACAAGTCGCGCAGCGAGCACACGCGATCCACCTGCGTCCTGGTAATCCTTCGCCACATACCTGCCACCCGGCGAGAGATCGCAAATAAACGGCGTCCGCTCGCTGATCCGATCAAAATCCTCCATAGAGAGCGGAATGCCAAGCTCATGCGCAATCGCAATCAGATGCAGCACCGCGTTCGTGCTTCCGCCGCTCGCGCAAACCGCCGTGATCGCATTCTCAAGCGCCTCCCGCGTCAAAATTTTTGACGGCCGCAGGTCCCGCTTCGCCAATTCCATTACCAGCCGTCCGGCTTCGCGGCTGGCCGTCGCCTTCTCGGCGGCCATTGCCGGCACACCGGTTAATCCAATGGGTGAGATGCCCAGAAACTCGCCCGCCATCGCCATCGTGTTCGCCGTAAACTGCCCGCCGCAGGCACCCGGTCCCGGACAAGCAGCCGCTTCCACCGCCTCCAACTCGTCATCCGAGATGCGACCCGCGGCATGCGAACCAATCGCCTCAAACACATTCAAGATTGTGATGTCTTTGTGCGTCCCGTCCGGCTGCGCTAGCTGGCCCGGCGCAATCGATCCGCCATAAAGCATCAGTCCAGGAATATCAACGCGAGCCAGAGCCATGATGGTCCCCGGCATATTCTTGTCACAGCCAGCGATACAAATCAGACCATCGAAGCTGTTGCCGCGCGCCACCAATTCGATTGAATCGGCAATCACCTCCCGCGAGATCAGGCTGGCCTTCATGCCTTCGGTGCCCATCGTGATTCCGTCCGAGATGGTCACGGTGTTGAACTCCATCGGCGTTCCACCAGCCTCCCGCACGCCCTGCTTTACTGCCTCGGCCACCTGCCGCAGATGGAAGTTGCACGGTCCAATTTCGGTCCATGTATTCGCAATGCCGATGATCGGCTTGTGCAGATCTTCCTTCGAGAAGCCGACACCGCGCAGATAGCTTCGCGCCGCCGCCCGGCTTGGTCCTTCCGTGAGTGGAATGGAATAACGCTTTGGATTGATCTCGTTGTTCAACGTCGTCTCCGGTCTGGTCGGTAGGGCGCGAAAACGCACGCGCGAAAGGGAACAGCGTTACAGGTTGGCCGACGCCTTTGGCGCCATCCAGTACTCCCCATCATGACGATGCTCGTACCGGTCGAGCTTGGCCTCGTGCCGCAGGGTCAAGCCAATGTCATCCAGTCCGTTCAGCAAGCAGTCCTTGCGAAAGGGATCGATCTCAAAATGCGCCACGAAGCCCGCCTCATCAGTCACCGTCTGCGCTTCAAGGTCCAGCGTAATCCGATGGTTCGGATTCGCCGTCGATCGTGCCATCAGCACCTGCACTTCGTCCTCAGTCAGCCGCGCCAGAATAAGGCCATTCTTGCCTGCATTCGAGTAGAAAATGTCCGCGAATGTCGGCGCGACCACAGCGCGAAATCCATACTGGTTGATCGCCCACGCCGCATGTTCACGCGAAGAACCACAGCCAAAGTTTTTTCCCGTGATCAGGATCTCCGCGCTCTTATACTCCGGTCGATTCAGCACGAACCCCGGGTTCTCCTTGCCCGCGTCCGGTCCCTCCTGGATCCGGCGCCAGTCATAGAACAGAAACTCTCCATACCCGGTTCGTTCAATGCGCTTGAGAAACTGCTTCGGAATAATCTGATCGGTATCGATGTTCGGCAGCGGCAATGGTGCCGCCGTCGATGTAAGAACGTTGATTGGCTCCATCAGCGGGACCCTCCTTGTACCAACACCTGCTCTGGCTCAAATGCAGTGCCCTCACCTTCGAACTTCCATGTACGCACGTCCGTCAGGCGTCCTGTAATCGCCGCCGCCGCGGCCATCACCGGCGAGACCAGATGCGTTCGGCCGCCGCGGCCCTGCCGGCCTTCGAAGTTGCGATTACTGGTCGACGCACATCGTTCCCCTGGCTGCAAAATATCAGGGTTCATGCCCAGGCACATACTGCAGCCTGGCTCGCGCCACTCAAATCCGGCGGTCGTGAAGATCGTCGCTAAACCTTCACGCTCGGCCTGCGCCTTCACCTGCTGCGATCCCGGAACCACCATGGCACGAACCGTGGTCGCTACATGATGTCCGCTGACCACCTTCGCCGCTGCCCTCAGGTCCTCAATACGCGCATTGGTGCAGGAACCCAGAAAGACCGCGTCGACACGAATGTCAGTCACCTTTGTGCCCGGCGTCAGATCCATGTACTCGAGCGCTCGCGCAAAGCTCTTCCGATCCGCGTCCGAGAGCGCATCCTCAATCGACGGCACCACGTCATCGATACCCGTCACCATGCCCGGGCTCGTGCCCCATGTCACCCGCGGCGCCAGCTTCGTTGCGTCGATCGTCATCTCGCGATCAAATATCGCGCCTTCATCGGTCACCAGGGTTCTCCAGTGCGCGACTGCGTTCTCCCACGCGTCTGCGTGCGTCGCAGCGGCCGGAATGTCGTCAAGCGCGATCACTCCCTCACGTGCAACCGAAGCTCCTTCCGCACTCGCCGCATTGTGCAGCGGCCCAGCGGGCGCAAATCGCCGGCCCCTCAGGTAAGCGAACGTGGTCTCATCGGGCGCCATCATTCCTGCCCGCGCCCCTGCCTCGATGCTCATGTTGCAGATCGTCATGCGACCCTCCATGGACAGCGCCCGAATCGTCGATCCGGCATACTCCACCACGTATCCTGTGGCCCCATCCGTGCCGATCCGTCCGATGATGTCGAGAATAAGGTCCTTCGCCGTAACTCCATACGGCAGATCCCCCTCTACATTGATCCGGAACGTCTTCGGTTTATCCTGCGGCAACGTCTGTGTTGCCATCACGTGCTCCACTTCAGAAGTTCCAATGCCGAACGCCAAAGCGCCAAAGGCACCATGCGTCGACGTGTGCGAATCTCCGCAAACAATCGTCATGCCGGGCTTCGTTGCGCCCAACTCCGGTCCGATCATATGCACGATGCCTTGCTCCGCCGCCTGCACATCGAAGAGCTCAATCCCAAACTCGGTGCAGTTCCGACGCAGCGCGTCCACCTGCTTTGCCGAGATCTGATCCGCAATCAGCAGCCGGTCCTGCACACTCGTCGTCGGTACGTTGTGGTCGACCGTCGCAATATGCCGTTCCGGCCGGCGCACCGATCGTCCTGCAAGCCGAAGCCCCTCAAACGCCTGCGGACTCGTCACTTCGTGCACTAGGTGCAGATCGATGTAGAGCAGCGTCGGCTCACCCGCAGGCTGCGCGACAACGTGTTGCTCCCAAACTTTTTCAAACAACGTCTTTGCTGTACCTCTACTCATGGTTGACCCTTCGTTTCAGAGTTCGTTTCGGCCGGCAAGGCGGTATGCGCGCCGATCCTGCTGGGACTTACCGTGTGCGGCGTTCCATCCGGATCGACCAGAAACACCCGTGTAATATTTTCGCGCTTTTCGTCGCCCGTCGACGGGGGCGCCGTCCATCGTGCAATGCTGCGTCGCAACGCCAGCGGAACGTGCTCCGGAGCCAGCGGCCGGTTGCTGAAGACCCACATCGAATACGCCGCGTCTGCTTGGTTCACCGTTTTGTTCTCGCTGATCCAATCGATGGCTGCAAACACAATCAGCGGTTTAGGCAGCCCGAGATCCGCCCACAGCAGACCGCGATCCGAACAGAAATGCTGTACGCAGGCATCCGCCGATACGTAACGGTTCTCGTTACCAATCACTACGCCTGGCGGTCCGCTCAGAAACTCCGTTGCCGTCTCGGCCAGCGACGTTCCTTCTCCCCAGAACGATTGCGGCGCTGTCAGATACTTCTTCAAAAACGGTCGGAACCGCGGATCGAGCGCCAACTTGTTCTCATTGCTGCCCGGCAGCGGACTGGCGTAGGTCCAAAACCAGCTCAGGTCGTCCGCCTTCTCCGCCCGGTGCAGCGTCACCTGCGGCGAGTGTAGCTGTGCCGACACCGACACCGACGCAAGCATCGCAAACGCGATTGCCTGTACGAGTTGAAGACAAAAGTGCATCGCAGACCGCATAGCCTCACCTAAACCGCGTGCATCGATCCCATTCGCCCGAGTTGCTCCGAGAGCGCCTCGTGCACCAGCCGGCCCATCGTCTCGGTCGACGTTGCCAATCCTCCGTCGCGAGCGATATCGGCCGTTCGATGGCCAGCATCCAGCACGCGCCGGACTGCCATCTCGACAGCAACGGCCTCCTCCTCCAAGCCTGCGGAGTGTCGCAATACCATCGCCGCCGTCAAGATCGCGCCCAGGGGATTTGCCTTGCCCGTTCCTGCAATGTCCGGTGCTGATCCGTGGACCGGTTCATACAAATTGACCGCGCCGCCGATGGTCGCTGATGGCAGCATGCCAAGCGATCCTGTGATCACCCCAGCTTCATCGGACAGAATGTCGCCAAATAGATTCTCAGTCAGCACCACGTCGAAGCTGCGCGGTGTATTCATCAGGTGCATCGCCATCGAATCCACCAGCTGATGCTCGACCGTGACCTCCGGGTACTCCGCTGCCAGCTCGGTCACCGTCGCCCGCCACAGCTGCGACGTCTCAAGCACATTCGCTTTATCCACCGAGGTCACTTTGCCACGCCGTTTGCTCGCGAGTTCGAACGCCACCCGCGCCACACGCATCACCTCATCTCGTGTGTAGCGCATCGTGTTGAAGGCAGCGCCAGTCTCGCGATTCCACTCGCGTGGCGTGCCGAAGTACAAGCCGCCCAGCAACTCGCGCACAAACAGGATGTCCACGCCTGCCGTCACATCCGCGCGTAGCGGGGAGCTGGCCGCCAGCGCTGTGTACGCAACCGACGGCCGCAGGTTGGCAAAGCCGCCGAGCACCTGACGTATGCGCAGCAAGCCCGCCTCCGGCCGCTTGTCCGGCGTCAGCGAATTGAACTTGTTGTCGCCCACCGCGCCCAGCAGCACAGCATCGCTGTCTAGCGCTCGATCAATCGTCGTCGGAGGCAGCGGTGACCCCGTCTGTGTAATGGCAACGCCGCCAACCAGCTCTTCCGTAAACAGAAATTCGTGTCCGCGGTGATCGGCGACCGCACGCAGAATGCTTACCGCCTCACGCGTGACCTCCGGTCCAATGCCGTCGCCGGGAAGAACTGTAACCTTCAGCTGCACATATTCTCCTTACTCGTTGTCATTCCATCTTGTGACCATCGCCGAGCCACATCTATCGGCTGGCGAGTGCCGCGTGCGGCGTCTGCACTAAGCCCAGCAGATCCTGTTCGTAGATCGACTTCTTCCGATCGGCCAGCTCCGTAAACCGATGGTAGACCTCATCCAGCTGCTCGCGATCAAGCCTGAATCCAAGCTCTTCCATCCGACTCTCCAGTGCCCGCCGCCCACTGTGCTTGCCCAGCACAATCGTTGTTGCTGGCACGCCGACCGACTCCGGCGTCATAATCTCGTATGTCAACGGATTCGCCAGCATCCCGTGCTGATGAATGCCTGACTCATGCGCAAATGCATTTGCGCCCACCACCGCCTTGTTCGGCGAGCACCCGAAGCTGATCATCTCTGCCAGCATCTGGCTCGTCGGATACAGCTCGTGCATCACGATGTTCGATCGGTACGGAAAGCGATCGCGCCGAACCGTGAGCGCCGCCGCAATCTCCTCGAGCGCGGCATTTCCTGCACGCTCCCCAATGCCGTTGATCGTGCACTCCACCTGCCGCGCGCCGCCCTCAATGCCCGCCAGCGTGTTCGCCACCGCCATTCCCAGATCGTCATGGCAATGCGTCGAGAGTGTCACAGCCTGGATCCCCGGCACGCGTCGCCGCAGCATTTGAAAGAGCGCCGTGTACTCCGCCGGTGTCGCATAACCCACAGTATCCGGCACGTTGATCGTGGACGCGCCGGCCTCGATGGCCACCGTAATCATCTGCACCAGGAAGTCATGGTCGCTCCGCGTTCCGTCTTCGGTTGAAAACTCCACATCGTCGGCAAACGTTCGCGCCAGGCGAACGTTCTCGCCCACCTGCTCCAGCGCCTCCGTCCGTGTGATCTTCAGCTTCGCTTCTAAGTGCAGATCCGAACTCGCCAGAAACACATGAATTCGATTCGATTTCGCCGGCTCGACCGCCCGTGCCGCAGCCTCCACATCCGCCCGGCGGCAACGCGCGAGCGACGTGATCCGTGGCCCCTTTACCTCGCGCGCGATCGCCCGGATTGACTCCGCATCTCCCTGCGATGCAATCGCGAAACCCGCTTCCAGAATGTCCACGCCTAGCGTCGCCAATTGGTGCGCCATGCGCAGCTTCTCGTTATGGTGCATCGTGCATCCGGGGCTCTGCTCGCCGTCGCGTAGCGTCGTGTCGAAGAAGAGAACCCGATCAGTGCTCGACTCGCTGCCGCTGGTCGCTCCAGCCTTGTTCTGTTCAGTCATCCCGTGTACCTTCCTGCTTGGTATCAGCATAACCTCTTCTTATGCCGTGGCGACCCAGTATCAGTAAATCTAATCAGTCGCAACCGCGGCGGTAATGGAAACGCGAGGCTCCCCATGGATCTGACACAGATGGAAACCTTTCTCGCGGTGGCCGAGGAACGCAGCTTCTCCCGCGCCGCCTCCCGCCTGCATCGCACACAACCTGCGGTAAGTCAGGCCGTCGCCAAACTCGAAACAGAACTTGGCGAGATCCTCTTTGAACGCAGTTCGCGCGATGCAACCCTCACCGCCGCGGGTGAAGTCCTCCGCGAATACGCCCTCAAAATGCTCAATCTCCGCGCCGAGGCCGCAGCCGCCATCGGCGAGCTCCGCGCTCTGCACACCGGCCGCCTCAACATTGCCGCCAACGAGTACACCTGCCTCTATCTGTTGCCGCTGCTCTCCGATTTCCGCAAGCAGCACGGGCGCATCAAAGTCTCCGTCCAGCGATCCCTCGCCAGCCGCATTCCAGACGATGTTCTCCTTCATACCGTCGAGCTCGGCCTTCTCTCGTTCCGACCAGACGACCCACAACTCAGCTCGACCGTCGTCTACCGCGACGAACTCGCCTTTGTCGTCAATCCCAGTCACCCCTTCGCTCGCGCCGGTACCGTCTCTATCCGCGATCTGCGCACCTGCAGCTTCGTCGCGCATACCATCGCCTCGCCTCTCCGGCAAAAGGTCGTGCAGGCCTTCAAACAACACAAAACCCCGTTGAACATGGGCGTCGAACTCCCCTCGCTCGAGGCCATCAAGCGCTTCGTTGAGATGGGCGGCGGCGTCGCCCTGGTGCCTGGCCTCAGTGTCCGAACCGAGCTCGCGAGCGGCAGTCTGGTTCGGGTCGCCGTTCCTGAGCTCACCGTCGAGCGTCGCGTTCGCGTCGTTCATCGCCGACAGGCCAGCCTGTCGCATGCGGCAGTCGCCTTTCTTAAAACTATTGAGCAGTTCGCTCTCAAACGTGGCGATCCGTTCTGTTTCGTGGCCGAGCGGCATCGCTAACAATCCAGTCCTGCGGTGCAATCGGTGCGCTTCGCGAAACATTTTCAGCCCTTCGCTGTTTCTACAAGTAAAGGCGATGCGCCTCGAGCGATTGCCCGATGCAACAGGAGGAAGTATGACCATTCAGCAGGGAACAGCTCTCTCGTATGCCGCACGTCTCGCAATTTTCAGCCTCGTGCTCGCTCCAGTTTCTCTTCTAGCCCAGACGAGTGATCCTGCCTCCACTTCGCCTCCCACGCAGGATGGTGGACCGCCACCGGCACACCGTGGTGGCGAGCACATGGATCCCGCTGAACGCCAAGCCCATGTGCTCCAGATGATGACCAAGCGGCTCACCCTCTCGCCTGATCAGGTCACACAAATCAAAAGCATTCAGGCCGATACCGGAACGCAGATGCAGGCCCTGCACGCCGATACCTCCGTTCAGCGCACTGATCGACATGCCAAGATGATGGACCTCCACAAAGCCGAGACCGACAAAATTCGTGCCGTCCTGAATGATGATCAGCGGTCGAAGTTCGATGCCATGACGGCCAAGCGGCAGGAGCGCATGCACGAACCCCACGGCGACCAGGATGTCCCGCCGCCACCCCCACCCGCGCAGTAGTCTCCGCACACCTCATCCCCAACAGGCTGGCCCCACACACGTGGCCAGCCTGTCCTCTTACAGCTCTGTCGTTCCTGCCTTGCCGCGTTCCTGCGGGTACAATAGAGGCAGAGCTAAGCTCCGCCATCACCGTATCTGAGATTTGGTGTCTGCCCTCATGAACCTGTGATCGGGGTCGGCGAGCTAGGCTGTGAGGGGACTACGAACGCATGATGAAGATGATGGTTTTGGGCGTGCTGATGGCATCAGCCGCCGCAGGTTTGGCCCAGGAAAGCCGGCAGGACGCAAGTGTAAGCGCAATCGGTGTCTTTCCACCTTCGGTCAACGGTACCGGAGGCGTCCGCGAATCGGCCACCTCAACCGTCGGCTTTCTTGGCAGCTACCGCTATATGCTCACGCCGCGCAGCGCCGCGGAAGCCAACTACTCGTTCGCTCAATATGCCACACGGTTCAACACTAACTTTCTGCCGAACTTTCGCGTCCACACGCGCCAGCAGGAGATCTCCGTCGCGTACGTCTACAGCTTCAACTTCCATAACTTCAGCCCGTTCGCTGAAGTCGGCCCCGCAGCCATCCTCTTCTCGCCAATACGGGATTTTGCATCAACCAGCCTCGACCTGAAGCGGACTACCGCGATCGGCGCGGTGTTCGGTGCCGGTGTCGCCTATGAGATCAGCCCCAGCTTCGACCTACGGGTGCAATATCGAGGCTTCGCCGTCAAGGCGCCCGACTTCGGCCTCGATAATCTCAAGACCAACCGGTACGAAGTCATCTCCATGCCGACCGTCGGTGTCGCCTACCACTTCTAGACGTGGCTGAAGAACCAGCGGAGCGGCGTGCTGATAGCCTGCTCCGCTACCTGGTCTACCGGAAATGGTATGCTGCGCCGATTGAAAATACCTTGGGTGCCAGGGAATCGGGCGTGCTGGTCGGCGTTCCTCTGAAGCTGAACCAGTGCTGAAACTCGTAGTCTGCCCGCACGTAGAGCCACGGCCGTACTTTTACATCGGTTCCGATACCCGCCGAAACCTCGTTGTACGCGAGATTCGCGCACGCCACGTTCTGGTCAGCGGGAGGCCCGAAGCAGGCTGGGTAATTGAAAACACCGCGACCAACCATAATCTTCCCATACGGTACCAACCGCCTATACGTGCGAAAGTACCGGGCACCGATCTCGTACGTCTTTTCAGACAGAATGGACGGCGATGGTGCTTTGACATAGTTGAACTTGGCCTCAACGCCGAAATGAGACAAAAAGTCGAAGTCGCCGTAGATATTAAAGCCATTGAACCGTACGCCATAGTCCGAGGCCGCGGTGGAATAACCGCCACCCACCAGGATGTCGCCTGCGCGCGACGCTGTTGCCGAGGCCTGCGCATGCAGCAAAGGCGTACCGCCCGCCAAGCTAAGCAAGAGAAGAAGTCGTTTTAACACTGAACCTCCTGGGTCGGCCGCACATCAGGGACGCACGGCCGTAGTATCACATGCAGTTTGGAAGCTGATTGCTTCTCTAGAAAGCGGAACTGCGGGTTGTCTGCGGGCCCTGCGCGAGGCCGCAGACAAGAACTAGTTTTGCGGAGGAGCCGCCGGTACTGTCGCCGCCGGTGTCGTATCAACGACCCCCGGCGCTGCTGTTCCCGGTCCTGCTGCCGCAGGCACTGTCGTTGGAGGAGCCGCTGTCGCTGGTGTTGTCGCAGCCCCTGCAGGACCTGCTGCCGCGCCTGCCGCAGGATCCGCCGGCGCCTTATAGTAGCTGAGCTTCAAATACACCGGTTCCACCTCGAACGGCATTTTGTCCGCTGGCGTGATCAGTGGCTCAAACGCCGAGTGCATCGTGATCACCTGGTCTGTCCACGGATCATAGCGAAGGAAGCTCGCCAGCGGCATCGCGGCCTGCTGCTTCAGATCCTTCATATCCAGCTTCGGAGCCTTGCTGACCAGGGCCTGCATCCAGAATGTTGGATCGTTGTCACCCTTCACCAGAGCGTCGCCGAGCATAGGCTCGTTCAAAGATTTCAGCGCCTTCACTCTTGTCTGTAACTGCTGCAGATACAAACCGAAGTACTGCTGGCCGTCGACCAGCTCCTTCGCGCTCAGCAGCTCCATCGCCTTCTTCGCAGCGGCCATGTTATCCGCATCCGTGTGGTGCATCGGAATTCGGTTGAATACTGTCGTCGTGGGAAAGAGCAGTCGATCGTTGAACGCGTACTTGGTGTCCAGACGATGGCCCAGGATCACGTGTGCCAGCTGAAACGCCAGGATGGCATTAAGATTGCCCATCTGCTGCGCCCCGTCCTGCGTCACAATGCCGGTCGTATCCAGCAGGCTCTTCGAGATAAGAATCGTGTCCCCAATCGCCACGGACTCGAGCGGCTCCGTCAACATCGTGCGGCAATGAATCGGCCGCGCCAACGTAATGCCGTTATAGGCCAGGATATTGCCGGCAAGCGCCTCGAGTGTCTTATCAAACTCACTCGGCGCATCGATCAAGCCAGCCTGGAACAGTCGCTCGACCACATTGTCTTCCGCCTGCTTCGCCCATTCGCGCTGCGCGCCCAGCGGGCTTACGTCCTGCGCGTCGTTGCTGACATCCGTTGCGCCAACCACATCCAACGAAGTCTGCTCCGTCTCCGGTGGGGGCACCTTCAGCATGTAGCCCCAGATGTGGTTCACAGCCTTGAACTTCAGTGTGCGCGAGTTACTCTTTGGATCGCTCTCTTCAACGTAAAACGAAGTCGGCAGCCACAGGTCAGGCTGCACGTTCGTACGCCAGCTGTCGAAGTGATAAAACTCGCGAATGGTCTTTTCCGTGCCTGCGAAATCGCCATTAAACCGAACTACGTTGCCGTTACGCGTCTCTATCCAGATACGGCCGTAAAAGCGCCCCGTCGTCGTGCCCGTAAGCGCTAGCTTGCCTTCCTTCGTCGGTATCGGCATCACGTCGAACACAGCTGTCGGCGTGTTTCCCAGGAAGTCGTTTCGAACATAGAAGAATTGGTAGTGCTGCCGGTCGTAGCTGTTCGAATCCATCAGCAACATCTGTACAAAGCCAGCTTCATGGAAGTTCAGGTGCAAGCTGCCGCCAAGACCCGTCACATAGGAGGCTGAATGCTTAAGGAACCCCAGCTTGCCGCCGTTGCCGCTCGTTCCATGGGCCGTATCGCTGTTGGTCTGGTACGTTGCGTCGCCAATTACCTTGCTGAACGCGACCCTCCCCAGAAAATGCTGGTCTGACTCGGGAACCTGGCTCAGCAGTGGATCTGGCCGCATATTCTGGATATAGGTCTCCACCATCGGAGCCCGCTCTTTCACGGCCTTGATGACCTCCTTCTCTCGCACAATCGATTTGTCGATCAACGCATTCTGCGCCGCTGTCGGCTTGCGCGAGGGTAGCAATTCATCCCCGGTCTTCTTCTTCTTGCCGATCAACGGAATCGCGGCGCTCGCCGAAAGTGATCCTGCGGCCATCATTGCCAGCAGAAAACCGGCCGTCGTGCTGTGTTTCCGGAAACTCATAGTTTGCTACTCCTCCGGTGACCTTGTCGGCCTACCGTTCTGACTCTGGTGCTGCTAAATGCTAGTTGATCCCGCGGTCCGTAGAAAGCTATCCCGCGAGTTGGAAAGCTACGTTGACAACACCTTCCCATTCAACAGGTGCCCCCGTCGCATCGGTAGCCGGCTTAAAGCGCGTTCCTTGCACAGCACGAACCGCCGCCTCATCCAGCCCGTGACCCAAGCCGCTGGTTACGCCCATTACCTGAACACCGCCATCGGCTGTTACCTTTAGACGAACGGCAACTACGCCCTCCAGATGCATTTTGATTGCCTCTGCCGTATACTCCGGCTTCGGCTTAAACAAAACCTTTGGTCCGCTCTTCGCGCTCGCCACCGTTGGTGCCGCCGGCTTGGGCAGAGTTGCCTGTTGCACCTGTCCCAGATTCACCGGTCCAGCAACCTTGCCGGTCGCATTCATCGGTCCCGTCCCACCGGCTACGCCCAACTTCACGCCCTGCACCGCCCGTGTGCCATTGCCCGCCATGTCCGTACTCGTCGGAGATCCGGAGCCCAGGCTGACCTTCGTCGCACCAGCGCCCGTGTTTGAGGCCGGCATACCCGCCATACCCCGCTGCCCCAGGTTGATGGCACTGGTTGCCGGCCGGTTCGATGGTGCAATCGGATTGGTTTGCTGACCCAGCGCAACCGCCGAGGGATGGTTCGTTGCCACCACTGTCGCGGGCATGGCTCGTCCCAGATTTACAACCTTCGGCGCCGGCGGCGGTGTCACCTGCTTTGGCGGCGCCGGTGTGATCACCGGCGTCGGCTGCGTCATCTTTACCTCAGGAAGCTTCGGTGGATCCGGCAGCTTCACCTGGTCTGGCAGCTTAATCTTTGGTGGCTCCACCTTGATCTTGGGCGTCGGTGGCAGCGGCTTTGGCAGAACCTTCGGCTTCACCGGTTCGATCTTCTTGATCGGGATCGGCTCCGTGAGAGTCGTCAAGCGGTCTCGTTTGTCCATCGTCTTCTTCGCCGCGGCCCCGATGATAATCACCACCAAGGCAAGAAGGACGTTCACCGTAATCGACGTGAACAGCGAGGTTCGGCTCTGCTGGCCCGCATTCAGCACACCAAAATGGGTGAACTGCATGTTGGCGGGCGCAGGCGTGGGCGATGGCTGAACGTCGGTGGCGGCGGGCTTCTGCAGGGTCACAGGCATGGGAGAGATCCTTAGGGTGTTCTCCTGCCCTTCGGCCGGAGGCGACACATCACGTGCAGTATCGGGAGAGTTTGCGGCGGGATGATGAATCCGCTCGAGGAATGCAAAGAACAGGGCTACACCTGATCAACCCGACACAGAAAACTCGACCGGCGGAGCAGTGAAGGCGATGCCGGAGAGAGGGTATATCTGACAGACGGACAAAGCCAACAAAAGGGTTGTAGCAACTTGCATCCCAGAGCTTTTTCCTGTCCCTCCCTGGAACGTTCTGTTGCTTTCAACTGGAGTCAGTGTGCCGTAGCTTCCTTAGCTTGACACTGGTACTTTGGTGGTACGCGTGCATTCAAGCAGCAGAGAGGTATTCATGAAGGTTCTCGTAACGGGCGGAGCAGGCTATGTCGGCGGCACCGTAGCTCGTCTTCTAATGCAGGCAGGACATGAAGTTACGATCTTTGACAACCTTTGTCACAGCACTTCCTCCGCACTTCCTCCTCAGGCCCGTTTCGTTGAAGGCGACCTTAAAGATCGACCCTTGATCGAAGGCGTTCTCCGCGATGGTGCCTTCGATGGCGTCATGCATTTCGCCGCCCTGATTGAAGCCGGCGAGAGCATGCGTTGCCCTGAGATCTATTTTCGCAACAATACGGCCTCTACGCTCACTCTTCTTGAAGCAATGTTAGCCGTCGGCCCCCAAAAACTGGTCTTTAGCTCCACCGCCGCCTGCTATGGCGAGCCCCTCTCCACACCAATCCTCGAAGATGCGAAGCTCGATCCCACCAACCCTTACGGCGAAAGTAAGCTGCTTGTGGAGTACATGCTTCGCTGGTTCAACCAGATCCACGGCTTCCGCTACGCCAGCCTCCGCTACTTCAACGTTGCCGGCGCCGTCCCCGGCTACGGTGAATCGCACGAGCCTGAATCGCACCTCATTCCCCTTATTCTCGACGTCGCCCTCGGCCGCCGCGACAAGATTATGATCTTCGGCACCGATTATCCAACCAAAGACGGCACCTGCGTCCGCGACTACATCCACGTCGGCGATCTCGCCCACGCCCATCTGCTCGCATTCCACGCCCTCGAGGGCACCTCTCGCATGATCTACAACATCGGCAACGGCCAAGGCTTCACCGTCCGCGAGGTCATCGACTCTGCCATCCGCGTCACCGGCCGTTCCATCGCCGTTGAAGAGCAGCCCCGCCGCCCAGGCGACCCCGCTGTTCTCGTCGCCAGCTCCGAGAAAATTAAACGCGATCTCGGCTGGGTTCCCGAGCACGCCAATCTCGACAACATCGTCAGCAGCGCTTGGGCATGGCACCAGCAGCGCTACCGCAAGCCTTGACTCCAGCCCAGGCAAGCTCCATCTCGCCTGGACGGCACATCTCGGCCACGTCAGTACAATAGAGCTTCATCCCGGCGCGTTCCAGAGTGCCCGGAAAGGCAACCGACCCGCAATGTTTGAAGTCACCGTGGAAGCCGGCTTCTCCTCCGGCCACTATCTCCGCAACTACCAGGGCAAGTGCGAGAACCCGCATGGCCACAACTACAAAGTCTTCGTCACCCTCATTGGCGCCGATCTTGATCACGCCGGCCTCCTGCTTGATTTCAAACTCCTCAAGCAGGTCATGCGCCCCGTCGTCGACCGCCTCGACCACCAGATGATCAACGACCTCGAGCCCTTCAACGAGGAGCTCAACCCTTCCGCCGAAAACCTCGCCCGTTACTTCTTCCAGCAGACCTCCAACCAGCTGTACGACATGACCAACGGCCGCGTCCGCGTCAAAGATTGCACCCTCTACGAGACCGACACCAGCTTCGCCCGCTACTACGAGTAGCCTGCAGAGACCCAAGTCGCCACACACGGCCGTCATCTCGACCGAAGCGCAGCGAAGTGGAGAGCCCCCATATTTTGTGTGAGAGCTTCACCCACTATAGGCCAGCTAACTCATGCATCTCATCGAACTCTACAAATCCGTTCAAGGCGAAAGCTCCTTCGCCGGCCTCCCCTGTATTTTCGTCCGCCTCGCCGGTTGTAATCTCCGCTGCGCCTGGTGCGACTCCGAATACACCTTCTCCGGCGGCAAGCCGTTCACGGCCGAAGAAATCCTCGCCGGGATCGAAGCTCTCTCTCCTTGCCGTCTGGTGGAGTTCACCGGCGGCGAACCCATGCTGCAAGCCCGCGAACTTATTCCGCTGATGCAAACTCTCCTCGATCGCGGCTTCGATCTCATGATCGAGACCTCCGGCGAGCGCCCCCTCGCTGACGTCCCCAAAGCCGTGCACAAGATCGTCGACGTTAAATGCCCTGGCGCTGGCGCAGCCGCCAACAGCTTCCGCCTCGAAAATCTCCACGCCCTCACACGCCGCGACGAAGTCAAATTCGTCCTCACCGATCGACTCGACTACGAGTTCGCCCGCGACTTCATCCGCACCCACGCCCTCGAAACTAACGTTGGGGAAATCCTTCTCTCGCCTGCCTTCATCAAGACCCCGATCCCCCTTCGCACCGCCGATAACATCGCCCTCGATCCACGCCATCTCGTCGAGTGGATGCTTGCCGACGGTCTTCCCGCCCGGCTTTCGTTACAGATCCACAAGTTCATCTGGGAGCCCCTCAAAAAGGGTGTCTAAGCAGATCCTCGCTTAGTGTCATCCCGTAGAGATCTGCTTCTGTCGTGGGCCATCCAGCGCAAACCATGCGTCGAGCCCGCGCGTCACTCCCCGGCATAGCTCCGCGTCTTCCAGCTCACCGCGCCACCCGTCACCTTCCGCACCAGCGCATACCACTGCAGCACCAGCAACACCGTAATTCCCAGTGGGTGCAGCCATGCACTTCGCAGCTTCTGCTGGTATCGGAAGGCCGCCAGCACCCGCGGCAGCCACGCTGCTAAAACCGCCACAAACACCAGGGCAGCCTCAAGTACCGCCACTGGCCGGCGCATCACAAGCAGCCACACCAGAACAGCAAACGGCACGACCTGCCCCAGCAGCAACACGGTGGAAATCGGCACAATCCGCGCCGGAGCCGCTATCCCCTCTGTCGCGTTCTTCGCCAGCCCGTTCCACACCTGCGTCGCGCTTCGGTACATACGGCACCGCACCAGCCGCGTCAGATCCGCCAAATCAGTTTTGAGCCCATGCTCACGTAGCAGTTTCGGCAGCCGTAGCCCATCGTGCATCGTCTCTCGGATCGCCGCGTGCCCGCCACTCGCAAAGTACTCCGCCCGCCGCACCAGCAGAAACTGCCCGCATCCCGCTGCATACCCCGGATTCGTCGTTCGCCGCATCCCCGGTAGCGGCAGAAAGCCCAGCAACACAAAATGGATCAGCGGCAGCAGCAGCCACTCCATAGTCGATTTCGTCACCTGCCGCGGAAATCCGCTCACCAGCGCCGCCCCGTCATCCTCCAGAAACCCCGTCATCCGCGCCAGTGCGCTCGGTTCCACACGCACATCCGCATCCATAAAGCACATCCGCTCGTGGGTCGCCGCGTGCGCCAGCGCCCAACATGCATGCTGCTTTCCATTCCACCCTCGCGGCAGCACCGGAGCCTGCTCCAGCCGCACCCTCGCGTCCCGCGCTGACATCTCCCGAACGATCGCCGCCGTCTGATCGCCGGAAGCATCATCCATCACGATCACCTCGACCGCAACACCCTCACTCGCCAGCACGCTTTCTACCGCTCCACGGATCGCCCGCTCCTCATCCCGCGCCGGAATCAGCACCGACAGTGCCGGCAGAACGCGCCCGCTCTCAATCATCCCCGGCTCAAGGTACAGCGCATAGTTGACCAGAAACATCGCCGCCGGCAGTAGCGCGCATATCGTCATGGCAACCAGCACGACATCAAACATGCGTCTTACTCCTTTGCTACGCTGCCAACCGTTGAGCCCGGCCCGCCATGCTCCGCCTGGTACTGCGTCCGCGTCAAAATCGCTTTCGCCCGCTTGCCTATCCCGTAGAACCCGCCCACGCCCACCCGCCCTCTTACCAGCACCCGTTCAAACTGCCGCGCATCCCGCGACATCGCCCTCACCTGCAACTCCGCCATGACCGCTTCGAGCGCTCCCACCAACCGGGCTTCCAGCGCCTCCGTTGCCTCACCTTCTTCCACCCGCACCGGCTCGCCAAACTGCAGCAGAGCCTCCGGCGTTCGCTCATCCCAAAACACATACTCGATCGCCATCGGCAGCACCGCACATCCTGGAATCCTCGCCGCCAACGCCGCCATCCCCGGCTTGAACACGATCGGCCGCTCTCGCGCATCCGCGAATCGCCCCTGCGGCGTCACCCACAGCACCCCACCCCCACGCAAGATCGCCTCTCCCGTCCGCAGAAATCGCACCGCCCCGCGCGCGCTGCTGACCGCCACCGGAAACACGCCCAGCAAACTTAGAATCTTGTACCGCGTCAGTGCCTCCGCATCCATCGGCGCATAGTGCCGGCGCGTCCTCATCAGCGTGCCCGACACCAGAAACGCCATCAGCGGATCCCACCAGCTCGAATGGTTGGCATACACCAGCAATGGCCCGTCAAGCCCCCGCAAGTGTCGAAGCCCACTCACCCGGACCGTGTGGAACTCCCGCCGGAAGTTCCGTCTCGCAATCCATCGGAACCACAGGAGCAATGGTTGCGACACCTTCGGTATCCGCTCGTCCATCGCTCCTGTCCTGGGTGTCATGCTCTTTACAACCTACGCCACTGCCGCCCGCGCCTGCTGATCGAGTGTATCCGCTGCGATCCATCCGGACATCATCACCATCGGCATACCCGGCCCCGGATGCGCCGCGCCACCCGCCAGATACAGCCCTTCCAGCTCCTTACTCTTGTTCGCCGGCTTGAAGGCTCCATTGAACATCCCATGGCTCGAAATCCCGTAGATCGCCCCATTCAAAACCCGGTACCGGTTATGAATATCGGTCGGCGTCAGCGCGGACTCGTACACAATCCGGTCCTCGATATCCGTCAGCCCAGCCGTCCGCTTCAGCTTGTCGAGGATGACCTGCCGATACGCCGGAAACATCTTTGTCCAGTCATGGTGCGGCCGAAGGTACGGCGTATGCACCAGCACATACAGCGCATCGCCACCCGCCGGCGCACTCTCCGGATCGGTCAGGCCCGTAGATGCCAGGTAACATGTCGGATCCGGTGCCGGCTCGCCCAGGTCATAGATATGGCGGAACTCTTCGTGCGGATCCCGCGAGAACACAAAATCATGGTGCGCCAGATGCTCGTACCGCTTGTTCAACCCCAGGTACAACACCACGCCACTGCACGCCGGCTCGTACTTGCGCGCGTGGTCAAAGTGCTTCGCCGCCGATCCGCCAACCAGCTCGCGATACGTCCGCACCGCGTCCGAGTTCGACACCACTGCGTCAAACGTCCGAACCTCACCCGAGTCTGTAACCAGACCAGTCACACGCTTGGCCTTCTTTCCACCCATCCGCGGCGCATCCGTCTCAATCGTCTCGACCTCCACACCCGTGTGGAACACCACGCCCAGCTCCGTTGCCAGCTTAACCATCGCCTCCGGCACCGCCCGCGTCCCTCCCATCGGATACCAGATGCCTTCCTCCATCTGCATATGCCCGATCGCGCACAGAATCGCCGGCGAAGCGTCCGGTGAACTCCCGACGTACTGCACAAAGTGGTCCAGCATCTGTGCCGAGTTCGCATCCGGCATGAACTCCCGAATCGTCCCGGAAACCGTCTTTCCCAGCCGCATCCGCATCACGTCGCGAAGTACCTTGATGTCGAACGCGCCGCCCACATCCATCGTGTCGCGCATCGATCCAACTGACTTCCAGAAGAAAAATCGATCCGAGATCGAATGCAACTGCTCGGACGTCTCCAGAAATTTCAGATAGCCCTTGCCCATTCCCGGCCAGATGCTCTCAAACGTCTCCGCCATCACCGCCGGATCGTCCTTCAGATCCAGCACCTTGCCATCCTCAAAGAAGCATCGCCATTGCGGATCGAGCCGCACCATCGGCACGTAATCGTCGAGGTTACGATCTGCCTCGGCAAAAATCTTCCGCAACACGGACGGCTGAATCAGAATCGTCGGCCCCATGTCGAAGCGGAACCCGCCCTCCCGCAGCTGTGCCGCCTTTCCGCCTAGCCACTCGTTCTTCTCGAACACCTCTACCGTGTGCCCGCGTGCCGCTAACGTACATGCCGCGGCCAATCCAGCCAGCCCTGATCCAATCACTCCAACCTGCATCACGCATCTCCTGAGTTCTTCATTGCACTTCCTTGCGACACAGCACGCGCAGACACCATAGTCTGCTTCGCTCCCCGCATCCTCACCAGCACCGTTCCGCCATAGAGCAGGGCAGCCAGTCCGGCAAACAAGCCCACATGGGCCGCGCCCGTCCGTTCGTACCGTCGTGCGCTCTCGCCGCGCCGCACCGCAATCACCCGCGGTACTGTCATTTCGAGCAGTCCCTCAGGCCCGCGCGTCACACCAAATCCGCTCTGCTTCCGGCCAGCAAACGGCACCCGCGGATCCGCTGTGGGAACCACCAGATCGTTGATGCTCACATGACCGACCTTCAACCTCTTTGCCAGCGCGCGCGCCTCCTCCACATCGCCAAAGATGGAAGCTGTCAACGCCAGCGGACACGCCTTCTGCGCCGCCTCGACACCCGCAGTTCCATGCACGTCGATCACCGTCAGCACCGGCGCAAACACGTCCGTTTGTGCCACCCGCATCGTCGCCTCTCCATCCAGGACCAGCGCCGGCCCAAACCGCCCGTCCGCGTTAAGCTCACCGCCCAGCACCGTCGCGCCCTGCGCCCGTGCCTCGTCCAGCAACTCCACCGCGAGCCGCGTCTGTGTCTCCGGCACCCGCATCGGTCCTGTCACCCGCATCTCCCGCCACATCTGTTCCAGCAGAGCCGCTCGTCGATCGGCATCGGCGTCTACCAGCAGCACCCGGCGCGGCGCCATACACGTCGCCGATCCATTCAGTCGCAGACCAAACCCAATCGCCCGCACAGCATATTCGATCGATGCGCTCGGCAGCACAATCACCGCATCTGCGCCCGACATCTCCATCACACACGGAAGTGCGAGATCTGCCGCGTGATGCATCACCTCGCGCCCCCCTGTCGCCGATCCGGTGAAGAAGAGCTTATCGACACCCGAATCCATTGCCGTGTATGCCGCTGCCACACTCTCATCGGTCACCGTCAGAACGTCCTTTGGAAGCCCAGCCTCGGTCAGTGTTCGCGCAAACATCCCCGCGACCATCGCCCCCCCACGTCCCGGCTTCCAGATCACCGTATTACCTGCCGCCAGCGCCTGCACGGCTTGTACCCCCGGCAACAGCAGCGGATAGTTGCTGACCGCGATCACCAGCACGCGACCAACCGGTACACGCTCGATCTCGCTCGTCACCCGCCCCAGCCACATCGGTCGGCCGCTTACGCCAGCCCGTCGCCCCGCGAGAACCCTTTCTGCATGGCGCTCCAGATACTTGATCGCCGCCAGCAACGGCAGCACCTCCGCCACCAGTGTGTCTGCCCGGCTTCGCTCGAGCTCACTTGAGATCACGTCCGCGAAGCTTTCGGCGCGCTGCGCTATCAGCACCCGCGCCCGCCGCAAGACTTGCAGTCGTGTCTTCAAGGCAAGTCGAGCCCAAACTTCCGTCGCCGGATCAAACCGATTGGCTAGGCTCTCCGCCAATGGCGCCTCCTCCTCCAGCAGGGAGCCCCCGGCCGCCATCAGGAGACCGTCTCCAGCACGCCAGTACTCTCAACGCGTGACCGGTCCGACATCGCCCCTGCCCATTGCGTCTCCATCTGGAGATCCTCAAGCAGCAACCGCGACGTGATCCGCGCTGACTCGAAGATCACTGGCAGCCCACTGCCTGGATGTGTTCCGCCACCCACTAGGTACATCCCCTTTACATCTTCAAACCGGTTGTGCGGCCGCAGATGCAGCATCTGATCAAGCGAGTGCGCCATCGAGAATGTTGCTCCCAGGTGCAGGTCGAAGTTCTCGCTCCATCCCTTCGGCGTAATGACCTTCTCCGTCCGGATGCGGCTCTTTACATCGTGCAGCCCGATCTTCTCGATCTGTTCAAGCGCCAGCTCGCGAAACCGTGGCGTTTCCTTCTCCCAATTGATCGTTGACGTCTCATGTGTAACCGGCAGCAGCACATAAAGTGTGCTGTGTCCCTCGGGCGCCAGGGTCTCGTCCGTCACACTCGCGTTCTGCACATAAAATGAGGGATCCGCCGATAATTTATGCAGCGTCTCGATGTCGCGCAGATTCTGCTTGTAATCCTTCGCCAGATAGATCGTATGGTGCGACACCTTGTCGTATCGCCCTTCGATCCCGAGATACATCATGAACGTCGAGCACGAGTACCGCTTACTTTTAATACGCGCATCCGTCCATCGCCGCCGATCCTTCTGCGGAATCATCCGCCGCACCGCATTCGCGAAGTCCGCGTTCATCACCACAGCATCCGCCACCAGCCGCCGTGTCGCCGTCCGCACACCCTTTGCCACACCCTTTTCAATCTCTACGCTTTCAACCGGCTCATTCAGCAGAATCTCAACACCCATCTCCTCCGCCAGCCGAGCCATCGTCGCCGTGACCGATCCACATCCGCCCACCGGATGAAACACCCCGTGCTCATATTCCAGAAACGACAGAATCGAAAACAGGCTCGGACATCGAAATGGGCTCATCCCCAGGTACTTCGATTGAAAGCTGAAGCCCAACCGAATCCGCTCATCCTTGAAGTGCACCTGCAGGTCCGAATCAAGTGATCGCCAAGGCGCCAGCAGGGGCAACAGCTTCATCATGCTTGGTTTCGTCAGATCTCGCCAGCTCTCGAAGGGCGACTGCAGAAACGGCAGAAACTTTGCCAGCTTGTTCCGATTATGTTTCAGAAACGCATCGAATCGTAAGGCGTCCTCCGGCGAAATCGCCGCAATCGCCCGTTCCATCTGCTCGATGTTGGGCGTCGCCAGCAGCTCGCCACCGGACCCAAATACCAGCCGATACTGCGGGTCCAGCCGCTTCATCGGCAGCTCCGCATTCAGATCAAATCCCGCAGCCGAGAAAATCTCCTTCAACACCTGTGGGTACAAGAAAAATGTCGGTCCCACATCGAAGCGATAGCCATCCTGTTCGATCGTCGAGGTCCGCCCACCAACCCGCGGCCCCTTCTCGACGACCGTCACCTTAACGCCCGACTTCGCCAGGAGCAGGGCCGTAGCCAATCCGCCCGGCCCGGCACCGACAATTACTGCCTTTCGTGTTTCCAATCTCATTCGATGCCCATCCCAAGCGCCCCGCAACGCAGCGCGTCAGCTTTGTTTTGACTGTGTGGTTAGAGGATGATTACAGGGAGTCGGTTTCATTTCTCTAAACCTTGCTTGCGCTGGGCAAAGATTCCGACGCAGGAATTCAGCAAAGAGACATCGCACCCGGCTACTGCTCGGGCACGGTCTCCGCAATCGGCTGCACCCCAAATCCACCGCCACGGCCCACCAGCCGTCCCGCCGCCTGCATCATCCGCCCCCGTCGGCTCATGTGCAGCACACTCGTCCGCACCGCCAGGTCCATCCCGAACCGGCTCACAAACCGCGCCGCCGAAAGCGAATGGTACCCATCAATATCGAAGATCAAGCCCTTCCGCGACGCCAGCAGCATCGCCTCCCACACCAGCAGACTGTTCGCTCCACTCCGCGGCACACTCGAATCCCGGATCGATTGCCAGAAGTACATCACCCGCCGATCCCAGATCACCGCTGCCGCCGCAACCACCTCGCCACCCTCCTGATGTGCCGTCAACGTTGCGATCTGGCCACGACTCCTCGCCGCCGTTGCCAGCCGCCGCAGAGTCGAAAAATCACTTCGATCCTCGGCTCCGCGCTCCCGCTCCGAAAGCTCCAGCACGGCCTCGATCTCATCAGCCCGCCTCACTTCCAACTCCTTGCTGGCGGTTCGGATCAGGTTCCGCGTCTTTTGGTCCATCTCGCTCCAGTGCTGGTCCGCATCCCACATCGCCGGCATCCGAAACGTAAAGTTCTGCCCCAGGCTGCACCCGCTCAACGCTAATGAAAATGCCGTCGGATCATCCGGCCCCAGCATCGCCTGAAAGCGATCATGCTTCGGCATCACCGCGACGAGATCGCGAATCGCGTCATGCATATTTCGCAGCCGTCGCGCCGGTTTGCTCTCCGGCAAGGTCAGAACTGGCCCCAACGTTCGCGTATACGGCGGCATCTCCAGCAACGTAAACCCCATCGACCGCACGCGAATAAACGGCAGACTCGCCACCACCTGCCCGCTCCAGCGAACCTCCGCCCACTCCAACGCGGGGCCCGCCGCCGCCTCCACCCACCAGGCCTGTTGAAAGATCGAAGTAGAACCCGCAGACTCTGCAGGTGCAGCCATTTCGTCGATCATCCACTCGCCTGCCTGTTTCGCCATCAAGCCGCACTCCATCACGCCGTCCATTGTGTTTGGGGATGCCGAGGATTAGTTTGGGGGAGAAAGCGCTCACAACAATTTAACAAAATTAAATTTTAAAGAGGGACCAGCTTCAAACCAAGCTTCCTTTCTGCCCATGGGTTTCACATAAGGGTTATCCACCTCGTTTGTGACCTGAAAAACAAAGGCCCGGTCCTCTTAAAGAGAGATCCGAGCCCCGCTACGTTCCTGTATCCGACCCTAGCCCAACATCTTCCGCGTCAGTGACCGCACAATCTCCGTAACCACACCAAAGATCACGTGCGTCACCATCTCGCTTGTCTGCTCCCGTTGACTCCGGGATTTGGGGTCCGCGGAAAGGCCCATCGCCGGCAGTGCCGAGTCATGCGTCAGCGCGGCCAGCGTCAGCCCGAAGCTTGCACCTTCCTTCGAGGTAGCCTTCGGATAGAACTCCGCCAAGCCTCCATACGCCGCGCCCGTCAAGGCCCCAAAGCCCCAATGGATCGCTTCCGCGGCAACGGCCGTCTGCCCGCCGTCCAGCTGCCCGCCCGTTGCCTTCTGGGCCAGCTTTGCCGGTGGCTCCGGCTCGCCGTGCACCCGTGGTGGATATACCTTCTCGGCAAGCGTCTTTGCTGCGGTGCCGACAAGTCCGCCGATCATCCCCGCAAACATCCCCTTCAGCAGAGACTTCGAAAACCGTTGCATATCGTCATCCGGCGTGCTGAGCCCAAATCGCTCCTTCAACGCCGTCGCCCGCTCAATAATCTGGTCACCCGTAAACATCCGCTGGTCTCCTTCTGAATGCAGGGCAGTCTCCCGCCCTGTTCTCGACTCAATCCCTTCGATGCGCCATTGCCTCACGCCGTCACTGCCCCACCGTCAGTCGCGTCAGATTTCTCGAGATCCCGTCCCTGGCCGGTACACCCAGCATCCGCAAAACCATCGTCCCGGCCGCGGCCACGGCCAGGTTCAGCACCAGCGCCGGCACCGCCGCATACATCGCGTACACCCCGCCAAATACATGCAGCGGATACACCGAACTCCGCAAACCCAGGCTCATCGCCATCGCCGTTCCTGCCGCCATCCCTGCCGCCCATCCTGCCAGCAGCGCCCATGGGTGGAACCACCGCGTAAATACCCCCATCACCACTGCCGGAAAGATCTGTCCCATCCAGATCCCACCCAGTAGCTGCATCTCGATCGCGTACGTCACCGGCAGCTTCAGCGCAAACAGCAGCGCCAGAACCTTCACCAGCAGGCTCACCACCTTCGCCATCTCGCTCTCTCCGCGCTCCGTTAGTCGCCGCCGCGCAAACGCCCCATACAGGTTCCGCGTAAATAAGTTCGAAGCCGCAATCGACATGATCGCCGCCGGCACCAGCGCGCCGACCGCAATCGCCGCCAGACAGAAGCCCGCAAAGCTCTGCGGAAACTCCTTCAGCAGCAGCAGCGGCACCGCCATGTTCACATCCTTTGTCACCACCCCGGCTGCCAGAGCCATGTATCACAGCAGCGCCACCAGACCCAGCAAAAAGCTGTACGCCGGCAGCAAGGCTGCATTCCGCGCCACCGCCTTTGCACTCTTCGCGCGCAGTACCGCCGTCGCTGTATGTGGATAGAGCATCAACGCAATCGCTGATCCCCTCGCCAGCGACGCATACGGCAGAAACTGTCCTTGCCGCAGATGAATCGTCGCCGCCGGCGTGTGTCGCATCAGCGCTGAGTTCGCCATCTCAAACACCCGCGCAAACCCGCCCAGCCGAATCGGAATCACCACCACCGCCGCAAGTACCATCACGTACAGCATCACGTCTTTTACGATCGCAATCACCGCCGGCGCCCGCAGCCCGCTCTTGTATGTGTACGCCGCGAGAATCAGAAACGCCGCCACCAGCGGCCATTCGCCTCGCACCCCCATCGCCGCAATCACCACCCGCATCCCTACCAGCTGCAGCGCAATATACGGCAGCAGTGCCAGAATTCCTGTCACCGCCACCGCCAGCGCCAGCCACCGGTTGCCATATCGGCCCTCCACAAAATCCGCAAACGTTACGTAACCGTGCCGGTGACAGATCGTCCACAGCTTCGGCAGCACCAGCAGCATGTACGGGTACGCCAGAATCGCGTACGGCAACGCAAAGAACCCCATCGCCCCCGCACCATAAAGCGCCGCCGGAACCGCGATGACCGTGTACGCCGTATACAGGTCGCCGCCAATCAGAAACCACGTAATCAGCGTCCCAAACCCCCGCCCCGCCAGCCCCCATTCCTCGAGCGACCCCATCCCCGCCGCCGGCCGCCGCCACCGCGCTGCCGCAAACCCGGCCAGCGTCACCACCAGAAAAATGCAACAAAACACCACCAGTGCCGTTGTATACACCCGATCCCACTCCCTTCAAAATCGTGACTCTTTCTTTTGCTTGTCATCGTGCAGGGATTTGCTGTTATCGTTGCACTCCTGTCGCCCACCGCCAGATCAGTAGCTCTGGTGCGAGCAGCATAGCAGCCGTACAACTCACCGCCGTCCTGTCAGCTGAAGCCCACCCCACCCCATTCGTCATCTCGACCGAAGCGCGCCGCGCGCAGCGAAGAGACCCCTGTATTGACTCGCACCATCACAAAACAGTCGGGTGTCCCATCCAATCGCAGCAGTATCGCGATGGATGAGACGGAGAGAGCTCAATGGCCCCCTTTATTGTCATTCCGAGCAAAGTCGAGGAACCTGCTTCTCTACCGGGAATGCCAGATCCACCTCGCCACTCGTCAGACCGCCGCACCTCGCTCAGGGGCCATCTCCCCACACTAAGAAGGCCATTTACCGCAACCCCGGTCCACCCTCATTCCACTCATACGGCACCACTCCCAGATCCCCCAGCGTCCGCATCACGCCTTCCATTGTGCGGCGCACTGCTGGCTCTACCGTCGCCGGCGTGTTGTGCGCCTCTTCGACCGCGATCACCCGACCATACGGCCATGCACCTTGCGGAACTGCGTTCAACGCTGCCGCTAATTCGCCTACGCGAATCGTCAGGTCCTGCCGTCGCGCTCCCTTGGGCCGCAGCATCCCGCCCTGCCCGAGCGCACTTGTGTTCGCATCGGCCATCGTCACGTGCAGCACCAGCAAATCATCCTGCACTGTCAGATATGGGTTCTCCCACGCCGTCAGGCTTTTGATCGTCATGTACTTTGACTTCGTCGGCGTAGGAATCTGCTCCAGTTCCAGGCGCACCTGCTCGTTCCTCTCTCGCTGCTGCTCGCCCACGGCCCGTGGCCCACCCTCCGCCGTGGTCTTGACATCTCCCCCATGGCACCCGGCCAGCAGGGAAACACTCATCGCCAGAATGGCAACCGCAGCACGAGGTCGGGCAGTGAAAGTTTGTCGCAGCACACCGCCAGCATACCAAGTCCGGCTCCCTCCACTTCGACCCGCCGGCAGCTTCTGTTGGTCCCCTTCAAGCTCGTCCGGTCGCCCCGTGTCTCGCGCGCGCTCGGTCGCGGTGCTCACACCCGGCAGCGATACAATCGAGAACATGATCAAAGGATTAACCCTTGTCGAGACGACCTCGTCGCCTGTGGCGTTCGCTCGCCTCTCGGGCCTGCTCTCTGCCCTCGGCTTTGAGCCCGGTCGCGGCTGGAAAGACGACGCCGGACAGGGCTCCGCCTTTCTTGCCCCGCTTGCCAATCTCGAGCTCGTCACCGGCCGTGCCCCCGCCACTCCTTCGCTTCTGATTGAGGTCACCGGCCTCGACGAGGTGCATCGCGTCACCCGCGATTGGCTCCGCTCCCCCTCTGAAAGCAACCTCAGCGAAACCGTGCTTAACCTCGACGAAAAGCCGCTTAACCTCAGCGAAAACGTGTCAGAAGTGAGCGAAACGCACTGGAACTCGCGCCTGTTCTCGGCCACGCTCGACGTCGGCGTGGAGGTCGGCTTTTGGGAGTCCAACACCCCCCTCCACGGTCATCCCCTTGCTGTAGAAGGTGATCTATCTGCGGCAAACAAACGGTTTGCTATCGTGGTGGCACGCTGGAATGCAGTCATCACCGATCGTCTTCTTCAAGGCTCGCTCGACGCCCTTCTTCGCAGCGGAGCCACCCGCGCCGACATCGAGATCGTCCGTGTCCCCGGTGCCTGGGAGATCCCGTCCGCTGCTAGAACCCTCGCAGAAACAAAGACTTACGCCGCCATTATCACCCTCGGCGTCCTTCTCCGCGGCGAAACCGCCCACTACGAGGCCATCTACACCGAAGTCGCCCGCGGCATCGGGCAGTCCCAACAGGAAACCGGGGTCCCACACGCCTTTGGCGTGCTGACATGCGAAACTCTCGAGCAAGCCCTCGATCGCGCCGGCTTAAAGGCTGGAAACAAAGGGTTTGAAGCCGGCATCGCGGCCATTGAGATGGCTAGCCTACAAGCCAAGCTGCACACGAAAGACGGCCGCTAGTGGGGACCCGGAGAAAGTCCCGCGAACTCGCTATGCAGATGTGTTTTCAACAAGATCTGGGCAAACAAAAGCCCGAACAGGTCGAAAAGCTTTTCTGGGAATCGCGGGACGATGTGGATGAAGAGACGCGGGGGTTTGCGGAAGATCTGTATCGTGTGGTGAATGCTCAAACCGAGGAAGTAGATCAGTTGATTCAACAACATGCGCAGAACTGGAAGATCGAGCGCATGGCGGTGGTGGACCGTAACCTGCTGCGGGTAGCGGTCGGCGAGATGCTTGCCTACCCGAAGACGCCGGGGCCCATTATCATCAATGAATCTTTAGAGATAGCACGGCGGTATGCAGCTCCGGAGTCAGTTAACTTCCTGAACGGGGTGCTGGACGCGATCGCTCGGGATCTGCTCAAAAGACGTTTGGGATGAGTGAGATACAGAAGAAGAGGCCCTTCCGTCAGGAAGGGCCTCTTCTATTTGCGCGAAATCTGCATTTTCCGTCGAGGTTAAGCATGTTTTCGCTGAGGATAAGGCCTCTTTTACGAGGTTCTGCGCGGGTGCTGCACAAGCAGGTCGACGGTGGCCGAAGCGCCCGAATCAGTGGTGACCTGCGGGTTGACGGTTGTAGTGTCGGTGAAGCCGGCGGCACCGCGGGTGACCAGGTGGATGAGGTTGTCGCCCGAGGTACCAGTGAAGAAGGTTCCATTGTCGGACGAGAAGACGCCGCTAACCGGAGCGATGGCGGTGCCCGAGAGCTTGACCGACCCGAGGGTGCCAGGAGCAGCGCCAGCGAAGGTGTAGGAGGGAAGAACGCCACCGGTGCCGGTGTATGTGACGAAGGCGCGAGAGGAGTCAGAGGCTGCGGGAACACCCGTGATCTGAGATGCGGTAACGCCGGGCAGGACGCCGGTAAAGAGTATGGAACCGGTGACCTTCTGCCCTGATGGCGGACAAAGGACGTTCTTCGGCAGGGTCACGCCGAGGTCAGTAACAGACGGGACGGGAGTTACTGTAGCGCCAAAGACGTGGGCACCGTCATCGGTGGCGGAGATGCGATCGGTAACGGGGCCGGTGAGGCCGGCGTCAGGGTAGAACTGGTTGCTGGTGGTGGCGGTATCGCCGGAGCCGGAGACGGTGGTGAGAGGGCAGTAACTGCGGGCGCGGGTGGTGGCACCGGCAAGAAAGGCGGCGACCTGGGGGGTCGCGATCGAAACGTCGGTTGCGCTCCCGGAAAGCGGGACGGAGGTCCACCCGGTGAAGGTGGAGTGGACGATGAGTTGGTTACCGGCCGCGATGTAGACAGTGCCGGAGTCTGGCGAGAACTGGGCGCTGGTACCGAGGCCACCGTAGGTGGTGGCGACAGCGCCGGCGGCGCTGACGAGCGAGACGGTCTGGCGGACGGGATCGGCGACGACGACGGCAGTGCCATCAGGTGAGACGGCGAGCACCTTGCCGGGGGCACCCTGGAACTCACCCGTGACGGCGGTGGTGGCGGTGGAGACGACCATCAGCTCGGTGCTGCTGCCGAGATAAAGGAGGTTGCCATCGGTGGTAATGGCCATGGAATTAGGCACGTAGGGCAGACGAACGGGTGTGCCGACGGTGCTGGTCAAGAGGTCGATCGCAACCAGCTGACGGGAGCTGGTGCTGGCGGCATAGAGAAGAGTGGAGTTGGTGCCGGGGGTGTTGACGACGATCTGGTTGGAGACGATAGGAAGACCGTTGCCGAAGAGACCGATCTCGCTGAGCGGCGAGTTATTGCAGGTAGGGGGGAGGCAGACGGCGGTAACAGCGCCCGCGCCGGGGAAGAGGGGAGTGACACTGCCGGTGCCGCCCGAGGGCAAGGTGCTGGGTGTGGTGGAGACGAAGCTAATATCCACGCCATTGAGGACGACGCCGTTGGTATCGACAACTGTGGCAACCAGGGGCTGGGTGTTGTTCTGGTTGACCGTGATGGAGCCCGGGGCGGGGGAGGTATTGGGTGTGCTGAGGGTGATGCTGGCCGGCGGGCAGGTGGAGAAGTAACCATTGGTGGAGGAGGCGTTCGACACGCTGGCGTTGACGATGGTAGAGCCGGGGAACTTGGCGGTGGCGATGCCATTTTCATCGATGGTGACGATGTTGGAGTCGGTCTGGCTCCAGGAGACGTGGCCGACGAAGGGAGCATAAACGGGGGCGCCAGTCGCGTCGGTGCCGGTCTGGGTGCAGGTGATATTGGCACGGGCGGCGCCGCTGCCGGCAAAGACGCGGGCGGCGAGCTGGCCGGTGACGTTCTGACTGAGGCAGGAGTTTCCGTTGAAGGTGCCGGTGGGCTTGGTGGCACCGCCTACGGTGGAGAAGGCGCAGCAATTGGTTGCGAGGTCGGAACTGCAGTTGGTGGAGGGCGGACCGACGACGATGCTGGAGACGACAGGGTGCACAAAGATGGGAAGAGCGTTCGAGCTGGCGCCGTCGCCGGTAGCGGTGAGATAAGCCGTGCCGGAGCGTGTGGCGGGGTTGCAGACGGTGAAGTTCGGGATGCCGCCGCCGGTATTGCGGTTCCAGGTGCCGGCGCAGAGGCGGCCGGTGGTGGGAACGACGTCGACGAGGCCGACATCCTGCTGGCGGATGGCCCAGGTGTAGCTGGAGATGGTGACGGCGCCGCCGTTGCAATCCGCGGCCGAGACGGTGGGGGAGCTGCCAAACTCGCCGGCGTTAAGCGAGATGCCATAGTTGGTGGGCGCAAGGGTGATGGTGCGAACCTGACCGACGATGGGGCCGGAATCTCCGTTGCAGAAGGTGACGGGGCTCACTTTGCCGCAACCTGCGATGGAGATGCCGAAAGGGATGGTGAGGAACAGAAGGGCGAACAGGGTGACGAACCGACGCATTGAACCTCCCCGCACGGCTGGGAGAGCCGGGCGGTCGCACCGCAGGAGAAGACGGTGATGGAATGAGTTTAGAAGGTGGGGGGAACGAGGGCAAATGGGGGAGGGGTTGCCGAGCAGAATTTGGGGGGCTGGGCCGTGCGGTGGTCTGTGGTGGGATGGAGTGAAAGGGCGAGCGTCTCCGATCGGCTACGCTCAAGGTCAGAATGAGAATGGTTCTGGGGGTAGCGGCGGCTGTGGCTTTGCGAACAAAGGGATCTCTCCACTGCGCTGCGCTTCGGTCGAGATGACGGCAGATATGTTGCTGCGCTTCGGTCGGGATGACGGCAGGTATGTGCTTGCGCTTCGGTCGGGATGAGGATTCGAAGGCTGGTGTTACTTCTGGTTGGGCGGATGAGATGCGGGGTTCTGCCCCGATTGGCTTCGCTGAGGGTCAGAATGACAACCAAAAGCTGTGCGTTGGCTATGCGGTGTCGGGGGAGAAGCGGATCTCTACGGGATGACAACAAAACGGGATGACAACAAAAACTATGGCTGACAACAAACAGCAGATAGGGGCGCATCTTTTCGCCGGAGCCTTCTAAGATGGTTGGTCATGCGACCCTTTCTCCCCATGCTTGCTTTTTTCTGTGTGAGTTTCCATAGTGTTCCTCTCCTGGCGCAGGCAACAGCTCCTGTTCCGCCTGATGCGGTGGCGTCGATGAGCCAGGGAGCGGCGCCTTCGATGACGCGGCCGTCGGAGATGGTGGAACCGGCGTTGACGGCGCTGCAGCGGGCGTTGAGCGGGGTTCGGTTGGAGAAGTGGAAGATGTCGGGTGAGCTGCGGGATGCGGCGGACGGGGATATCCGGTCGCTGGAGCAGGACTTCCGGGAGACGTTGCCGCCGCTGCTGGCGACGGCGGACAGTGAGCCGGGATCGGTGGCGAAGGTGCTGCCGGCGGTGCGAAATGTGGATGCGGTGTATGACGTGGCGCTGCGGGTTTCGGCGATGGGACGGCTGGCGGCGCCGGCGGGGCAAAATGCGGCGTTGGTCCAGGCGCTGCAGGGTTTGGCGGAGGCACGTAAGCAGATGGGAGATCAGCTGCAGGCGGCGGCAGTGGCGGAGGAGAGCCGGGTGGGGAAATTGCAGGCCTCGCTGCGCGCGAGGGAGGCGACGGTGCCGGTGAGCGCGCCTGAAGTAGCGCAGCCGGTGGTGAAACCCGTGATGAAGCCGAAGAAGAAGGTGGTGCGGCCGAAGGTGGTGGTGGCTCCGGGTGCGGATGGGGGGGCGGGGCCGGCGAAGCAGCCTTAATATTCGGCTGCAGTCTCTGCAGATAGGCTGGGGGTAAGGAGCCTTACTATGTCGACGACGAACGATGGACTTGAACACGCGAATGCGGCGCTACCTCCTGATGATCTGCGACGGAATCTGATCGTGGCGCGGCCGAATACGGATGAAGGCATGGAGCATATCGCTCTCGCGGGGGATACGTACACGCTGCTGCTGACGGGGGAGCAGACGGCGGGTAGGTTTTGCCTAATTGACATGCACATTCCGCCGGGAGGTGGACCGCCGCCGCATCGGCATGACTTTGAGGAGACGTTTGCGCTGCTCGAAGGCGAGATCGAGGCGACCTTTCGCGGCGAGACGGTAACGGTACGGGCGGGCGAGACGCTGCACATACCGGCGAATGCACCGCACCAATTTCGGAATGTTTCGTCGGCTACCGTGCGGCTACTGTGCGAGTGCTCGCCGGCGGGGCAGGAGGACTATTTTCGGGAGCTTGGGGTGCGGGTGGCGACGCGGACAACGCCTCCTCCGGAGCTGGACGAGGCGGGGGAGGCGGCCTTTCGGAAGAAGTCGATGGAGCTTGCGCCGAAGTATAAGACGGAGCTGCTGTCAAAGGCTTGAGCCGGGCGTGGTTAGTTTGGGGTGAGGGTGAGGGTTTGTCTGCCGGTGTTGCTGGTAAACGGCAGGGGGAAGGCCGAGGTGCCGAGCCAGGCGGGGAACTGGTCGCGGAACCAGGGGCTGAGGGGATTGCCAGATTGTCCGAGGGGAAGGACGAGGGTGCTGGCGTCGGGGTTTGCGAGGTCGGCGGTGAAGCGCTCGGAGGGGCCGAAGGTGCGACCGGACTGGCGGACCGTGAGGCCGTTGCCGGACTGCGGATGGAGGCCGGAGCCGGTAGGAAGGCCGGCGAGGCGGCTGAGGATGGGGAGCTGGGCGAAGAGCGGGAGCTGGATCTCGACGGGGTTGGCCTTGCCGCTGGACCATTTGCTGAGGATGGAGGGGGCATGGGCGTCGAGGAGGCCCTGGTCGACGGCGGCGGTGAGGAGATCGTCCCAGGTGGCGAAGGCGGAGGGGAGCCAGCGGGCGGGGGTGTGGGCGATGATCTGCTCGAGGGCGAAGTTGCGCTCGCCCCAGGAGTAGAGGTGGGTGGGGTCAGTGGTGGCGGTCGCTGCGAGGAACGTGGCCAGGGATCGGGGTGGAACTGGAGGACGTGACTTTGTGAAGGAAGGGATCTCTCCACTTCGCTGCGCTTCGGTCGAGATGACGATTTTGGGGAAATGCGCTCTGGTCGAGGTGACGGCTGCCTGGGCGGAGTGCGCTTCGGTCGAGGTGGCTGGGGTTTTGGGGGTGGCGAGATAGGGGGCGAGGAGTAGGGGCCAGAGGGCTTCGCGGGCGGCGGTGGTGATGGCGGCGGCGGGGGAGGTGGCGGTGACGTTGCCGTCCCAGGCGCGGAGGAGATCGGCGGCGGCGCGGAGGCGCTTGGTGGCTTTGGGGAAGCGGTCGATGGCGTAGGCGAGGCGTTGGGCTATGAGGTGGTCGGAGTCGGAGAAGACGTCGGTCTCCATGCGGAGCATATCTCCGGGCGTGAGGCCTGTGCGGTTGGCGAGGAGGCGCCAGATGCGCTCGTTGCGGTAGGGGTCAGCCCAGTTGAGGGTGATGGGGAAGGGGTAGGCGTCCGGAGAGGTGCGGGCGTTGGCGGTGGCGAGGAGGCCGCTGGGGGGATCGAGGGTGGCGGGAAGTTGGTCGTACGGGATGGTTGAGGACCACTCGTGGGCGGCGGCGTCAGGGCCGGTGGCGTCGGTGGGGACGGGGGAGAGCGGGGAAGGGAGGAGGATGGGGCCGCGGAGGGGGATGCGACCGATGGCGTGAAAGGCGATGTGGCCGGCGTCGTCGGCGACGAGGAGGTTCTGGGCGGGGCCGGTGTAGGTGCTGGCGGCCAGGATGAGGTCGGTGGCGGAGGTGGCGGCGTTGATAGCAGCGAAGGGGAGGGAGAAGCGGGCGGTGTCGTAGAGGGACCAGCGGAGGGCGATGGGGCGAGTTTCGGAGGGGAGGATGGGGTTGATGAGGGGGGTGGCGGTGGCGCCGTGGGTGGTGGCGAGGAGGTCAAGGGTGAGATTGCGGCCGCCGCGTACCTTGATGACTTCCTGGCGGTGGGTGACGGGGTGCCAGGCGCCGTCAGGGGTTTGGAATTCGGTGGCGGGGCCGGAGCCGCGGAGGTGCTCGAGGTAGAGATCCTGGACGTCTGCGCCGAGGTTGGTGAAGCCCCAGGCGACGTGGTCGTTATGGCCGACGACGAGGTAGGGGACGCCGGGAAGGGAGACGCCGGCGGTGTGGAAGGGGATGGCCTGGTCAGGATCAGTTTGGGGGCCGATGTCGGATTGGAGGTTGGCGGCGTACCAGATGCCCGGGGCGGTGAGGGTGAGGTGCATGTCGTTTGAGAGCAGGGGTTTGCCGGTGGCGGTGTGGGCTCCGGAGACGGCGAAGTTGTTGGAGCCGGCGCGGCAGTCGGGGCAGGCCGGGGCGGTGAGAGTGGCGAGGGCGAGGAGGTCGGTGGGGGTGGCGGTTTGAGGTGTTGCGTCCCACCCATCACACCCCACCAGCGAAGCTGGCGGGGGCCCCGGCTTGCGATGGGGCTGCGATGGATGGGGCACCCGGGCTGTGGTGGTGGGGGAGGTGGCGGGTGGTTGCGGATGGGGCCTTTTGACGGAAGGGATCTCTCCACTTTGCTTCGCTTCGGTCGAGATGACAGCTCTTGGGGACGGGGCGATGCGAGGGGGTAGGTGGAGTTTGACCTGGGAGTCGTCGAGGGGGATCTCCGGGAAGGTTTCGAGGGGGGTGGTGAGATCGGTGGCGGGTTGCGAGGGTGGATGGTCGCGCCAGGAACCTACGGGGTAGAGATCGGCGAGGATATCGGCTCGCTGCTCGGGTGTGGCAGAGGGGGCGAGGCGGGCGGTGAAGGCTTCGCGGTTGAGCTTCTGCGGGAAGGTGTTGGTGAGGTCTTCGAAGAGGACGAGGGAGACGAGGACGGAGTCGCGCGTGGTCCAAGGTTGGGGGTCGTAGGCGAGCACATGGAACTCGAGCGGGAGGTGGCCGTGCTGGGCGGCGATGGAGGCGTTGACGCCGGCGGTGTAGCGTTCGAGGTCGTGGAGCTGGTGGGGGGGGAGCTCAGTGAGGATACGGTCGGCGGCAGGGCCGAGGGCGAGGGTGCGCTGGAGGCGATCGTGGGGGACGAGGCTGGCGCCGAGGACCTCGGCGAGCTCGCCGGCGGCATGGCGGCGGAGGGTGTCCATCTGGAAGAGACGATCCCCGGCGGTGGTGAAGCCCTGGGCGAAGAGGAGATCGTCGAAGGTGTGGGCGTGGATAGAAGGGACGCCGCGGGGGTCGCGCGTGATGGTGACGGAGGCGGCGAGGCCGGGGGTGACGAGGGTGCCGGAGAGTTGCGGGAGATTTCCGCGGGCGGCGGAGTGAAGCCAGAGGCGGGTAACGACGACGGCGGCCGAGGCGAGGAGGAGGATGGCGAGGAGGCCGAGGAGGCCGAAGCGAGTGGTTCGGCTGGGTTTCCAGGGTTTTCTGGGGATTGAATCGGGGGAGGCGGGATGTTCGGGGGTCATTGCGCTTTGTCGAGTCTAAATGGGGGTTGTTGGCTGGGAGGCAACGATGGACGCTACGGAGCGAAGAGGAGGAGTGGGCGGATGGTGAGGATGGGAGGGTGGTGCTGGTACGTCGCTTCGCTCCGTGATTAAAGGCGAAATGCGGGGGTTCTTCGCTGCGCTCAGAATGACAACCAAAAGCTGCGCAAAATGGCTGTGCTGAGAAAGACCACAAATAGCTGTGCTGAGAAAGACCACGCAATGGCTGTGCTCAGAACGAGCACAAACTGAACCACACTTAGGAGGGCGATTCGAGGAGAGGTGTTGGTCAAGGCAGTGTGGTGGGTCGGTTGGTATGCTGGGCCTTTGGCGGGGGGTGGCGCGGATGGGGCAGGCGGCTGGCGTGCATGGGATGCAGATGGTGTTTCTGCTGCTGCTGGTGCTGGTGGCTGCGTTTGCGGTCATGGCAGAGCGCGTGAAGCTGCCGTATCCGATTGTGTTGGTGGTGGCGGGGTTGGGGATCAGCTTTGTGCCGCATATGCCGAGGGTTCCGTTGAACCCGGAGCTGGTGTTTGTTGTATTTCTGCCGCCGCTCTTGTACTACTCGGCGTGGAATACGAGCTGGCGGGAGTTCCGGAATAATCTGATTTCGATCACGATGCTGGCGGTCGGGCTGGTGGCGTTTACGGTGATCGGGGTGGCGCTGGTGTCGGACCACTTCATCACGGCGCTCGACTTCAAGAGCGGGTTTGTGCTGGGGGCGGTGGTGGCGACGACGGATGCGATTGCGGCGGCGTCGATTGCGGCGCGGATCGGATTGCCGGCCCGGGTGGTGGAGATTCTGGAGGGCGAGAGCCTGCTGAACGACGCGACGGGGCTGCTGGCGCTGGAGTTTGGCGTGGGGATGCTGGAGACGGGAGAGACGCCGACGGTGGGTGGTGGGCTGCTGCGGCTGCTGTGGCTGATAGCGGGTGGGATTGCCGTGGGGCTGGTGGTGGGGTGGATTGCGGCGGTGATCGACCGGTGGATTGATGATGGGCCGGTGGAGATGGTGATCAGCGTGGTGGTGCCGTATGCGGCGTACCTGGCGGGCGAGGAGCTGCATGTTTCGGGGGTGCTGGCGGTGGTGGCGTGCGGGCTTTATCTGGGGAGGAAGAGCGCTGTGCTGTCTTCTCCGGAGGCGCGGATCCAGGTGACGAGCGGATGGGAGTCGCTGAACTTTCTGCTGAACGGGATGGTGTTTCTGCTGATCGGGCTGCAGCTGCCGTATGTGCTGGGCGGGATTCGGGGGTATGGCCGATGGACGCTGATGGAGTACGGCGCGGTGTTCAGCTTGGTGCTGATCGTGCTGCGGCTGGTGTGGATGTTTCCGGCGGCGCGGGTGGCGAACGGGCTACGGCGGCTGGTTCCGGGATTGCCGGCGGAGCCGATGCCAGGAGCTAAGAGCGTGTTTGTGATTGGGTGGACGGGGATGCGGGGGGTGATTGCGCTGGCGGCGGCGTTCAGTCTGCCGGAGACGCTCTCGGGTGGGCGGGTGTTCGCGCAACGGAATTTGATTATTTACCTGACGTTTGCGGTGATTCTGGTGACGCTGGTGGTGCAGGGGCTGAGCTTGCCGTGGCTGATTCGGCGGCTGGGGCTGGGACGAACGGAGAGCCGAGAGGAGGAGATGGAGGCGCGGCGGACGGTGCTTGAAACGGCGATCGGGTATCTGGAGCAGCAGCAGAACGAGGGTAGTGACGAGCTGGCGCATGGGTTTGCGGATCTGCTGCATCGGTATCGGCACCGGCTGGACGCGGTGAACTATGGGCTGTCAACGGAGGAGGCGGACGAGAGTGGGGCGAAGAACTGGAAGCGGGTGCGGGAGCTTTCGCGGGAGGCGGCGGAGGTGGAGCGGCGAACAGCGGTGCGGCTGCGGGATGACGGGAAGATCGGAGATGGGGTGATGAATCGGCTGCTGAAGGAGCTGGATCTGGTGGAGGCTCGGCAGAAGGCGGAGGGGTGACGGGGTGGTGAGGCAGGTACCGGCATTCCCGGTACGTTCCTCATTCGGCTCCGCTCAGGGGCGCGATGACAACTAGAGCAAATTGTTTGTTGCTATGCAGCAAGAACAAAAGCAAAGACAACAGCAGATCCCTACGGGATGACAACAAAAAGACGAGTTCCGCTGCATACCTGCAGGTACGTTGCTCTAAAAGCGGAGGAGTGAGCTGTTTACGTCCCCCCCATCGCGATGACGCTGCGATGAATAGGGCACCCGGATGTTTTCGGATCGGTTGGGGTACGTTCCCGTTCGGCTCCGCTCGGGGTTCGTGGCTAAGAGCGAAATGCGGGGGTTCTTCGCTGCGCTCAGAATGGCAACCAGAAACAAGTTGTGGCTGCTCTATGGGGTATGAGGTGGAGCAGGGAAGGGGGCCGCATCGATGGATGGGGGTGGGCCGGACCAGTAGCTGCCGCGGGCGCGGATGACGGCGTCGGGGTAGTCGGGGACGGTGACGTGGAGGGGGTGGAAGCCGGGTTCGGTGGTGGCGGCGGTGGGTTGGAAGCTGATGTTGTAGAAGTTGTGGATGCGGTTCGCGAGACGGTTGAGGGCCTGGTCGAAGCCGCGCTGCGAGGTGAAGTTGGCGTACTCGCCGCCGGAGAGGATGGCGAGCTCGTGGGCGGCGTTCTTTTTGAGGGCGTTGAGGGCGAGGAAGAAGAGTTCGACGATGCTTCCGCCACCACCGTGTTTTAGCTCTTCTAGAACTTCGTCGCGGCCGGGGGAGAAGGCGACGGCGTCGACGACGGTGTTGGAGCGGCCGAGGGTGGCGATGAGCTGTTTGGGGTCGGTGTGGCTGCCATGATCGCGGGTTTCGGAGAGGAGAAGGATGGCGTGGCGGAGGTTGGAGGGGCGGTGCTCGAGGAGGCTGTTGGCATAGGCGACGGCGTCGAAGGTGCGGACGTTGGATTCATCGCAAGGGCGGATCTCGGCGAGGCCGGTGGCGAGGGTGTTGGGGTCTGAGGTGAAGTCGCCGACGAGGGTGGGGTCGTTGCCGAAGGTGACGACGGCGATCTCGTGTGGGGCGTCGCCGGTGAGGTTGTCGAGCATGGTGGGGAGGCCGCGGAGTTTTTGGAGTTCCATAGCGGCGGCTCCGCTGCACTGGGCAACGATGACGAGCGAGAGGCCGTCGTTGCCGAGGTCTTCTTCGAGGTGGAGGCGCTGCGGTTTGCCGGTGTCTTCAACGACGAACTTGTCGGCGGTGAGGCCGAAGATGAGCTCACCTTTCCTGGTGCGGACTTCGGTGGGAACGAAGACGAGATTGGATTGGGTGGAGAGGCTGTATGGGGTGTTGGATTGCTGCGTTGCGGGCGGCGGGGTGGGGGATTGGGCGAGGGTGATGGGGGAGATTAGAGCGAGGAGGAAGGGGAGTCGCTGCATGCGGAGAGTTTAGCTCTGTGGCTTTGATGGTGAGTAGATGGCGCCGCAGGGGCAGTGGCAGATCTCTGCGGGATGCCAACAGGAAAGTCAGGGGCAGCGGCAGATCCTGCGGAGGACAACAAAGAGGCGAGTTAAGCTGCAGGTCTGCACCTCTGTTCGGCATGCGCGCTAGCGGCGGTCGAGGGAGGGTGTGCGGGATGGGGGTGTAGGCCAGCCGGTGTGGCGGACGGTAAGGAGGATGGCGGCGGTGGTGAGGAGGATGACGGGGAGGACGAAGAGGCTGCCTTCGGGACCGGTGAGGCCGCCCGAGAGGAGAGGGGTGCCCTGCGGGTGCGAGGCGAGAAGATGGAAGGCGACCATGTGGCCGGAGTCGGCGACGCCGAAGACGAAGGATTGGGCCCAGTCCCAGGCGGCGTGGAAGCCGATGGCCCACCAGAGCGAGCCGGTGCGCCAAAGAGAGAGGCAGAAGACGAGGCCGATGAGGCCGGCGGAGACGAGGCCAAGGGGGCTTTCGCCGGCATTGGACTTATGGCCGAAGCCGAAGATGAAGGAGAAGAAGGCGGCGGCGATCCAGAAGCCGATGGTCTTGGCGAAGGGGTTTCCGGTGGCGGCCCGGAGGGCGCCGGTGAGGCCTCGGGCGAGGGTGAACTGGAGGTAGCCGCGGAGGGCGTACTCCTCAAACAGACCAACGAGCAGGAAGGTGATGGCCCACTCGGTGGCAAAGCGAAGGATGGCGGCGCCGGAGAGACGGAGGCCGGTGAAGACGAGGAGATGGGTGGTGAAGAGGGCGCCAACGAGGAGAGAGAGCAGGGCGGCTCCCCAGGCGAGGCCGGCGAAGAACTGCGGGAGGGCGCGAGGGGTGACGCCGATGCCGAAGGTGTGGAGAGGGCGACGTTCGACACGGGACATGATGAGGGTGGACAGGCCGACAACCGTAAAGGAGACGGCTTCGCCGAGGATGGATTTGCCGGGGGGCATCTCGGCAGGTTGGGCAATGTGGGTGTTGGGTGGGGGATGGATGGCGCGGGTGATGCGTTGCGCGGCGGTGCCGAAGACGAAGAGAAGAGCGAAGAAGAGAAGGAGGCTCCAACCGGCGCGGAGGCCGTCAGCACCGAAGAAGGTGCGATGGAGCGGGGTGGCAGGGGGAGGAGTGCCGGCCAATGGGATGAAGGGGGCAGAGACGAGATGTTCAGAGTCGAGAGACACGTGGGTTCCTGGAGAGACTGAGATCGCCGCAGTGTAGAGCAGAGCGGGCGGGATGAGCCAAAAGTTGAAGACGAGAGTTCCGCAGGAAACCGCGCTGTGTCCGCGAGGTGTAACCAGGTGCGCAGGCTGAGGACGATCTTACATTTTGACTGGCGAGTGAAAGAGCGGATGAAGGACGGCTTCTGGAGATCGTGATCGGGCCAGCAGGAGGGAGCGAAGGTGAATCGCTGCTTGCAGAGCGCGATGGCGGTACCTCGTCTGCTTGACAGGCGAGGTGCCGGCAGTATGCTTGGAGATTCGGGCGGTGGGTGTGTGAGTGCGGCCTGAAGGGAGAAGGCGGGATGATCAAGGTTCTGCATCACGATCGATGTTTCGATGGGGCGTGTTCGGCGTCGTTATTTACGCGGTTTTATCGCGAGTGTGTGGACGCGGACGCGGAGTTTACGTACGGCGGCCTGATGCATCGGGCGGGCGGCCAGTTTGAGGTGGGCGAGTTTACCGGCGACGAGAATGCGGTGGTGGATTTCAAGTATTCGGAATCAACAAAGGTAACGTGGTGGTTCGACCACCATCTGAGTGCGTTTCTGACGCGGGAGGATGAGGCGGAGTTTGAGCGATATGAGGAGCGGCAACGGCTGAGCGGGGAGCGGCCGCAGAAGTTTTTTGATCCGGCGTTTGTGTCGTGTACGGGGTTGATCGCAAAGGTAGCGAGCGAGCAGTTCGGGATGAATGTGGCGCCGATGGGGGAGCTGATTTACTGGGCGAACATCGTGGATGGGGCGAAGTACGAGAGCGCGGAGGCGGCGGTGGGGATGCGGGAGCCGGCGATGCAGCTGACGCTGGTGATTGAAAGTTCGGAGGACGCGACGCTGATTCCGAAGCTGATTCCACTGCTGACGGAGATGCCGCTGGCAGAGATCGTGCAGAAGGAATTTGTTCAGGAGCAGCTAGAGCCGCTGCTCGAGCGGCATCGGGCACAGATGGAGCTGCTGCGGGAGCGGGCACGAGTGGAGAGGGGGGTATTGACGTTCGATATTACGGACCAGGCGACGGAAGGGTACAACAAATTCATCCCGTACTATCTGCATCCTGAGGCGACGTACACGGTGGGGCTTTCGAAGTCGAAGTACCGGGTGAAGATCAGTGTTGGGACAAACCCGTGGACGACGATCCCGGCGAAGGATCTGGTGAATATCGCGGAGATCTGTGAGCGATATGGCGGTGGCGGGCATGCACGGGTGGGTGCGGTGAGCTTCGCGCCAGATGACGAAGAGGCGGCGCGGACGGCGGCGGGCGAGGTGATTGCGGAGTTGCGGGGCGGGGGCGAGGCGGCCGGGTAGGTGGGCGCGCGTTGAAACCGTTATCACGACGAAAGGCAACGTGCGGGGTTGGCATGGCTTCTGACAGAGAAGGAGCAACCGATGCTAACGGTCATTTTTTTGGGGTTTCTAGCGGTCGTCGCGATCTTTCTTGCGATGTTTGTCATTAACGGGCGAAGCCGGCAGGCGCAGGGCAAGAGCGGTGAACCTGTGCAGCGGAAAGAAGATCAGCAGGTTGCGCCGAAGACTCCGCGCGCGAGCGGATTGGACTAAATGGAGTTGACAGCCTTCTGAGCTCTGGGTAGTGGCTAAGGTTTGAGTTTGGCGAAAAGGCCGAGCTTGCTGATGTCGTTGAAGATGATGAACGCGGCAAAGAGGACGATGCACACAAAGGCGACTTGGTAGACGCGCTCCTTGATGGTCTGATCGACGTCACGGCGGATAATGGATTCGATGACGAGGAAGAGGATCATGCCGCCATCGAGGATGGGGATGGGCAGGAGATTGAAGATGCCGAGGTTGACGGAGATATAGGCCATGATGCCGATGATGGGCATCCAGCCGGGCATGCCGACCGCTTCATGCACTTGTTGGCCGATGCCTATGGGGCCGGAGACGGCGCGCATGGAGACGTGGCGGGTGACCATGCCGTGGAGCACCTCGAAGATGAGGGAGGCGTTCTTCTTATTGAATTTCACGGACTCTACAAAGGCCTGGCCAAAGGGAAGCTGCTGGACCTTGACGGGTGGGGGGACGGCCTGGAAGCCGAGGCGGTAGTCTTTGGTGCCATTGCCGATGTCGGCAAACTGCGGGGTGACGGTGAGCGGGAGGGTGGCGCCGTTGCGCTCGACGACGAGGGCGGCGGGTTTGCCGGCTTGATCCTGCAGATAGGTGAGAAGGGAGTCAACGGAGCGAAGGTAGAGGCCGTCGATGGTGGCGATTCGGTCGCCGGGCTGGAGGCCGGCCTTGGCGGCGGGCATGTTGGGCTCGAGGGCTTTGACCTGGATGGGGATGGCCTGCATGCGGGGGACGAGGCCGAGCTTATCGAGCGAGAAGCTTTCGGCGTCGCCCTTGTTCTCGACGAAGATCTCGGTATCGGTGCGGTGGCCGTCGTGCATAAAGGAGAAGGAAACGGCGTGGTTGAGGTTGAGCAGGGAACGGACGCCGACCTGTTCCCAGGTGGGATTCTCGATGGTGGAGTAATGGAGGATGGTGTCCCCGGAGTGGATGCCAGTGCGCGCGGCGGGGGTATTAGCGGCGATGTAATCGGTGGTAGCAGGGCCGGTGATGAACTCCTGAACCTCGTTGTGGAGCATGTAGCCAACCGTCATGAGGGCGATGGCGAGGAGGAAATTGGCGAAGGGGCCGGAGAGGGCGATGAGGACGCGCTGCCAGCGGGGATGGGCGTTGAAGTCGCCGGGATCGGTGGCGTGCTCGCCGGGGTTGTCGCCGGACATCTTGACGTAGCCGCCGAGGGGGAGAAGGCAGATGCGGTAGTCGGTGTCGCCACGCTTGAAGCCGACGAGGCGCTTGCCGAAGCCGATCGAGAAGACCTCGACGCGGATGCCGCAGAGCTTGGCCATAAGGAAGTGGCCGGTCTCGTGGACGAGAACCATGATGCCGAGGACGATGAGAAGTTCGAGGGTAGTGGCCATGCGGGGAGTTTTCCAGGTCCTCTGTGCGGCGTGGAGCGGGTGGTTCCTCAAAATTAATTTTAAGTCAGGAGCAAGCGATGAGCTCTGTGGCAATGCGACGAGCTTCGCGATCAGCCGCGAGCACCTCTCCGATAGACGCCGGGGAGGTGGCCGGGATGAGACGAAGCACCTGCTCAATTGTACGAGGGATGCCGAGGAACGGGATGTGGCCTTCGAGAAAGGCGGCAACCGCAATCTCGTCGGCTGCATTGAGGGCGATGCAATGTGATGGGGTGGAAGCGGCTTCGTAGGCGAGGCGAAGGCAGGGGAAGCGGTCGAAGTCGGGCGGGGCGAAGTCGAGGTGGGACAGGGTGGCGAGATCGAAGGCGAGGCCGGGGGCGGGGGTGGCGTCCAGGCGATCGGGGTAGGAGAGGGCGTAGAGGATGGGCAGGCGCATGTCGGTGACGGAGATCTGCGCGAGGATGGAACCGTCGATGAACTCGACGAGGGAGTGGACGGTGGACTGAGGGTGGACGGTGACGCGGACTTTGGCGGGAGGAAGCGAGAAGAGGTGGCAGGCTTCGATGATCTCCAGGCCCTTGTTAAGCATGGTGGCGGAGTCGACGGTGATGCGCTGGCCCATGACCCAGGTGGGGTGCTTGAGGGCCTGAGCGGGAGTGATGTGCTCGAAGTCGGCGAGGGGAGTGTTGCGGAAGGGACCACCGGAGGCGGTGAGCCAGATCTGCCGAACTTCGTTGGCGCGGCCGCCGCGAAGGCACTGATGGATGGCGTTGTGTTCGGAGTCAATGGGGAGGAGAGCGACCTTGTGCTCGCGGGCGGCGGTGAGGAGGAGATCGCCGGCAGCGACGAGGCACTCCTTGTTGGCGAGGCCAACAGTTTTGCCGGCTAGAACAGCGGCGTAGGTGGCTTCGAGGCCGGCGACGCCGACGATGGCGGAGACGACGAAGTCGACGGTCGGGACCGTGGCGACGCGGACGGTGCCGGCGGTGCCGTGGACGATCTCAGTGGCGGTGTGGCCATGTTCGCGGAGCTGGACGGAGAGTTGATGCGCGAGATCTTCGGTGGCGACGGAGACAACTTCAGGGCGCCAGCGGAGGCACTGAGCGAGGGCGATCTCAAGATTGTGGCCGGCGGCGAGGGCGACCGGTCGGAAGCGGTCGGGGAAGGACTCGCAGAGGGAGAGGGTGGAGGTGCCGATGGAGCCGGTGGAGCCGAGGACTGCGATGTTCTTCACGGACTTCATTTTCGCAGATGGGATGGCCTGATGCGGGAGCGCCTGGGCTCTCTGATGGCGGTTTCGCGTGGGGGCGGCGGCGCTGGACTCAGGCCGGATCAGTGAGCTTGAGAGGAGCGAGGGTTCGCCGATCGGCGTTGCTGTTTGCGGGATTGAGGCAGAAATTGAGATAGAGCGAGGAGAAGAAGAAGGTCAGCGGGGGGCTGATGTGGCGCTCGATCCCGTGCTCCCGGGCGTCTTTGAGGATCTCTTCACGGATGAGGAAGTTGCCGCCGATCCAGAGAAGGGGAGAGAGAAGGATGAGAGCGTCCATGATGCCGCTGAGGACGGCGTGCTTGATGACAAAGGTCGATATGTAGGTGATGGCGCAGAAGGAGAGAAAGCAGGCGAGAGGAAGCCATGTGCCGCGGCGGCGGCCAGTCCAAAGAGCGAGGTAGATGGCGAGCAGAACGGGGCCGATGCCGAGGGTTACGAGGACAAAGAGGATCATGGGGACGATGCCGGCGCGGGCTGTCCAGGGAACACCGTGTTTGTCTTCGAGCGGACTCATCGCGGAGCCGACGATACTCCAGTGGTGTGTGCGCTGGAAAGGAGAAAGTTCCGCAGGGTTAAAAGCGGCCAAGACCGACGGCATCTTTGAGGACAAGGGCATACCAAAGGACGGGAGTGGCGAGGAGGAGGGCGTCGATGCGGTCGAGGATGCCGCCGTGACCAGGGAGGAGGGTGCCTGAGTCCTTCACGCCGGCGCCGCGTTTGACGGCGGACTCGAGCAGGTCACCGAGTTGGGCGGCGATGTTGAGGACGGCGGCAAGGAGGAGGGTCTGCCAGACGGGCTCGCCGATGTGGAGGATGAGATTGCCGCGGTGGGTAAGGACGTCGCTGCCGTAGAGGAGAAGGGCGGTCACGGCGAGCGAACCCAAGATGGAGGCGATGGCGCCTTCCCAAGTTTTGCCGGGCGAGAGGCGAGGGGCGAGCTTGTGTTTGCCGATGGCGCGACCGACGTAGAGGGCGGCGATGTCGCCGGACCAGACGGCGAGCATAAGGAAGACGACGAGGGCGGGGCCGTCTTCCTGCTTCCAAAGAAGGGGAATTAGGGTGAGCGGATAGGCAATCCAGATGAGGCCGAAGAGACCCTGTGCGGTGTCTGGAAGGACCTGGATGGCGGGAGAACGGAAGCCGTTCCAGGCGAAGAGGGCGAGGGTGAGAAAGCTGATGACGGGGAGCTGCGCGTCGACGGGAAAGCTGGGGAGGGTCACGGCGAAGAGGCCGGCGGTGGCGATGATCATCCAGGGAAGCGGGATGCGAAGTTTTGCGTTGTGGGCCTCGGCACCGACCCTGGCAAGAGAGAGGAACTCGAAGACGGCGAGCTCAGCGATCAGGAGGGCGGCGACGGTGATCATCCAGAGCTTGCCGAAGAAGATGAGGGCGAAGACGGCGAGGATGAGAACGAGAGCGGTGAGGATGCGTTTCATGATGCGAGAGGGTGGAACGGCACGCTGGTCAGCTTTCTGGTCACTCTTCGAGAATAACCGAGGAGCGAAGGAGAGGGCTGATGGCTGCGTGTATGTAGATCGCATCCAAATCGGGCATGGCGATGACACAGACAACAAAGGCAGAGATTCGGACAAAGACGTTGGGCAACTCGGATATGGAGCTCACCTCGATCGGGTTTGGAGCATGGGCCATCGGGGGTGGGGAGTATGCGTTTGGCTGGGGCAGCCAAGAGGACCAGGACTCGATTGCGGCGATTCAGAAGGCGGTGGACGTTGGCGTGTCGGCGGGTTAGTCCGAAAACATGCACTTGCGTATCTTGCTGTCGGTAATCACACCGATCTAGATCTGAAAACTCGAAGAACCTTTGCTCACCAGTAAAGGTAGAGATGGCTGGCGACTCAAGTACCAGAGTCCGTCTGGCTTTGAGTACGAGAGCATCTGCACTGTCGAGAAGATAAATGAAATTTTTGTTGTGATGCGTTCTTTTTCTCGCGTTCGTACAGATTGCACCCAAACAGCTTCCTAACGGCGGCTGATGGCTGGGGTGCGGCCGTTGAGCTGGCCTTCGATCTCTTCGGCGACCTGGTCGGCGGGTTCCAGGGTGGCGAGGTTTTCGTCGGGTTGGACTTCGTCGGAGGTGGAATTGTTGAGGCCACCGAAGCGGCGGTCGCGGGTCTGGAAGGACTGGATGGCTTCGAGGAGATGGGGACCCCGGAAGTCGGGCCAAAGGCGGTCAGTGATGAAGATTTCGGCGTAGGCGATCTGCCAGAGAAGGAAGTTCGAGATGCGCTGTTCGCCGGAGGTGCGGATGACGAGGTCGGGGTCGGGCATGCCGGCAGTGTAGAGATGGGATGTGATGTGCTCTTCATCGATGCGGGCGTCAAGGCCGTCGACCTGGAGGAGGTCTTCGAGGGAGCAGCCGCGCTGGTGGGCTTCGGTTATTAAGGTGGAAAGCAGGTCGCGGGTGGCGTCGACGATCTCAGACCGGGCCCCGTAGTTGAGGGCGAGGGTAAGGGTGGTGCCGGTGTTGCTGGCGGTCGACTCCATGGCCCATTGCATGGTGTCCTGGACTTCGGCGGGCAGCTCGTGGGTGCGGCCGATGTAGTTCATGCGGACGTTGTTGTCGTTCATGCGCTTGACGTTGCCGACGAGGTAGCTTTTCAGCAGCTTCATCAGGAAGCTGACCTCGGATTTGGGGCGGCGGAGGTTGTTTTCGAGCGAGAAGGCGTAGAGGGTGAGGAAGGGCAGATCGATGCGGGAGGCGGTCTCGACGACGAACTGGACGCTTTCAGCGCCTTGCTGATGGCCGAGGAAGCGCTTGAGGGCTCGCTTGCCGGCCCAGCGGCCGTTGCCATCCATGATGATGGCGACATGCTGGGGGATGCGGGCGGGGTCGAGCTGGGCGAAGAGGGTCTGCTCCTCGGGCGAGAGCTCGTGGATGCGGCTGGGTGATGCGCGGGAGGATGTGGGAGGAGTGATGCGCAAAGCGACCTCGCAGGCTATGACGCTAGCACAGCGGGATGGCGGGTGCAATGAAGGGGATAGAGGGGTGGGAGAGGCTGCGGGCGGCGATTCCGGGCTCTATGGCGGAGCGTCCGGAAGAGCTGCCCGCAGCGGAGGTTTGCTTTGGGGAGGTGTGGCGGCTAGGCGCTGCGGCGACGGCCGGCGGCAAGCTCGCGAACGTGATTGAGGAAGATGGAGCGCTGGAGGGAGTCGAGCTGCGAGGCGTAGAGAGCGATTTCTGCGATGAAGGGATCGGTCATAAGCACGGCCGTCTCATCTTCATGGCGTGTGTGCGAGTCGCGAAGGAGGACGGAGATGTCGACCTGGAGAGCGTTTGCGAGACGCGAGAGCGAGGACAACGTGGGCATGGCCTTGCCGTTCTCGATCTTGGAGATGTAGGTGCGCGGCACCCCCATGCGGCCGGCGAGCTGGCGCTGGGAGAGGTTACGGACATGACGCAGATCGCGGACGGCGGTTGCGACCTGGACGCGCCCTTCGGCTACAGGAACTGCGGGAACAAGGGTGAGCGGCAGCGGTACGGGCTCAGGTGCTTTGACCTCGAGCGACCGCTTACAGCGGGCACAGGTGGATGTGGCACGGCGGAATTGCACAAGATCGCAATGATCACAGCGCAGGACCTCACGCTGTTCAACAGAAGCCATCATGGTTGCCATAGATATGTCGTTCGCGGGCGGTTGCCAGAGCGGGGCACCGCAGCACACGTCCGATAACGGAAGCGCGTGATGTGCCTAGAGTGGCACTGAGGTATTCCTTTAGTCAAGGGTGATAGCCAGAGGTAACCCAAAGAAAGCCGGAAGAACCCGGAGATGGAACCTCGTTGGTACACAGCGGATCGCAACTCTCTGCATCGCGGGCTGGGCAGCTATCTGGAAAAGACGAACGGAGTGTTAACGCAAAGAGGCGCGAAGACCGGCGGACAGGGTAATGCGGATGCGACACTGATGCCTATGCATGAGGCGAGATTTGGGCGGGAGGCGGCGCGGGCGCTGCTGTTTACGTGGACAGAGGGCGAGAGTCTGCGGAAGCATGCAGCGGCGGTGGCGGTGTGCACGGAGGCGTACGGAAAGCTGGAAGCGCTGCGGCAGGGGCTAAGCGGGGAGGCCGTGGATGCGTTTGCGGAGCCGTACTGCTGCGCGGGGCTGCTGCATGAAATGGACTATGAGAAGCATCCTTCGCCGGAGGAGCACCCGTTTGTGGGCGTCAAGTCCCTGCGCGAGATGGGCTGGCCGGAGGAGGTGCTGCGTGCAATTCTGGCGCATGCGGACTACTCCGGAGTGAAGCCAGAGACGCATCTGGATAAGGCACTGTTTGCCTGCGATGAGCTGTCGGGATTTCTGACGGCGTGCGCGCTGGTGAAGCCGTCGAAGCTGATTGCGGATGTCGAGGTGGCGGGGGTGAAGAAGAAGATGAGGGATAAGGCGTTTGCGCGGGCGGTGAAGCGCGAGGATATTACGCTAGGGGCGGAGATGCTGGGGGTGCCGCTGGAGGAGCATATCGGGACGTGTCTGGTGGCGATGCAGGTTCGGGCGGGAGAGTTGGGGCTGTAGGATCGTCTCAGCAGACGAGAGAGGCACGAATGATCAGCAGACGGATGCAAGCGGGGCTGGCAGCGGTGTTGCTGGCGGGATCGGCGTCAGCGATTGCAGCGGAGAAGGTCTTTAATCCAACAAGGGATGCAGGGGCCGACCTGCAGCAGGCGGAGACGCAGGCGAAGGCGGAAGGCAAGAACATTTTGCTGGACGTTGGTGGGAACTGGTGCCCGTGGTGCTTAGTGCTAGATCGCACGCTGGCTAACGACGCAGGACTGCACGCGCTGCTCGAAAAGAAGTACGTGGTGGTGCACGTGAACTTCAGCAAGGAGAACCAGAATCAGGCGTTTCTACGTCAATATCCGAAGCCGAAGGGATATCCGGCCTGGTACGTGTTATCTGCGGATGGCAGGCTGCTGAAGACGGAAGACACGAGTGAGCTGGAGGCGACGCACAAGATTGATGCAGGGTACAGTGCGGCAACGCTGCGGACGTTTCTGGAAGGGAATGGGCCGCGGTAGGAATCAGAGCCTCTGCCCGTGGCGGGCGGCAAGCTCAACATAACGATAAAAGCTGCGCCGGTCGGGGCTGATACCACGGACTGTGATGGTTATACCTCGCTGGCGCGGATACTATGCACGCCAGCTTGCATGAGGTCCTGGTTCATAGCCGGGACGGTGCCGGGGAGGTCGACGGCGGCGGTAAGGTCTTCGATGACGAAGGATTGGAAGCCGAGGCGGGCGGCGGCGGTGGCGGAGTGGCCGACGCAGAAATCGTAGGCGACGCCGGTGAAGAAGAGGCGGGTGAGGGAGCGCTCGCGGAGGTAGGCGGCGAGGCCGGTGGGAGTGCTGCGGTCGTTCTCGAAGAAGGCGGAGTAGCTGTCTCTATCTTTTCTGTAGCCCTTCCGCAGGATCAGCTCGGCTTGCGGGAGGTCGAGGGCGGGGTGGAGGTTAGCGCCCGGGGTTCCCTGGACGCAGTGGTCGGGCCAGAGGACTTGGGGGCCGTAGGGAGTTTCGACGATATCCGTGAAGGGCTGCTTGCCGTGGGTGCTGGCGAAGGAGATGTGACCGGCGGGATGCCAGTCCTGGGTGCAAAGAACGTGGTCGAAGCGACGGGCGAGGGCGTTGATGCCGGGGATGAGATCGAGGCCGCCGTGGACCTGAAGCGGAGCGCCTTCGAGGAGGAAGTCGATCTGCATGTCGATGACGAGGAGGGCGTCGTGCGGGGTGAGGTGCATGGGTGCAGTTTATGGGAGACATGAAGTTCAAGTGCGAGGCGAATGCGGAGAGCGCAACATTACGCAGAGAAGATAACGGCGAAGACGGGCACGACGGGGTCGCAAGGATTGCTACGGGAGGTGCGGCGAGTGCTGATAGCATGGCCTGCGAGCTGGGGGGAGGAAGGAAGCTTTGCGAAGGTGCGTGGGCTCTGTGACGGTTAGACTGGTCGGATGACTTTAGTACCGGGAGAAGCGCGGGTTCGGGTGCGGTATGCCGAGACGGATCAGATGGGTGTGGTGTACCACGCGAATTATCTGGTGTGGTTTGAGATTGGGCGCGTGGAGCTGATGCGGGCGATGGGGTTCGACTACGGAACGCTGGAGCGGGAGGAAGGCTGCTTGATCGCGGTGGTGGAGGCGACGGCTCGATATCGGCTGCCGGCGCGGTATGACGAGGAGCTGGTGATCCGGGCGTGGGTGAGCGGAGCGCGGTCGTCGCTGATCAAGTTCAATTACAGTATCGTGCGGGCTGGGGACGGGGCGCTGCTGTGCACGGGCGAGACGACGCATGTGGTTGTTGGGCGGGACATGAAGAAGCGGAGGCTGCCAGCGCGGTATGTTGCGGCGTTTCGGGCGGCGGTGACGGATGAGGTGGAGCGGTCTGGCGTGCAGGAGATGAATGCCGCGGGGTGAAGTGTGCCGGTAAGACTCGGGACGAGGTCGAGTCTGCAGGCGGAAGGATGATCGTACAACTCCGAATTACCACTGCCCACCAAGTACTCTGCGCTAGCTGTGGAGGCTGGTATCGGCTTCGGCAGCGCTGCTTGAACTTGTCTTTGAGTGCGGCACGGCTTGCCTGGCGCGGCGGGCGAGCTCCCAGCACTTGGAGTATTTCCAGCTGACATAGGCGGAGTGGTAGAGGTGCAGAAGAAGACCTTCGCGACCATCGAGGAAGCCGAGACGAAGGAGGTAGTTGCGGAAGAACTCGAAGGTCGGGATGACGAAGACGTTCCAATGGAACGACAGCCAAGAGCCGCCGGTTCGGTTCTGATCGAGCAGAAGGCGCGCGCCGAGGGTGCTGTATCGATCCATGTGCTCGAGATAGCTTTCGAGTGTGGGATAGGCGTGGTGGATAAGGTCGAAGTCGAGGGTCTCAGACGCGCCGTCGAAAGCAATGGTTTCGTGAACGGGACGCTCTTCGAAGGCCGCATTGGCAAAGGCGACGGCGTTGCGCCGAAAGAGGCGCAGTTTGGCATCCGGATAGTAGCCACCGTGACGCATCCAGCGGCCGAGAAAGAGATTGCGGCGACGGAGGTAAAAGGCGTCAAAAGGCGGGTTTGTCGGCAGGAGGGTACGGAGCTGGTTCTGGAGCTTTGGCGAGAGCTCTTCATCGGCGTCGAGCGAGAGCACCCAGGTTCCGCGGCACTGGGCGATGGCGAAGTTCTTCTGACTGGCAAAGCCGCGCCAGGGTTCGGACAAGATGCGCGCCTTGAACTCGCGGGCGATCTCGAGTGTGCGATCGACCGAGCCTGAATCGACGATGACGATCTCGTCGGCAAAGCGAACGCTGGCGAGGGTGCGGGCCAAGTTTCCCTCTTCGTTGAGGGTGATAATGGCGACCGAGAGCAGAGGCGGAGAGCTTGAACCGGGTTCGGGCGTGGCCTGGCTGGCATCCAGGCGGTTGACATGGGACAAGGTACTCAGGGCATCTCCGGAGGGTGTTGCTGCTGCAGGAATATCTCTAGTGTAGCCGGAGTGGGCATCCAGGAAACACCCCCTGAGGGAATGCAGGGCGAACGCGGTCAGGCGAGGGTGATGGAGGGATTATCGAGGAACTCGCGGAGGAGGCGTTCTATGAGGGATTTAAGTGGCTCTCCGGTCTTGGGAAGGACAAACGCGGACTGATCGGCCGACCAATCGAGCTTGAAGCTAGTGGATTGGGCAGAGATCCAGAGTTGGCGAACGGGGGTCTGCGGGGTGAGGACGAACTTGCCAGGGCGGTCCTCGAAGAGGATGTTGAGGACGCCGTTGTTTTCTTCGGCCTCGAAACCACCTTCTTCTTCGGCGTCGATGAGGGACTTCTTGAGGGAGTCGAGGGCGTGGTCGGCCTCATGGCGAAAGGTAGCTTCATCGATCATGGAGCTATTGTAGAGGCGACTGGGCGCGGTGCGGGACTGGCTGGACCAATCGTTTGAAGCTCGAGTAGGACCGCGCATTCTTCGGGATGATCCTCGTCGCGGGCAGGGCGTCCGCTACCAGGCAGGAGGAAGAAGAGGGAGGTCTTGCGCCAGAACCAGTGAATACCTAGGGATTGATCGCAGCCGTTCTCGGAACAAGAACAATCGATCGGCCTTCCGGGACGTGTTCTGGTGACGACGACCGCGGCATTAAGACCTACCCTGAACACAGTGAGGGGGCATTCCGTTCCGAGTGGGAGGCCAGACCCACTCACGGAAATCGTGGAGAAAGGAATACTCGAAATTGTATTTCGGGGGCATCGGCCTCTTATCGCAACACGTTAGGGCAGGTGGATCTTAAAAGGGGATGTCGTCGTCGGTGATGCCGGTGTCGCCGTAGTCAGGAGCTCCGGCAGGCTGTCGCTGATCGAAGGTGCTGGTGTTTCCCTTGGAGAAGGACGAAGCGTTTGACTGGCTGTAGGATCCTGCGGATCGTTCGCCGCTGCCACTGCCGGCGGCGTCGCCCCGACCGCCGAGCAGTTGGAGATCGTTGACGAGGATCTCGGTCTTGTACTTCTTCTGGCCGGACTCTTTATCGTCCCAGGAGCGGGTCTGGATTTTGCCTTCGACGTAGATCTGCGAGCCTTTTTTTACATAATCGCGGACGATCTCGGCGGTGCGCTGGAAGGCGACGAGGTTGTGCCATTCGGTCTTGTCGGTCCATTGGCCATCCTGGCCTTTGGTGCGATCGGTGGTGGCGAGCGCGAAGCTGGCAATGCTCATGCCGCCCTGGGTGGCGCGGATTTCGGGATCTTTGCCGACGTTGCCGACGAGGATGACTTTGTTGACGCCTCTTGCCATGATGTGGGGTCGCTTTCGTGGGCGAGGTGAGGGCGCTCGCCGGGAGATCTCTGAGGGATGAGGATACCAGAGCCGCGACCAGAGCATTTCTCCTGATGCGGCAGCGCTGTTGACGCGTCGTGGAGGCCGTTTCCCCGGGAGAAAACAGCACATGCTTGCGCGCCTGGTCTACACCTTCAGGAGAAATACCCTAGCGGTGACGCTCGCCGATGAGCTTGAGGGTAGCGAGGAGAAGGGTGAGGAGACCGGTGGGGACGCAGCCGAGGGCGAAGACGAGGGCCAGCCAGCCAGCGTTGGTCTGGGGGCCGTGCGGGGTGTAGCCCCCGAAGAAAAGAGCGACCGAGGCGGCGCAGGCGGCACCGAACGAAAGGATGCTGAGGCCGGTACGGAGGAGGGTACGGGTGTCGGGCTGCATGTGTGGAGGCGAACTTTCTTAGCGGTAGGCGGCGAGCATGGCGTAGACGACGACGCCGCTTACGGACACATAGAGCCAGATGGGATAGGTGTAGCGGGCGAGTCGCTTGTGGGCGGCGAAGCGACCGGAGAGCGAAAGAAAGAAGGTGACCAGGATCATCGGGAGGGCGATGACGGAGGCGAGGATGTGTGGGGTGAGAAGGATCCAGAGATATAGGAAGCGGGCAGTGCCGTGGCCGGGAAAGCGGGCGTCGCCGTGGAGCGCGTGGTTGGTGATGTAGGCGGCGAGAAAGAGCGAGGAGAAAAGAAAAGCGGTGAACATACTGTTGCGGTGCGCGGTGATGGCGCGGCGGCGGATGAAGTAGAGGCCGAAGAGGAGGGCAACCGTGCAGCAGGTGTTCAGGATGGCGTTGAGCGAGGGCAAGAAGGTGAGATGGGTGCCGGCGACGTCGATGGGGGCGTGAACGTAGACGAGCCAGGCTAGGAAGGCGCTGGCGGCGGCAGAGACGGCGATGATACCGACGATGATGGACAGGGGCGTACGGTAGCGAACAGGATCGACGGTGGTCGCGGTGAGTGGCATGGCAGACTTTCGTGAGGCGAGCTAGAAGAGCAGGCGGCCCTGGGCGTTGAGGATCATGGCCCCGAGCAGAAGCGGAAGGTAGATGACGGAGGCTTTGAGCAGATTCCTTGCGAGGGTACGGGCTTCAGGGGCGAGCGGGTCGCGGAGGATGCGGGCGAAGCGGACGGTGTACCAGAGATAGACGAAGCCGAGAAGGCTGGCGGCAACGGCGTACGGGCGGCCCGTGACACCGAGCCAGGTGGTCCAGAGCGAGACCGGGATCATGAGGACGGCGTAAAAGATGCTTTGGATGACGGTAGAGCGTGCGGCGTCCCCGATGGGCTGCTGGGTAGCGGTGACGCGAATGCCGGCGTTGCGGTAGTCGTCGCGATAGAGCCAGCCGATAGCCATGAAATGAGGGAACTGCCAGACGAAGAGGATGGCGAGGAGGGCAACGCCGGGCCACTCGATGACGCCGCGAGCGGCGGTCCAGCCGATAAGCGGAGGGAGGGCTCCGGGAAAAGCACCGATGAAGGTATTGAGGGTGGTGATGCGCTTAAGCGGGGTATAGATACCGACGTAGCCGACAGCGGTAAGCAGGGTGAGAAAGCCGGTAAGGGGATTGCTGACGTGGACAAGGTAAAGCGAGCCGAGGATGATGGCCGCGAAGCCGAGAAGGAGACCATGGGGGAAGGAGATGCGGCCGGCGGCCATGGGGCGGGAAGCGGTGCGGCGCATGCGAGCGTCCGACCGGCGCTCGAGCGCCTGATTGAGGACGGAGGAGCCGGCGGTGACGGCAGCGATGCCGACCATGGCCTGCACAAGGCCGGCATGGAAGGGGCTGATGCCGCTCTGGAGCGAGCCGAGGTAATATCCGGCGCCGGCAGTAATAACGACCATGGTGGAGACGCGTGGCTTGAAAAGGGCGATGTAGTCCGCGAGCAGAGAAGGACGCGCAAGGGCCTGGGCGCGCGAGCCGGACTCGGAGGAGGATGTCGCGCTGATGGCCACGAGTTCAAGTTTATCGCGTTGGTGGCAGAGGTGCGCGGAAAGACCGAAGCGATGGCGTGTGGACAAAGAAAGGCCCAGCGGATGAACGAAATGGCTCGTCCACCGCTGGGCCCGGGGAACAGGGTTAGGCGGAACGGCGCAGACGCCGGCTAAGACCAAACAGGCCGGTGAGGCCGGTGCCGAGAAGAGCGAACGTGGAGGGCTCGGGGACTGGAGCGGGATCGCTGAAGCTGGTGTCGGTGAAACCTTCAACGAGGATATTGACCGGGGATCCGGCACCGGTGAAGTTGCCAGCGTGGGTGTCATTCAGGACAAGAATAAGGTCGTTCTTTGAAGGGGCGATGACCTGGAACGAGACCGCGTCGGTACCGAAGTAGTTGGGGCTGGATCCGGTGTCGCCCAGGTAGTTGAGCATCTTCTGGGTGGGGTCGTAGCTTCCCGCGTAGGCTGAAAGAAAGTTAGCGCCGCTGTTGGCGTAGTCGAAGATTGAGACCTGGATGAAGGGGGTCTGCGCGAGCGAGGCGGCAGTGAAGTCGAAGGTGACGTACTCATACTTCGTCGTGGTGTTGATAACTCCTGGGAAGGTTTTGGGCACAGACCAGTCAGACGGGACGCCGGAGCGGCTGAGGCGGCCAGTTTGCGTGGCGGAGCCGGCGGGGATCTTGGTATCGAACTGACTAATCGTCTCGGCGGCGGCGGCGACCGAGAGAGAGGCAAGGGCACAGACGGCGGAGAGAAGCATCTTTGAAGCGTTCATGGTGTCTCCTGGGGGGATGAGGTGAGGTGCGGGAGAGCCCTGTGGAGGACTCTCCTTTGTTGCGGTTGCGGAGGACCGGGTGATGATCTACTTGATGGACTGGGCAGCCTGCACGGCGGGAAGCGCCATAAGGACGCCATAGCCACCGTCACGATCGACGCCAGCTTCCATATTGTCCAGGACGGTGGTGGTCAGGATGGATCGGATCTGCGTGTTGGTGAGCGAGGGATGTGCGGACTTCACAAGGGCTGCGATGGCAGCAGCATGCGGAGCCGCGGCAGAGGTGCCGAAGAAGGGAAGGAAGCCAGGAGTCTTGGTGTAGACGCCGTCGGCCGCTGTGGCATCCGGCTTCTGCAGCGTAGTTCCACCGTCGGCGGCGTAGGTGAATTTACCGGGAGTGATGGGGGTACCGTCCGGGTTGAAGAAGATTTTGCGTGGTCCGTCGGAGCTGAAGGTTTCAATCGGGTTGGCTTTGCCGGTGAAGGGCTTGACGCCGGTCTTTGCGCTATTCCAATAGGTAGCGGCGAGGGTGAAGGTGCTTTGGGCGGCGTTGTGGCCGAAGGTGGCGCTGGCGGTGCCGATGGAGAGGGTGGCACGTTCTGTGTCGATATGGAAGGCACGAACAGACCCATCGAAAAGGGCGACGACGACCTGATCGCCGACGGCTGGGCAATAGCCGGTGGGTGCGCTGGTGGTGCAGTTTGAACTGGGATAGATGTATTCGAGCGGATCCTGGGTGCCGTCCTGGGTGGCGGTGCTGGCTCCCTTAAGAATGGTTCCTGTGGAGTCGAAGATGTAGAGATCGTAGTCGTCCGCGGCGGCAGCGAGGGGATCGGACCAGTGAAGCCAGACGCCGGAGTTGGGGAGGCTGGTGAGGGTGTCCGAGATCTGCGGCGAGGCTGCCGTGCCGAAGTTGTGGAGCTTGCCGGTGCCGGGGATGTTGCCACCATTGCGGAAGTCGCCATCCCAGGTGCCGGAGGTGCCGGAGGTGAGATTGCCGGAGTTGGCGGCTGAGGAGAAGTAAAGTCCGCCATCGGCGGTGATGTCGTTGACGGCTTGTAAGATGAGGCCATCCTGGTAGACGGGTTCATCGAAGTAGCTGATGTCGTCCACGATGATGTCGCAGTGGTAGGTAAAGCGGAGGGTGCGGATGTTGTCGGCGAAGCTCTGTTCGCCGTTGAAGGCGGTGGCGAAGAACAAGTTGGCACTTGGGGCGAGATCGTGAACGATCTCCATCATGGCTGTGCCTTCGTCCTCCCCGGTGCCGGCCTGACTGGGAAGGACGGTGACAGTGGACGGAAGATCGCCGCTGGCGATCAAGGCGGCGACACGGGAGGGAGACGCGCTATCGGAGAGAATGCCGATATTGACGCCGGAGCCGGCGACACCGAGGGCGACGGTCTTGTTGGCGCTGTGGGTGATGTAGCCCTGGGAGGTGACGGAGCCGATGTTGGTGTGGGCGCGGGACGCCTCACGAAGGGTTCGAACGTCGGAACTGGCAGCGAGGCCGAGCAGGTCGGCGGCGGCAACATGAGTGCGCAGGCGATGGGTGGAGAAGGCCGACTGCGGAACGTCGCCATCGATCTGCCTGGCCGAGTTCATGATCGGGCTGTTCATGAGCGAAGGGGAGAGATCCGCGCCGAGGTCGACCACGACCTTGCCGGTGGAGTCGATGGGGCTGGGATCGACGAGGCGAGCCAGGCTGCCGAGAGGCTGATGATGCGCCTGGCGGGAGAGAAGGATGAGATTGAACGACATCTTCTTCTCGGCGTCAGTGAAGGTGTTCTTGAAGGTTGCGACCTCTGCCAGTTGTTTCTGTGCGGCGGGCGTGAGTGCGGCAGGGCTTTGCGCCTGGACGGGTGTGAACGAGCCGATGAAGAGCGCAACTGCGGGGAGCGCGAGACCGAACCGGCGCAAAGGGACTTCGACGAGACGATGAGACAGAGGACGCATTGAGGGGAGCTCTCCTTTGAAGTCACAACCTTCCGTTGCGCGCAGCGTATGAGACACCCTGGAAGGGTGGTCTCGTACGACATCAACTGGGTCCGTGCGAGCGGGCCGCGCTTGACTTCAGCGATGTCGATCGTGTGCGTGCAGCAGTGAGCAGGAGTGTAACGGCAGAATCGAGAACCGGAAACGTGAATCATTTTGCACATTGCAAAGTGAACAATCGGAGGACGGACGTGGGGTTTAGGCGGTGTCTAACGAACTGCTTTCGAGGGGAGATCGTGCTCCTTATCTGGGAAGCGCTGCGGTGGCGCATGGAGGGAGAGGCGGTGCGCGCAGACAGGGAGCTTCATTGACCGCGTGATCTGCGGGCTGCTAGTTTCGGCTGTGCTGACGGCTGGAGCGTGACGCCAGCGATCGAACGGGGGCGGCGATGGCGGAGCGACAGTATGTTCTGGCTCTGGATCAAGGGACGACGAGCTCGCGGGCGCTGGTGGTCGATGAAAGCGGCGCGGTGGTGGCGACGGCGCAACGAGACTTTTCGCAGATCTTTCCCGAACCGGGGTGGGTGGAGCACGATCCGATCGAGCTCTGGTCGTCACAGATTGGCGTTGCCGCTGAGGCCTTGGCGCATGCGGGTCTGCGCGAAGGGGAGATCGCCGCGGTCGGCATTGTGAACCAGCGCGAGACGACGCTGGTATGGGATCGGCGGACGGGGGAGCCGGTCTACAACGCGATCGTGTGGCAGGATCGGCGGACAGCGGAGTTTTGCGAGCGGCTGCGTGCGGACGGACATGATCCGGCGATCCAGGCGAAGACGGGTCTGCTGGCGGACGCATATTTTTCAGCGAGCAAGCTGCGGTGGATTCTGGATCATGTTGACGGGGTTCGGGCGCGGGCCGAACGCGGAGAACTTTGTTTCGGGACTGTGGATAGCTGGCTGATCTGGCGGCTCACCGAGGGCGAACGGCATGTAACGGATGTGACGAACGCGTCGCGCACGATGCTGTTTAACATCCACACGATGAGCTGGGACACGGAGTTGCTGGCGTTGCTGCGGATCCCCGGATCGATGCTGCCGGAGGTGGTGGATTCCAGCTGCATCTGCGGTGTGACGAAGGCTGGCGTACCGGGGATTCCGATCGCCGGCGTCGCGGGGGACCAGCAGGCGGCGTTGTTTGGCCAGATGTGCACGGCGCCGGGGATGGTGAAGTGCACGTTCGGGACTGGGAGCTTCATGCTGCTGCATACGGGAAAAGAGCCGGTGCCCTCAAAGAACCGACTGTTGACGACGGTAGCGTGGCGGCGCGATGGAGTGACGGAGTATGCGCTCGAAGGCAGCATGTTGATGGCGGGCGCGGTGGTGCAATGGCTGCGGGATGGGTTGGGGCTCATTCAGCGATCGGCGGAGGTTGAGACGCTGGCCATGTCGGTGCCGGACTCGGGCGGTGTGGTGATGGTACCGGCGTTTGCCGGGCTGGGCGCACCGCGGTGGGACCAGGGGGCTCGGGGGGCGTTGCTGGGGATGACGCGAGGAACCACGAAGGCGCACATTGCGCGGGCGGCGCTTGAGGGAATTGCGTTGCAGGTGGTGGATGTGCTCGAGGCGATGCAGGCGGACTCGGCACTGCCGTTGAAGGAGTTGCGGGTGGATGGCGGTGCTTCCGCCAACAACATGCTGATGCAGCTGCAGGCCGATCTGCTGGGCGTGCGGGTGGTGCGGCCGCGGAACACGGAAGCGACGGCGATGGGAGCGGCCTATCTGGCCGGTCTGAGCGTGGGCTACTGGAAGACGGCGGAATCGATTGCGGCGCAGTGGAAGGCGGAGCGGGTGTTCGAGCCCAGGATGGCGGACGGAGATCGGGCGGCGATGCGGAATCTGTGGAACCAGGCGCTGGGTAGGGCCACAGGATGGGAGGGGCGATGAGGTCTAACCGCGAAGGGCTTCTGCGAGAGGCGGCAGGACCGACGGTGTGGGATGTGGTGGTGATTGGTGGGGGTGCAACAGGGTTGGGAACGGCGGTGGAGGCGGCCTCGCGCGGGTACAGGACGTTGCTGCTCGAGCGAGGGGACTTTGCGAAAGGCACAAGCAGCCGGAGTACCAAGTTGGTGCATGGCGGCGTGCGGTATCTCGAGCAGATGAACGTGACGCTGGTGATGGATGCGCTGCGCGAACGCGGCTACATGTTGCGGAACGCGCCGCACCTGGTTCGTCGGCAGCCATTTATTGTGCCGATCTATCGTGCGATGGACACACCGTACTTCGGGCTGGGACTGAAGGTGTACGAGTGGATGTCGGGCAAGCTTTCGTTTGGGGCGTCGCGCATGCTGTCGCGGGCAGAGACGATCGAACGGCTGCCGACGGTGGAGCAGGCGGGGCTGCGGGGCGGCGTGCTGTATCTGGATGGGCAGTTTGACGATGCGCGCTACGCGATCTCGCTGCTGCTGACGCTGCTTGATCTGGGTGGTGTGGCCTTGAACCATGCCGGTGTCGTGAAGGTGCTCGAGCGTGATGGACGAGCCGCGGGTGTGCGGGTCCGCGATGCGGAGACTGGCAACGAATGGGAGGTGCAAGCGAAAGCTGTGGTGAACGCCGCAGGAGTCTTCGCGGAGCAGGTACTGCGGCTTGATGGCGAGCCAAGAGAGGATCTGCTGGCGATCAGCCAGGGATCGCATTTTGTTCTGCCGCGGACGTTTCTGCCAGGGCCGGATGCCCTCATGGTGCCGAAGACGGCGGATGGCCGCGTGTTATTCGCGATTCCGTGGCATGAGCATCTGGTGGTGGGAACGACGGACGTTGGTGTGCCACGGGCGGAGATCGAACCGAGATCGAGCATGGAGGAACAGGAGTTTTTACGGCAGCATATTCGGCGATACCTTGGGCGCGATGTCGTGGAGGGGGACGTGTTGAGCATGTGGTCTGGCTTGCGGCCGTTGGTAAAGGCGGGCAACGCGGCGACGGCGAAGATCTCTCGCGATCACAAGGTGCTGGTCGCGACGAACGGGATGGTGACGGTGGTTGGAGGAAAGTGGACGACCTACCGGCGCATGGGACAGGACGCGATCGACAGGGTGGCGCAGGTGTGCGGATGGCCGGCTGTGGCGTCGCGTACGGAAGGCTTGCGGCTGCATGGGGCGACGGAGAGCGAAGAAGCCGCGCTGGGCAAGTGGGAAGGGGTGTACGGGACGGATGCGGCGGCAGTACGAGCCTTGAGTGCAGAGGCGCCTGAGCTAGAGGAGGTGCTGCATCCGCGGCTGCCATACCGTCGGCGAGATGTGGTGTGGGCAGTGCGGCGAGAGATGGCACGGACGACCGAGGATGTGTTGGCACGGCGGTTGCGGGCGTTGTTTCTGGATGCGCGGGCGGCGATCGAGGCGGCGCCCACGGTGGCGGCGATGGTGGGGGCGGAGCTCGGTCGAGAGGAGACGGCGGTGGCGAAAGACCTGGCGGCATTCAAGGTGATCGCTGACGGTTACCTATACCGAGAAGGCGCACGAGAGGAACGTCGAGGGGAACGAGCATGACGATCGCGGAGCCATTCTGGGGAGAGTTTTTTGGAACGATGGTGGTGATCGTGCTCGGCAACGGGGTGGTCGCGGGCGTGCTGCTGGCGAAGTCAAAGGCGCAAGGCGGAGGTTGGCTGGCCATCACGACGGGATGGGCGGTGGCGGTGTTTGCGGGCGTGGCGACGGCATCGGCGATGGGAGATTCGGACGGGCATCTGAACCCGGCGTTTACGGTGGCTTCGGTGTTGATGACGGGAAACGCGTCGCGACTTCTGACGTATATTCCGGCCCAGATCCTGGGAGCGTTTACGGGGGCGGTACTGGTGTGGCTGCACTACAAGCCGCATTGGGCGGTGACATCGGAGCCGGACCTGAAGTTTGGCTGCTTTGCGACGTCGCCAGCGATTCGTAACCTTTTCTGGAATTTTTTCAGCGAGGTAGTTGGAACGTTTGTGCTGGTGCTGGTAGCGACGGCGTTGTTTTCGCGAAAGGTGTCGCCGGGCGGGCTGGCGCCGGGGCTGGGGCCCATGCTGATTGGCGCGCTGGTGTGGGGGATCGGGCTGTCGCTCGGGGGGAGTACGGGATACGCGATCAACCCGGCGCGAGATCTTGGGCCGCGGCTGGCGCATAGTTTGTTGCCGATTGCAGGTAAGGGCGGGTCGGACTGGAGCTATGCGTGGGTGCCGATCCTCGGGCCCTGTGTGGGGGCGGCGCTGGCGGCGGGGTTTGTTCGGCTATTTGGGGTGGTGTAGCGGTTGTCTGGTGGGGAGTCTAGCGGACGAGGACCAGATACAGCGCCATGACAATGCCACCGACGGCAAGAACGAGGGCGAGCAGAACCGCCGGCAGTGAGATACGGCCGGCTTGCCAGCTTCCTTCGCGAAGCTGACGAATGAGCAGAACGTGGCGCAACGCGGCGACGAGGTTGACCAAAACACCGAGGCCGACCAGAGCGATGCCGGAGCCGCGAGGCAGCGCGGATGAGCTTGCCGGCAGATGCGCCTGAGCGGCAGTGAGCTCGCGCAGGAAAAGACTGAAGCGACTGACGGCGAAGCCGACGCCCATAAGGCCGAGGCCGGTGCGAATCCAGGCGAGAAAGGTGCGTTCCGCAGCGAAGTAGACGCGCGGGTCCTGTTCCGGTGCAGATGTTGTCGGCTCAGTCATGCGATGGACTGGAGGTAGGAAGGATTTCGAGCAGGAGGTTGTCACCGCTGTGAAGTTCGGGTCGCGAGTTCGTGCAGCCGATTGTGATGATGGAGACGGGTGAGTTGAGGGTGCAATCCGGCGACTTGCCGTAGAGACCATGTGCCGAGGTGGAGAAGGAACCCACGGCGTGCGGTACGTCGCCGGGTTTTGGGGGCGAGGCGTAGACGCCGTCGTAGTTGGCAAACCCGACCGTCTGCGTTGTGTTGTTGATGACGTCGCCTGACCAACCGGAGCGGACGACCTCATCGCCGCCGATCTGGCGTGTGGTCCAGTTAGCGGGGCTGGGATTACCGCGGTCCGTTGAGCTATTCGCGGGAAGTGCGGTGTCCGAGACATCGGTGAAGTTTGCGATGGCGATGGCGCGCACGGAGATGGGAACAGTTTGATCGTGGACCTGCAAGGTGGTGAAGCGGAGATCGAGGGAAGGCGGCGTGCTGGTGGATGCGAGGACCGAGCCGAGCAGATGAGCGCCGGCTTTGAGATACAGACCGTTGGGCAAGAGAATGCGCTGTGTGGTTACAGCCTGAATCGCTGTGCCGGCGGGGGTGCGGCCCGCCTGCAGCCTTCGTTTGAGGGTTACGGGAAGGGTGAGGCCGGCGGGAAGTGGTGAAAGGGTCGTAGCTTCGCGGCGGATTGGCTGTTTCTGCTCCGCGTTGAGGCGACAAGGCACGGCCAGGCTGAGAAGAAGCATGGTGGCGAGGCGCTCTCTCATGGCTTCGGGCGCATGTTTGCCAGGAGGGTTTCAGCCGTGGGCTGTGTATTCAGAACATCAGCGGCGGTGAGCCAGGCGCGGCGAAGTTGGGTGATGCCCCAGCGAATTCCGTCAAGTTCTTCGGTGGCGTGGGCATCGGTGTTGACGACGATGCGGCAGCCGAGTTGCTTGGCCATGCGAAGGTGCAAATCGTTGAGGTCGGCGCGGGCGGGGCTGGCGTTGTGTTCGACGGCGACCCCGAGATCGGCGGCGCGCTTGAGAACCTTCTCTATGTTGATCGCATAGGGATCGCGGCGGAGGAGTTTGCGGCCGGTCGGGTGGCCCAGAATGCGGGTGTGTGGATTTTCGAGAGCGGCAAGGATGCGGTCGGTCATCTGCTCGATTGGCTGGTCGAAGCGGGAGTGCACGCTGGCGACGACGATGTCGAGCTCGGCAAGCGTGCTGTCGTCCAGGTCGAGTTCGCCTGCGCCGAGAATGTCAACCTCGATACCGGCGAGGATCGTGATGCGGCCTTCCATCTCGGCGTTCACCTGGCGAATGCGGGCGGCGTGGGCGAGGGCGCGCTTGTCGTCCATGCCGTTGGTCATGGCGAGGTTCTTGGAGTGATCGGTGATGGCGATGTACTTGAGACCGTGGGCGAGGGCGGCATCGGCCATGTCGCGGATGGAGCAGGTGCCGTCGGTTTCGAAGGTGTGCATGTGCAGATCGCCGCGGATGTCTTCGCGGGTGATGAGCAGCGGCAGGGTGTGAGCGGCGGCGGCCTCGAGTTCGCCACAGTTCTCGCGCAGTTCGGGCGGGATCCAGTCCATGTCGAGGGCGTTGTAGATGTCGGCTTCGGTGGCGGCAGCGATGACTGAGTTATCTTCGAGGCGAAGCAGAGCGTACTCGGAGAGGGTGAGACCGCGCTTGATGGCTCGTTGGCGGAGAGCGACGTTGTGGTGTTTGGAGCCGGTGAAGTATTGAAGGGCGGCGCCGTAGGAGGCGCGCGGGGGCAGGCGAACGTCGACTTGGAGCTGATTTCGCAGGGTGAAGGAGACCTTGTTCTGGCCCTTGGCAAGGAGCTTGTCGATCAGCGGAAGAGCGGCGACGTGCTCGACGGCAGCGGCGACAACATCGGGCTCGCAGGCAGGGCCGGTGACGAGCAGATCGAGGTCGCCGACGGCTTCGCGGCCACGGCGGAGAGAACCGGCGGGGGTGATGGTGTCGATGCCGGGGAACTCGCGGATAAGGGCGGAGATGCGATCGGCGAAGTCAGTAGCCTGATCGATGCGGAAACGGCCGGTATTTTTGCGATGGTCTTCGATGCCCTTGAGGAGCTTGTCGGTAAACTTCTGGCCCATGCGCGGGAGCTTCAGCAGATGACCGGCTTTTGCGGCCACTTCGAGCTTGTCGATGTCGGCGACCTCGAGTGCGGACCAAAGGAGGGCGACGGTCTTCGGGCCCATTCCTGGAAGCCGCAAAAGTTCCAGCATCGTAGGCCTATATCTGGTCAGGAGCTCTGCGCGCAGCGGCATGGTGCCGGTAGTGACGAGATCGCGGATGTTCTGCGCCATGCCTTTGCCGATGCCGGGGATGGCGAGTAAGGTTTTGGGGTCGACGTCGGGTTCGGTGAGGGCGGCGAGCTGAGTTGTCTGCTGTTCGACGGCCTCGGCGGCGCGGCGGTAGGAGCGCACACGGAAGGGATCCTGGCCGTCGATCTCGAGCAGAGCTGCGGTTTCTTCGAGCAGGCGGGCGATGGTGATGTTGTCCATGGCGTGTCTGGGATTGGATGCGGGTGGCCCGGATTGGTGGCGACTTTGAGCGAGGGGTGAGGCGAACGCGGGTTCTTCGCGGCGCTGCGCTCAGAATGGCGAGCAGTGCGGGGCTGGAGGACTAGAGGGCCTTGCCAAGCAGAATGACGTGGTCCGCCTTGGGACCCCGCTCTCCCTCGACGATTTCGAACTCGACCTCGTCACCGTCGCGCAGCGTCTTGTATCCCTCCGTCACGATCGATTCGTAGTGGACGAAGACATCGCCCCCATCCGGGCGGCCGAGGAAGCCGAAGCCCTTGGCCGTATTGAACCATTTGACGAAGCCGCGGTACGGCATGGGTTTTAGAGGGTTCCGGCACGTCTGCCCTGCGCGAAGAGGGAGACGCCGATGAGGGTTTTGCCGTCGTGGATCTTGCGATCGGTAATCAGCTGCATGACGTGCGAGAGGGGTGTGGGAAGGAGCTCGATGTGCTCATCTTCTTCGGGATTGGCGATGCCGTGATCGAGGTCCTGGGCGAGATAGATCTGCATCCACTCGCCGAGAAAGCCGGGGCTGGCGAAGTACTTGGTCAGCAGCGTCCAGCGCTTGGCGCGAATACCAGTCTCTTCGATCATCTCGCGTTTAGCGGCGGCGAGTGGGCGCTCGTTCGGTTCGATGCGGCCGGCGGGGAGTTCGAGGAGAAACTGGCCGGCGGCGTGCCGGTACTGCCGGATGAGGATGACGGCCGGATCCTTGGGACCAGTGCCGAGCTCCCGGTTTTTTCTCTCGTCGATCGCCAGAATGACCACAGACCCGTTATGACGGATGACGTCCTTCTCGCGGGCCTTGGAATCACCGGGCTCGATGAGGGTGTCGGTATAAACAGAGAAGATGTGACCCTTGTAGGCGAGCCTGGAATCGATTAACTCTGGCTTGCCGGAGTTGCGGCGGGCGCGGATGGCGAGCGCGGGCTGCTCTGCTTCGCTCGAGACGGGGCGCTCGGCAGCGGTAGAGGGCTCGGCGGCACCGGTGTTCAGACGTTTGGTGATCTCGGAAAGTTTGGTGGATTTATCAGGGGAGGTCGTCTGCTTCTTTACAGAAGGGGCCATGGGCTACGGTACCATCAGCGATGCGGCCACAACATCTGCATCGTGGTGTTTTGCGGAGGCATCCAACTAGCTACGCGACTGTTCTCGAGCACGCTTCTGCCTTGTGTGGAAGCGAGTGCTGTTGCTGCCGGGCGGAGATTGTCCGGATGATCTCTGATGGAAATGGGCGGGACGGACTGAATGACCCTGGCGACGAGTGCTGAGTGTTACCCAATTACGGTTCTGCCACATGTTTCGGCGCTCTACCAAGCGTACCTGGGGATAGGCGCGGGGGAGAGTGGTGGGCCCGTAGGCGCGTGGTATGGGCAGGGCCTCGCGGGGGGCGCCTTTGGCAGCGGGTGGATGGGCAGGCCGGTTGCAGGCGGGGGAAATCGGGCGCGGCTGGCCACGGCACTGGAGATGCAGGCTAGAAGCTTTGGTGCTGGAGAGGCGACGCTCGCGAATGTCGCTCGGATAGGAGATGGCGCGCGCGCGGTCGTCACCGGACAGCAGGTAGGCTTGTTGGGTGGGCCGCTGCTGGTGCTCGAGAAGGCGGCGACGGCAATTGTTCGCGCGCAGGAGGCGACGGCACGGACAGGGGTCGATCATGTGCCGCTCTTTTGGCTGGCAACTGAAGATCATGATCTGGCCGAGGTCGACCAGGTGACGCTGCTGACCAAAACTACGGTCGAGACCCTGCGAGCGGGAATTAAGAGTGACGGCGCTCCCGTGGGTGGGGTGGTGCTGGGTGATGAGATCAACGCTGTGGTGGCGCAGGCGCAGGAGTTGCTGGGATGGGCGCCAGTCGCGGAGTTGCTGGGCGAATGTTACCGGCCGGGAGCGACGCTGGGTGCAGCGTTTGGCCGCTTGATCTCGAGGATCTTTGCCGAGCAGGGATTGGTGGTGATGGATGGCTCTTCGCGAGAGCTTCACAGCTTGGGAGCAACGACGCTGCAATACGCGATTGAAAACGCTGAGGCGCTTGAGAGCGAACTGGTTGCTCGCAGCGCAGAGCTTGAAGCCGCGGGATTCCATGCGCAGGTAAAGGTCGCGGATGGCATGAGCCTGCTATTTCTGATCAGCGAAGTTGACGGAGCGAAGCACCGGGTTTCGTTGCGGCGAACGGCTGAGGGATGGAAGGCTGGGCGAGAAAGTTACTCGACGGCGGAGCTGCTGAGCCTTCTGGAAGCGGAGCCCGAGCGGATCAGCCCCAACGCTCTGCTGCGGCCGGTATTTCAGGATACGATCCTGCCGGTTGCAGCCTATGTTGGCGGACCGGCGGAGATTGCGTACTGGGCACAGAGTGGCGTGGTCTACGAACGTGTGCTGGGCGCGGTGACGCCGGTGCTGCCGCGGCTCACAGCAACGCTGCTCGAGCCAGCAATTGCCGCGGTGATGGCGAAGGACGAGGTGCAGCTGCCGGACGCATTGCGCTCGGCGGACGAGCTGGCAATGCGGCTGGGCGCACGGGCGATGCCGATCGAGTTGAAGCGGCGACTGGCCGCGACGGGGAACGCGATGGAGTCGGAGATCGGATCGTTGATCGCGTATCTGGGCGGGATGGATGCAAGCCTAGGTCGGTCGGCGGAGGTTTCAAGCTCGAAGATGCACTATCAGATGAATCGGCTGCGACGGCTGGCAGCGCGCGCGGAGCTTGAGAAAGAAGAGAGCCTACGTAAGCACGCCTCTGCGATTACGTTGAATGTGTTTCCTGACGGGCATCCGCAGGAGCGGGTGATCGCCGGGGTCTGGTACCTGGCGCGGTATGAAGGTTTGGTTAATCGTCTGATGGAGGCGGCACGCGGGATGTGTGGCGGCCATGCCATCGTGCGGCTGTAGCTGTTGCTCAGGGCAGCTCGATCGCTCTTACAATGTGAGTGAGAGGTAGCGGCTATGGGGATGAGTGATGCACCGTTTGAGGTGATGTGTCCGGACTGCGGGACGATGATCAAGGTGGACCCGGTGACGCGGTCGGTGATCTCGCATACGCCTGTGGCACGAAAGAAGACGTTTGAGGACTTTGGTGAAGCGGCTCGTGCGTTGCGCGAGCAGGATGCGCGGCGGGACTCGTTGTTCGCCCAAAGTGTTGAAGCGCAGAAAAATAAAGACGATGTGTTGGCGAAGAAGTTTGCCGAAGCGGTGAAGAAGGCAAAGGAGAATCCGAACTCGGGCAAGCCGCTGCGAGATTTCGACCTGGACTAGACCGGTCGACTACGAAGTGGACAGGCGAAGACGGTTAGACTAAATGCATGCCGCCGATTCTGAATGCTCAGGGCCTGACCAAGGCCTTTGGAGCCACGCCCCTCTTCAAAGACATCTCATTCACTGTTTCCGAAGGCGAGCGCATTGGCTTGATCGGGCCGAATGGAGCGGGAAAATCGACGCTGCTGGCGTGCTTCGCAGGGGAGCAGGATGGCGATGTGGGCGAGGTCTCGATGCGCAAGCGGGCACGCATCGGGTATGTGCGGCAAGAGTCGAACTTTGCCGACGGGCTGAGCGTTCGAGAGGTGCTGCTGGCGGCGCTGAACGAGGCGAAAGTGGCGGAGGGTGAGCACGAGGGCCGGCTGCGCGAGACGGGCGGACGGATCGGCTTTCCCTCGCTTGACGCGATCGCGGTGTCGCTGAGTGGCGGATGGAAGAAGCGGTTGGCGATCGCGGAGGCAATTGTGACTGCGCCGGATGTTCTGCTGCTCGATGAGCCAACAAACCATCTGGATCTCGAAGGCATTGAGTGGCTGGAAGGCATGCTGCGGACGGCTCCCTTTGCGTGCGTAATGGTGAGTCACGATCGCTACTTTCTTGAAGAAGTGGCGACAGAGATTGTGGAACTGAGCCGGGCGTATGCCGAAGGCATGCTGCGCGTGCGCGGAACGTACTCGAAGTTTCTTGAGGGCCGTGAGGCGTACATGGAGTCGCAGTCGAAAATGCAGGATGCGCTGCGCAACCGTGTAAAGACCGAGGTGGAGTGGCTGCGGCGCGGACCCAAGGCGCGTGCGACCAAGGCGAAGGCACGAATCGACAACGCGCATGGGCTGATTAGCCAGTTGAAGGACGTCGACCAGAGGACGCGCACCGGAAACGCGGGTATCGAGTTTTCTGCGACGGACCGACAGACGAAACGGCTGATCGAGCTTGAAGAGGTGTCGGTAACTCTGGGCGATCGCGAGATTGTTCGCGGGCTGAACTTCACAGTCGCGAACGGCACGCGCGTCGGGCTGGTGGGTCCGAACGGCTCGGGCAAGACCACGCTGCTGCGGTTGATTACAGGTGAGCTCGAGGCAAGTTCCGGCGTCGTGAAGCGAGCGGGCGCGTTACGCATGGTGTACTTCAGCCAGATGCGCGAGCTGCCGGAATCGATGACGCTGCGGCGCGCTCTGGCGCCGGACTCGGACTCGGTCATCTACGGCGGCCGCGTTGTGCATGTGGCGAGCTACGCGGCGAAATTTCTGTTTACCGGCGAGCAGCTGAACCAGCCCGTGGAGCGGCTGAGTGGCGGCGAGCGAGCGCGTGTCTTGATTGCGCGGCTGATGCTGGAGCCGGCAGATGTGCTGCTGCTTGATGAGCCGACGAACGACCTGGATATTCCAACGCTCGAGATCTTGGAGGAGAGCCTGCTCGAGTACGCGGGAGCGCTGGTTCTGGTCACGCACGACCGGTATATGCTCGATCGCGTGTCGACCGTGGTGCTGGGGCTCGATGGAACGGGGCGGTCTGAGGTCTTTGCCGACTACTCGCAGTGGGAGCAGTGGCGGGGCATCAAACCGGGTCGCGATTCGGGGAGTGCCGAGCCTGCGTCCACGAAGAAGGGAGGGGGCGCGACGACCTCGTCGAAGAAAAAGCTCTCTTACCTGGAGGCGCGTGAGTTCGACGGCATCGAGGCGGCGGTAGAGGCGGCTGATGCACGACTGGAGGCAGCTCGCGATACAGTGGCTGACCCGGCAGTGGCGACTGACGCGAGTGCGTTGACGGCGGCGCTTGCCGAGATGGAGGCAGCACAGGAGGAGAGCGATCGGCTCTACGCGCGATGGGCGGAGCTGACGGAAAAGGCCGGTTAAAGCCATAGTCATGAGGCACTGTATGCTGCTCTCACGATGAAGCTCTTTCCCCAACCTTCTATCTTTGCCGCGGTCGCTGTGTGCGCGGTTGTTCCTCTCTGCGGTCGTTCTACCGGAGCGCAGCTTGCCGAGCCGAAGCAGACGGTCGTGTTGCACGCGGCACGCATGCTGGATGTGCGCGCTGGAGCCCTGATCGCGCCCGCTGAGATCCTGATCGAGGGCGATCACATCGCGGAGGTTGGTAAGCGTGTGTCGCGGCCGCCGCTGACGCAAGTGATTGATCTCGGCGACCGAACGTTGATGCCAGGGTTGATTGACGCGCATGTGCATCTTTTTCTGCACCCTGGCGCGGAGGATTTGCAGACGGTGCAGGAGAGTGTGCCGCAACGTGTGCTGTTAGCGGCGGAGGCTGCTCGAGCTGATCTGCAGGCAGGCTTCACGGCAGAGCGCGACATGGGAACGGAGGGCGCGGGTTCTGCTGATACGGCGGTGCGGGATGCAATCGATGCGGGTCTGATTCCAGGACCACGCATGCGCGTGTGCGGAAACGCCGTCGATCTGCTTGGCGGTCACGAGGATGCCATCGGCTATAACCCCGCGCAGCATGTGCTTTCTAACGCTGATGTAGCGAACACGGCCAACGACCTTGTGCAGGTCATACGTGCGCAGCGCAAGGAAGGCGCGGACTTTACGAAGATCTATGAGACCGGCAAGGATCGGCTGACCGGCGACGACTTCGAGGCACCCTATCAATACACGACCGAGCAGCTGACAGCGGCGGTCGCCGAGGCCCGGCGGATCAGCCTCGGACAGCCGGGCCATGGTGTTGCGGTTCATGCGACGAGCGAGCCGGGCACCGGCTTCGCTGTTGCTGCCGGTGTTGCGAGTGTCGATCATGCCTACATCCTGAGTGAGACGACCATGGCGTCAATGAAAGCAAACGGCATCTACGCTGTGCCGACGTTTGCCATCACAGAGTACTTTGCCCAGACCGCTTCAACGCCCGAGCGCAAGGAAAGGGACGAAGCGGGACAGAGGCTGCATGCACGCGAGTTCAAGCGGCAGATCGGCGCGGGTGTTCCGTTTGCGGTGGGCAGTGATGTGGGACCATTTCCGCATGGCACACAGGCGCGCGAGCTGGAGCTAATGGCGCAGTTCGGCATGCCCGTGGCGGATGTGTTGCGGGCGGATTTGCTGAATGGTGCGAAGCTGCTGGGGTGGGAGGGCAAGATTGGCGAGTTGAAACCTGGCCTGCTGGCGGATGTGATCGCGGTCGAGGGCGATCCGCTTGTCGATATCTCGGCGACCAGCCGCGTGCGGTTCGTGATGAAGGGCGGCGTGGTATTTCGGCGACCGTAGCTAGGTGGTCGTGTGCACCTCGTCACCGATCGAGACCGTGCCGGGAGCGATGGCGCGGGCATAGACGCCGAGGCGGCCTTCGCGCCTCTGCGCAAGCCACCGCAGGATCGAGGGCTCCGCGACTGCGCTTTCCGGATGGAGCGAAACCATGCGGCAGCGCGGAATGCGCTCGAGCATGGCGAGCTCGACATCACGGCCAAGTCGCAGAACAGTGCCGGAGAGATCGTCCTCGGCGAAGGGCCGCGCCTCTGCTAGCTGCAGGATAATGTTCGAGCGTAGACGCCGGCCATCGAAGCTGCCGAGCGCAGATGCCAGTGCGATCTCCGACGCAACGGAGTGCAGGGCAATCGGGCGCACATCAGTAAAGGGCATCGCGTCGCTAAGCAGGCGGAGACCTGCTGCGGGTTCGTGGGAAAGGAAAGACGATGGCAAGTCCGGATCCGCAATGGACATCGACGTTCCATCTGTAACGTTGACTGTGACGTTCCAGCGCTGTCGAGATACGCGCGAAATCGCAACATGGCGGCGCGTTGGGCCGAGCGGAGGAGCGGCTTGCCGATGGGGGCGTCCGCACTTTCAAAGGCGAAGCGCCGGTCGCCATCGATCCCGCTCGGGCCTATGCCCAACGAAAGACACGCCTCGCCTGCCATGCTCTTGACCGGGTAACGCCAGAGCTCCGCGACGTATCCGAGAAGCGCCATGCAGTCTAAACTCAGAGCTCCGTCGGCGGAGGCTGGCCTTATGTGCCGGTGATATTGAAGCCGCAATCGACGAAAGTGATCTCGCCCGTAATCCCGCTGGCGAGCGGACTCGCCAGAAAGAGAGCGGTATTCCCGACTTCGTTTTGATCAACGTTGCGATGCAGCGGAGCACGGCTGGTCACCGCGTCGAGGATCTTAGAGAAGTCGCCAATACCGCGAGCGGCGAGCGTCTTGATGGGACCGGCGGAGATGGCATTGACACGAATATTTTTTGGTCCGAGCGACGCGGCGAGGTACCGGACCGTGGCTTCAAGAGCAGCTTTGGCAACGCCCATGACGTTGTAGTTAGGAAAGACCTTTTCCGAGCCGTAATAGGTGAGTGTGAGGATGGAGCCGCCTTCGGTCATCAGCGGCTCGGCGCCGCGCGCAAGAGCAATGAGCGAGTAAACACTGACGTCATGCGCGATACGGAACCCTTCCCGGCTGGTCCGCAGAAAATCGTTCTTGATCTCATCAGCCGGTGCAAACGCGACAGAGTGGACGAGGGTATCGATCTTACCGAAGCTCTCCTTGATCTGCGTGAAGACTGCGTTGATCTGATCGTCGTGCGAGACATCGCAACGAAATGCGCGGCCGACGCCCGTTTGACCCAGGTCCTCAAGCAACTGCTCGGCTTCACGCTGAAGCCGTTCGGATTGATAGCCAAGCACAAGGATGGCGCCGGCTTCAGCGAGCTTCTGCGCGATGGCATACGCGATGCTGCGTTTGTTGGCGAGGCCGAAGACGACGGCGACTTTGCCTTTCATGTCGATCATTGCTGCAGTGTTCTCCTGTTTCCCGTGGCGATGCATGGTCTAACGTCGACCGTAAGGATAGCAGTGGCAGACGCGGTCCGTTTGGAGCATGGGCCATCTCGTCAGCTGGCTTGCGTGTCGAGGATAAGGTCGAAGGCGGACCAGACATCCTCAGACAAGTTTCGTTTTGCTCCAGCGACGTTTTCTTCCAGATGATCGATCGAGCTCGTGCCCGGAATCGGTAACATGACCGGGGACCGTTGCAGCAGCCAGACGAGAGAGAGCTGGTTCAAGGTAAGTCCGTGCTCTGCGGCGAACTCCTGTACGGCCGACCCAGCATGGGCCAGCTTGCCCGCGGCGAGCGGGTACCACGGCAGGAAGGCGATGTTGTTGATCTCGCAGAAGCGCAGGGTGGCTTCGCTTTTTCGCTCGGTGAGATTGTATTTATTCTGCACGCTGGCGATGGGCACGATCTTCTGTGCTCGCTCGATCTCGTTCGGAGTGACCTCCGAGAGGCCGATGTGGCGGATCTTGCCGTTCGCCTGAAGGTCCCTCAAGGCCCCCAGCGTCTCTTCGAGTGGGATGGTGGGATCGATGCGGTGAAGCTGGTAGAGGTCGATGCGGTCGAGCTTCAAGCGACGAAGAGAGAGCTCAACCGATTGAATCAGGTAGTCTGGCCGGCCAAGGGGCTTGGACTTCGCAGGTCCGGTGCGTGTGAGGCCGCCTTTGGTTGCGACCACGAGGTCTGCGGGGTAGGGATGCAGAGCCTCGGCCAGGAGTTCCTCGGCAATGTGCGGACCGTAGGCATCGGCGGTGTCGAAGAAGTTGACCCCAAGCTCGACGGCGCGGCGGAGGAGCTTGACCGCGGCGTCGCGGCCGAGTGGCGGCTCGCCCCAGGCGCCTTCGCCCACAAGGCGCATGGTGCCGTAGCCGAGGCGGTTTACAGGAAGGTCGTTGCCGAGGAGTAAGGTGGGTGGGGCGACGGTTGAGGCGCTCATGGCAGGTGAGATGCGGGAGGGAAGCGGTGGTGCGTGAGTGTTATTAAGCGTGCAGAAGCCAGTCGTACTGCTCGTCCGAAAGCGGGACCACGGAAAGGCGAAACTGCCGGAATAGCAATGAATCCGTGAAGATGGGTGCGTCGCGAAGGACTGCTAGCGGCTTCTCGTTAGGGAGGCGCTTGCCTGCCTTGATGCGAACCTTCGGATCTTTGGGATCGCTTGCGTTGACAGAGACGACGGTGGCGGTGCCGACTGCGGCTTTTCCTACGTTGGAGTGATAGATGACGAGCTTTTCGCCCCTTTTCATGGAACGAAGGCTGAGAAGGGCCTGGGGGTTTTTGATGCCGTCCCAGACGGTCTCGCCGTCACGCAAAAGGTCGTCGAAGGAGTACTTGCCGGGCTCGGTTTTGAGGAGGAAGGGCATGTGCCGAGTGTATCCGGTGAGGAGCTATCCGCCTAAATCAACAAGGGTTACGACCGGAAGGGAACGGCCGAGGAACTGTGGGCCGAGACGCTCAAACTTTTCGACGGAATCTGTGGCGAAGACTGTAAGGGGTTGGGGTTGATCGGCCAGGGGAGGAGATGCGGGGAGGTGGGCGAGAACAGCCTGGGCGGTCGCGTAGGCGGAGTCGATGATCTTGAGGGGGTGGTGGAGGGAGTGTAAAGCTTTTGAAAGCAGTGACTTAAGCAGGGGATAGTGGGTGCAGCCGAGAAGCAGGGTCGAGGCTTCGGGGGCGATCGCGAGGGCTTCGGAGAGATAGATGCGAGCGACTTCGGCGGTGACAGGGTGGTCGGTCCAGCCCTCTTCGACGAGGGGAACGAGTAAGGGGCAGGCTTTCTCGGTGCAGGTAATCCTCAACGAATGAATAGCTTGCGAATAGGCTTCGGAATGGACGGTGGCGGCGGTGGCGAGGACGAGGACGTGGCCGGAGGGGTCGGCGGCGAAGGCGGCTTGGGTGCCGGGATCAATGACGCCGATGACGGGTACGGGGCCGGCGACTGAGCGTATGTTATTGATAGCAAGGGCAGTTGCGGTGTTGCAGGCGATGACGAGGAGATCGGCCCCTTGATCGAGCAGGAATTGGGTGCTGGAGATGGCGTAACGGGCGATGGTGGCCTGGGACTTTGATCCGTAGGGCAACCGGGCGGTGTCGCCCAGGTAGATAAACCTCGCGTTTGGAATGAGATGGAGGAGTTCACGAAGAACGGTGAGACCACCGAAGCCGGAGTCGAAGACGCCGATTGTCAAGGGTTTGGGAAGCGGGTTTGCGGTCATGGGCGGGCGGTGGCTGTGTCCATTGCGGGGTAGGTGCGGGTGAGATCGGCGTGACCGGCGAGGGTGTCGCGCGGATGGCCGTCCACGACGAAGTGGATCTGGGTGATTTGAGGGAAGTTAGCGTGGAGGGTGCCGATGATGGAAGAGAGTGTGAGAGATTCCGTTTCGACGCCGGAAGGGTGGGTTTCGGCGAAGGCGCCGTGTAGATTGACCACGGCAAGCTGCCCAGTATAGCCGTAAAGGGGTGTGTTTCCGCCGAGGTTAAGCGGCTTTTTGCGCAGGTTGGAGGGGGTTTGGGCGGGTTCCTGCAGAGGAAGGGTGAGGAGGAAGACATCGTCGACGGCGGGGCCGCTGGGGAGAGGGTGGGCGGAGCCGGGGACGGTGTAGAGGGCGAGGAGTTGTTCGAGCAGGGAGCGGGCACGGGTGGAGGCCTCGGCGGGGAGGGCGAGGGCGCGAGAGTCGACGGTGACTGAACCATCGGCGTCGGACACGAGATAGAGGTCGACGGTTTGGCTGCCGGAGCCGGTAGGGGCGGCGATGGGGGTTTCGTCCTGGGGGGTGGCCAGGCGCTTTTCGGCAGCGCGGCAGCCATGGAGAAGAAAGGCGAGCGCAAGGAAGATGCCGGCGGCGAGGGCCCAGAAGAGATAGCGCTGGTGGCGGGGGATCATGGCTGGGGGGCACCAGGCAGAAGGGCGGGGTCGACAGCGGGGGTCTCAGGTTCCGCGTGGCCGCGCCAAAAGACGAGGGCGGTGGCGACGGCCTGGGCGACGCGGGCCTGATAGCCGGAGTCAGCGGGGGAGACCGAGGCGAAGGGAGCGAGCTCGATGAGGACGGCAGGGCAGGTGAGGCTATCGAGCGGGCGAATGCTGGCGCGGCTGACGTGGACGGGGATGCCGGCGCGGGTGATGGCGGTGGAGAGCTCCGCGGCGAGGCGGTCGCTCTGCGGGAGGAAGGCGGCCTGGGCGACGTCCCAGGGGGTGAGCGCAGGAGTGGCCTCGGCCGGCTGAGGGGAGGGGAGAGCGGAGGTGATGAGATGGACGCCGGAGCCGGTCGCGGTGGCATGGAGGACGATGCAGGCGACGGGATGGACGTGATTGGCAAGGCCGGCGCGGAGGTCAGGGGACAGTAACGGGGCGGCGGGCGCGGCAGGGTCGGCTTCGCGAGAGGAAAGAACGGTGAGACCAAGGGCGGAGAGCTGGGAGCGGAGGCGACTGGCGAAGGAGAGCGTAAGGTCTTTTTCGAGCAGCAGTTCGCCGGTGCGGGTGACGAGATGGGCACCGGAGTCATCGCCACCATGGGCAGGGTCGAGGAAGACGAGGGTGTGGTTGAGGAGGGGTTTCGGGGCTGGGGAGACCTGCGGTGCGGGGGATTGGGCGGGAAGCAGGAGGCCGAGCAGGGCGAGATGGTGGAGGTGCGGGGTCACTTCAGGTGTTGATTGTACCTACGAGCCTCTGCGAGGCGAGATGGTGCGGTGGTTGTGTCAGGAGTTCGGTGCGAGAGACGGAAGGCTGGCGGCGGTGGAAGAGGGCGAGGACGAGGCGGTCCGGGCGATGTTTGAGACGAACTTCTTCGGGCTGGTGGCGTTGACAAAGGCGGTGTTGCCAGGGATGCGGGCGCGGAAGAGTGGGCATATCGTGAATATTTCGTCGATTGGCGGGCTGGTGAGTTTTGGCGCGACGGGGTATTACCATGCGACGAAGTATGCGGTCGAGGGACTGTCGGAGTCGCTGGCGATCGAGGTGGCGCCGCTGGGGATCACCGTGCTGATCGTGGAGCCGGGGCCGTTCCGGACGGACTGTGCGGGGAGGTCGCTGCTGCAGTCGAAGACGGTGATTGCGGATTACGACGGGACGGCGGGAGCTCGGCGGCGGGCGAGTAAGGCGAACAGCGGAAAGCAGGTGGGGGACCCGGTGCGGGGGGCGGAGGCGATTATCAAGGCGGTGGAGTGGAAGGATGTGCCGCTTCGCTTGGTGCTGGGGAAGCCGGGGCTGGAGCTGGAGCTGGTGGAGAAGAAGTTGGGGCGGTGACGAAGGATTTAGAGGGGTGGCGGGAGACGTCGCTGGGGGCGGATTTCCCGGAGGCGGAGCGGTAGGGTGCCTCACCTCTGGCGAAGTGGGGCATTTTTCATTTGGCGAGATGAACGAGGTGTTTACTCGCTCAGGTGTTCCTGGTAGAGAAGCGGATCCCTACGGGTGACAAGCAAACGGCAGGCGGTGTGACGGCTTACGTCCTCATTCATCGCGATAAGGCTGCGATGAATGGGGCGGCTGGTGGCTGGGTACGCGGATGTGCCCTTGGCGAAGACGAATTAGTCGAGGGCGTAGATGGCCAGGCCGCTGAGGAGTTTGGGGTAGAAGTCGGTGGACTTCTGGGGCATGACGTCGCCGGAGAGGGAGATGTCTTTAAGCTGGTCGAGGGTGATGGGCTTGATGAGGAAGGCGAGGTCGGCGGTGCCGGTCTGGACGAGGGCCATGGCTTCGGCGGGGTCGCGGAGGTAGCGGATGTTACCGGTGGCTTTGATTTTATCGGGGCTGAGGCCGAGCAGGTGGTCGAGGAGGACAGTGTGGAGTTCGGCGACCTCGAGCTGGCGCTGTTTGGGGGAGATCTGGGCGAGGAGGGGGGCGACGGCTTCGGGTTTGGGGGTGAGGAGGTAGTTGCCATCGACCGTGACGACGACGAAGGCGTGGCCGGGGGTGCGGTTGAGGGTGGCGAGGAGGGTGTGGGCGGTGGGCTCGGTTGGCAGTGCAGGAGGGGTGCCGGCGGGGGGAAGCTGAGTGGGTTGACCAAGAGAAGGGATCTCTCCACTTCGCTCCGCTTCGGTCGAGAGGACGGCAGAGGAGGGTGGCGCTCCGGTCGAGAGGACGGTGGGGGAGGGTGGCGCTTCGGTAAGGACGGCAGGGGAGGACGCGGCGGTGGCTTCGGTGTTCGGCGTGCGGAGATTGGTGATGGTGTAGAGGGCGGAGGCTCGGGTGAGGAAATCGGCGGAGGAGAAGCCACGCTCTTCGCCGAGGGTGCCGGTGATGGTGCCGGGGAGGCCGGTGACGACGCGGTGGGTGGGAAGGATGGTGATGCCGGGGGCGTCCATGTTGACGAAGGTCATCATCATGGCGGCTTCGGGGAAGGCGGGGGAAGGGAGCTGCGGGCGCGGGTCGGAGTCGACGAGGTTGGAGGGGGACTCGTCGTTTTCGTCAGAGCGGTGGCCGAAGGGGAGGTTGAGTTGGGCGGAGCGCTCGCGGGCGTAGGCGACGGAGGTCTCGTAGCGGTGGTGGCCATCGGCGATGATGAGTTTTTTGTCGGCCATGGCGGTGACGATGAGGTTGATGAGAGAGGGATCGGTGAGGCGCCAGACACGGTGGATGACGTTGTACTCGTCAGTGATGGTGAGGTCGGGGGCGGTGTGGGCCTGGCCATCGGGGCCGGCGCCGAAGATGAGTTTTTCGGCGGTGAAGGCGGGATCGGAGTAGAGCATGTAGATCTGCTCGCAGAAGGCGCGGGTGGCCTTGAAGAGGGCGAGGCGATCGGACTTGTGCTTGGGGAAGGTCTGCTCGTGGCGGTAGACGACCTTGTCGGCGTAGTCGTAGAGATGTCCGAGGGCGATAAAGCCGCGGCGTTCGCGGGTTTGGGAAGCGGGTCCCTCCACTTCGCGGCGCTCCGGTCGGGATAACAGGTTTATAGAGGAGGATGAAGCGGGTCCCTCCACTTCGTCTTCGCTGCGCTCCGCCTTTGGTCGGGATGACAGGTTGGGGGAGGGGGGATCGGCGGCGAAGGAGGGGATGGTGTAGGTCTGGGAGTAGCCGTAGAGAGCGGGTTCGGCCTCTTCGGCGAGGATGCCGTCTTTGCGCCAGGCGGTGAGGTAGCCGGCGGCGCGGGTGTAGACGTTGTGGGCGCGCTCGCCTGCGGGGAGGAAGTCCTGGGGATCGGTGTCGCCGGGCTCGGGCTTGCCAAGGATAATGCGGATGAGGTTGTAGGGGCTGAGCTCGTAGTAGCGCTGCTGCATTTCGGGCGAGATCTTGTCGTAGGGCTGGGTGACGACGTCTTCCATGCGGACGCGGCCGGAGTCGTAACGGAGAGCGCGGAAGGGGTAGATCTGGGCCATTGTGCGGTGGTGTCCTCTCAGCTGGGTGCCTGAGGGAATTGTACGGGTGGAGGTCGTGGGTGCTGGGGGGATGGGAACGTGCGAGGTGTCCTGACGTTTCCGGTAGAGACGCGGACTCCTCGCTGTGGCTCGGAATCTACAACCTAGGAAGCAACTCTGCCAGGGGCAGGAGGAAAGAAAACGCATCCGGGTTGAGGGTGAGGGAGTCTATTCAGGAACAGAGCTCGAGCGCGATGTGGTTCGGCGGGATGCCCGAGGTGGATGGGGTTCTGTAACGATTTGAGAGATGGAGTCGAGCGTTGGCGGATGATCATGCGGAGTGGAAACCCAAGTTCAACCCGTGGCTGATTGCCGCGACGGTGGCGCTAGCGGCTTTTATGGAGGTGCTGGACACCTCGATTGCGAACGTGGCGCTGCCGCACATCTCGGGAAATTTGGGCGCTAGTCAGGACCAGGGAACATGGGTGCTGACGAGTTATCTGGTGTCGAATGCGATTGTGCTGCCGCTGGGCGGGTGGGCGTCGAGCGTGATTGGACGGCGGAACTTCTTTCAGTTGTGCATCGTGATCTTTACGGTCTCGAGCTTCTTGTGTGCGATCTCCCCGAGTCTGCCGATTCTGCTGCTGGCGAGGGTGTTTCAGGGCATTGGCGGCGGTGGCTTGCAACCGATGGCGCAGGCCATCATGGCGGACTCGTTTGAGCCGAAGAAGCGTGGCCAGGCATTTGCGCTGTACGGGCTGGTCGCGGTGCTGGCGCCGTCAATCGGGCCGACGCTGGGCGGATGGATTACCGACAACTACTCGTGGCGATGGATCTTTTACATCAACATTCCGATCGGTGTTCTGGCTTTAGTTCTGGTGCAGCGGATGGTGCAGGATCCGCCGTGGATTAAGGCGGATCGGTCGAACTTGTTCCGGGTGGACTATATCGGGCTGGGATTTTTGACGCTGGCGATGGGTGGCTTGCAGATTGCGCTCGATAAGGGCGAGGAGAACGATTGGTTTGCGAGCAATTTCATTCGCTCATTCGCGCTCATGTTCGTGATCGGGATGGCTGGCTTCATCTATTGGGAGTGGAAGGCCAAGGCTCCGTTGATGAACATTAAGCTGTTCAAATTCAGGAATTTTGCGATCTGTTGCTTTCTGATGAGCCTGGTGGGTGGTGTGTTGAATGCGTCGACGGTGTTGCAGCCGCAGTTTCTGCAGGCGCTGCTGGGGTATACGGCGACCAATGCGGGAAAAGCGTTGACGGCGGGCGGAATTGCGCTGGTAATCGTGATGCCACTGGCGGGGATTTTGACGGGTAAGTTCAGCGCGCGGAATCTGGCGGCGATAGGGTTTGTGTTCTTTGCCTGCTCGTTCTATTACGCTTCGACGCACACCACGCTGCAGATGAGCTTTGGATTTGCGTCGTTTCTGCGCGTGCTACAGATGCTGCCAATTCCGTTCTGCTTTATTTCGATCACGAATGCGGCGTATGTGGGGCTGCCGCGGGAGGCGAGTAACCAGGTATCGGGCATCATCAACTTCATGCGAAATGTGGGCGGAAGCATCATGATCGCGATTACGGGAGCGATGGTGACGAACCGTGGGCTGTTCCACCAGGCCCGATTGCAGGAGTCGATGCGGATGACGAATCCGATCTTTGCCGGGCGGGTGCAGAGTCTGACGGGGGCGCTCAATGCCAGTGGTCGCGGGGCACAGGGGGCGGTCGCGGCGCAGGCTTCGATCTATCAGCAGCTGCAGCAGCAGGCAGGAGCGCTGAGTTACTCGGATATCTATATGGCGCTGTGCTGGATGAGCTGCGGGATGGTCGTGTTGGCGTTCTTGCTGAACAAGAACAAGCCGGGCGATGCGCCGAAGGATGCGGCGGCACACTAAGAGGTAGGCCATAGCGAAAGAGTTGCAACGGAGCGTTGTCCGGTTCGGACCCTGGCGGGAACGTCGGTCTTGGGCGGGGGGTGGAGGATCGAGGCAAGCGGATTTCTCCGTGTGGCTCGGAATGACAAATCAAAGAATCGCAGGTGTTGCCCAGGTGTGGGTTGCGCACCTGCGTTTTGATTTGATGGCGGGGGCGTGCAATCTGTTAAGGCGCGAAGGATGGCTCCGGGTGTAGTCTGCCGGAAAGCGGTCTGATAGAGGCGATCCGGCGGAGTGGATCGGACGAGCTGGGCGACGATGTGCAGGGGCTTCGGCGGAGGTCGCGACGGCTGCCGAAGGTAACGAGGTTGCGAGTAGGTCGGGCCGGGATATGTGTGACGCGCGAGGGTCGTGTGGAAGCAAGAGCACGAGCAGCCAGGTAGCGCGCTGGGTGCTGTTGTTGACGGTGCTGCTTGGGCTGCTGGTGGCGGGAGCGCTGAGTCGAAGTGTGTCCGCGCAGGAGAATCCTTTGGGGCAGGTGACGACGGAACCGGCGCCGCCGAAGCCGAAATCGCCTGAAGAAAAGAAGCCGGTGGTGGACGGCTCTGGAACAAATGCGGCGGAGCTGGCGACGAGCCGGCGGAACTCACGCATACGGGTGGACGTTAATATGGTTCTGGTGCCGATGACGGTAACGGACCCGATGAACCGTCTGGTGACGGGGCTGGAGCGAGAGAACTTCCAGGTGATCGAGAACAACATGATCCAGGAGGTGAAAAGTTTTTCGGTGGAAGATGCGCCGGTCTCAATCGGGATTGTGTTTGACCTGAGTGGGAGTATGAGCTCGAAGTTTGTGCGGGCGCGGAAGGCGTTGAGCGAGTTTTTGCGAACGAGCAATCCACAGGACGAGTACTTCGTTGTGGGGTTTAATGATCGGCCGGCTGTGATTGTGGACTTCACGAGTGACGTGGAGGACGTAGAGGCGCGCATGGTGATGCTGAAACCGGCGAACCGGACGGCGCTGATTGACGCGATCTATCTCGGGGCGAATAAGTTGCGGCAGGCGAAGTTCGACCGTAAGGCGTTGCTGATCATCTCGGATGGAGGAGATAACCGGAGCCGGTATACGGAGAACGAGCTGCGGCGGGTAGTGAAAGAGAGCGATATGCAGCTGTATTCGATCGGGATCTTTGACCAATATGCGCCGACGCAGGAAGAACAGCTGGGGCCGCTGCTGCTGACAGACATCTGCGAGATGACGGGCGGGCGAATGTTTCGGGTGTCGGACGTGGGGGATATGGGGGACATCGCGACACGGATCAGCGCGGAGCTGCGGAACCAGTACGTGATCGGGTACCGGCCGGCGAATATGAAGCATGACGGGAACTGGCGTAAATTGAAGGTGCGTCTGCTGCCGCCGCCGGGACTTCCGCTGCTGGCTGTGCACTTTCGCCAGGGGTATTATGCACCGTCGGATTAGGGCAGGGTGGATAGGGGCGGTGCTGCTGGCCGTCGGGCTGGGATGGGGTGGGCCGGTACGGGGCCAAAGTGCGCAGCAGCCGTCCTTGACGGTGGATCGGGATCCGGTTGAGTCTCCGGATCCGGATGTGCCGGTGCCTGCGGCGGCCAGCCAAACACAGTCAGCAGGACAGACGGCGCAGTCGCTGGCACGGGAGAATGGCCGATACACGTTGCGGCAGGATGCGTATGAGGTGCGGCTAAATGCAACGGTAATCGACGGCAGTGGGCGATCGATTCTGGATCTGACGAAGGACGCGTTTCATGTGTATGAGGATGGTGTGCCGCAGACGATCAGCTCGTTTCGGCATGAGGATCTGCCGGTATCGCTGGGGATCCTGATCGACAGCTCGGGATCGATGTATGACAAAAAGACGGCGGTCGAGCAGGCGTCGCTGAACCTGGTAAAGTTGTCGAACCCGCAGGATGAGGCGTTTCTGGTGGATTTCTCGTGGGAGGCGTTTATCGACCAGGACTTTACCAGCGATATTGGCAAGCTGCAGCAGGGGTTGGGGTACATCAAGGCGAGTGGCGGGACGGCGATGTACGACGCGCTGGTGGCGAGTGCGGATTACTTGGCGAAGAACGCGAAGAAGCCGAAGCAGGTGCTGCTGGTGGTGACGGACGGCGAGGATAACGCGTCGAGTGCCACGCTGGAGCAGGCGATTCGTAAGATTCAGGATCTGGATGGGCCAGTCATCTATGCGATTGGGCTGCTGTTCGGGTCGGATACGGACAAGCGGGAGGCACGGCATGCGCAACGGGTGCTGCAGACGCTGAGTGACCAGACAGGAGGCCTGGCTTATTTCCCGAAGTCGCTGAAAGAGGTAGACGCGATTACGGCGGAGGTGGCGCAGGATATCCGGACGCAGTATTCGATTGCGTACCGGTCGACGAAGTCGCCGACGCTGGGCGGGTATCGGCAGATCCACGTGGATGCCAAAGAGAAGGGCTACAACAAGCTGCAGGTGCGGACACGGACAGGGTATTACCCGAAGGTGGCGGGCGAGAACGAAGGGGCGACGTCGGCGATGGGCAGTGGGAGCGGGCGAAAGTAGGGACGAATTAAGTCTCCTGGGGGGCGAGCCCCGAACTTGCAGGAAGGCGAAGGAGTGACAGGAGTTCTGGAGAATCTACACGCGGTGGAGCCGATCGCGGAGTTTGTATAACGACAGACTCGCGACTTTCTGATCGAGATGGGAGTTGGCGGTATCAGCCGCATGCTGTGTGGCGAGGGCCGCCTCGGGCAAGCGATATCTGATCTTTGATCCGATGTGGGAGAAGACGCCGTTCGGACAGTTGGAGCACGAGCTGCAGGGAAGCTATGGCGTGCTGATGGAGGGGATCAGAGCGAGCTCGTGGCACTGCCGCTGCTTTCGCCGGAGTTGAACTCGATCCATCGATCCGCGACGTTTCACCTGGCTGAGGATGGATGGCTTGAGGGAAAAGTAACGGAGCGCCGGTATGGCGACTCCGCGAGCATGCGGCGATGTGTACAACTACGCGGACGCACTAGTGAAGGAGCAGTTCTGAACCAGGTGCTGCGCCAGGACTTTGCTAGCTTTGCGGTGACGGACTTCAAGCAGGATAATCACCACACCATACGATCTGGCACCGCAACACTTTGGGCGGACGATGGAGCCGCTGCTGATGGTGCGGACGAGGGTGTTGGGCAGCAAGATCTGCGGCCGAATTCGGCGTGCGACGGGCCCGCGGATCGCCCCGATCAATTAATGGGACGGAGACGACGCAGGTGAGGGAGGAGTTCGATATCGAGCTGCCGGCGGGTATGCCGTGGAGGAACTGCCCGAACCTGTGTCCTTTTGACCTGACTTTGCGACTTATCAGAGTGCACGACCTTGACGGGAGGACGCTGCACCTCCGGCGAACGTATGTGGTTCGTCAAGTGACGTTGCCAAATACGCGGACCCCATTTTGGACGTACGCGGAAGCCCCTCACTATGTACGCGGAACCCTTGTGCGCGAGCCTCGATTCCTCTCTTCGAAGTGGATGATCCGGCGATCATTTAAATCGTCGTCGGGGAACATCTCTCGCAGCGATTCCCCATGGGATCACGCTCTCGCTTTGAGCTGCGTAGCAGCGATAGTAGAGCCATAAAAGAAGGTCGTGGACGTGCGAGGAGCCCTTGTTCTGCAGCCAGAGGCTTCTCGGCACAGCAACATGGTGTTTCCTGATGTCGTCGAAGAGCATGCGCGTCAGGACAAAGGCATAGCGATCGGCAAGTTTAGGCAAGCTCTGCTGCTGTGACTCCTCATCAGAATCATCCTTGATGGACGCTGGAAGTAAGACTTCTCGACGACTGTAAAGAACTGATCAGCCTGAGCCGTCTGTGTCTTCCGCTCGATGCTGATGACCAAGCCACTGATCCGCCGGAAGCGTTCTCTCAACTTCCGATTATTCTTCCCTCCCCTGCTCTGCCCGATTTCATCCTGGTACTCAGCTGCAGAGTTCCAAGGAGTAAAGGGAGAGTCGAAGAGATTGCCCGATCGAAGATCCAAGCCAGGAGTTTCGATCTGCCGCAAACGGAAGAGGCACATCGCGCACGCCGGCTGTGAAAGTGACATACAAGGCCGACCCATCTCCCAGTCGAGCGCTCCGCGTGATCTTGTTTTTGTCAGTTGCACGATATGGTAGGGTGATCAAGCAGCGCATCGCGCGTTCCGGGGATCGCCGCAACACTCGGGCGGCCCGTCGCTTGCTGGGCAAAGCGTTGACGACCATGCGCCACTGGCCACCCTCCTCGATTCCCACCGACCCACTCGGCTCGTACCCGCAAGCAATCCATCGGCTGC